>OCZT010001117.1_pt1 | contig 27654 bp, 17 predicted proteins | sample 1539031 | NCBI WGS metagenome assembly OCZT01 (sample SAMEA3539308, study PRJEB22396) | soil metagenome | biome: tundra; feature: field; material: soil | place: USA | collected 2010-05 | depth 0.15 m | reverse complement strand
GACTTCATAAAAAGGGAACCACTAGAAACTGATTATGATAAACTGCTTCAATAATATTATGTGTCCAGAGTTGTATCATTCTGAGACAGAAAAACAACCAGTATTATTTCTAATTATCAGATTATATGGATTATATATTATTGGCATGAGTATTGTTTTTTAAAATATCATTCGAAATAAATCTCAATAAATGGACCGTCCAGTCTCAAAAGAGCACAAAAGAAAATTACTTATCAGGCAGATAGGGATTATTTCAATAGCTATTTTAGTTCCGCTGGCAATTGTGCTTTTCTTAAAAAGTGTTTTTATTCCAACAGTTAGTCTTTCTCAGGTAACAACCGCAATCTCTGAAAAAGGAGATATTCAGATTACTGTTCAGGGATCTGGTAATGTTATTCCTGTCTATGAGGAGATTATCACTTCTCCCTTCCGGAGCAATATTGTGAAGATTATTAAAAAGCCGGGGGATAAAGTATTTCCAAAAGATACATTGCTTGTTTTGAATAATAAACTTGCTGAAAATGATCTGGACATGCTAAAGAATGAATATGATCTGCAAAACATACGAATCGATAAACTTAAAATTGAACTGCAGCAGCTGAGGGAGGATTTTGAATTCAGCCGGAAGATTAAAGAGATAAAGGTAGAAAATTCAAGACTGGCATATGAAGCAGAGGAAACACTTAACAAAATGGGCGGAAGCCCGGCATATAATGTAAAGAAAGCCAAAACAGACTGGGATATTGAACAGCTGGAAAACGACCAGGCTAAGTATAACTTTAACAACCAGGTAAATTCCAGAAACAACGGGATCCGTGAGCTGGAAACAGAGATAAACATTCTGAAGAATAAGATAATTAAGGCAAAGGATCTTGTTGACCAGGCTTATGTCAAAGCCCCTTTTAATGGCGACTTAAGCTGGGTTATTGATCAGCCCGGCGCATCCGTTTCTGAGGGACAGCAGATTGCACGTGTCGCAGATTTTTCAAGTTATAAGCTGAAGGGTTCAATAAGCAATTCATGGGCAGGGAGAGTTGTTACGGGCCAGAAAGTTGATATACGTAACCAGGGAAAGGACCTGACCGGAAGTATTGAGAATATTATGCCGGCAGTTAGTCAGGGGATGATGGAATGTCTGATAAGGATTGATAAAGGAGATATCGCCAACCTTCGTCCCGATCAGCAACTGGAGATCCGTGTTGTTATTTCGTATAAGGATAATGTTTTGAGGCTTACCAATGGTCCTTATTATAAAGACCGTGGGTATAAAGAGATGTATGTTGTTAGAGGGAACAAAGCTTACAGAACTAAAATTCTTTTTGGTGATGCTAATTTTGATTATGTCGAAGTCCTGGAAGGCTTGCAGGCTGGAGAGAAAGTGATAGTGACTGATATTGCTGAAAAATACACTAGGGAGGAGATCAGGGTGAGGAAGTAGACCCCCAACCTCTTGTTCTACCCCCTAAATCCTCCAAGTGGGGACTTTGAAGACAATCTCCTAACCCCCCATTTGGGGGGCAAGGGGGTAAAAAGCCAGGTAGAAAGGGTTCGGTTTTAATAATATTTAACTGATTTACAAATACATATACTATGATCAAACTCGAGAACATAAGTAAAGTTTACAGGACAAAAGAGATCGAAACCCTTGCTCTTGATAACATAAATTTTGAGGTGAGAGAGGGAGAATTTGTCTCTGTTATGGGACCATCCGGTTGTGGGAAAAGCACTCTTCTGAATATAATCGGGTTGCTTGATGAACCTGATAAGGGCAAACTCAATCTGAATAATCTCGAAATCCTTTCATATGAGGATAAAAAGACAGCAAGGATGCGAAACCAGCTTGTAGGATTTATATTTCAGAGCTTTCATCTTATCAAAGAGCTGAATGTATATGATAATGTTGAGTTGCCTCTGATCTACAGAAAAACGCCGCAAGCAGAGCGCAAAAAGAGGGTCATGGAAGCGCTAGAAAAAGTCGGTCTGGTAAACAGGATGCAGCATTACCCGTCTCAGCTCTCAGGAGGCCAATGCCAGCGTGCTGCAATAGCACGTGCAGTTGCAGGAGATCCGAAGATCATTCTCGCCGACGAACCGACCGGGAATCTTGATAGTATAATCGGACATGAGGTAGTCGGTATTCTGGCTGACCTGAATTCAAAAGGTACAACTATAGTTATGGTAACTCACGATGAGATAATTGCCAGATCAACACACCGTATAGTACGATTATTTGATGGTAGGCTGGTTGGATAACAGAGGTTAAGGTTAAGGTTAAGGTTAAGGTTAAGCAAAAACTAATACGACGATGTTAAAAAATTATTTTAAGATATTTATAAAGGTTGCTTCACAGAATAAGCTCTTTACTTTTCTGAGTTTATTCGGTATCAGTCTGACTATCATGTTTGTTATGATTTTCAGCATGACAATTTCGAAAATCACAACAGGATCCGGACCGGAGAAAAACCTTAAAAAAATAGTCTTTTGCCAACGGGTTTCGGTCCATGAAACACATAATGGGAAAAAAGTTGGTGGCTTTAGTATATCAAGTTGTGGCCGGTCACTTTGTGAGGATCACCTGAAAAACGTAAAAAGTGCAAATATTATTTCTATGTATTCAGGACCTCAACCCTGGGAATTTATATTCAACGGTAAATATCAGTCAAAACTACAGAATCAGACTGATGCTGAATACTGGAACTTGTATGACTATAAGTTCCTGCAGGGGAGGCCTTATAATAAAGAAGAAGTGACCAAAAGCTCAAATCTTGCTGTTATAACCCGTTCACTGAAAGAACTTCTTTTCGGTTCTGATGAAAATGTTCTTGGAAAAACAGTTCGATATACTTCCATGAATCTTGTCGTTACAGGTGTTGTTGAGGATCCTCCTAAAACTGCTCAGAATGCAATGGGCGATCTCTATTTTCCATATACACTTATTAAAAATAATGATCCAACTGAAGAATATTTAGGTGGATTCATAATTGCTTTTAAAGCAAATTCTTCAAAGCAATTTGGTCCAATCAGGAATGAGGCACAAGAGATGGTTGCCCGTCTTGATGCTGCTGATACACTACATTCTGTTTTCCTTTCAGGGCCCTATTCGCAGGTTGAAAAAATGATGGTAGGTTATGGTGATCCTGAGGAGTATTCAGTGGGTACAAGTCTCTTTAAATACCTGATGTATGCTTTGGCATTTCTTCTGCTTCCGGCAATAAATCTGATGGCATTGAACTTCGCCAGAATCCATGAACGTGGAGAAGAGATCGCCGTAAGAAAATCATTTGGAGCTGCCAGCAGGGTGTTGCGGGGACAATTTTTATTTGAAAATATTCTGATGACTCTTACAGGTGGGGTAATTGGTATTATTCTGTCATACTTAGTGGTAGCGTTCCTCGGCAATTCTCTGACTCTCAGGGTAAATTTCATGGGCAGTGTGCCATTGTCTTTCTCTTTCAATTACCTTGTTTTTATTGCTGCACTTATTTCATGCCTGATCTTTGGTCTTCTCTCAGGTTATCTGCCTGCTATAAGGTTGTCACGCATGAAACCAGCTGTTTATCTGAAAGGAGGTGAGTTATGATACGTATATTTTTTAAGACCATTTGGAACAACAGGAGACGTAATATCCTTGTATTTATAGAGTTATTTATGATCTCACTGGTTCTGGTAAATATTACAGTATACCTTGTAAATATGCTCGCAATCTTGCATATTAAGAATTGTTACGATACGCATAATGTTATTCTTGTTAATATTTCGAAAAAAAATGATGAAGATGAAAAAATCACTGAACAATCATTCCTGAATCTTAAAAAGGTGTTCAGTTCAAATTCTTTTGTGGAATCGGTCTCTATCAGTAACTATGCTAACCCCTATAACTACAATATCTACAGTACAGATTTTAAACACGACAGCGATCACTTTAATCTGGCATTACGTCAGGTCGATCTTGATTATGCAAAAGTAATGAAAATAACTCCTCTGAAAGGAAGATGGTTTGATGAAACAGATATAGGAAAAGCGGTTCCGCCCATCATAATTTCGAGGGATATAGATGAGAAATATTTTAAGGGCGACGCTTTAGGTAAACGAATTGGAGAAGATAAGAATCTTTACGAAATTGTTGCAGTAGTTGATCATTTCAAAAGAAGTGACATAGAAAAGCCCTACTCTTTCGGTTTTATGTTTAAAGATAAGGTGAATGCAAAATCATTCTGGGAAACAACAATGCTGATCAGAACCAAAGAAAACAAAACCTCAGATATGCTGGCGATTGCAGAAAGCCAGGTTTATTCTACTCTTAATCCTGAAAACTGGACAATTGACAGCCTGAATTCCCTTGAGAACATGCGTGATCAACAGAATGCTCAGAATTACCAGAGGAATTATCTTACGGTTATCATTGCCTTGTTCATTATGATAAATGTCTTTCTGGGGACTATAGGTATACTCTGGTACAACACTAATTTAAGGATCCATGAAATTGGAATTAAACGTGCTCTTGGTTCGACCGGAATAGGTATCAAAAGGCTTCTGATTACTGAGAACATGGTTATTGCAGGAGTGGGATTATTAGTTGTAATTTTAATCATTCTTCAAATCCCTACCCTCGTTAATGGTGGTCCAGCCGAACCCGGTGTATTATCACGCTCAATCTGGATAAGTGCAATAACTATGATAATACTAGTCCTTCTCAGTACATGGATCCCAGCATCCATAGCTTCAAAAATACGTCCCGCTACTGCCCTGAAAACGGAATAGTTTCGTAATTTCGTCAGTAATGATAATGTTGCACCGCATATTAGTTTGTGATGATGACGATGCTGTAAGAAGTTCGTTGGGTTTTCTGCTGACAAAAGCCGGATATATGCCTAATTTTGCTTCCAGGCCCGAAGATATTATCAGGTATGTAAGCGAAGCTGATTTCGATCTTGTATTGCTCGATATGAATTTCTCCGTCTCAATAAACGGGGAAGAGGGTATTGAACTTCTCAGAAAAATAAAAATTTTAAAGCCTTCTGTGCCGGTTATCCTCATAACTGCATGGGCTTCACTTGAACTTGCAGTCAGGGGAATAAAGCTGGGTGCCTCAGATTTCGTGACTAAACCCTGGAACAATTTCCAATTGCTGAAAATTATTGAGACTTCCATTACATTATCCGGAAATCAAAAGAAAGAACAGAATTTTGTTTCAGGCAAAAGCGAAAAACTAATTGAATTTCAGGCAATAATAGGGGAGGACCCTAAACTGGTTGAGATTCTTGAGATAATAAAAAGAGTGGCACCCACTCACGCACCTGTTTTAATTACAGGTGAAAGTGGTACAGGCAAAGAATTGATAGCTTCAGCTATACATCAGTATAGCGCGCGGAAAGCAAAACCTTTTGTAAAAGTCAATCTGGGTGGAATCCCTGCAAGTCTCTTCGAATCAGAGATGTTCGGTTACAGGAAAGGGGCATTCACAGATGCCAAGAGCGACCATGCAGGCAGGTTTGAAAAAGCACACAAAGGGACAATTTTCCTCGACGAGATTGGTGATCTGAACCTCACCTCGCAGGTTAAACTGTTAAGAGTGCTCCAGGATCAAACATTTGAACGACTTGGGGACACAAACAGCATTACAGTTGACGTCAGAATTTTATCTGCAACGAATCAGAACCTTTACTCGCTGGTAAATAAAGGGTACTTCAGGGAAGATCTTCTATATCGTATCAATCTTATCCAGATCGAAGTTCCGCCTCTAAGGCAGCGATCAAACGATATCCCTCTTCTTGCCGATTACTTCGTGAATCAGGCTGTTAAAACCTATTCGTTATCAAACAAATTAATATCAAAAGAAGGGAAGCAGTGGCTTTGCAATCAGGCCTGGCCGGGTAATGTCAGAGAACTCAAAAATATCATGGAACGAACACTCCTGCTTACTAAGAGTGATACGATTAATACGAATGATTTTATAGGGGCTCAAAAAACCGGTTGGAATCCTGATCCTAAAAGGCATGGATCTTCAGGAACGCTTGATGATATGGAAAAACAAATGATCATCAGTACAATTGAAGAATGTGGAGGTAATCTTTCAAGATCTTCGGAAAAACTTGGCATAAGCAGGGCCACCTTATACCGGAAAATGGAAAAACACGGAATACAAACAGAGAAGAATGAGTAAAAAATGGACACTGATCTGGCTGACGCTGATTTTTGCACTTTTTCTGATTCTTGCCATTCATTCATTTAATAAAGACAATTTTGTACTAAGAATTGGTTCCGAGATTGTTATACCCCTATTATATGCAATAACTATTCTGATGGTCATCAGAACTCTGAAACCTATCGGTACCATCGGAAGGAGCCTTAACTTGCTGAAGGAGGGAGATTTTAATATTACAATGGTAAAAACAGGAAATAGTGATGTCGACAATATTATTGAGGTTTATAATTCAATGATAATTCGCTTGAGGGAAGAGCGTTTATCCGTTAGAGAAAAAAATCATTTTCTTGATTTGCTTATTGAGTCTTCACCTCTGGGGATAGTGATGCTTGACCTTGATGACAGGGTAATCGAAATCAATAAGTCAGGTTTAAGATGTCTTGGATTAGCTCCTGAAAGTTTTAAAGGGAAGTACTTAAGCGAACTTAGGACCAGCCTTGGGCCTGAAATAGCTAAAATTAATTATGAAGAAAAACAGCTGTTGGTTCTTGCAGACGGACAGAAATATCTCTGCCGTAAGCTATATTTTATGGACCACGGCTTTAAGCATCCGTTTTATATTATTGAAGAGTTCACTGAGGAGATCAGAAAGGCTGAAAAGGAGGCGTATGGCAAACTTATCAGGATGATGGCTCATGAGGTGAACAATACTATTGGTTCTGTGAATTCAATAATGACTAGTGTTCAGTCTAATCCTGATTCATTTATTGATTCTGACAGAGAAGATATTGTCAAAATGCTGGGTATTGCTATTCAGCGTAACTACCAGATGAACAGGTTCATGCAGAACTTTTCCAATGTTGTTAAACTTCCTCTGCCTGAAAAAGAAAAAATGTATCTTAATGAATCTGTGATGGTAGTAATAGAATCTTTCAGTTCGGCTTTAAAAGAGAAGAAGATAGGGTTTGAAGTAATCTTGGATAGCTCTTCGCCTGTCATTTCTGCTGACCGGAGTCAGATGGAGCAGGTCTTTTCAAATATTATTAAGAACTCAATAGAGGCAATTGATAAAAATGGACAAATAAGAGTTTCGACAAAAATCAAGCCTGTAAGTATACATTTTGAAGATAGTGGAACAGGATTATCAAAAGAAGTATCTGAAAAGATTTTTACACCATTCTATTCCACCAAATCCGGAGGGCAGGGCATAGGTTTAACTCTTGTTCAGGAGATACTTACAAATCATGGATTTTCTTTCAGCTTCCGGAACAAAGAGGCTGGTGGAACCGAGTTTATTATAAGATGCAACAGCAATAACTGAAAAGTTTGCAACTGAAAGATCTCTTTTGAAACTCCTGCAAAAATGCAACCAGATTTAACTTTTAACATTATTGGCTATGGAAAAACAATACTTTGAAAAGAGACTGAAAGACATAACAAAGCCTGATATTAAGGAATTAAAACATGAAAACATGCTGGCAGATGCAATTATAAATGCTAAAGACAAATCTGTTGTCAGCTGGTGGTGGTTGAGTGTCCCTCTTTTTATTATTTTAATGATGTTAATGAAGAGCATCTACATGCCAGGGACAACTCTGATCACAAATATTCACGAGTTGGCGGGCAGGGAAAAATATATGTCACTTGTATTCTTCCTCATCTCTCCGGTTGTATTCATAATAGTAAATGTGTTCAGCATACGGAAAATCTATTTTCTCTCAGGACGTCCGAAGTCAATGAACTTCCTGGAGATAATCTGGTTCAATATTTTAATTATTGCTTTATCAGTTCTGATATTATTAATTTACTCACTCTAATACTCACCAAAATGAATTTTCCCTGGTTTAAAAGAATTGGAATATTTTTTATACCGGCATCTATAGCCGGCTGGATAATATTATTGGCAGGATTTGTCTTTGCTGTTTTTAGTTTTATGGACATTGACGGCAGATCGCATTCAGTCAGTGACACATTGATGAATTTTGTATTCATTCTTCTTATCATCGGCGCTGTGTATTCTCTAATTGCTTATATGACAAGCAGGTTACCAAAGAAATAAAATTGATACAATTCTGAAAAGAAATCTAATCCTCTTGTCGATATTTTACCCCTAAATCCCCCAGGAGGGGATGGGGGGTTGAAAGTGGAAGGAGGCAAGTCGTTATAACGCAAACCAGTAAGAAAACTTAATCAGGAACACATTCAGAGGCGTTATCTTAAAAAGATCCTTCACATCGGTTCCATAAGAAAACATCCCGTTTGTATCATTGCTTGTTCTGCCCTGTGACCACACAAGGTACAGCGTCGAACCAGGCAGATACTCCCATCTTATAACAAGGTTCGAACGGAATTGCCTGAAATTGAAATCGGGATTTCCAAATGAATAGGTTCCTCCATCATTAACATTGTAGGTATTTGTTGAAGGATCTAAGGTCAGTTCGGCAGGAGTATAATCATAAAATCTTTGTTTGAACGTACCTGCATCCGGCTGCGTGATTTTTTTAAACGCGGTGTACTTTCCTGCCGAAATAAAAGGTTGACCATAATACTCAACGCTTAACTCGGGATTAATAGTATAATTTACTCTGAAGGTGAAATACAAAGTCCTCTGATCTAATTTACCAAACAGGTAGACAGGATTAGTGCCAGTACCAGTTGTACTGACATATTGCAGTTCAGTGTTCTGTATGCTGTAATCAGGTTCAAAAGAAATTGAAACAGAGTTCGTTGGTCTGTAATAAATTCCGGCCCAATATTCATGCGCCCTGAAGCTTAATGCATCACCGGAACCATGATAGTTGCCCACATTGAAGGAGAGTTCCTTGGAGTGGTCAGTATTAAGGTTCAAATTAAAACTCTGGTTTCCGGGGATAATAATTGAAGAGCCGCCGCGTAATAATGTTGTAGATATATTCTCGCTCTGACGGTTGAACTGCCCATTGATCTGCCACTTATTTTTGAATTGAGAATTAAAATTAGTATTGTAGTTTCTTGACAGAAGTTCGCCGCCAAAATTAAAGTACATCCAGTAGTTTGTATTGAAATATAAATAATTTAATATCCAGAATGGATTTCGAAGATAATAACCCATCCAGTTACCCTGATAAATTACATCTGAGTATCTCATATAGCCTATATCATTGAATTCAAGTCCGGGTGATCGCACAATAACACATGTCTCAAACTGCAACCTTTTTTTACTTGTTTTTCCGAATTTGATAGTCCCTCCGTAACCTGGAAGCGAAGTGAGGGTTGAATCAACGGAAAGATATTTTGCATCGGGCCTCTGATAATACCTAGCAGATGATGTTTGTGTTTCAATTATTGATTGAGTGGACCCTTTAACATCACTGAATTCGGCATTTCCTGCTAAATACCATGTTCTGTCTTTCCAGGTATGCTGAAAGTCTAATCCGGCTGTATAGGCTGCAGTGTGCAGGAAGTCGAGATTGCTTGAGTTTATATCTCTGTTCACCGATGTAATCATTGCACCAAGAATAGTTTGTCCTTTATTGAAATCCTGCTGAACTCTTCCAACAAAATAATTTGTGAGAGGCTCTACGGTCTCTTTACGCCTGGTCCCAACACTGTCTATCAATGCATCTTCCTTCGATGTCAGACTTTCGAGAATACCTATTGACAGACCTTTCTTTGTTTTTCCCGATAACTTCATGGCACCAAGAATTGTTGTTGATTCAGGCATTTTCACGTGGACACTGTCTCCAACCGATGGATAATACTGAGGATATCTTCCAATTCTCCTGGAGTAAAACAGATTGTCGGAATACATATTATGAATTACTATGGTCTGGTCTGGCATAAACTGATAAATGTTCTGACCTTCAATGAAAAAAGGACGTTTTTCAGAAAAATATGATTCAAAAGCTGTAAGATTTACCTCGGAAGGGTCAGCTTCAACCTGGCCAAAATCAGGGTTTATGGTGAAATCAAGTGTAAAATTATTGGATAGACCAATCTTCCCGTCCAGCCCGGCTGAGATCTTAGATAATTTTCCAGTGTTAAAGGGATCTCCTTCGACTTTTTGGAATCTTTCAGTACGTGCGACTGTATAGGGCATTAATTCTATCAGATGTTTTGTTTTTACGTTATTTATTCCATGAAGTTCACCAAATAAATGAATTACACCTGGGGATCCCTTCGGAATATATTGCCATTGAGAACGTTCCTGCAAACGGTAAATAGCACGTGTAACCTGTAGCCCCCATATTTGTTCACTGTTCTTATCGAAACGCAGTTGACTTAAAGGAATTTTCATTTCAGCACACCAACCCTTATCATCAACAGAAGTTTTCATATACCAGATCGGGTTCCAGTTATCATCTTCATTATTCCCATCATTGCTCATAGCCGCATCACTTTTAGCACCGGAAGCAGAGGCAGAGAATAAAAAATCTGTCTGTTTGTCAAAGTGGCTGTCGAACTCCACGAATATCATGTCTCCGCTGAAATTATCCCTCCGCGACATAATCTTACTGATCTTATCAGGTTCAGTATCATAACATCGAACAAGCATATAAAGGTTATCATTATCATAAAGTATCTTGAAAGCCGTCTGCTGTGAGGGAGGTTTATTCTCCACCGGCTGGGATTGTGTAAAATCGCTTGTCCAATCAACCAGGTTCCAGCATTCATCATTCATCAGGCCGTCTATAACCGGCGCGGTTTTTACGAAGGCTGTCTGATAAGTTCTTTTCGCAATCACAGTCGAATCGCTTGAATGAGCATAACTGCCTGTAAATATGAATATCAGAATGAGACTGAGAATTGCTTTATATAAAACGGTATATTTCATAAGGTTAAATCATTTAAGGAATAATTCAATTAATAGTTAGTTATAACTCTGATAACGCTGATCGGGAAGTAGGGTTACAAAATACTTTCTAAAGACTTCAAAAAACTTGAAATGATGCTTGCCTTATAGGCAATTTCATTGTCAGAAAATCTTTACAACACGAAGACAGAACACCTTATGCCGGATGCCTGTTACCTCAATCCGCATAACTTATTCGTACTTAAGACTTTTAGCCGGATTTGTCCTGATTGCAGTAATAAGTTGATAACTAATTGCGAGTCCGGTTACTACGATGGCCAGGATAAGCGCTAGTAGAAATATTCCAATGCTAAGCTGAATATGGAATGCGAAATTCGACAGGTATTTTTGCAGCATGAATACTGAAAGTGGAACTGAAATAAGAGATGCAATAATAAGAAGCTGCATGAATTCACGCGAAATAAGCCTGAATATTGAACTCCCTGAAGCACCGAGAACCTTTCTCAGACCTAATTCACGTCTTCTTTGTTCAACGGTATATGTAGCCAGACCAAAAAGTCCGATGCATGCTATTAAAATAGCCAGTACTGAGAAATATTTCAGGAGAGTTCCGGTACGCTCCTCAACCCGGTACATTTTGTCAATTTCCTGATCGAGGAACTGGTAATCGAAGGGATATAGCGGCATAACTTTCTGCCATGTCTTCTCAAGACTTGCAATCGTTTCGTGAAGATTACCGGGCTTAACCCTGAAATAGATGAAATTCAGGTATTTTGCAGGCCATATCCACACGGCAAGAGGTTCAATTTTAGATCTCAGCGACTGATAGCTGAAATCCTTCATCACTCCGATGATAAGGCCGCGGGTTGTTCCGAATTTGAGTTGTTTTCCAACTGCATCGTCAGTCCCCATTAATTTTTCAAGCTGCTCATTGATCATAAATGTCCCGGACGAATCATGAGGAATATCCATTGAATACGTTCTTGAAAAAGCTCTTCCTGCCTTAAGTTTTATGCCCATGGACTCCGCATAATCAAAATCCACCCCGCACATGCTCACTAATGAATGTTCATCCGGCGATTTTCCTTCCCATGATATATTATCCGCATTACTGCCGATATCCTGTGGTGGATTTGTACAGGCTGAAACTATAACCACCGATGGATTTTTTAAAAACTCCTGTTTAATGACGGCATAATTATCAATCATATTTCCCTTCATCTGAAGGTATATAAGGTTCTCTTTATCATACCCCAACGATTTACCCTGCATGAATTTCAGCTGTCGATAGGTAACTATGGTGAACAAAATAAGAACTATACTTATAATGAATTGTGCTACAACTGTTATTTTCCTGAATAAAACACCTGTCGTTCCACCTGTCATACCCGATTTTAAAACGCTTATAGGCATAAAAGAAGAGAGGATGAACGCCGGGTAGCTGCCTGCAAGCAGGGCAGTGATAATCGTGATTATCAGTGCACTGGTAATAAATATTGGTGCTATCAGATCACTTTCTCTGAATGTTTTCCCCGTAAGAATATCAAAGGGTCCAAGATATGCTGCCACGAGAGCAATTGCCAGTATCATCCCGGTGAGAGCATGAAGCAAACTTTCCCCAAGAAACTGAAATACCAGATCTCTCCTGAAGGCCCCGTTTAGTTTTCGCAAACCAGTCTCTTTAGCCCTTGAAGCTGATCGTGCCGTGCTGAGATTCATGAAATTAATGCATGCTATAATCAGCACAAGAATTGCGATCGATGAAAAGATCCATATATTAACTATAGCCCCTGGATTATGTCCGAAACCCCAATATGCATGAAGATGGATCTTAAGGAAAGGAAAAAGTGTGAACTTTGTGTTGCCTTGAGTAATATGATCTTTAACTACCTTGTTAATCTTAGTCTTTATCACTTCCGGATCAGTTCCTTTACCGCTCAAAATATAAGTGGCTATCGAATTATTCGACCAGTTATCGGAATACCAGCTTGATTTCTTCATATAACTGAAAGGAATGAGGAAGTCTGCCTCTATTGAGCTATGTGATGGCATCTTCTTCATTACACCGGACACCTGGAACACTTCAGAATTATTAATTTCGATGCTTTTACCAAGAGCGTCTTCAGCTCCAAAATACTTCCTGGCCATTTCATCACTTATCACAATTGATTGAGGGTCTCTGAGAGCAGTAAGGCCGTCACCTTCCAGGAGCGGGAAAGTGAACATTCTGAAGAACGAAGAGTCAACAGCCATTACTTTATCTTCATAAAAGACTTTATCATTCCTGCGAAAAAGAAGACTTCCGGCGCTGGTAATTCTGCAGCTGTTCTCAATCTCCGGAATACTCTCTTTCCAGACCGGACCCGACGGCCATGGTGTTACAGTTACATGAAACAGTCCTTTTGAATAGGGCTGATCCTCCTCAACACGGAATAAGCGATCACCCTGCTTATTGAAATGGTCGAAGTTGAGCTCATCCCTTACCCACAGAAAGATAAACATGCTGCCGGCAAGTCCGATAGCCAGTCCGAATATCGTTATAAAGGAGATCAGCTTGTGACGCAGAATATTACATAATGCGATCTGGATATTGAACTTCCTCATTATTTCCTGTTTATAAGGTGGAACCTAATTAACATTTGATTTTCTGAAATAAATGTCACCGCTGATTGTTTCGAGCTTTATCGGGTCGCCTCCGTTATTAAGTTTTTCAGTTATTTTCATAGGAATACCGTTGTGCAACTTATTCAAAGCAAGTTCATGGTTTGAATACATTCTGCCTGAAATTGTTGAAAAATCTATGTCTGCCTGTTTACTTGCAGGTTCTGTCAGGTCGATATAACCGCTGATTGATTTAACGTTCATTTCCAGGGTTTGACCGGTTATGGTAACGTTTGCATCAATGGTCTCAACTGAGAACTTTGTTTTCTCCGGTATAAAGATCTGCCAGTAGATGTCAGTCTCGTTACAGCAATTCTTTTTTCCCTTGAAATATTTATCCCGGAAGTTTGCATTGACAATTACTGTTTTGCCTGTTTCATCAAAGGAGGTTACATAAGCTTCATTATCCTTATTTTCATTGACATTAACTGAAGCCTTTAAATAGACTTCATTTTTATTCCATGTCTGAACGTTTATGGAGTCGGCTATCTGAATCTTCAGGGAGAGGGATTCTTTTCCTGAAAAATCTATGTGCTTTTCTATTATTTGTTGAGCCCGGGCTGAAGCAAAGCATAGCCACATTACAACTAAAATTGTACCTGTTTTCATATTTTGAAGTATTTAAAAATTGGAAAAAAGAGGAGGGAATTAAATTCCCTTCCTCAGATAAATAGTTCCGCTTACGGTTCCAATGTTTAATTTAAAACCGCCTCCGTTAAGAGAATAATTCATTTCATTGCCACCGATCTTTTTCAGGTTCTTCTGAGACTCTGAAAAGTCGAAATCAGAGTATATTGCCCCGGAAACTGTTCTTAATTCCAAATCAGTTGCTGTTTTTACAGGTAATGTAATGTCAATTTCTCCGCTAATTGAATTAACTGAAGATGATTTTGAGGAATTGATGCTGCTGTAAGTAATATTTATATCGCCACTTATGGTTGAAAGTACAAGCGGGCCGGTCACCTCTTTAAGATCAATATTGTGACAGCTTTTGATATCAATCTCGTTTTTCATATTCTTAATCGAGATATCATTATTCCTTTCACACCCGCTGGTAATTTCAACAGAGAGGTTTTCCGGCACTTTGATCTTATATTCACCACCTCTTGTGAATGGCAGAAGACAAGTAATGGTAATCAGGTTGTCAATTTTTTGTACGTCAAGACCAATACCTGTATTATCAGTTCCGGCTGGAAACACCGGCTTTAAACCCTTGGCCTTTGCAGGAGGTGTAAGATCTTCAGAAGTTGAAGTAATTATAATATCGGTGCCATTGTAACCTTCAATCGGTAGTACATCACTGAAGTCCTTAAGGATAAGTCTTCCGTCCTTGTTGTTCTGGGTGGTAATCTTATATTCCTGGGCAGAGAGAATTCCTGCGGTACAGAATATTAACAGTGTTATCAGGCTAACTTTCATTTTTTTCATAATATGTTTTATTAATTAATTAACATTTAACATTTTAATCAGGCAAACCCGGAATCTGCCACGATTTATTTTAAACTGAATTCAATCTTTTTCCTCTGTTTTTTAGATAAGAACTCTTAAACTGTTTTCTGCAACGGCTCTTACCTCTTTAAGTGTACTCTTGTTCGCAATGATCTCTTGTATTGGCCTAAGTGCACTTTTTTCTTTTCTCTCAGCAAGTATGCTTATAAGAGTAACCTGCAGGATGGGATCACTTTGAAGTGAAAGAGATTTAACAAGTGAATCACAAACTGCACGTTGATCAGCAAATTTTGAAAGAGCGTATGCAGCTGCCATCCGTACATTTACATTCTTGTCATTATTCAAAGTTTTAACCAGGACTTCTATCACATTTTCATCAGCGTTAACAAGGTCTCCTGCATAACTCACAGCCTGGATCCTGTCACTCGATGATTCTTCTTTCAGCATAGTAAACATTGTGGCTTTTTTAAGATCAGAAACTTCCGAATGCAATTGCTTTAATTCATTTGAAGCATAAGAGTTGTTAAAACTGCCATGGATCAACATGCCAATGATTGTTCCGCAGATGAGAAGCGCAATCCCAGCAGCAATTCTGTATCTGCTGAGCTCATACCATGGAGTAACTGGTTTACTGAATGATGAGGCATTGTTTTCTTCACTCTTTTTAATCTGACTATTCAGCATATGGTAAAAATTGATTCGTAATGAATCATCAGGTTTCACCATTTCATCTTTTGAAATAAGATTAAGGACCTGTTGACTGTCTCTTAATTCATCAAGACATCTTTCGCATGTTTCAAGATGCTTTTCAATCTCCTGACGTATACTTTCTTCAAGATTTCTATCGAGATATTCGATCATTTTTGTTTCAACTTCCTCACATTTCATAATTCTTCTCTTAAATCTGTTTAAAATAAATATCCCTGAGCCTTTTTATTGCTCTGTGCATGGCCACTTTGATTGCAGGAACCGATTGGTTTACTATTGTTGAAATTTCTTCGTATTTCAATCCCTGGTAACGGCTCAGAACAATAATTTCCTTTTGTTCATTACTGAGTGCAGAAAATGCTTGCTCAAGTCTTATATAATCCTCTTCCGGAATACCGGAGTATTCATCGGAAATATCAACCAGGTAAGAATCTGTTTTCAGGAAGAGCTCTTCCGATCTCTTTTCCTCTTTACAGTAATCGATATGAAGATTCCTCGCCATCTGATACATCCACGATTTGACACTTAGTTCGTTCTTATATGAATTTTTATACTTAATCATCCTGTAAAACAAATTTTGAGTAAGATCCTGGCTGATATCTCTGTTCCTTGTAAGTTTAAGAAAGAAGTTATACAGCCTGAGATGGTACCGTTCAAACAGAACCGACATATCAGCCAGATTTCCATCCTTTACATGCTGCATAATTACTTCATCCGGAATCTCTGCCACTGTCTGACTTTTTGGTTCTCTATATTGATTACTTGTAAAGTTACAAATGGTTACATTGAATTCTGGAAATATTTTACAGTTTTAACTTAATTGCGAGCTTCAGAAAGTACATCTTAACCACAAAGCACGATAAGAAGGCGCAAAGTACGCAAAGTCAAAATAATGTAATTCAACTCTTTGCGATCTTGGCAAAGTAGCTTTGCGACCTTTGCAGTTAATGGATTTCATCCTCCTGGACAGATTTATTGCAGGCTGCCCCGTATGCGCCTCAGGAAGGCTCGAAATATGAATATGAATTCAGCTTGTTCCTGCCTAAGGACTTTCCGATTGTAAATACACGGCTTGTACTGGCTCAATGGAAACAATACTGTCAGGGAGGTGAGAAAGCCCCATGTTCTGACGATAGCCCTGTTATTGCAGTCAGATATGTTGCAGGGGAATTGTATGTAACTCTTAATACTGATTCAGGTGCAAAAAAACTATACAGGCTTACCGATGAAATCAGGAATAAGTGGTTTGATTTTAAATTTCTGATACGATTCTCGAGACAAAACGATGGCCAAATTGCAGCTTTTCTGAATGATAAAGAAATAATTGATTTTAAAGGAGTCACAAGCTATTCTGAAAGTCATGGTTATGCATCAAAAAGCAGGTATTATTTTAAAATGGGTCTCTACAGGGACATCATGGCTGAACCAATGACTATCTATATCGATGAGTTCAGAATGCGTGAGATTTTGAATTAAGTTTTTGCCCCCTAACTCTCCTAAAAGGAACTTTATTTTGAGATATTGACCCCCTTTGTATTTCCCCCCAGGAGGGGGAAAAAACTCTTTGCTTCAGAATAATTTAAATAAATGTAATAGTATTATCGCCCCTTTAGGGGAGATGCCGCAAAGCGGCTGAGGGGTATTTCGCGCTTCAATAAAATCCTACAGATGAGATGTGAGTTCAGCTGACAGAGGAGAGGCTGATTCATTTTTTGAAAATCCTTTCAAAAAATGTTTTCATATCATTCCATGAGTCCTTATCAGCCTCCGGATTATACTCAATCGGCATATTAAATTTCTTACCTGTAGCCGTAGCGTCCGGATTAGTAAATGCATGAGTTGCATTTGAATAGATCTTTAAAGTATTGTCAATTCCGATCGAATCTAACTGATGTTTAAACTTATCTACATCTTTTTGAGCTACAAACTTATCGCTTCTGCCCTGACAAACCAGAACTTTGGCTTTTAACAATTTCTTATCGACTGGTGCTCCCCCCATACCACCATGAAAACTCACAACACCTTTAAGATCAGCACCAAGTTTGGCATAATTAAGTGCCACATATCCGCCAAAACAATAGCCGATTGCCGCTAAATTATTTGGATCGGTCTGTGAATATTCTTTTAATTTCATCAGAGCGGCATCCAAAAGGCTTTTTGCCAGAGTTGGATCTTTATAAAATGGAGTTGTAAATTGCTGGGCCTCTGTTGGATCAGCTGCAATTTTCCCTTCGCCAAACATATCTGTTGCCATGGCTATATAACCCAGATCAGCAAGTTTTCTTACCCTCATTTTCACATAATCATTCACACCCCACCATTCGGGTACAACCAGAATTGCAGGCCGTTTTCCTTTTATATTATCGTCATAAGCAATAAATCCTTTATAAGTCACGCCATTGGCCGTGTAGGATACAGTTTCCTCTTTTATATTCGGTGGCAGGCTTCCCGATTTGACAATTGAAAAGGTGCTAAGCATGATTATGCTGACTAAGATGGTTTTGGATAAAATTTGTTTTTTCATTTTTAAATGGTTTTAATTTGCAATTTCTTTAATCAGTTTAACAATAGTTTGCTTAAAAAGTTCTAAACAACTAAGTTCATTTCATTTAGGATAGTTTGTGCCGGACGGATTGAACATTATATTTAAAATAGTTATTAACCGGATTATCAATTATAAAGAAAGGCATTGAGAGTTCACAGTTTGTATTGGCATCAAGACCATTCGGGTTGCCATCATCAGAAACAATTGTTCCAGAGGTAACATACATCATCATAAGTTAAGGTTGCCTCTTTAGTAATTATTTCCGGCAAAGATGCTTCCTTCTTTTTACAGCTATCTGAAAATGTACCAGATATGACAATGAATATTATCGAATATATCCAAGTACCATTTTTCATCCATAATCACTTTTGAATTTTGACGTTTATTTCAATAAAATACTAAAAGTCAATAATACTAATAGATTATTTGTTAAAGATATGAAGACATAGGTATACACAAATAAAAACCAGTCTCGAAAAACTTAACTATGATAATTACTTTATTATGTTTTTTACTTCTGCCAGATGCTCCTGATGGTCGTCTACCAGGCGGATAAACTTATCCTGATATTCAACGCCATCAAGCATTATATTCAGTTTTGCAGAGCCCTTATGAAGTTGAATTACTGTAATTCGGTATAGAGTTTCCCTGTATCGATAATTAATTTTATAAGAAACCCAATCTGAAGGAAGACAAGGATCAATATATAATTTATCTGTTTCAAGTCTTAACCCGAGTAACGATTCCACAATAAGTCGGTACATCCAGCCAGCTGATCCTGTATACCAGGTCCATCCTCCCTGTCCAATATGGGGAGATAAGGCATAGACATCAGCAGCAATTACATAAGGTTCAACTTTGTACGTTGCAACTTCTTCAGGAGTTTTGGCATGATTAATTGGGTTGATCATCGTTAAAATTTCCCATGCTTTTTTACTGTCTCCCAGTTTTGAGAATGCCATTGCCGCCCATATTGCTGCATGTGTATATTGACCACCATTTTCCCTGACTCCGGGAACGTATCCCTTAATATAGCCTGGATTCAAATCTGATTTATCAAAAGGAGGGTCCAATAATTGTACCAGCGAATATTCACGCCGGACAAGTCTTTTATTCACAGATTCCATAGCTATCTTTGAACGATCAGTATCACCTGCTCCTGAAAGCACTGACCAGCTTTGAGAGATAGAATCAATCTGACATTCATCGTTACTTGCCGATCCAAGCGGTAATCCATTGTCGAAATATGCACGTCTGTACCATTCTCCGTCCCAGCCATTTTTTTCAATATTACGTTGTATTTTTTTAGCTGCATTCCTGCAGAGTTCAACAAATTCAAAATCATCTCTTGCCTGTGCGACTTTGATAAATTGAGTTAGAACTTCAAAAAGAAAGAAGCCAAGCCAGACACTTTCACCTTTGCCCTGGTTTCCAACCTTATTCATTCCATCATTCCAGTCGCAGGTACCAATGAGCGGGAGCCCATGATCACCAAATCTAAGTCCATGAAGGATAGAACGTTTACAATGTTCGTACAATGCACTTTTTTCTTCCGACCGGTTAGGAAGATCGTAATAAGAATCATCTTCCGGGTTTACAGGACGTCCTTCAAGAAAATGAATGGATTCATCAAGGACTCCTGTATCTCCAGTACCAATAACATAGCGACATGTCGCTAAGGGTAACCAAAGGTAATCGTCTGAGCAATGTGTACGAACACCCCTTCCGGATGGGGGATGCCACCAGTGTTGGACATCTCCTTCGGGAAATTGCCGACTTGCAAAAAGCAGAAGATTCTCCCGCAGGATATTTGGTTTGGTATGAATTAATGACATTACATCCTGCAACTGATCGCGAAAACCGAATGCTCCACCCGATTGATAATATCCGCTGCGCGCCCAGAGTCTACATGCCAAAGTTTGATATAAAAGCCATCCATTAACCAGTACATTTAGAGAAAGGTCTGGTGTTTCAATCTGCACTGCACCAAGAGTATGGCTCCAATATTGCCATACTGCTTCCAGAGCGGCATATGCAGAACCTGATCCCCTAAAACGATATATGAGGCTATTAGCATCATCCATATCCCGTCCTGTGCCAAGCCTGAATATTATTTCGCGTCTCTGTCCGGCTGCAAGATCAAAAGGGACCTGAATTGCTGCGCAAGGATCAAGAGCTACTCCATTTTTTCCTGAAAGACGGGAACGTGACATTACAGCTGGATTTTTCAATGTACCGTTACGGCCAATAAATTCCGTACGATCACAGGTAATAGAGCATGATGTATCGTCAGTCTGAAGAAAAGCAACCCGATTTGGCAGCTCGGGATTATATGGATTTACTGCATATATCACACTGCTGTTTAAATCAGCGCTGGTATTCACATGCATGGCCGATTTGTTTCTTAAATCGCCCAATACCCATTCAACATAACTTATAGCCGATAATTTGCACGATCGTTCCGATTCATTCCTCACTTTTAACACTGAAAACTTTACCGAAGCATCTATAGCTACATAAACCCAAAGTTCGGTAACTATACCTCCTTCGTTGTGTTCGAATACACTATAGCCAAATCCGTGCCGGCACAGGTATAATTTTGATTCGCTGTCGGTCAAGGGTGTTGGCGACCAGAAGTGACCTGTCTCTTCATCACGAATATACATAGTTTCTCCGCTCGAATCTGTTAGAGGATCGTTATACCATGGTGTAAGACGATATTCATGGGAATTTTCTGCCCAGGTATATGCCATCCCATTCTCAGAAATTACAGTCCCGAATCCCTGGTTTGCCAGAACATTTACCCATGGTGCCGGTGTTATCCTGTCTTTGGATGTTGTAATTACATATTCCCGACCGTCTGGTGTAAATCCTCCAATACTATTATAGAAGATCAGGTCCTTTCTGGGCAAGACCTGATCTGATTGCGGATTGGGCCTGAATGTACGGGTTGCTTTGAAATGAGAAACAGGTAATTCTTTATAACCACGCCTGTTTATTTGATCTGCCAGGGCTCCACGGGTATCGCTAATGATAGCACGGGCAACCGTTTGGAAAAGAATTCGATCTTCGTTTGATATTTGGTCCGCTGAACGCACAAATATTCCACCCGGCCGATCAATAATATTAGCTTCAATTCCTGCAGCAATTAATCCTATAATCTGTTCCTGGAGTAACTGACGGTACCCTGCATGATCTTCATTCCAGATTACAAGATCGACAGCTAAACCTTTTAATCTCCAATATGCATGCGCCTGAACGAGCTGACGTACCAGATTAATATTGGCCGGATCTTCAATTTGTAAAAGTACAATCGGCAAATCCCCTGAAATGGAATACGCCCACAAACCGGATTGTCCACGACGGTTTTTTATCAGAATTCCAGGTTCGGCTCTCAGTGACGAATTTGCAAAAATGATAGAACTGGCAAGACGGCCATATAATTGAGCATCAGATTCACTCGCATTAATCTGACGTAATACTACCTGGCTGTGTGTCCATGCAAGTTCAAAAACGCGGTTTGCAATTTGCATATCCTGATACTTTTCTACAAGATTTAATGCTTCTTCGCGGGATTTACTTATTCCAGTAACGATATCAATTGTGGCTGACCCCTCGGGTTCCAGTAGTATTTTAAATTGAATGGCAACAATCGGATCGAGCACTGAACCCTGACTTCCAGAGAGGGATTTTGAATTTGTCATCGCCTGAGGAGAAACAACAGTGTTTCCACGTCCAATGAATTGAGTACGATCAGTTTCATAGCTAATACCCCTGATTTCAGCCCCATGAACTGCCATCAGGTGGAACAGCCATGGCGAATGTTCGTCTACTGACCTGGGTCGCCGGGTGCAGAGGATTGCCTGTCGCTGGTAGATAATTTCTGTCTGAACAAAAAGATTACTGAATGCAGGATGTGCTAAATCAGCTCCATTTGGCGCCAGTACAACTTCCGCATAGCTGGTAATATCAATAATCCTGTTTGTCCGGGTGCGGTTTGTAAGATGGACCCTCCGCAATTCAATGTCATCTTCGGGGGAGACCACAATTATTGTATGAGTGTCAATATCGAAATCCCGACGGCGAAATTCTGCACGTCCTTTTGAAAATATCGCTTCATATTTTTCTGGCCGATGAAGTGTTGGCTGATAGGTAGCTGACCAGAAATTTCCATTTTCAGCGTCACGTAGATAACAAAAAGCTCCCCAATTGTCGCAAGTACAGTCTTCCCGCCAACGAGTCACTGCAATATCTTTCCAATTACTGTATCCACCGCCTGCATTTGTAATCATCACCCGATACCTGCCCTCATTTGATAATAAATTGACTTCCGGAAATGGAGTATTGGGTGTATTAAACACACGAAGAGGTGCTTCCTGGTTGTTAGCAGTAGGTCGAACGTTTGTAACACCGGAAGTATGAGAAAAGAATGTAGTAGCCATTGGTATCTTTTCCTGAAGCAACAATAAGGTTGCCTTAAATAAAGGATACGACTCGAACCTCTTTTGCATCGGATGATCTAATAAAATATATGCCAAAGAGAGAAAACTCATCCCTTCATGATGCGCCATGAAAGATCTTACAACAGCTTTAGACTGCCCTCTCGGTAAGCGTATTGATGTATAATCGATAGCTTCATAAAAACCAAATTTCCCCATAAACCCATTATCGGCAAGACGTTCAAGATTGGCACATGCTTCCTCAGGCATAACCATCAGGGCAAGCGCTGTTGCATAGGGCGCTATAACCAAATCTTCAGAAAGTCCTCTTTTAAGCCCGAGTCCTGGTACTCCAAATGCCCGATATTGATAGTTTTGCTGAACATCAACACTATTGTATCCCGATTCCGAAATACCCCATGGTACACCTCTTAGTTTTCCATAGGAGATTTGTCTGTTAACAACTGATTTGCAGGTTTGATAAAGTAAACTGTTTTCATATTCAGGCATGATTATGAGAGGCATAAGGTACTCGAACATTGAACCGCTCCATGAAAGAAGAATTGGTTCACCATCGATAGTTGTAAGAAGACGCCCCAGTGCAAACCAGCTTTCCTGTGGTATCTGGTCCTGTGCTATAGCCACAAAACTCGACAATCTTGCTTCAGATGCCAATAAATCATAATAGCTTGAATCGCGTCGCCGCTCTTCAACATTATATCCTACAGTTTGCAAATGTCGCGACTTATCGTAAAGAAAACCATATTCCATGTTCGCAAATGCTCCTGATTGGCTAACTAGTGCTTCTATAAGTTCAATTCTTTCTTTTGCATGATCAACAGCTTTCTTGAGAAGATTTTTTAACTTATTATTCTGTTCCCGAACCTTGGAATATGTCTTAATTGATAGCAGTTGGCCGGAGGCGATTTCACGTAATGTAGGAATAGAATTAATACCCGGATATTTGTCCTGTATTTCAGGAGAAAACGTATGTAATATCCATGGAGCCAAATATGTTAATTCATCAAAGGCGCTCTGGCATTGCCTTGATAGATTATTTGCCCAGAGTGTGTATGATTCCTCAATGTCGGCTGCGAATGCCTTTACAATTTCAGCAGAGGATGTTGAAAGTTTTTCCAGACTTTTTTGAATTTGAATAAGTGTTAGTGGCTTTTCATTTAAAATTTCATTCAAATATTTATGGAATTGAACAATCTCTTCAGGTATTAATTTCCCTGCATGCTCTATAAGAATTTGTAATGTATCATTAATCCCTTCAAAAAGCCGGGGTCCAAGTATTAATTGATCAGGCAGGATGAGAAGTCCCTGTTGCAGTGTTAGCAGGTCAGCGGCAAGGTTCCCGCTGTCAACCGATGAAACATAAAGCGGCCTTAGTGGTTTCAAAGAGTGAGTATCGTACCAGTTATAGAAATGGCCCTGGTATCTTTCCAGTGAATTCATCGTGCTGAAAGCATTCGAAGTCCGTTCGAGAAGCTCAGCGGTAAAAATGTAACCAAAATCATATGCTGACAGATTTGCAAGAAGTGAAAGGCCCATATTCGTTGGCGATGTTCGGTGTGCAATAGCTGGAATAGGATGTTCCTGATAATTATCGGGGGGCAACCAATTATCATCGTGACCAACAAAAGTTTCAAAAAAGGACCATGTTTTACGCGACAATTCCCTGAGAAAGCGATATTGTTTATCAGTTAGTTTTGCTGCATGTGGGACAAGAGGTCTGCTGATCCACCAGGCAATACCCGGAAAAACAAACCATAGTCCTATAATTGGCCATACCATTACGAGTATTATAGGAAACAAAATCGAAAGACAGGTTGCAGAAAGGATTGCAATAAAGGGAGATATCCACATGGTCTGAAATGATTCTATAAGTTCAAATCTGCTCAGGTGTTCATCTCTTGCTATAGAATTCCATTCAAGGAGTCGTTTTTTTGAGATAATCAATCTCCAGCATGTTCGCAATAATGCATGCGTACTATAATATGCTTCATATGGAAGGCTTATAAGCACAAAAGCAGCCTGGTACAATTGCCTTGCAGCTGATTGTCCGAATGCCAGCAGATGTTGCCGCAGGTGAACTTCCTCTGGTTTTTGAAATATGTAAACTACAGAAATAATCAATGAAGGAACCAAAATTATTCCTATCACAACCAAAGTCCAGAACCATGATGATGATAAAATGGTCCAGCCCAATAACAAAAGCAATGTAAGCGCTAAAGGAGTGAGACTACGTCTTAGGTTATCCAAAATTTTCCACCACGATAAAAGAGACAAAGGGTTTTTCCGCGATGCACCATTTAACTTAGGTAAAATTGGCAATAACCAGGGAATCAATTGCCAGTCACCTCTTATCCAACGTGATCGACGGTTTACATCTGCCGTGTAACTTGCAGGATACTCTTCAAACAGAAGAACATCGCTTAACAATCCTGACCGGACATAGCAGCCTTCCAGAAGATCATGGCTTAGAATTCTGTTTTCCGGAAACCGATCCTTAAGTGTTTGTTCAAATGTATCCACTTCATATATACCTTTGCCAATAAAGGATCCTTCTCCAAATAGATCCTGGTATACATCAGATATGGCACGGGTGTATGGATCAATACCCGGTTCGCTACCGAACAACTTTGCATACCTCGATCTGTTAGTGCCTAGTAAACTTACAGCAACCCTGGGTTGAAGAATACCGTATCCATCTGTTACGCGGTGTTTTTTTGTATCGTATTTTGGTTTGTTGAGAGGATGCGACATAGCCCCGATAAATTGCAGGGCTGAATCGCGCGGTAATTGCGTATCGGTATCCAGTGTAATGACATACTTTATTTTTTTTAAAACTTCAGTATTACCAATGATCTGCGAAAACATATTTAGAGGGCCTCCACGAAGCACGGAATTCAGATTTGATAACTTTCCCCTTTTTCGTTCATATCCCATCCATTTCTGATCTTTTGGATTCCATTTTCGTGGTCGATGAAAAAGGAAAAATGTATCACTGTTTTCCCCGGGGTATTTATCGTTCAGATCTGTAATTTTTTTGCCAACATGTTGAATAAGCTGGTCATCTTCCTCTAATTTTTCCTGTGCTGCGTCCTTAAAATCGGTCAACAATCCAAAATGTAAGTTTTTATCCTGATTTGCCAGAAAACGAATCTCCAGAGCTTCCACAAGATCTTCAATATTTTGAATGTTTAAGAGCATAGCAGGAACTACAACCAGCGATCGTGATTCCGGTGGGATCCCTTTCGAGTAATCAAGTCGTGGCAATGGATTCGGTTTGATAAAAAGTGTAACAAGCCAGTTCACAAGAGCAATTGAAAGGTAACTTGTACATAAAGTCAGGAGAAAACCTAATGTCCAGAGATGCCAGCTGGCAATTCCGTCACTATGGGCTTTTTCTAGCATGCTCCAGCAGAATGTTAACGTCACCAATACAATTGAACCCAGATAGAAAAACAGGGGAAACCGGAAAATCGTTTTTCTGCATATCGAAGATAAAGTATATTTTATTTTTGTAAGGTGCTCAAGCTGAGGCAGACCTTTACCAATGAGGTAAAATCCAACATGGGCTGTACGGTCCTCTGTTCCATTCAATTCAGCTCCATTTTTTGCAAGTTCTATAGATTTGCGTGCCACTTCAATTTCAGAAAAGTCGCATTTTTTTGCAATCTTTTCTATAACATGACGATAATGGTCACGGGTATTAAAATCCATTGAGATATATGCTTCAGCAGGATCATCGTGAAGAAGTTGTTCTACATAGCTCATAGATTCAACGAATTCACGCCAGTCCAAAGCACCCAGAAAACGAAGGCTGCCTATGCTATTACTGATAGAAACCTGATCTGCAGCTTGTTGCTGGTTTCCATATTGTATTAATTGGACAGTTGTCTGATTTGATTCAGAAAGCCGCTGTTCAATCCACGTCAGTGGAAATGCCAAAGCCGGACTTTTTCCCTGCAGACGACGGACAAATTCTGATACGAAAGGTGTTGACATCGGAGGATTGGACCTTGCCATGTCAGCAATTACCAGTATCAGGCTCTTTGGATCCTTTTCTGCTATTTCAGTCATCTTGTCGGCCCAGGAATCAGCCAGATTTCTGTCGATTCTGCCGGAGGCTACCCTGACTGCAATGCGACGAAGGTTCTCAATAAGGGCCAATCGCAACATTATGGGAATAGCCCATAATTCACCCAATTTTAAAGTAGTAATAGTTTGATATGCAGTTACAAAACGACGCAGGTTTTCGGGATCTACATGTCCCTCTCCATGGGATATGATTTCTTTTGCAATATCGTAAACACGGGGAAGTCCGGCAGACGGACCATTAAGCAAACGGGGCAATTCCTTACTATATCCTTTTGGCAAATGTCTTCTTCCGGTACGAATCTGCTCTTCAATTAAATAAAAATTATCAAGCAGCCATTCACCGGCGGGTGTAATTTGACGATTAGCCTTCACTGCTTCAGATACAAGATCGTGCACTTCCATCAGTATGGTTTCATTTTCTGCAAGACGGGAAAGAAGTTGCTGATCAGGAACAACTTTTGGACCCAGAATATGTAAACCTGCCAGGGTTTTGCCATACTGCTCCATCTGTTCGGTACTAAATAATTCCGAACTCAGAGGCGGTTCCCCATCGGCGTATTTTTGCGAAAGGTCATTTTCCCATAAATGGGATTTTAAACGGAGCAATGATTCGTTAATAATAGAAGGCCCTATCTTCATACCCTACTAAACTTTTAAAAAATAATCAACTGATTATTTAACTTAAACACTATAATATTTAAATATGTTTATTTAATTCTGAACACCATCTTGCAATTTCAGACTCAATTTTATGTATATATCACGAGATAAACGTTATATAAATATGGATAGATGTTACATAATT
>OCZT010001116.1_pt1 | contig 27707 bp, 21 predicted proteins | sample 1539031 | NCBI WGS metagenome assembly OCZT01 (sample SAMEA3539308, study PRJEB22396) | soil metagenome | biome: tundra; feature: field; material: soil | place: USA | collected 2010-05 | depth 0.15 m | reverse complement strand
ACACCATGAACTGCGGGAAGGCGCCCGGCCCGGCGACCGGATAGTCGAGGTGGTAGACGACCTTGCGGATGTTTTCGACGAAGTCGTCGACCGTTATCGGGAGCTCGTGCAGGTCGATGCCCTTATCCCGGCTAAGCGCCCGGGCGTAGCGGCTCTCGTCGTATTCGGGCCCCTCGCCGAACTTTCCGAGGAACGCCTGCAGGCCGCGTCCGCTCTGCTCCACAGCGAGGCTGGCGACGATGCTGGAGTCGAGTCCGCCGCTCAAGTACGCCCCAACCGGCACGTCGGCTCGAAGATGGACCTTGACCGAATCGGCCATGAGTTCGCGAAGACGCTCTTCGAACCAGGCCGAGTCGTGGTCGAAATCGAGGTTGTAGTAGACCTCCCAGTAGCGCGCCAGGTCCAGGTTGCCGTCGTGGGCTCTCAGCATGTGGCCCGCCGGAACCTCGCGGATGCCCTTGAAGAGCGTCTTGCCGTCGAGGCAGAACTGGAAGACGAGGTAGTCGCGCAGGCCTTCGACGTCCGTCTCGACCTCGGGCAAGAACGGCAGAATCGCCTTGGCCTCCGAGGCGAAATACAGCCGGTTCTCGACCACGGCGTAGTAGAACGGCTTCATGCCGAACCGGTCCCGAGCGCAGAAGAGGGAGCCGTCGCGGGCGTCCCAGATCGCGAACGCGAACATGCCCCGGAGATGCGAGAGACAGTCGACACCCCAGCGGCGGTAGGCAGCCAGGATTACTTCAGTGTCCGAGGTGGTCCGGAAAGTCTCGGGGCCGAGCTCTTCACGCAGCTCGATGTAGTTGTAGATCTCGCCGTTGTACGTGATCCAGTTGCCCGCCTCGTCCACCATCGGTTGGGCCCCCGACACGAGGTCGATGATCGCCAGCCGCCGATGGGCGAAACCGACGCGGTCGGAGGGCCCGCGCCAGGTCCCTTCCCCATCGGGCCCGCGGTGGCTGATGAGATGGCTCATTGCCGCCAGCCCGTCGTCGAGGGCGGGGATGGCAAGGCCGTTGAGGTCGAAGACGCCTGCGATTCCGCACATGGTTACGCGCGTCTCCGACGGTGAGCGGCCAGCTCGCGATAGAGAAGCTCCATGCGCTCCATGTTCGCACGCTCGTCGGCTCGTTCCTCGACATCCGCCCGCCCGCGCCCGGCAAGCTCGTCCCGCTCAGCCTGGCTGCTACTCAGCAGGTGTTCGATGGCTCGGGTCGTAGCCTCGGCATCGCCGATCGGAACGAGCGCCGCCGGATCCAGATCGGCGCGCCATTCCCGGACGCTCGGCAGGTCTGTCGCGACAACCGGGCGCCCCGCTGCGAGCGCCTCGACGACGGTGATCGGGCCGCCGTCGCTGGCCGCCACGGACACCACCACGTCGGCCAGGCGGTAGAAATCGGGCATGTCTGCGTGAGCCACGGAATCGACCACGACCATCCGATCGGCGACTCCGAGCCCAGCCGCTTGACGTTCGAGCGCAGCCAGCTCGGTGGCGTCGGCGAGGTGTCGAGTCATCACCACGACCACGTCCTGAGGCAGCCGGGCGAGAGCCGCAATAACCGTCTCGTGATGGTAGAGCGGGGCAATCGTGCGCGGCGAGAAGACCACCCGCCGGCCCTGAAGGCCCAGACGCGCACGAAGCTCAGCCGGATCGGGCCCCGGGCTAAACCGTTCCGTGTCCACGCCGAAATGGATGAGGCGGGTTCGATTCGATCGCGCGCCTGCCGCCACCGCGGCCCGCAGCAAATATTCGGAAGTGCCGGTCACGAGATCGGCCCCATGCAAGGAGAGGTGGGAGTGGAGTCGCGCCCGCCAGCTTTCTCGCGCCGTGATCAAGACGTCGGAACCCCAGACCGTGATCACGTACGGATGGAAACCCGAAAGCCACGACAGCCAGCCGTTGCCGGTCAGGTAGTGGGCGTGGAGCACGTCCGGATTCAGGCGCTCCAGGACGCGACGAAACGACCGACCCGCCACCAAGGCGCCGAAAAGATGTATCGGCCGCTTCGTGTAGGGCACGAACCGTTCGATCTCGATGCCAGCCGGCAAGCCCGGGTTGACCGCCAGATTCTGGCCCACGATCAAGGTGACGCGGTGGCCGCGGCTCGCCAGGTAACCCGTCCAGCGCCGCATGTGGATGCTGTTCGGGTCGCCTAGGAACGCGATCGCCAGCGTCTCCGCGACCGGCAGGGTTTCCACGGTCATGCTGCGGCCGTCCCGAGCATGACTTCCAGGATCCTGGCAGCTCGAGCGTCCCAGGTGGAATCGGGGGAGCACGCGAAGGCTCGAGCCCGAACGGCCATCTCGGTGGCCAGCTTCTCGTCCAGCAGGAGCTTCGAGAGTCCGGCCGCCAGACCCTCGGCCGTGTCCGGGGTGACGATGCCGCCGCCGCTGGCTGAGAGGATCTTCGCCGTTTCCGTCGCATTCGTGGCGACGACCGGCTTGCCCATGCTCAAGTAGTCCCACAGCTTCAGCGGCACGGCCAGGTTCGTGTACTCGGTGATCGGCCGCGGGATTACGCACAGGCGGGCATCTTGCAGCAGGGCGGGAAGTTCGGCGCGTCCGGCCTGCCTGATCTGCACCCAGTCGGGCAGCTGCGTCAATCGTTCCGGTGACAAGGGCGCCGTGACGGCCAGTAGCCGCGCGCTCGGAACCGTCGTGCGCACGATGGCCATCGCCTCGATGAGGGCATCGAAGCCGTCGGCCCAGCCGTTGCCTCCGACATAAGCCACCAACGGCTCGCGACCGGCGCCAAGATCCGGAGTGCCGGGCTCGGTCCCGGGGGGCAGCAGCACCGGATGGCGCAGGTGCATGACCTCGGCCAGACCCTGCGACGGCACGAAGTGCTGGGTGGCCAGACCTCGCGTCATCGGCATCGTGACCCGCCATATCAGGTCGGTCACGATCTGGCGGCGGTATCGTCGGGGGTAGATGTCGCGGAAGAGCTGGTACGCGTCCCGAAAGTAGACGCCCACGGGACGGCGCAGGAGGCGCATCAAGGCCATGAAGGCGAGGTCGGTCGGCATCACGGAAGCGGAGGGAGCCTCTACGTAAACCGCGCCGACCCTGTGCACGCCACCGCCGGCGAGCCACCGCAGGCTTGCCGTGGCGCGACCCAGTCGGCCGCCGGAGATCGTCTCGAGATGCGTTTGTCGCGCGAGCGCAGCCGAGATGAAGTTGATCTGGACCTTGGGTGCCGAGTTGAGGCCGCTCACGTCGTACATGGCGACCAGAAGCACGCCGCGGCTACGGGAACGGCGACGCGGCGCCTGCTGATCGACCATGGCAGGGATTATAGGGGCGGTCAGGGGTGGAACTGGAACGCGGTCAGCTCGCGCAGGTCTTCGGCTGCGTCTGCCCGTAGTACCGGCTTTCCTTCCCGAAAAGCTCGATCGACTTGGCCGCGACCTTGTCGAGTTCGAGGCAGCTCGTCCAGGTTCCGGAGGTCGGCGCGGCGTTGGCGAGGCTGTAGGGAGGCCCCAGCACAAGCTGCGTGATGTTCGCCGAGTCGACTCCCCCCACCAGAGCCACCATGTCGGCAACCTGCGATGCGGGATAGTTGGTGCGGATCATGGAGCCCGCCAGCTGCATGATGCCAGGCAGGTTTAGGGCGTTCCCGGGGTTGGCGATCTTGTGCTCCAGGGCGACCAACACGTCCTGCTGGCGGGAAGCACGCGCATAGTCGTTGTTGTTGTCGCCGTGCCGAGACCGGACATAGGCGAGAGCAAGGCGGCCGTTGAGATGGTGCTTGCCAGCCGAAAGGTAGAAACCCGGTGCCGAGTTATCCAGCCAGTCGTAGACCGTGTCGTTGATCGTAGATGGATTGTCGATGTCGACCCCGCCGACTTTGTCGATCAGCGTCATGAAGCTCGCCAGGTCTAGGGTGGCGTAGTAGTTCACGGGGATCCCAATGAGGTAGCCGACCTCTTTGACGAGCGTGGTCATCGGTTCGTCTGGGGAGCGAACGTATCCGCTCGTGACGTACGTCACGAGGGAGTTGAGTTTCATCGTTGCAGGTGCCGTGCCGCCCCAGTAGTACGGGAAACTGGCCGTGTCCCGAGGAACGCTGATCATCGCCACCTTGTTCGTGGCGGTGTCGATCGTGACCACCATCATCGTGTCGTTGAGCCGTTCGGACCGCCCGACATAAGAGTCCACGCCGGTGAGAAGGATGCTCACGCGCGTGCTGCCGGGAGGTGGCGTCATCGCCGGCTCGATCGTGGAGTTGGGCAGTGGAGACCCGGCGGCGTCGGTTCCACCGGGCCCAGGACCGCTAGCCTGCTGGGGGCTGAAGATCTGGCGGCCCATGTCGTAGGCGGACCACGCATACACGGCACCGACGCCGTGCATTCCCACGATCGCGACAAGGAGAACAAGCCAGACCGCGAGCTCGCGCCGGCGCTGCAGCCGGCGCCGATCCCCGGAGGCGAACGCATGGGTTACGGCCACTACCCGCCACACGCCAAGAAGCAGGACCAAGATCAGGGCCAGTAGCGCATAGCTGGGATCGATGAAGCGGGCCACCAAGACCGTGAGGCCCTGCCTCGCCTGGAACAGGGCTACCAGGAGGACGACCAGCGCGGGCACGGCGAAGGCTGCCGCCTGGCGTCGCCGGCCGGCGTAGAGCTGCCCGAGTCCAGGCCACAGGAAGGATAGGAACGCCGCCAGCGACGGGGACGTCCGTCGTCGGGTCGCGCGGAGAGGATTAGCAGAGTCCGTGTTGGTCTCCAAAGCCGACGGAATGTACCACAGGTTGATTCGGCGAGCCTTCGATAGTTCACGGGATCTAATACTTGGGTAGAATGGGAGGCAGGGTCGAGCGGGGACGCCCCTGGTCGCGCACGGTCTGGCACACGGACCGACCCGGCAACAACGGGCAACCTAGCTCTCGCGTCGCCCGAGACAGGAGGTTGGGGGATGATCCGACGTCACGCGTTGGCGTTTCGTACGACGCTGATGCTGGCAGACGGAGGCCTCGCTATCGGCCTCGCCTTATTGCTGTCCGTCCTCCGGTTCGGCCGCCAGGAAGCGCTTCCCACTCTGAACGCGGCTTTGCCCGACATGCGCGCCGTAGTCCTCATGTTCGCCGGAGCGTGGGTCGCCGCTCTCTGGATGAACGGTCTCTACCGCTCCCGCGCGCGATGGACGTTCCGCAGCGAGGTGGGAGACATCCTGAAGGCGACCGCGACGTTTGCGGTCGCCACACTCGCCTTCCTCTATATCTTCAAGCTCCCGGACGTGAGCCGGCTGCTGCTGATCTACCTCTTCCCCTCGATGGCGGCGATGGCGCTCGTCACGCGGATCGGCCTGCGTCTGCTGCTCACGAGTCTTCGCCGGGGCGGTTACAACACCCGCTTCATGCTCGTGGTGGGCACCAACGAGCGAGCCCAGCAGTTCGCCGATCTGGTCGAAGACCACCACGAGCTGGGCATCAAGGTCGTCGGCCACCTCAAGGGCACTCCCACCGACAACGGAGTCGTCCTTACCCGGCCGTCGCTTGGGACGCTGGACGAGTTGATAACGATCCTGCACTCCGAAGTCGTCGACGAAGTCGCCATCTGCCTTCCGTTCTCAGAGCAGGAGGCGATCGATGAGATTGCCCGGCTATGCGAGGAGGAGGGCAAGATCGTTCGGATCCCGGTAGCCGTTTTCGAGCGGACGCTGAGCAGCGGGCGGATCGAGCAGATCGATGGGATGCCCATCCTCTCGCTCGTAAGCGGACCGGACCGGGTCGTCGGTCTGGCGGCCAAGCGCGCTCTCGACCTTGGCGGTAGCGTCTTCCTGCTAGTTGTGCTCTCGCCCCTCTTCGCGCTGCTCGCTGCGCTCGTCAAGCTGGACTCTTCCGGCGGCGCCCTCTTCCAGCAGGAGCGAGTTGGGCTGCACGGACGGACGTTCAAGGTGATTAAGTTCCGCAGCATGTGCTCGGACGCAGAGCAGCAGCTCGACGATGTACGACAACTAAACGTGATCCGCGGGCACGCCTTCAAGGTGGAGCACGATCCGCGCGTGACACGTGTCGGGCGCTTCCTGCGCCGAACGTCACTCGACGAGCTTCCGCAGTTGTGGAACGTACTGCGCGGACAGATGAGCCTGGTTGGACCGCGCCCACCTCTCCCCCACGAGGTGGCGAAGTACGATGTCTGGCATCGCCGCCGCCTCTCCATGAAGCCAGGCATGACGGGTCTCTGGCAGATCGGCGGCCGCAGCGAAGCCGAGTTCGACCGCTGGGTCGAAAAGGATCTTGAGTACATAGACCGTTGGTCGCTCTGGCTCGACCTCAAGATCATCGTCCGCACGGTCCCGGCGATGATCAGGAGCGAAGGGCGCTAACGCGAAGCGCTCTGGTGTCCCTCCGCGACCGGAACCCGACGCTATACTCCGCCAGATGAAGACTGCGCTCATTACCGGGATCACCGGCCAAGACGGCTCCTACCTCGCGGAGTTTCTGCTTGAGAAGGGCTACCGCGTCGTTGGGATGACCCGGCGGTCCAGCACCGACTCCAATGAGCGAATCGAGCATCTCGGGAAGCGTCTTGAGCTGATCCAGGGCGACCTCCTTGACCAGGCGTCGCTGACCACCGCGATCCAAGCGGTCAAGCCCAACGAGATCTACAACCTGGCAGCTCAGAGCTTTGTGCCGACTTCGTGGAACCAACCCGTCCTGACGGGCGAGTTCACCGGCCTCGGTGTGACCCGAATCCTGGAGGCCATCCGCCAGACGGATCTGTCGATACGTTTCTATCAAGCCTCGTCGAGCGAGATGTTTGGCAAGGTTCGCGAGTCGCCGCAGACAGAGCTCACGCCATTCCACCCGCGTAGCCCATACGGGGTCGCCAAGGCCTATGGTCATTTCCTGACGGTGAACTACCGCGAGAGCTTCGGCATGTACGCGGCTTCCGGAATCCTGTTCAACCATGAGTCGCCTCGCCGTGGCCGTGAGTTCGTGAGCCGCAAGGTGACCGATGGCGCCGCCCGGATCAAGCTTGGGCTGGCGAGCGAACTGCGGATGGGCAACCTGGACGCCCAGCGGGATTGGGGCTTCGCCGGTGACTACGTCCGAGCGATGTGGCAGATGCTTCAGCAGAGCGAGCCCTCCGATTTCGTCGTCGCAACTGGAGTAGCGCACTCGGTGCGAGAGCTCTGTCAAGTCGCCTTTGAACGCCTCGGCTTGGACTACGAGCGGTACCTCGTGAACGACCCGGAGTTTCATCGCCCCGCCGAAGTTGACCACCTTCTGGGTGACGCAAGCCGGGCTCGCTCGATCTTGGGCTGGGAGCCCGTGGTCGATTTTCGGAGCCTCATTGAGATGATGGTCGACGCGGACTTGGCCCGGCTCAAAGCGCGTGCCGAGGCAGCTGCTTCCGTAGCGGTCCCTTCGCTCGTCACTCGTTGAGGGCATCCGGATGCGGGTGTTCATCACGGGAGCCATTGGGTTCGTGGGCGTCTGGCTGCAACGCGAACTCGCCGCGGCCGGTCACGAGGTCGTGGCGGCGCCAGGGCCCGAAACTTTGGACATTACGGATCGCGCAGGACTCGTGCGCTGGTTCTCGGTACCCGGCGGCCAGCCAGACGCCGTGGTCCACCTAGCTGGGATGGCATTCGCCCAGGACGCCAGAAGCGACCCAGTTGAGGCTTTCCGGGTCAACGTTGCAGGGACGATAGCCGTCTTCGAGGCGCTCCGCGAAGTGGGGCTGCGGACGCCTGTCCTGGTATCAGGGTCTTCGGAGGTCTACGGCGCCCCGAAGCCTGAGGACCTGCCATTACGGGAAACGACACCTCTGGACCCACGGCGGCCGTACGCGCTATCCAAGGCCGCCCAGGAAGCTGTGGCCGTCGAGGCTGGAGTCCGCTGGGGATTCCCGGTGGTTGTGACTCGCTCGTTCAATCACTGCGGCCCAGGTCAGCGGCCTGTGTTCGTAGTGCCAGCAATGGCCCGACGCGTCCTCGCCGTGCAAAGGGGGGCGCCTGGAGTCATCCCTGCTGGGAACGTCGACGTCATGAGGGACTTCTCGGACGTCCGAGACGTAGTCCGTGCGTATCGGCTCCTGCTTGAGGGGGCCGCCACGGGTCGGCTTGCTAGCGAGCCACAGATCGTCAACGTGGCGTCAGGCCGCGCCGTCAGTATCCGCTCCTTGATCGAGAGTCTCTGTGACCTTGCCCACATCCATGTTTCAGTCCAGATCGACCAATCTCTCGTCCGGACGGACGACCCGCCTGAGATTCGAGGCGACCCTACTCGCCTGATCGAGCTTACCGGCTGGCACGCGGAGATAGCGTTCGAACGCACTCTAGCCGACGTTTTCGATGACATTCAGTCTCCCAGCGGTGTCGAGCGACCCACTTGAAATCGTCTCCCGAATTACGAACGTCGACACACGTTGCGTCGCTCCGGAGGCGTCGCGGCAAGCCAGAGTTCGAACAAAGCAGCGAAGGTTTTTGTTGTTATTGAATTCGGCCGGACGGCACCTTCGCCTTGCCCTCCGCAGATCTCCTGAGCAGAGCTGCGGCGGCACAACGCCTGATATCCTTGCCCAGATTTCGTACGATCGGAAGGGGCGCAGCGTCTTCGCTCGCCGATGGAAGAGGCGAATTCGGTGAACCGAGCTGATTGCTGATGGAGAAGGTTACCTACGACCGTTGGTTGGGCGCGTATCGCGCCGGACTGCGATCGGCTTCTCTTCCGTTGGGTCTGTTGGTCGCCTCGGTTACGATGACCGGACTGGTCGTCCTGGGAGACCGGACACCCTCTGCAGTCGCCCCTGCGATCGTGGCGTCACTCGCGGCCGGCCTTATCGTTGGGCTGGTGCCCTCGCGCCCGCTTGCAGCCTTTGGCTTGCTGATCCTTCTGGCTTCGCTGTCCAAGGAAACTCTCGACCTTTCCGTTGGCCGCGCCCGGCTCGAGCAGCCCGCGATCCTCTCCGCAATACTGGCCTTGGCTCTATCGCGTCGTTGGCCAAGGTGGGCAGAGGTGCGACCAGTCGTCGTCATCATCATCGGCTTTGCTGCGTATTTCGCGATCCTGATTCTGTCGTCCCTCCTGTACGCGCCGCAGATGGCGACAAGTGCTCGCATGCTCATCTGGATTGCGATCTCGATGTCCGGCGGAGCAGTGGCATTTGCGCTCCTGGTTCGCCTTCGGGCTGACCGAGAGGGCTGGTTCGTCACGACCGGGGTCCTCTACGCAGTCGTTGGGCTGATCATCGCCATCGCCTTCCTGATTGCCGGTCCAGACGGAATCCCGGGCATGCAAGTCAATCACGGCGAGCCACCCAAAGTCGCGGGCCTTGCATGGGAGGCAAACCTGTACGCGAGTCTGCTCGGGGCCATGGCGCCGTTTGCTCTGGAGTATTTCCGCGCCCGACGACGGGTCCTTTCGGCGGTGCCGGCCGCGCTCATCATCGTCGCCATGGGCCTGGGAGTAACGCGAGGCGCGTACATGGGTCTCGCGGTTGGCCTGGGGGTCTATCTGCTGGTCCTCGTGACCCGCTCCTCCGCCGCCCGCTCGTCTCTACCAAGGGTTGTCGCGCTGATCGCGGTTGCGGCGGTCCTGGCTCCGATGAGTGCCATTCTCCTACTCCCGGCCCAGCGGCCGAGTGCCTTGGCGGCCTTGTACACGTCGTTGGTGAATCCCGCTCAGCCCAGCGCCACTCCCAGCGCCAGCCTCACCCCAAGCGCCACTCCCAGCGCCAGCGCCAGCCTCACCCCAAGCGCCACTCTCAGCGCCAGCCTCACCCCAAGCGCCACTCCCAGCGCCAGCGCCAGCCCCACCCCAAGCGCCACTCCCAGCGCCGCCCCGACCCCGCCTGTGGATACTTTGGAGTTCCGTCTCGATCGGGTGGGGGCAGCCTTATCCGACCTCAAGCAGGACCCGATAATCGGCTTGGGCGCCGCCACTTTTGGGCAGCGGCACGAAATACCAGGCCAGCCAGGCCAGCCAGACTACATTGCGATCCTGGGGCTGGCGACCGTCTACGAATCCGGCATCCTAGGCGCCGCGGCCCTCGGCGGCGGGCTCCTGCTCGTGCTGTGGATGCTGTTCCGGGCCAGCAAACACAACGTGGGTCCGGCAGCTGCCTACGCAGGTTCCCTCGTCTCCCTACTCGTCGCATACCAAGCGACAAATGCGTTGTTCTTCTCATTCAACTGGTTGATCATGGGAGCGGCTCTGGCGTTCAGCGTGCGGACCCTCGCCGCAGGCGCGACTCGATCAGAGCCAACCGCGTGAAAGGCAACTGCATCCTGCAGCGCGGTTAGCCCGGCCTGTCAGAGGCTTCCCATCACGTTATCCACGGTCCTTCAGTCAGAAGATTCGTTCCAGATGAGCGAAGCCCAGACTACAGGAGGTGGGCCGCCGACGACAATCTCAGCCGGCGGCAAAGGGTATGGACGAGCCCATAGTCAACGATGGGGACTCTCAACGGCTCCGCGGAACATCTGCACGACCCGGCCTCGGGCCAGGGCAACGGCGGCGCAGGTGGCTAGCACCCCTGCAAGCACGGCGATGCCGGTCAACGCAGTGTGCCACTGATCCAATCCAGCGACGAGGGCAATGGCGATAACCGGGGCTGCGACGAACCACGACGTTGCTGCCAGGCGGACCGAACCTGAGCGCGAACGGGCTATCGCGACAATCTCCAGCAGTTGGCGGGCAGCCTCCCCGACGATGCGCGCCGCCGATACGCCGACGGCTCCGCTGGGCGCCAGCACGAGCGTCCCGATGATGGTCACGATAAGGCCGGCCTGCGACGATGCCGCCGCGACGCGATCACGATGTTCAGCATTCAGCAACGCGCTCGTCTGGCTGCTCACGAAGAACAGAATCACGGCTATGCCCACGAACGCGAATGAAAGCCCAGCGCCCGGATATCTGGGGAACAGGACGCTGAGCCAGAGTCGTACTAACACTGCCAGGCCCCCCACCATGAGAGCGCTGCCCAACAGGGCAATCGCATAGGTGCGGTCGAAGATACGACCAGCGAGCGCGCGGTCCCCTCTACTGAGAGCGGTCGCCATCATCGGATAGGCTGTCGCCGTGATCGCAGCCGCCACGATAGCCAGACCCTCGGCGATCCGCGTGGCGACCGTATATTCGCCGACCGCTACGGCCGACCCGACGACACCCAGCACCAGTGTGCCTACCCGGAACTCGCCGATGTATGCGATCTGCATTATGACCAGAGGAGGCGCAGCCCGGAGAAGCCGAAGGGCCGGGCCGAGGGCCCAGCCGCGCCCCGGCAAGTCTCGCCAGAGGAGGAGAAGGAGGAGGAGATCGCCAACTGAAAGCCCGGCCGCAAACCAGCGAGCGTCGTGCGTAAACACCACTCCCACGATTGCGCCTACGGTGCTCGCCGCGCTGGCTACCACCACCGCCGGCGTCGCAGATCCAAGCCGCAGGTCCACCTGGCGGCGTACGAGCAAGAGGCCAGCCAGGCTCGACGGAATAAGGCCCACCCCCGTGAACGCGACTATCTCAGCAGCGTCGGACCCGAACGCTATGGCGGCGACGATGACGACAAGGGCCTGCCCCGCTACTCCCATCAGCAGCTTGGCAAGCAGGTGCGTCGCCAGCAGATCCTCGCCATGCCCCCGGGCGAGCAATCGCACTCCGCTCACGTCCAGGGCCATGAGCGCGGCACGCAGGATGTCTGTAAGCGCGAGAGCTACAGCGAGCGCCGCGAACGGCCCGGGGTCAAGGGCGCTGGCGGCCGCAACGATCGGGAGAAGGCGTGACAGACGCTGGCTTCCCTGGATGATCACGGAGCCGGCGGAGTTGCGCCTCGCGGGGCTCTCCAAAGCCCACAGGAGGCCGCGGACTGTGGCGGTCACTCTGGACGGCTGAGGTCGGCTCGGCGAGCAAAGAGCAAGGTCGCACCCGAATCCGGCCCTGCCGGTCGCGATGTCACCCCAGCCAGGCCTGCCTTGACGCAAAGAGACTGGATAGCTGGGACATCCGCCATGTCACCGATCTCCATGACCATACGATTGCAGTGAGCTAGAGTCCTTTCGGAGCCCTCCATGACGGATCGCTCGAGTCCTTCGACATCGACCTTCAGGAGATCCACGTGGGCGATACCGAGGTCTCCAAGCGCGTCATCGAGGGTCCTGACCCCCACCGTCTCTGATGAGATGCTCTCGCTTCCTGTGAGGACATGAATCCGGGCGACCGTTGAGTTGCCGTTCTGGTCCACGACAAGCCCGCGCGCCGTGTGATCGGCGATGGCTATGGGCAGAATGGTCACTCGATCCTCGAATCCATTCGCTTTCACATTTGCCGTTAGACGTCCAAGCACGACCGGATTGGGTTCGATCGCGATTACTCGTCCCTCAGACCCCACGAGCCTGGCAACGGCGAGAGTGAATACCCCTGCGTTGGCACCGACATCCACGACGGTGTCCCCAGGAAGGGGAAACCACTCGGCAGTCGGCCAATACTCCCCGCGGACAAGCACCTCGCGGAGTGGAATATGTTCGGATGCATGCCAGTCGAGTGTCATTCGCAGCCCGTTGTAGCGGGCTGTGCTAATGGCCGATCGATGGCCGGACCGTGGGAGCAAGCGAAGCACCGAATACCGGATGAGCCACAGAAGCATCACCAGACGCTGACGCCACGAACGACATAGCCCGACGATTGCCAAGCCGTTGGTGAGAAGCTTCACGCGACGGTGAGCAGCAAGCCCGGGATTGGCGAAGACCGCTGACGTCTGCACGACCAGGTGTCAATGGACTCGTGGGAACTCGTAACAGAGCGTCGCGCTTCGGCACGATGAAATGGTCCGGAAGAGCACAAGGTGACGTGCACACCGTGGTCCGGGCAAACGAAAATCCCCAACGAGATGTACCTCATGCGCGATTGCCGGCGGATTCTAGCATCCGACAGCCGCCCCGTTCGTCAGGGTGGCAGGAGCGGACGCTTCTTCCAAAACGGAACACTAAGAAGAGCGGCGAAGAGCGAGCCTGTAGGCTTCGACCGTTCTCTCGGCACAGCGACGCCAAGTGAACGCTGAGGCCCGAACAGGCCCGGCTTCCTGGAGGCGAGGCCGGAGCTGTTGGTCGGTGGCCGCTTTGCTCAAACCGTCCGCGATCGCCTCGATTGACATGGGATCGACCAGGATCGCCGCATCGCCGGCGACTTCGGGGATCGACGTAGTCGAGCTCGCCACGACGATGGCACCGCAGGCTAGCGCCTCTAGCACCGGAAGGCCGAAGCCTTCGTACAGCGACGGGTATGCCACGACATGAGCAGCGCTGTGGAGAGCCACAAGAACGTCATCGTCGACGTAGCCGAGCTTGTGGACCCACTCGCGGCCACCGACCTTGTCGATCGCGACATCGATCTCCTCAGCCCGCCAGGCCGGCTGGCCGGCCAGCACCAAGTGCAAATCACCGGCTCCGCTGCCTCGAGCCTTGGCCAAGGCTTGGATCAGCCTGGGGACGTTCTTGCGTGGGTGCAGATTGCCCACGGCCAGGACGAAGCGTTTCGGCAGAGGCAGCCCAATAAGTCGTGAGGCAACCTCTTCAGGCTCCAGGCGCCGCCAGCGCGAGTCCGCTGCAAGGGGAGTAACAACAACCCGGTCAGGATCGATGCCATAGTGGTGGACGATGCGAGAACGGCTGAACTCCGACAATGTCACGACCGCGGCCGAGCGCGACGCCGAGAGCCGAATGCTCAGCTTGAGTCGGAGCCGCGTTGCGCGCGAGAACGCACCGCTCAGGTCTTCGAACGACACGTCGTGGATAGCCGTTACGACTGGAAGTCGGGCAATCGGCGGCGCCACATACTGGACGTGGAGAAGCTGCGCGCCATCTCGTTTCGCCCGATACGGAAGCTCGAACGGCAAACGCAGCTGAGGCGCCCTCCAACGCAGGTCTCGCCGCTCGATGTGTGCCGCTCTCGGCCAGGCCACACCCGCGTCCAGGTAAACGATCGGCTCGACGTCGTCGAGTCCGGCGAGCGCGTCAGCTAGGTTGACTATGTACGTCTCGTTGCCGGTCTTGCGGCGCCCGACGACGTGGGCATCGAGAGCCACTCGGATGGGGGGTGCTGTTGGTATCATTCGGCCTATTATGCGTGTTGCCATCCTCGGCATCCGGGGGGTTCCGGCCAACTACGGCGGTTTCGAAACGTTTGCCGAGCAGCTCGGGAAACGGCTCGTGGAACGCGGCCACGAGGTTACGGTCTATGGCCGTGACCGATGGGTTCCGGCCGGGACAAGCGAATACCTGGGGATGCGAATCATCCGCCTCCCGGCCCCTCGGTCGAAGTACTTTGAGACGGTCGTCCACTCAATCTTCGCGGCGTTTCATGCGCTAACAAAGCCGTACGACATCATCTACGTATGCAACTCCGCCAACGTGCCCGCGGTAATGCTGCTTCGGCTCTTTGGCCGCCGCGTCGTCCTCAACGTGGATGGACTGGAATGGAAACGTGGAAAATGGAGCCCGGTCGGCAAGGCGTACTACCGCCTTTGCGCGTGGACGGCGGCGCATCTCCCGGTCCACGTCGTAACGGATGCTCTTGTAATTCAGCGCTACTACCGCGACGCCTATCGGCGTGAAACCAGCTACTTCCCGTACGGTACCGAGCTAGAACCGGTGCCCGACGACGGTACCCTGGCCCGACTGGGACTGGAGCCGGAACGATACATTCTGTACGTCAGCCGTTTGGAGCCCGAGAACAACGCTCACGTCGTGATCCAGGCGTATTCGAACGTTCGTACAGACCTGCCGCTGGCGATTGTTGGCGACGCTCCGTACGCGTCTGACTACATCTCAACCCTACACGCGACGGACGACCCGCGCGTGCGCTTCCTGGGCGCGATCTACGGCTCCGGCTATCGCGTCCTGCGTTCCCACGCGACAGCCTACGTACAGGCGACGGAAGTGGGCGGCACGCACCCAGCGCTGGTGGAAGCCATGGGCTTTGGCAATGCCATCATCGCCAACGACGTGCCGGAGCACCGTGAAACCCTCAGCGACGCCGGCCTCTACTATCGGGGACACTCGGAGCTCGCTGCGAAACTTCAGCTCGTCCTCGACAATGCGGCGCTCCGCGCCGACCTCAGAGAGCGAGCCCATCAGAGTGCCACGGAGATGTACAGCTGGGACGCTGTGACAGAAGCGTACGAGGCGTGGTTCGCAAGCCTTGCACATCTGCCGTGCACGAGGAACAGAGAACGCAAGAGGATGATCGAATGAAGCCATCAGGATCGTCGACAAGAGCGAACGGCCTGCGGGGGTGGCTACGACGACTTCTGACCGACGATCTGTGGGGTCCCCGCTTCGCACCCGCGATCCTCGTCCTGGCCGGCATCGCGATGCTGGGGCTGTTGCTCTACGTCTCCCGCTGGTTGACGTTCTGGTTCGATGAATGGACCTTCGTCGTCTACCGCCCTGATCCCAGCGTCCGCACGATCGTCGAACCCCACGTTGACACATTCCTGGCGACTCTGGCCCTCATCTACGAGGCCCTCCTGCACGTCTTCGGGCTGCGCACATACGAACCCTACCTACTCGTTGACTGGCTCATGCACTTCGTCTGCGTCGGCCTCCTTTATCACATCGTGGCGCGTCGCTCCGGGACAGTGCTCGGACTAATGGCTGGCCTCTCGCTCCTGCTGCTCGGTAGCGCCTACGAGGATCTGCTACAGCCGTTCCAGATGCAGTACCTCCTTGCCGGCGCCGGCGGCTTGCTAGCGCTGGACCGGCTTTTGGTGGTGGAGGCTGAGCCGGCCAAACCACACCGGGAACGGGATCTCATCGTGGCTGCGCTAGCGCTCCTGTTTGCCGTCGCGTCGTCAAGCCTTGGGCCCATCTTCGTCGGGCTCATCGTCGTGTGGGCGGTGCTACGGCGTGACCGAGCCGCGCTTCTCGCAACCGCGCCTGCCATCGCCCTATACGTCGTCTGGTACGTCATGTGGGTCGGTGAGTTCCAGCGGCCACCGACGGCGGGCATGGACTTCCTTCTTGCCACCGAGTCGCTTCTCTACGGACTTGGATCGGCCGTCTGTGGCGTCGCGGGATTGCCACCTCAGCGTTTCGGCTGGGTTGGGACCTTACTGTTGGCAGCGGCCGCGGTAGGCGTTGCAGTCGCGGTGATCCGCGGACTTCGGCCGGCGCCGCTCGCGGCCGCGGCCTTCCTGGCGCTCATCGCCGAATACGGCCTCCAGGCGTTCTTACGCGGCTCAATGGGCGTCGAGCACGCCGCGCGCTCGGGCTACTTGTACCCGGCAGCTCTGTTCATCTGGCTGGCAATTTCGGGCGTCGTAGGGCATGGCCTTGACCGGGAGAGGTGGATTGCCCGAGGCCGTCTGGTCTTCGTTCCCGTGGCTGTCCTGGTCTTGATCGTGCCGATGGCGATGGGCAACATGGCGCAATTCGTCGGAGCCGCGCGCCAATCCAAGATCATCCGTGCCACCGAGGTCGCCGAGCTGCGATTGGTCGAGGCGGTACGGTCGATCCCCGGCGTCGATCTCGATGTCTCGCCCGATCCTGATTACATCCCGCAGCTAACCGGACGCACGTACCTCGCCGCGATTGAACGCTTCGGAGCGCCGACACTTGCCTGGGATTGGGAGTCTTCGGCAGACAGCACGAGGGTCAACCTGACCGCCGTGCGACTCCTGGGCCCATCGATCCGAATCGTGGCACCTCCGGGCTCTGGGGGCAGCGCGCCGCAACTCGAGATCAAGGGCGGCTCCGTCGAGGCCGGCACTTCAAGTGGCTGCAGCTTGGTGCGACCATCTAGCCCCGACGCTGCGGTCTCGATGGCCATTGAGGACGGCCACGCCTTCTGGCTCCAATCGCCTCCGGCGGGCGTGCTGCTTATGGTCGGTGTAGCCGATAAGCCGTCGGCCGCGATCGACGGGTCGGTGCGTAAGGCCTTGGCCAACGGCCAGGCAGTGGTTCTGCCCACCCTGCCGGCGCCCTACGGGTGGCAGGTACGGCTCGAATCCCTGGGAACGCAGTCGTTCGAGGTCTGTTCGGCAGCACCCTAGGCTGAACACCCCCCGAGATGTAGAGACGCATCTCGGTCATCGCTCGGGCTGCTCGGACGCACCTTCGGGCTTGGGCGGTCGGCATAGCCGGCCGCCAGGGACAGGCGGCTGATCCGGCACGATAGGCCGTGGCAGATGTCCCGGCATGAGCCGACGCGTCAGGAGATTCGGACCACATTCCTATCTCCCCGGCTCGATGGGCGTACGGCCGAGCACACGACGAATGGTTCACGCTCAACAGGCGCCATCTGCCGCAGGCCTCGATGGCCCGGCTCCTGGCTGGTACCGCCGCGCCAGGGTCCCGTCTGATCCTCTATGCTAGCGCTGCGCTACGAGCATGAGGGACTAGGGGATGAACCTTCCGCCGCGTCTTGGCGGACTTATGGAGTCTAGGGTCACCCGCCTCTTGGTCTCGGAGTCTGCGTGGCCGTGGTTCTTTGCGGCGCTGATTGGCTTATTCCTCCGAAGACCGCAGTCGTTGATCCACGCCGAATTTGCGTACGAAGATGGGAAGATCTTCTACCTGGGAAGCTGGTTCGGGGGACCGCTCGATCAGCTGTTGCGTCCGTACTCCGGGTATCTCTACGTCATCCCGCGATTCGTAGGCGTGCTGGAGCATGCTGTGTCTCCGGCAGTGGCACCCCTCGCGGCCAATCTCGCGGCCCTGGTCATCGCCTCGTTGGTCGTCAGGTTCATCGCGAGTGATCGCCTGGCAACAGTGATCCCGGACCGCAACCTACGTTGGGCGTTTGCACTGCTCGTCATCGTCCAGCCCGGCGTAGACATGGTGCTGGGCTCGATCACATTCATTCAATTCTACTTGGGCTCCTTCCTCGTGGCCGCGGCCATAGCATCGCCAGCACGCGGCGCTGTCTCAGCCGCTCTCACCCGTGCGGCCCTCATAGCCACAGCTCTCACGGGGCCATTCTCCATTCTCCTCCTGCCACTCTATGGCGCGCGCCTGTTCGCCCGGCGCGATCGCGACTCGGTTTGGTCGCTCTCTTGTGTAGGTCTCGGAGCTGCCGCCCAGGTCATCACACTGCTCCTGACGGGAGCCGGGGGCCGGGAGGCTGCGGCGCCGACTCTGGCTCCATGGGACGTGGCTCGGGTAGTGGGAATACACCTCGCGACAGGCTTCACGGGCACGAGGATCATGTCGCACTTGGTTATCGTCTGGCCGCCGTTCTGGATAGCCGCCCCAGCCATACTGGGGCTCGTGGGTCTCGTCGTGTTGGCGCTAAGATCCGTGCCGCGCCTATGGCTGCTGCTCGCCGGGTACATGTGGGCGTCGATAATCGGTTCGTCGCTGATTGCCGGCAGCGATCCCACTGAGCTGCTACTCAATCCTCTCAGCGCCAGCCGCTACTTCGTCATCCCGTGGCTGGCCCTCGGGATCCTCGTCATCTTCTCGGCTACAAGGCGAAACCGTGCAGCGATCGCTCTGGTCGCTCTCCTGGCGGTCGGCATCGTCGGAGACCTGCGCTTGCCTTCAGGCTGGGATTACGGCTGGACTTCAGCAGCGACCTGCGTGGGCGGGCCGGCTCCATGCGAGATACGCATCTTCCCTGGTACGCCGTACTGGTCGCTCAAGTGGCCTGGCCTGGACCAGACGACGCAGCTGCCCGGGCCTTAGCATCGGCCCAGGCGGAACCCCGGTCAGAAGCCGGACCTGCTCGCCGTGCGGTTCCTACCGAGTACGCCGGGCGAGCCTGGCTCGCAGTGCCACCAGGTACCAGTGCAGGTAGTGGGGCAGCCACTTGCGCATCTTGAAGTTGCTCTTGCCGGCGGTCCGGTCGCGCCAGGTGGTTGGCACCTCGGCGAGCCGGCGCTGGGCCAGTGTGGCCTTGACGGTAAGTTCGAGGGCCAGCTCGAAGCCGGCAGTGCTCTCTATCGTCACCGTGTCGAGGAAGCGGCGACTGTAGAGCTTGAAATTGCTGGTTGGGTCGTGGATCGGAACTCCGGCCAACCAGTGAAGGCTGAGCCCGGCCGTCCGGCTCATCAGACGCTTCAGAACCGGGCCTCCGATCTGGTGGCCTCCCCTCATGTATCGACTACCCGCCACGAGGTCTGCGCCGTCGCGGGCCAGCTCGACCATCCGGTCGATCACTTCTGGCTCATCGGAGCCGTCGGCCATGGAGACCAACACGTACGGCGCGCGGGCGGCGGCGATGCCGGCCTTCATGGCGTTCAGGACACCGCGGCCGAGTTCATTGCGCAAGGGTTTGACCGAGGACAGCTCGACCGCCAGGGCACGCGCCACCGGCACTGTCGTGTCCTCATCAAAGTCGTAGACGACGAGGATCTCGCAGGAGGCGTGGATGCCTTCGACCAGCGCCCGAATGACCGGAGCGACCGCCTCGCCCTCGTTGTAGACCGGCAGAACCACGGAGAGTAGGGGTTGGCCTTCCATCGTCACGGCTGCGTCGCCGCATCTCCCAGGCCACGTTCGGCACCCGCAGCATCGGTTGCCAGGCGCCCGAGCCGGGCATTCATAGCAACCAGGGAGACCGCCCCCGCAGCCGCAGTAGGCAGGACTGTCACGGCATGGGCCAGCACGGCGAGCGCGAGCGCCGGCGCGGCAGCAACGCCGAGCGCCTGCGCCGTCGTTGCCGCGGCCAACTCAAACGTCCCAACGTAGCCGGGCGCAGAAGGGAGCGCGGTCCCCAGGACCGTGACGGCGGCGATCAGGAGCGCCGCTGCCGGATCCACCGAAACGCCGATCGATTGTGCGACCAGCCAGAACGTGGTTGCATCCAGCATCCAACATGCCGCGCTCACGAGGGCGGCAACCACGATGGCGCTCGAGCGGCTGGGCCTCTCGATCCCTCGGGCGAAATCGTCGAGGCGCTTCAGAACCGGCTCGGCTCGAGTCGCGAACGGGAGATGCACCACGATGCGGCGCGTCAAGAGAACCATCCGCCCGGGACCAATCACCACCAGCGCGCCCGTGACGGCAGTTCCGGCAATCGCTGCCACTGCGGTCGCTTGCACGATCCAGCTCGCAGCGTCGACGGCCACCGCGGCCACAAAGGCCATCACCGCCAGGGTCGCCGTGTCGACGACTCGCTCGAGCACGACCGACCCGAAGGCTTCGGCCGCATCCAGATCTTCACGTCGTGCCACGAGATAGGCACGTATGGGCTCACCGAGGCGCGCGGGAAGGACCGCGTTTCCGAGATAGCCGACGAGGAGCACCGGGACGATTCTCTGGACACGGAGGTGCCCGCCTCTGCGCGGCGCTGGCAACAGCAGGCGCCAACGCAGCGAGCGCAAGACCACCTGAGTCGCGATAACCGCCAGGCACGCGACAAGCTGGATGGGGTTCGCCTTGGAGAGCACCTCAGCGGAGGCACCCAGATCCACGGAGTGAATCACCAGCCACAGTGCCGCAACGCTCACTAGAAGCCCAACGAGGCGAATGGCGAGACTACCCCGCCGTCCTTTGGCCTTGGATACCGTCACGGTAAGGGACGCCGTCCGATGTAGAGCGTCTGCCCACCAAGCAGTCGCCATGCGAGCCGGAGATGGAGGTACGACCGCACCAGGATGGGGTGCTGAGGAAGGCGACTCTTGGTCGTGTAGGGAAGGAAGCGCACGACGACCCGCTCGGTCTGGAGGCCGGCGGTTTCCGCGGCTTCGACCAGGCTCCGCTCGGTTAGGGCCACCTTGTGGTCGATAAAGTCCCAGTAGGCAGGGCCAACGAGTCTGATGTTGGGCTGCAGCACCACCACGCGGCCGCCTGGCTTGAGCAGGTCGGCGGCAACCCGAAACTGCTCGATGACCTGGTCGCCGGTGGCGAGGTGCTCCAGGTAGTTGCTCATGAACACTGTGCCGAAATGACCCTTCGGGAGAGCCTTCGCCAGCGCCAGCCCATCGGACTGAACGAAATGGACCTCAGGCGGCAGTGAGCTCGAGACGTCACGCATGTCGCTGGCCCACCTCTCGGCGGCGTGGACGTTGCGGATGAAGTAGCCGCGGTCGCAAGCGATGTCGAGAACGGGAGAGCCAGCGTCTACGTAGCGCTGGAGGTATCGTCCGATCTCGACCCAAAGGCGGTCCTTGGCACGGGCGTCCGGATCTTCGAACCGATGGGCGTAGACGCGGTCCAGGTCGCCCACTAGATCCTCCCGGCCTCGAACTCGGACCGGATCCAGGGAATGACCTCGTCGAGCATCGCATCCAGCGTGGTCGGCGCCTCGAAGCCGAGCACCTCTCGCGCCTTCCGAACGTCCGGCACGCGCATCTGCACGTCATGCTCGAATGGAGCGTCGGTCACGTATTCGAACGGCCGGTCTACGGTGAGCTTGCCCCAGATAGTTCTGGCAAGCTCGAGCACGGTCGTACTCTGGGCGGTCGAGAGATTGAAGTCGTTGTTGACCGCCTTGGGGCTCTCCATTGCAAGACGAATACCATGGGCCAGGTCACCGCCATACGTGTAGTGGCGCACCTGGTTTCCCTCGCCCAGGATGTGCAGCGGGTCCTGGCCCTTGAGCACCTTGGCGACGAGGTCTGGCACCACGTGGCTCATCGCGAGCTTGACGTTGCCCGACATCACGTCCGCGTCGCGCAGGGCCCGGCGCTCGCCGATGCCGACGCAGTTGAAGGGCCGCAAGATCGTGAACGGCAGCTTGTACTGCTCCCATGCCCCCTTGGCGAAGTACTCAGACGCGAGCTTCTGGAAGCCGTACGTCGAAACGGGGGGCGGGCTGGTGAGCTGTGCGCCTTCGGGGGTCGGGAAGACCGTCGAGGACTCGAAGACCATCGAGGACGAGATCACGACGATCCGCTCCAGACGACCGTTCTTCCGGGCGTCGATGGCCGCTCGGAAGGTCGACGAAAGGATGCCCTCGTTCTCGGCCAGCAGGTCGAAGGCGAACTCGTGGAAGTAGCTGATCCCACCGATCATCGCCGCCGCGGCGACGACCTGATCGCAGTCCGCCGCGAGCTCCCGCACGAGGGCCTCGTCCTTCGCGTCACCCCTGACGAAGTGGTATCGCGGGTGGCCGTCGTAGCTCTTTGCCGTCAGCCCGTACTTGCTGAAATCGTCGAGCCCGACCACCTCGTGGCCCGCCTCGAGCAGCTCAGGGACGAGATATCCGCAGACGAATCCGGCGGCACCGGTGACCAGAATCTTCACGTGTCCTCCGTTGAAGCGGCGCTACAGGCGGATCCCGCCCAACGCACCCCATATGTCCACGAGTTCGCGGTCGCCGAGATTCGCATCGCGATAGACGCGATGGGGCACGCCGAGCACCAGGATCTCGGCTGCGGCAAGCACCTCATCCAGCGGCATGAGACGCGGATCGGCCACGTAAGGGTCGGTGCATAGCACGCGAGCGCCTGACCACATAAGCAGCTTCCGCAGCTTGTAGCTGAGCGAAGAACGGATGTCGTCGGACTCCGCCTTGAAGGCCATGCCCAGCAACCCGACGGTCCGACCCCGCAGGCTCCCATAGCGTCTCACCATGGCCTCGACCATGTACGCGGGCAAGCCTTCGTTGACTTGCATCGCGGACTGACCGATCGGGAAGTGGTCGAATGTAAACGCCGCAAGCTGCATTGTGTCCTTTAGCAGGCAGGGACCCGCGGCTAGTCCCGGCGACGGCAGGTCCGCGGCGCGCGGATAGTCTGTCTTGATCGCGTGAAGGATACGGTTGTAGTCGACGCCGGCGGAATGCGCAATCGTGAAGAACTGGTTGGCGACCGCGAACTTCATGTAGCGCCAGGCATTTGTGAAGAGTTTGGCGAACTCCGCTTCCTTGGTCGACACCCGGATGATGTCCGACGTGAGATTGCGGAACAGCTTCTCCGCGCGATCGCCGGCAGAATCGTCGTCCGAACCCACTATCTGAGGCAGGCTGGACAACTCCTCCAGCGCGTGCCCCTCGGCGATCCGCTCCGGACAGAATGCGATCTGAACGTCGCACGTTCGGGCCTCGAAGGCGCCGGCTACGTATTCGCTCGTTCCGGGGTAGACCGTGCTTCGGAGGACGACGAGGGTCCCCGGCTGCAAGTGCGGAAAGATCTGATCGACCGTCCGCTCGAAGACCGTCATCGATGGGTTGAGGAACTCATCAATGGGCGTGCCAACTACGACGACTACCTGGTGGGTACGGCGTAGCATCTCGGCCGACACGCTCAACTCCAGACGCCCGGTCGGAAGCAACTCGGCCAGTAGTTCGTCGGCGCCGGCCTCCAAGAACGGCATTTCGCCTCGGCCGATCCGCGCCACCGTGGCTTCGGCAATGTCGACGATGCCGACGCGTAGCCCTGCCTTGGCAAAGGCCAGGCTCAGTGGCAACCCTACGTGGCCCCCACCTCCGAGAACCACGACGTCAAGGGCTGCCTCAGGCGCCTCCGAGGCCATGGGCATAATGGACATTCTCCGCGGTCATTCCGCCCTCAATGCTGGTTCAGGAACGTATGTGACTGCGTCACTGTACCAGGGCGGGTCCTAGGTCGGCTCGGTGATCGCGAAGGCGGAAACGATCGGGTTGCAGGTGATGCCGCGCTACGTCGTCTCTCCGCAGGGCGTGCCTCGCCAAACGACGCGACGTCGGCGCCCTGGCGAGTAACGTTGAGGCAGACGGCCTCGCCTATGCGACGTGCGCCGCCGAAGGCACGGACGGACTGGACCGTCAGATCGCCAGATCCGCTGCGGAGGCATTCCGGCGCAGGATACCGGAGACCGTCTCCCACAGCTCACTGGACGAACGTACCTGGCCGCGATCGAACGCTTCGGAGCGCTGGCGCTCGACTGGGATTGGCAGTCTTCGGCAGACAGCCAGAGGGTCAACCTGGTGGCTCTGCGACTCCTAGGCCCTTCGATGCGCGTCGAGGCGCCTCCGGGCCCGAACGGCAGCGTGCCGAGGCCATACCAATGGCAGGCACAGCTCTCGTCTCTGGGAACCCAGCCATTTGAGGTCTGCTCGGCACCCGCGTAGAGGGGCGGTTCGCAGAAAGCCTACCGCGTGCTCCAAGCATCTGCGCAAGCCCACACAATGCCTTGCAAGGTCAGCGGGCCTGCCAATGGCACTCGCCGACTTGTTCCCTCGCCCTTATCCGCCAACCACCCACCGAGCGATCGGAAGCCGGATTGCCACCGCAGCGACCCCAAACGCCAGAACAATGGTGACCGCCCACACCGCCAACAGCGCAAGAACGCTTGCGCTCGCATCCAGGTGGCCGAAATGCATCAGGCCGACGGCGATCATCAAGTGGCATAGGTACACGCCAAACGTTGCAATGGAGAGTCGTGCCAGCAGTGGGTGAGGCAGTACTGACCCGTCGTCAGATGCTCGCAGGAAGGCGAAGACCGCGACGGCCGCAACCACAGTGGGCAGGCATAGGTAATTCTCGAGGTAGCCACGCAGCATCGGCTCATGCCCAATCCCCCACCACAGGCCGACAGCCTGAGCGAAGACCGCGACGATCAACACTGCGGCCAGCAAGGGCCGCCCGACCCGTGGCCTCGCGGTGTGGATCGCATACCCGAGGATGAAGTAGCCGACAAATGGGATCCACCAGGTCACGAGGTCTGGCGTTGATGCTGTTCCTGATAGCAGCCCCAGGAGTGGATCTAGAACGTTGATCGAAATCGCAACGATCGCTGCTCCCCACACGACGCCGCGCGGCGCCGGGACGATCGCGCGAGACAGGAAGGGAGCAACAAGGTACAAGCCCATGATTAGCGGCAGAAAATACAGGTGGTTGTAGGGCCGGCCTGACGCGATCAATGCCACGAGCTGGCCCGGGTCTCGCGTGCCGCTCTGGAATAGGGCCGCGAACATCAGGTACGCGACAGTCCAAAACACGGCGGCGGGCAATACCCGAGAGAACCGATGACGGTAGAAAGCCGACATGGGACCACCCGCACGGCCCAGCAGTAGAGCGCCGCTTGCCATGACGAAGACGGGCACTGACCATCGCGCCCCCGAATACAGGGCATTCGCGACCCACCAGCCGACTCCTCCGTCCGATTCCCCAGTGGCCTTCACCCCGACAATGTGGATGATTGCTACGGCCGCGATCGCAACGACCTTGAGGGCATCGATGTACCATGCCCGGTCACTTTGGCTGACGATCCCTGCCGGCGCAGTAGCCGCCCCACTCAAAGCTGCCTCCTGTCTGTTGGTGCAGCGCCCTCTGGCTGGCCGACCTACGCGTGAATCAGCAGTGTCCGGTCCGAGAACGACACGGCGAGTATGCCCGGATCCAGTGTCACAAGTGGGCCGCCTCTACCGCGGCCTCGTGGAAGGGCCGAGGTCCACGGTCGGGGGCGCGCTCAGCTATGGTAGCCTTCGGATCAGGTTTGGGGAGAGATGACACGAGAGGTCTCCTTGGGCTCAGAGACCGCCCCTGGACATTCTGGAGCAGCTGCGCGCTCTCGGCGAGTTCCGCGACCTCCAGCGTAATGACCGACGCCGAGTTCAACGCAAAGAAGCGCGAGCTCCTGAGGAGGATGTGACGCCGATGATGATTCTCCGCGGTTTGGCGACGCGACGGGACTTCGGCGCGCGAATCCCGACGTGGCTGCTCGTCGCGGTACCCACGGCCATCGGGGCGATCGCGAACTTGCTGTGGATCGGTCGGCAGAGCCTCTGGCAGGACGAAGGCGTCACGGCCCAGGTGGTCACTACGACGTGGCCGGGGTTCTGGAACGACATCACCACAGCCTACGGGGGCGGCATGACGGGCTACTTCCTCTTGCTGCGGATGTGGCCCTTTCACGACGACGAGCAGGGCCTGCGGTCACTGTCGGCGCTCTTTATGATCGCTTCCGTCCCGCTGGTGTTCTGGATCGGCAAAGAGTTGGGCGGCCGGGCTGCTGGCTGGTGGGCGGCGTCGATCTTTGCCCTCTGGCCATTCATCGTCTCCTACGGCCAGGAGGCTCGCCCGTACGGCCTGTTGGTCCTGATCACTGTAGCCGCCACCGCTGCGCTGTTGAAGGCGACGCGCCCGGGCGGACGGCGCTGGTGGGCCGCCTACGGGGTGCTCCTCGGCCTGGGCATGTATGCGCAGATGTTCGCACTGCTCATGGTCCTTCCCCACGCCGTGTGGATAGTGATGCGGCGGCCGCCGAGGCGACACGTCGCGATGGCTGCGGGCTTGGCGGTGCTCGTGGCCAGTCCCATGGTGGTCCTTCTCTTCTTCCATTTCGGAACCCCTGCGCTCAACTGGATCCCACGGCCAACGCTCGGGTGGCTCTGGACAGATGTGGTCCAGCCCATGACCTGGTACAGCAGATCTCTGCTCGCGGCGCTCATGCTGGCGGTTCTCGGGCTCGGAGCCGTCGCGATCTTCCGTCAACGCGACGAGCTGCCGCGGCTCGCGCTGCTGGTGAGCTGGGCGACTCTGCCGCTGCTCGTCGCACTGGGTTATTCGCTACTGATCCATCCTGTGCTCCAGCCTCGTTACGTGATTTACATCATCCCCGCTTGGGCCGTGTTGCTCGGGGTCGCCATCGCGAAGATCCCAGCTCGAGTCGCATCCGTCGCGGTGGGCTTCGTGGTGCTGGCAATCTGCGCGCAATCGCTCCAGGGGTACTACTCGGGGTACCTCAAGCCGGACTTCCGAGACGCGGCAGCCCTGGTGTCGTCACAGACTCAGCCAGGCGACGCCGTCATCGAGGAGGACGGCATGGAACCGGCGCTCGACTACTACTGGCGCAACAGCCAAAAGCCGACGGTAGGCACGACTGGCAGCCGTCTGTGGGTAATTCAGACGTCGAATCCGGTGCCTCCGGAGAGCATCGCTGCGGACTGGCGACTGGCTTCGCGGACGGACTTTTACCAGGTCTCCGTTGCGCTGTATCTGCCGGTGACGGCAGCGGAAAGGTGACGCGCGACTCAACCACATTCTCGACCGCCTGGGGCCACGAGGGCGTCACCACGGTGCAGGTGTTCGTCGACCACGATCTGCCCACCTACTCTCCGCTTGGGCAACGCATCCATTCTGTGCTGGGCCTGACCCACAGCCTCGACGGCCTCCGCTGGGGGTTGCCGTAGACCGTCGGCGATCCCTACCGGATCCGACTCGAGCGGGGGAGGGGCGAGCTGATGGTGGAGCTGAGGAAGAGGGAACCCCGGGTGCGGAGGACGCAAGGATGACCGGGGGGTAACGAACGACGAACGAGTTGCACGCCGAGCAAGCCACGCCGCCTTGGGACGCAGGCCGAAGAACGAGCGCTCAGCCAGGTTGGACGAGCCCTGACCGAGATCGGGGTCGTCTCGATCGCTGCGGGGAGCCCCCAGGCCAAGGGGCGTATCGAGCGTCTGTGGGGAACGCTGCAGGGTCGTCTCCTCACCGAGCTGCGGCCTGGCCGGCGCGACCGATCGCGCCGCTGCCAACGCGGTCCTGGCCTCCTTCCTGCCCGACTTCAGCCGCCGCTTCGGCGTGCCTGCGGCCGGTCCACTTCTAGCCTGGCGCCCATGGCCGCGAACTGGGAGGGCGAATTCGGCGAAATGCGCACCTCGGTGACGGGCAACCACACCTCGGTGACGGGCAACCACACCTCGGTGACGGGCAACCACACCTCGGTGACGGGCGACAACGGCGGAGGGTACCATCACGTATATGCAACCGACGACAGCCAGAGGATTGAACCGAATAGAGCGGCGCCTCGACGGGCTGCGCGCCAATCCCGCGCTCGGAGGGTCGGCTCGCTTCTACTTCCGCCGCCGGGAGCAGCTGCTCTACCTTGTGGTCGGCGGCTGG
>OCZT010001115.1_pt1 | contig 27710 bp, 26 predicted proteins | sample 1539031 | NCBI WGS metagenome assembly OCZT01 (sample SAMEA3539308, study PRJEB22396) | soil metagenome | biome: tundra; feature: field; material: soil | place: USA | collected 2010-05 | depth 0.15 m | reverse complement strand
AAACGTAAAACCTATCCTGCTTGAAGGCAATCCCTCGAACTAGTTAATTCAGTACGCAGATGAAGAAAAAATGGATGTTATCATCATGGGCACTCTTGGAAAGACAGGATTGGACAGGATACTTCTGGGCAGCGTTGCAGAAAATTTAGTTCGCCATTCGAAAATTCCTGCCATGGTTATAGGGAAAAAAGCATGTACTTTAGAACTGACTTAAAGTAAACTATAACTATTTAGATCAGTCTCTCCATTCGGTAATTTCGTTGGACAATATATCGAAATGTGTATGAATTTTGAAGACTTTGAAAAATCATAAAAAATCAGTCTTAATATTTGTTTGTTTTCTGGTTGCGAAAAATTTTGTGTGGGATTATTTTTTGTTTAGAAACTATTTTTCTTATAAATTATTTTAAATAATTTTAATTGGACTATAATAAATTCATTAAAATAAGTAAAAATAATATCAAAAGGAGCTCTGACAAATGAAAAAGACACTTAGTGTTTTGCTAGTAATTTGTTTTTTAATGTCCATGACAGTTACACTAGTAAATGCAAAAAAGATATCCATGGAGAACGAGAGTAGTAAGAACGCGGCAATGTTTACTGAAACGTCTACAAGTATGAATAAAAGTAGCGAAATGAATAACAATATGATCGCTGCCAACGAAATAGCTATGAAAAAAATAGTGGGTATGAAGATCGACGATGGTAAAGATATAGCTATGGAAAAAGTAGTGGGTATGATGACTGACGATGGTAAAGAAATACCTATGGGAAAAATAGCAGCTATGGAGACAGAAGGTGGTAATGCTATAGCTACTGGAAAAGTAGTGGCTATAAAAAAGGATGACGGTACAATCATAGCTATTAAAAAAGTAGTGGCTATAAGGATCGACGAAGGTAAAGACGTGGGAGTAGATACTGAAACTGGGCAGGTAGAAGCTGCCAGAGGAGTGGCTATCAATAACGAAACTGGACAGATGAAAGCTGTGAAAGAAATGGACATAGGTAATGCAAATGGAGAGATAAAAACTGTTAAAGGAATGATTATCAATAACAAAACTGGATAGGTAGAAGCTGCCAAAGGAATGGCTATTAATCATGAAACTGGAAAGATGAAGGCTGCGAAAGGAATGGCCATAGGTAATGCAAATGGAGAGATAAAAACTGCCAAAGGAATGCCTGTTAATAACGAAACTGGAGAAATAGAGACCGCAAAAGGTGGCTGTTAATAAAAAATTGAAGAGATAAAAGCTGCGAAAGGAATGGTCATCGATACTGAAACAGATGAAGATTGAGAAAATCGTGGCTGTAAATAACCCCACTCTTTGAGATATCGGCCATATACTTAAAGTGGAAGCGGCGAAGTTATAGCAGGTAGCTTATATAGTGGGAATGTCTTAGGGTTTGAAAAATGGATTTCGCCAAATTTATTAATCAATAGACTCAAGGATTTATTACTACCATGGTCATTACTGCCCAAATTGTGACTGTGTGCTGAACCCTTACACTAAGCAGTGGATATGGAAAAGTTAACCATTGAGTAGATAGATGCCAGTAATAGATTCAAATTTTAAAGTCAACTCTGCTCTTATTACATTGTATCTAAAAATCTTTAAAATTATAATTGGCTCTGTGTCACTTTGCTTCATCACAAAACAGATCCAGGGTCAATAATTTTATTTACAAAACTTCTGGTTTTAAATTTTCATTGTTTATGCATAGTTTTTGCCACAAGAACTGTGTATCGGATATTATTCAACACTCATTTATTTGATATTGTGAATCTAATATTAAGTTCCATTAGTTACGTACTGACTTATAACAGACTGAAGAACAGGGGCCAGCGAGGATATTTTAAACAAGTTTTATAGAATAGAAAACATGAATGACGACAATGATAATTGGACTTCTAAAATAAAAGAACTAAATGATACTGTAAATCACCACGTACGAAAAGAAGAAAATAATGTGTTTCCAGCAGTCTAAAAAGTTCTCAGCGGAAATCAAGCACAGGATATAGGTTAACAGTACCTTGAGTTTTCACATAGTTTTAAACAAAAGCAACAACCTATTATGCGTCAGAAATTGAAGATAAATGGGTTTTTCTAAATTTTCAATATCTTAATCTCATTTAATAAATTTATAACAAATCTTTCTGTCTTTTTAATTTCAATGAAAATTAATTTTTTAATATTCTTGATAATTGATACTAAAAATAAGACTGTAAATAAAATAGATAGCACTGTTTTTATTTCATTAACTAGTTGTTCCAGCACATTACCACTTCTTTTTAATAAAAAATTTCTACATTTTGAGGATATTTAACAATTATTCATGTATTTATTTTAAATTAATTATATGAAAAATAGTCTCTCAACAAAAAATACTTCCACATAAAATATTTTAAAATTAACAATCATATTTTAGTATTCATGTTCTTGGTTTACATTTCATGGCACTACCATACTTTTTTTATTACAATCAGCTCATAAATTACCTGGAGCCTATCAGTAATCTTTCCAGTATTTATATTTACAATTCTACAATATAGGATCCACACCTGAAGCAGTTGATACACCACATTATAATCATAAAAAACGAGACGATAATTAATATCTAATTATATTTATAATAATGCAAAAAAAGCAATAGAGAATTTTTGCCTAAAATTGAAAAAATTGAATAATTTCATTAAAATCTAAATATTGAAGAGCGTAAAATGTTTTCTTTGTATAGCATTACTTATTTTAGAAAATGACCTCTATTACAAACTGCATATACGCTTCTGTGATTCCATATCATTTATCACCAGCCAGTGAAGTTTTGTTTTTTGCTTTTTTCCATTTTATTGTATTGTCCGTAATAAAATAGGGATATAAGTCCTAGTAAACTGCTGATCCCATAAGAGATAAAACGTTCCAAAAACACAAAAATGCTTGCAGGGGCGACAGATAAACCGAAATATAGAAGCAAAGAGATCAAACCTCCTTCAATTATTTCAAGGCCACCTGGGGATAATGGAAGGTTGCCCCAGCCATCGCTTTGGTCACCATGATAACCACGGCCAAAATCATCTATTATCTATTAATACATGGTTCAAAACCCGTTAGCTCCTAAAACCCAAGTAAACCACTTTCGATACTTTAGAATCGATTATGGTACTAGCATACTTTTTCCCATGTCCATCGAATGAGAACTTACCTTGAGCATATGAGTGACAGATTCCTTACTATATTTACGATTATAATGTTTATACACCTATCATTATTAACTCATAATATTTAGAATAACTAAGGTAGATGATTTATTAAACGATTAGTTTCCTTATTTGGCTCCCGCTATTAATACGAGTGAACAATAGCCAGCATCCTCTTCGAATCTCGAAATAGTAGATGATTCAATGAGATCACTAATGTGATCAAAGTTAGTTCATCTTGGAAAGTTTAAATACATAATTCCATTATTTGTAAGATCAAATTTAGAAACTTGTATCCTTAATAAATTCAACGGCGCCTCAAGTACTTAGTCTCATAGGATACCAAAGTTATGAACAGATCTTCGTTGAAAAACTTGTAAGTTTGTAAATATGTTTATAGTAGTGAGCTATATATACAAATATTGAGTGTGTGAAAATGATAAACTTAAAAAAGTACATAAGATATATAATCCTTGGTTGTTTTGTTGGATTATTACTGATTTACCTTCGTTTTAAGAAAGTAAATGTTCAACAATAAGTTTCGAGCAGGTGTACTCATTATAATTTTTTAGATTTTTTCATTGATAATGCATCATATTTCCGATCAAAAAATTCAAATTTATGAACCAAGATGAACCTAATTGAGGGTTAGGTGTAACTTTCAAGCTGAGAAATAAAATTATCATCACCCATCTTCACTGTTATTCAATGAGCAAATATATATGGGCTGATTTTATTTAACTGTTGGATATTTATCACTCTTTATTGAGCTTGTAGCTCAATTAAATATCTAACCATAGCAATACTCTGCAAAACTGTTTATTTTATTTACTATGATTTAAAAATGCTTTTAACTAAGGATTTAAGTATCCAGATTTCCCTATGCCAGTTATGGGAATACCAGTTATGGGAATACCATTTATGGTAATAATAACCAGTGCATACGCTTTTTAAGAATGGTCATTTGGAATTTTTAGCAAATAATAAAACTTGGTAATTAAGAAAACTTTTTATTCGCATCCTCCAATATGCGCAACGTTTTTAATCATCTTCTAATGATTATGAGCAGCTGATAATCATTTGATCTTAAAGTTCATTTGATTCTACGTAAAGCCGCTAAAAAGCGAAAGATATCAATTTAGTTGTAAAATTATAAATCGAGGCTTATTAATGCAGTATCAGGCAAAAGTCATAATTGAACTGAAGGCAAGCCTGCTTGACCCTGAAGCCACTACAGCAAAGAGGGCTCTTGGGCACCTTGGCTATGATGTCAGCAGTTTAAAGACCGCAAAGCTATATGAGATCGTAATAGAAGCCGGATCTTTAGACATCGCACAGCATAAAGTTGAAGAAATGTGCCAGAAGCTTATTGCGAACCCGATTATTCACAACTACACAATCAAGCTCCAGGAGCTTAATTGAGAGTTGCCCAGCAAGAGGATTGAACATCTAGAAAAGCTAAAAATTTCAAAATGCTGAAAATTGAGGGAAAAAATGAAAGTTGCCATTATTCAGTTCGGAGGCACAAACTGTGACCTCGACGTACTACATGTTCTCAAAGATGTCGTGGGTGTTGACGCCGAGACTGTCTGGTACAAACAGGAAAAACTAACCGGCTTTGATGGAGTCATTATTCCTGGTGGCTTTTCTTATGGAGACTATCTGAGAGCAGGAGCAATTGCAGCCCGTACTCCAATTATGGATTCTGTAAAAAAACTTGCAGCTGAAGGGAAGCCTGTCCTTGGGATCTGTAATGGTTTTCAGGTTCTCACAGAAGCTAGACTTCTTGAAGGGGCTCTTACTACTAATAAATACCCAAAATTTAGGTGCCAATGGACCAACATCAGAGTAGAAACTGTCGATACTCCGTTTACCTCTAGGTTCAGAAAAGGTGAGCTTTTAAGGATGCCTATTGCCCATATGGAAGGAAAATTCTACACCGACGAGGAAACCCTATCAAAACTTGACGAAAAAGATCAAATTGTTTTCCGTTATGTTGATGAAAATGGGGGAGTAACAGATGCATCTAATCCTAATGGTTCTCTAGAAAATATTGCAGGAATAATAAGTACTTCACGAAACATTCTCGGATTAATGCCCCACCCTGAAAGAGCTTCTGAATTAATTCTAGGCTCAGATGAGGGCTTACATGTTTTTGAGTCAATGGCAGATTATATTACCGATAATTTCTAACCCACATTATTTTTTAATTCATTTTTTTCAAGTTGCTATACTAGATAATTTAAGATTTGATACTTTATTCCAGTCGAATATCCTCTAGCTTGCAGAGTGGATGAGAACTTCTAAGAAAATCTCTATTAACTAGTTATTTATTTTTTAAGCTATTTTAGGAATGTAATATGTAACTATTTAACACGAACTATTGAGTCTATGAAATTAGGTATCACACCATTCTCGATATGAAGTATCATAAAAAATTCGTTTTAGGGAATGAGATCATCAATTATTTGAAACATACATGCTTTTGAGTGGTAAAAAATATTGTTTTGAGTTTGATACAATAGATATCAACGGTTGCGTGTAAATTTTTAGTTTGTGCTAAATCAAAATAATCTCCTCCAAGAGTTTTGCAGTTTATAAAAATATTGCGACATGAAAATCTTTGAAGATCACTACAAAATACAAAAATGTATGAAATTATAAACTGTGGATATTACATTGGAACTTAGGTGTCTATAAAAATATATATATTTGATTAGATAATTGTATTGGAAAAAAACCGTGAAACCAGAATGAAAAGAAGCATAAGAGCAAATGAAAATATTTGATTTCAATAATTCCTTTCTATTCAAAGTGTAGTGCGAACATACCCGGTTACTTTTTGTAAGTTGGCCCACCTCAACTTCGATTTCCCCGATGGAAATGTCGTCTTTTTTACCAAATCTGTGGAATTACCCTGCTCATGGGCAAGTGAATGAATATATGAAATAATACCATTCATGTTTCACAGGAGCAATATCGAACAATTAACTGTGACCATCAAATACTCAAAAAAGAATTGGTAAAAAGAGAATTAACATTTTTAAGACTCGTTCACAGACTGAGCTTTGAATCACCCCGTTTTTGCCCCTTCTGTATTTTCGAGGCCTAAAAGTACTTTAATTGATTTGTTTCCATATTCTACAACTTTGGCATTGATTTGAACGATGTCATGAGCAATTTCTTTACCACGCATCATTTTTCTCCTGCGTTGCCCAGGGAGTTTAGGAGTATAACCTACACCTACTGCTAGCAAAATTTTCTGCCTTCTGGGACCCGGAAGATCTGGTCTCATAACAAAACCGCTGCCATCGCAGCCACCAGTTATCTTGACCTTGTATCCGGCCAGGCCGAATATGTTACCTTCAACAACTTCACCAATTGACTTTCCTATTAATGCGTTTGCTTCAGCGTCTTTTATGTTGAGCTGATAAGCAAGCGCTTCTTTTGGGTCAGAAATTACGACTCTAAAATTTGCCATGTAATCAATCCTCAATATCAGTTTTAACTGCAATAATTACTTTGCCTTACCTTGTTTTATTTACCAGAATCCCAACCTTAATTTTTATATAAATTCTTAAAGATCCTGAAGTTAGTTTATTCATCTTTAATACCCATCATTTTGCCCAAAATGGATTATCTTTTCTTTTGAGTCCAAGCAAAATATCAAGAGTTTCCTTTTCGTCGGTTGAAAGTGACTCATAGATCTCTTGTTCTAGGACTTTGGCATGCCTCTCAGGAACATTGATGTAGAGCACGTCTTCTTCTTTGATTTGTCTACCCACGGTTGCACCGTCAATTGCCATTGCAACTTCCTTGCCTATCCTTGCAGAAGGAATATTTTCCCCTTCTGCCTGGAGGCCCTTGATCTTACCCACAACGTTACCATTTTCAAGAATAATATCTACATTCGTTCGCACAACTCCACCAAGTACTCTTACCCCTACAACTGCGGGTTTGCTCTGACGAAACACACATCCTGGAAGAATTTTAAATTTTCCCGGTCGAACAATAGTTTCGAAAATCTTTTTTTCTGACATTTCTTGCTGTTCTTTTACATACTTATGGTAATCCTCAATCAGACGGTAGATTACATCATTAATAAATACCTTCACATTACTACTTTCCTGTAGAAAATCTCTGGCATCAGAGTGAATTTTAACATTGAAACCGATAATTACCGAATAAATTGGATCTTCAACTGTAGAAGCACCAACTGTATCCCTGTGTGAGATGTCTCCGACCTCAGCTTTCCTAATTGGAACTTTATCTTTCTGAAACTCGTGGGCGAGGGCTTCAAGGGAGCCTAGAGTATCGGCTTTGATCATTATTCCAGTAGAATCTGTATCAATTCTGACTTCATCAATTTCAGACTTTACCTGGGCTACAATTTCCTCAAGTGTTTCTTCCGTAGCAACCCGTATGGGAGCACCAGCAATAGCACCTTCGAGATCCGGAGCCGATATCTTTACGCCAGCTGCAGCAGTGACCTTATTCACCTGCTGGAACTTGCTTTCGTAGCGTATCTCGGAGAGTTCCCTGGGCTTCAAGAGAGCCCTTACTTTTGTATTGATCGGTTCTCCTAGGCTTCCTATAATAATAGTATCGCCTTTTTTTAGCATCCCATCGTAGAGGATAATATCAAGTGTTGTACCCAGACCCTTTTCTTCCTTAACCTCAAGAACTGTCCCGACTCCAGGGATCTTGGAGCTGTACTGCAGATTTACTTCAAGGAATTTCTGAGCCAATCCGATGAGTACCATCAGGACATCAGGAATTCCCTCTCCTGTAACAGCACTGGCAGGCACTATACTTAGAGTTGTTTGGAAGTTCGTGACTCGATCATAACGCTCGGCTGCAAAACCCTGGTTGTATAGTTCACCAACTAACTCATAAAGTTTTGTTTCCAGTCTAGACTGGACATCTTCAAGCTGTTTTTTAAATGTAACAACAAAAGGCATGTCTTTTTGTGAGATCCACCCCCTTATCCTGTCTATCTTGTTGGCGACAACGACAAAAGGAGTCTTGAATCGTTTTAAAATTTGCAAGCTTTCGTAGGTTTGGGGCTTGAAACCCTCATTTATATCCACTACAACAATCGCAAGATCGGCAAGAGCTCCTCCTCGGCTCCTGAGAGTTGTAAAGGCATGATGTCCTGGCGTATCAATAAAAAGCAAACCTGGTACTAGGAAGTGATGTATAAGCTTTGGATCCCCAAGTTTATCGGCAATTACAGCGATCTTAACTTCGGTTGCACCAATGTGTTGTGTGATCGCCCCTGCTTCTCTACTAGCAATTGTACTACCTCTTATCTTGTCTAGAAGAGTCGTTTTTCCGTGATCTACGTGCCCCATCACGCAGACTATAGGAGTCCGCAAATTTTTCCCGTCGATCATATGCAAAACCTCTCTCATTCCTGCGTCATATTCCCTGCAGGTCCAGATGGATCAGAGTTTCCCACTACGGACCCATATACAAGTAAGAAGAATCTAATCTTGTAAACATACTCTTAAAATTTAAAAAATATTAAAAATCTTTGATGCACCTGCTTTATTCATAAATACATACCTCATCGATCTTAGAATATTCCCAAATTTCGTAGTTCTTGAAGTGGATTGCGATTTCCCTTGCTGCAGCATCTGTGGAATCGGATGCATGAATTATGTTCCTGCCTATATCCAGAGAAAAATCCCCACGAATAGTACCTGGAGCTGCATCTACAGGATTTGTAGCGCCGGCAATAGTTCTCATGACCCGAATTGCGTCTTTCCCGACAACTACCATTGAAATTGAGGGGCCAGAGATGATGAATTTAACTAGGGATACGAAAAAAGGCTTTGTCTCATGTTCACTGTAGTGTTCTTTGCCAGTAGCTTCCTCGATAACATTCATCCTGAGAGAGATTATTTTCAAACCTCTCCTTTCTATTCTGGAAATAATTTCTCCAACCAGCCCACGCTGAACTCCATCAGGTTTTACCATAACGTAAGTTTGTTCCATTCTATACACCTTGACGATATCCGAATAATTAATAGATAATTCCATCTATTATACTTTTTTCAGCTGGATTTTGCCTTTCTCAGTCCATTCGGTACGTCTTGGAAGTCTACCCAGATTAAAGTTGCTCATGCATTTGGAAGAGCACATAAAGTATGTAGATCCATCTTTCTTTACGTAGAGCTTACCAGTACCAGGTTCCAGTATCTGTCCACAGAAAAAGCATTTTCTATGTTCCATTTATTTCACCGCTTTTTTTACCTGGTGGTCAGCTTTTTAGCCTCTCTTGATGTCTCAAGAAGCATCATAATGTCACCTATTCGCACAGGGCCTACACAATTCCTAGTAATGACGCGACCCTTATCTCTGCCTTCCAGAACTCTGCACTGAATCTGGCTGGCTTCACCATGCATACCAGTATTTCCAATGACATCAATAACCTCTGCAGCAAAGCCACCAGTTGTGCTTTCATCAGCCATAATCTATACACTCCTTGTATCAGTATCATTTAAGAGCTTCAAGTTTATTGGCGATGTCCTGAACCATTTCAGCTGCCTTTCCTGCATCTACTATGGCGACAGTTGCACAGGCCACACCAAGTCCACTGGCTGCACCGAGTTCCTTCTGATTTTTGATGAAAATGTAAGGTGCTTTTTTTTCATTGGAAAGGGGAGCAATATGAGCAACAATTTCTGCCGGCTCAATGTCTTCTGCAATAAGTACCAGCTTTGCAGTGCCTCTTTCAATTGCTTTTGTAGCCTCATTGGTGCCCTTTTTGATCTTCCCAGTATCTCTGGCAAGCTCCAGAGCTTCAAGTGCTTTGTTTGTAAGTTCTTCTGGAACATCAAATTTACCTAGTTGTGCCATTTTGAGCTTCTCCTTCGAAATTGCGAATACCGCAATTTTTCATCAATCATAGTTTTTAACACATATTTGTCGGCATTGAAAATTCAAATTCCGAAAAAAGAACCTGAAATTCTTCAATGTGTAGATTAATTTAGCTAAAATACATATCAATGCTGACTAAATGCTCAGATCTGACCTTAGAAGTACATAATCACCTATAAACTTTCTGCTTGAAAACAAGTATCATAAACTAAATGTAAAAGCAAATCAACAAAATTCGTTATGGTTATAAATAATGCAATAATTTTGATTTTCATGGACACAATTTGCTATGAAGCTTATAATAATTTATACATTAACATTACTAATCGCTGTAGTGGAAACTGCATATTTTGCATCCGCAACTTTGCAGACGGAGTTCATGGATATGATTTGAGGCTTTCAAAGGAACCGTCAATAGATGAAGTCATTGAAGTACTTAAAAAGCAGAATCTTTCTAAATATGAAGAAATAATATTTGCAGGTCTCGGGGAGCCTACACTCAGATTCGAAGCCGTACTCGCAGTAACACAATGGCTTAAAAACAGAAATCTCAAAGTCAGGCTAAATACCAATGGACATGTAGCCCTCATAAATCCCGGAAAGAATGTTATTCTCGAATTGAAAAACGTAGGAATAGATTCCATATCTGTTAGCCTGAATGCCGAGTCCGAAGTAAAATATAATGAACTTTGCAGACCAATTCATAAAAACGCTTACAGAGCAGTACTTAATTTTATTAAAGAAGCAAGGAAGGCAGGAATCGGTATAAGAGTTACAGTAGTTAATTTGTTCAAAATAGATGTTGATAACTGTAAAATGCTGGCAGAAAAGCTTGATTCCGAATTTCATATAAGGGCTTTATACGAGTCCGAAAATAACGAAATTTAGTAGGTATTTGATACCAGAATTGAAAATTCGTGTATTGTGATCATGTTGAGACTTGGGCAGTTGACTGAAACATCAATGCCATTACATCTTTAATTGATTAATATAACATTTCACTAATTTAGAGACAATGATTTTCTAAACCAGATCTCTTTATTTCAACATACATACACCTTTCATTAATAAAATATCACGAAATTAGTAAAAGCTTTCCTATTTTTTATAAATAGTTCATCCAGCTTGAGGATACAGTTTTACCTGCCTTTACTTTAGTTTCAGCTCGATATTTTTCTTTCATCTCGGTGTTGCTCTACAAAAAGCAGATTTGAGATATCAAGGAATTTCGAATTAATTAATTTATATGTCCATAAATCGTTGAAAATCGTCATCAAAGACTATCCCTGCGATACTCATTTTCATTTTTGATCATGAATCTAGGGAACGACCAGTTTTATTAATTTCCTAATAAAGAGAAGAAACCTTTGATCTCCTACACATTTCAAATCTCAAAAACCTGTAACGTTTCAAAAGTATTAGAAAAAACACTTATTTTCCGGTTATTTTCAGAATCCACAGACTTATTGGCTTCAATTTCCCCCTCTAATTCAGCAGTATATTCGACCAGCCTGTTTATGCAAGAATCTTCAGATATTTTCCTAAAAGTTTCATTTTTTCTGCAATCCTGGTGCTATACCTTTCTGCAGTAAGACGCATCATTTCCCTCGAAAGACAGAACTCTCCATAACAAATAGATACTGTTTAACAACGGATACTACCCAAAAAAAACAAATTCAATTATGAGAGTTTGGATCATTGGTACATAGACTGGCTTGGGGACAACTTGCTAAGCAGTCTTAGGCATGTTCAAAAAATTTATCAACTTTTTATCAGCTCAATTATCAAAGACAAAAAGACTAACTAAAAAATTAACTGAATTATTTACTAATTTATCTGCTTACTTAATAGTATCTTTCGATATATTGCATATCCCACAGCTCGGATCACAGAAATGTCCTATATTTTCTTCCCTTTCATCTTCACTTCTTTTTTCTTCACTCGAAAATTCGGATGCAAGGACTCTAGTACTATCTGCAAGCACTGCAGCATTTGAAAGAGATGCTCCTATCATTATAGCATAAAAAATACTCACTTTATTAATCCCTCTTCTTCTCGCAACTCTAATATGCATTCTGAGGCAATGGTCACAGCGAAGGGCAGAAGCCACGCCTATGGAAATAAGTTCAACTACATCCGGATCGAGACTCTGTAATCCTCTCATGACGGAGTTATCATAAATTGTTTTAGAGATAAATATTTCAGGGAAATCTTTCATAAAGTTTGTAATATAAGGAACTTCCCCATACTGCTTCCGAACATCTTCAAGGAGTTCTGGAACGACTTTTTCAGGAGAATTTTTCAACATTTCCACAATATCCTCAAGTTTCATAAAAACCACCAGTATGCACAACGTGGAAACTGTATTCCAACTCCGTTTTTCGTATAACTTTACCGTATAAAAGATTAGTGAAAAGTCACTAACCGGCAAAAATTTGAGATAGAACTTTTAACTTAATGGCAAATGTATTAAATTGCAAAACCAACTTCAGATTTAGATTTGATCTTTATCAATATATAATTTTTCATCTTTGACCTTGAAATGTTTCCAAGCTCAGAAAGGATAACACCTTCATCAAATTCCAGCTTTTCAATTTTTTCATGAAATTCATCATATGGTAGTTTGACCCTGATCCCATCGAGCTGAAGGATAAGCGGAGCAGGAGAAAGCACACTTTGGATCTCAGGTATCTGATTTTCGATTTCCGTCATGACTTTGACAGGAATAACTGAGAGTGGATCTTTAGACTGTCGTTTACGAATCTCATCAGCTATTTTTCCAATCTCTTTACCAAGTTTATCAAGGGCGTTAACTTCGTCTGCTTTCCTTAATCTGTGCGAGGTCCTTCCAATATTTCCAACATAAAGGTCTGCTCCAGGAACCTCTTCAGTTTTCAGATCAGGCCCACCTGTCACAACAATGGGTATTTCGATACTTTCAAAGAGTTTTGGCTTTTTATTAATAATGCAGTCACTGAAAACTCCGAATGTGAATACGACAATATCATGTTCATTGATAAGTTTTCTTTCATAGTTCGTAGATAGGGATACCCGCCGTCCCATACCTCTGGCGAGACCTATCATGTTTGTGTTAGCTCCCGGACCACGAAGAGACTCTGCGACATCACAGGCTGAATGCGGAAGGTGGTGAACGGCAAGAGTCGGCGAAACAACTGCAATCTCCACGCCTGTTAGGGGAGCTTCTGTAATCATTCCAAGAAGTTCATCAGATTGCTTTTTTACAATCGGGACATCCTTTTTAGGAATAAGCATTATAAGGTTGACTTCAGTCCCAGTAACTACTTTTTGGATTACATAGCCTCCTAGATCTTCGAGTAGTTCAATTAAAAGGCCATGTTTATGGACACCACCAGTGTACAGGTAGGGAGAAAGTATAGCCATCTTATTTTTCACCCACACCCGTCAATTCTTCGAGCATTTTTTCTGCCTCTGTGATCCATTCATTTTTTAATGCTTCCTCGGAAGCTACAAAAATAAAGTTATTATCTTTATACAGATGGTAGCGGACTCTAAAACCTTCTGGAGCTACTCGAATTGCAAAATCAACCAGATTTTCGTGGATCTTATGCCTTGGATCGGCAATCATCATTTCTTTAATGAAAGCCGCTTCTTCTTCTGACCTATCCGTACTTATAGATACGGTCAAGCGGTCCGGCTGGCTGATGTTTACTTTCCCATAAAGTTTCCAAAGTTTCTCTAACAGCTCCGGAATATACTGCTCGTTTTTGATCGAAATTATTATCTCTTTGGCTAATGATTTTGATTCCACTTCGGCAATATCAATTGTCTTAACCTTGCTGCCGACATCTCTGAGGATTATTGCCATTTGAAAAAGGGAATCTTCAGGTCTCAACATGACCTTGATCTTTCCTATTGCCGAAGCAAGCTTGAGACTTGCAAGGTTATCCTCTATAATTTTCTTGTAAAATGCCTGCTCCGAAGCAATTACTGAATTTACAACAAAGGTTTCAAGGGAATCCATCTTTTTCTCACTCATCCACAAAGCCAGAAGCAAGCAAAGCTGCTCCTACAGCTCCTATTAAGTGGGAATTTTCCGGCACAATGACATTGAGTTTAAGGAGCTTGGTGAGAGCTTTTGGAACTCCTTCTATAAGAGAAGATCCGCCTACAAGAATCAAGGGCTCCTTAACATCTACCTCCTGCAGTTGCTGCTCGTATATCTGTTCCACAACACTATAGCAAGCCGCAGCCGCCACATCTTCCGGTGTAGCTCCCTTGGCAAGAGAATTTACGAGAGACTGTATTCCGAAAACTATGCAGTAACTATTCATAAATACATTTTCTTGCATTCCTTTGACTGCCATAGCTCCGAAATCAGTTATATCTACACCAAGACGCTTTGAGATCATTTCAAAGAAGCGCCCTGAAGCTCCGGCACAGATACCTCCCATTGTAAACATTCCAGGAATACCGTCCTCAACTGATATTGCTTTATTGTCCATGCCACCGATATCAATAACTGTTGCAGAACCTTTCTGCCTATTCGCAAGATAAACAGCTCCCTTGGAGTTTACGGTGATTTCTTCCTGGATAAGTTGTGCTTTGAAGTGGTTTCCTACTAAGAAGCGTCCATACCCAGTAGTTCCCAAGGCCTGGATTTCTTCTATGGAAACCCCAGCTTTTATCAGAGCAAGAGAATATGCTTCTTCCGCGCTTTCAATAACTTTTGTTGTAGGCACCCAGCCTTTGCCTATAATTTTATTATCTTTCATAACCACTGCTTTTGTAGTCGTTGACCCAGAGTCTATTCCTGCAGTCAGTCCTGACTGAATTTCTCTTGTAAGAAGATGTTTTCGCCTGACAATAGTTGTCAGAGCTTCCAGACGAGTAAGCAAGGTGCCTGCACTGGTGCGTTCGGTAAACGAATAACTAATTACTGGGATGCTTGAGTTCTTATGGATGTACCTTCGAACCTCATTTCTGACAATAGCCCCTTCAGCACAGCGAAAGCATGTGGTAATAAAAACTCCTTCTACATTGGTTGTGCCCTCAACGACAGCTTTTGCACGTGCCATCATGAGCCTCAGGTCTCCGCTTGCAACCTCAAGGCCGAAATCCCTGCCTATTGTATCCATGTCTGCGACGTCAATCTCAGGGTAAACGAACTTTGCATTCACTTTGGCTGCAGCAGATTCAAACTCAGGCTGAACTCCGGAATACTCAGAACCACAGGATACAAGAGCAATCTTGACAGGTTTCAATTTTTCAGAACTCATTTTCCGATCTCCTTTTCTGAAGGCCCTTTGTCTGTTATTTTTTCATCATCTTCCGGCTTTTCTTTAGGCAATGATTTCAGAAATTCTGCTATTTTACTCACGAAGTCATGCGCTTCCTCGCCTAACTCTGGATACTTTACCTCTAAAACTGGTATTCCTTTCGAACGAATTAAATATTTCATCAGTTCATTAGTACGGTTACAGCCAACACAACCAAAGTTTGTAGGTGGATTTTCAACTATTATTGAAGCTTCTGCATCTTCTATAAGAGGCCCTATTAGGGCCATCCTGCCTCTTACCCCAGGGGGAACTTCAATTGCAGCATATCGAAGCCCTAATTTAGGATCTTCAGGAGTGATATTTAGAGGAGGAGAATCCAAACTAATATTTGTAACCTTTTCTCTTATTTGGTTCATGATGACAAGGGGCTTGTGCCCGAAACGCTCAACAAGGTCAGCTAAAATAAGACTATTTACAGGATAAATGAAAACCTTTGCCAAAAACTCACCTCGCAAGCTCCTCTTCAATAATTTTTTCCAAAACAGAAACTTTAATTCTGGATTTTTCCTTAGCTTTTTCTCTTACAAGTGCCTTCTCTTCCAATTCATCAAGTGCAACTCCTATAGCAGGGAGCATCTTGACCTCTTCTCTAAGGAAATGAAATCCCGGCCGTGCCCCCCCTCTAAGAGTTGCACGGCAACGCCTTTCATCTCCTGCCGGAAATCCTCTATCTTTGATAAAAATATGATTTTTATCCAGCTGCCTGATTTTTTCGGCCAATGTCTGGACATCCTCCTTCGGTCCTGTTACTATAAGTCCAAAACAGGTTTCCTTCACCGTAACCGAGAACTCCGATTCATAGATTTTCATAGCTGCATCTGATGGCAGCACTTTATCTGAACTGATTACAATGTACTTTGTAACCTTTTCATTTTTTGTTTCCGTCATCTTTTGTCTCTCCTCAGCAACGGGAAACTTCAAATGCGATTGATTCCTACCATGATTCTTCTTAAGCATCCACATTATATTTAGCAAGCACATTACAACGAGTTAACTTACTTATTAGCAAGCTTTTAACAAAGTAGCAAGCAGCTTATTTGTTAGTTTTTAATTTACTTTTTATTACCACAATAAAGTATGAATAATATTTTTTATATATTATAGCTTTGCATTTATCAAATTAGCTATTATCTCATCGTTTTCCCTTAATTCTCATTTTCTTAGCATTTTATTTCAGCTTACTTCCATAGTACTTCACTTACGTATATTGCATCTCTTTCCTCGAGATCTTTAAGTTTCGAAGGATCGATAATCCTTCCTATAAGGTTGGTTGAGGAGAATTTTTCTCCAGTGGGGCCGAACAGATCATCATCTACGAGTTTGACACCTATAGTCCCCATCCTCTTTGATGCCTGGTTTGTGATCCCTATTTCTCCAGCAAGTATCTTGTTCATTGGCGTATTCTCTGGAAGAATTTCTTTATATTTCACGGTTTCTTTTTCAGTTTTGAACAGATAAGTATTATCATATACCATGTAGACAGGCAATTTTCCAACTGTTTTTGTCTTAAGTCCAAGAGAATGACGGAAGAAGTCTACAGATTTAGGTGCTTTCTCCGGGTAAAGTTCAATTTCAATAAGGTTTGCCTTGGACACCGCGTAAGCAGTTACTTTTGCTTCTCCAAGAATTCCCAGTGTTGTAGATGGATCATGGCTGACGATTACTGAGTCCCTCCCAGTATATCCAGCCTTTATTAGTTCGATTCCTATGGAGGAAAGTATGGGATTAATCTCTTCAAAACTATGCCCAAGAAGTACTATCTGTGGAGGGATACTTTCAACTGATATTTTCTGGCCCACTTCTGCGAGCTTTATGAGTTCAATACCTTTAGTTACATGTCCTACAACCGAATGTACAAGAGTTGAAGGCCGTTCTTCTTTGTAGATATAAGTTCTGCCTGTTCCATATCCTACTGTGCGGATCGAAATAGCACCCTCGCTCCTCGGCTCAAAATTTTCGTATGGAACAGGTTCTCCTTTAAGGCTATCATCCGAGATAAATGAGCTAGTAAAAACATCTACAGTAAGTGTTCCTTCACGGGTCAGGGCATAAAATTGTTCTGCTCCTATTGGAGAGTTTCTGGAAAGCTCAGCCTCAAGATAAGTAAATATCCCATTTCCATTTTTTAGAGGTGTAGAAAGGTCAATAGTGAATGCTTTGTTTGAGAGTTGTTCCCACTCTATAATGGGTTTGATATTCAAAATTCTATCATCTCTCGAAAGTTTGAACAAAATTTGTCTCCCTGTTACCATTTCTGCAAACACACTGTTCTTAGGAGCCCCATACTCTGCAGTATGCCTTTTTCGTGAAAATATAAGATGAGTATTACTGGGGTCAAAACCTCCTGCACCAAAAAGGACATCAAATGTTTCAAAGCTTTTGACTTCGTGCAAAGGTTTAATATCGGCTTCAAAAGGCCCGAAAGCCAGAGCGTCAGGACTAGCCCAGTGTACAGGTTTTCCCTCATATTCTTTAAAATGCTCAATCCATAATTTTCCTGAGGGAGACTCAGGATTTTTAAGTTCAATCCTGAATTCCCCCTTAGGAGTATTGATAGCATATTCGGTGATTATTTCCATCCTTTTCGCAGAAGTCTCTTTCAGAATAACAATTGCTGTATCAGCTATGTAGGGAGCTCTGGAAATTTTAAGAACGTCTCCAAGGGTAGAGCCTGCAGGTAAAGTATATTTTTGACCGTTCACCTCTACGCTGACCTCATTACTCGTAATCAGCACCTCATTTTGGCATTTTTTTATACAAAAAGGTGGCAGAATAGTTATAATTCTTCTGCAGCTTTGATCCATTCTTCTTCAGTGAGCTGTGAAAGCACATTTTTCGGTTTCCCTATATCTACGATCTTTCCTTCCCGCATGAGTGCCACACGATCACATATCTCGTTTACAAAATCCATATCATGAGAGACGATGACAAAGGTTTCCCCGATTTCTTCTCTAGCTTTAAGAATAGAAGTTGCCACAGATATTTTAGTAATTGGGTCCATCGTCCCTGTAGGTTCATCCATTATTACGATCCTCGGCTCCTTTATAAGTACCTGTGCAAGTGCAATTCTATGCCGCTCTCCTTCGCTTGTTTCATCAGTCATTTTGGGTAAAATAGCTTTTGCTTTTTCTTCTTCAAAGCCTGCAGCTTTGAGCGTGATTAAAGCTTTTCTGACACCAAGTTCGAAGGGTAAATCAAGGCTGATAGATTCAGTGAGGTTGTCTATTACAGAGCTTTGAGTGTAGAGACCGTATTCTTGGTGTAAGAATCCCATATATTTAGTTGCTCTTCCTTTATTTTCGACTCCCAGCTGTGTCATATCAACCCATTCATCACCCACACGAACCTGAACTCCTCCAGATGTAGGTTGTAAAATTCCCATCAGAATCTTTGAGATGGTAGTCTTGCCTGCTCCGCTAACACCGACTAAGCCAAATATTTCACCTTCTTTGACATCAAAAGAGATTTTGTCCACGGCTCTTACCACACCACGATCTACAGATATATAACGTTTAGAGAGGTCCTTTACTCTGATTATAGGCTCTCCGACCATGGTGTTCTTTTCTTGCTTCACCATGCATATGCTCTTCATAAAAATTGTAGAGACCTCCAGAGAGTTCCCCTCCTGAATGATCTCTCCATTTTCAAGGAGAATTGCCTTATCTGCTAGATTTTCGATGACCTCAGGCCAGTGGGAAGTAAAGATCATGCTCATGTTGTAATTCTTTACTGCTTTAATAATTGCATCATGTACTAACTTTGCAGTCATTGGATCAAGGGTACCAGTGGGTTCATCAGCTATCAAGAGCAAAGGATTTCTTACCAGCTGTCTCGCAAGTACAACCCTCTGTTTTTCTCCACCTGAAAGTTCTCTTGCAACATGCATCATGCGGTGGCCCAAATTTACTTCTTCCAGCAATTCAACCGCTTTTTTTACGGAATTCTGTCCCTGATACCCAATCTCATGTAGAGAATTTATAACGTTTACAATAACTCTTTCATCGCCATAAAGAGCAAAGGAACGCTGCAACATGATTGCAATTCTTTTGGTAATATCTTTCCTTATCGGATCATAAAGGGAAAGTTTTATAAAATCAGCTTCAAAAGCTTCGAGTATCTCTCCACAAACCGGGCATTTCTGGTTCTTCATACTTGGGCGTTCTATGTATCCGCATTTTTTGCAGCGAGCAAGATGGTAAATTACTTCACCTGATATATTTTTATAAGATTCAGTCCCGCGCAACACATGCATCAGGATTGTTTTTCCGGACCCACTCTTTCCCAAAACTCCAACTATTTCCCCTTCATTGATGCTTAAATTTATATTTTTCAGCGCTTTAAGACCTTCGAAATCTACATTTAAATTTTTAATTTCAATGAACACTGGCATTAATTATCCTCCAAATTGTGAGCTGCAGATAATTTTATGGTGGTTCTTTCTTGCCTGCTTGAGCATGTCGTTGAAAGTGAAAAGCTATGACTTCAAGTAGATAATGCACTATATAAATAATAAATTTCACCCATTTGAGCAACAAATACATGAGAGTAAACATTACATAAATATACCGTATTATTTTTCCATTGTTAATATTAAAAATCGAGATCATTTAGAAATTCGGCCCATTGATATTAGTTCCAGTTATAATAGCTAATTTGATAAAAGCCATAAATATGTTTATATGCCAATAAATAATATATAAATGACTCATTAAAATCAGAGATTTATCGAAATTCTCTTTATTAACTACATGCCATATAGGCCAATTATAGCCTTTTTACTACATTCACAACTTCAATTATATCATCAATTATCATATCTGCTGCTTCTCTCAGTTTTTTAGGTCTTTGATCTCCTTGTTGTGTTGTCATTATCCCTACGTCTGCTGCTCTAAGAGCCCATATATCATTGATTCCATCGCCTACCATAACTACTTTTTCATACTTCTTTTTCAGTTCAAGCACTAGATTTTCCTTCATGAAAGTGTTTGAAAGGAGAAACACCTTTTCCTGAGAAATGTTTATAAATTTAGCAAGTTTTGTGAGGAAGAACACTTCATCCCCTGAAGATATATAAGTATCCACTTTCATGGCCTGGAGAATCTGAACAGTTTGGAGGGTAGTGCTGAATACATGCCCGCCTGTACTAAGCACATAGGGCACGCTTTTGGCCTTTGAGTCAATTATCAAGCCAGAAGCACGATAAAAAATGTCCGGGCAACGGTATGTAACCATTTCCAATACATCATGTAAGTCACTCATACAAAGTGTGGTTCCTTCTATAATCTCGTAGGCAATAGCTGGGGGAAATTTTCCTTTTGAACAGCTTATACCGAGTGAAATCTTGTGTTCTCTTATAAATTCAAACAAATGCATATTTTTCTTTGAACCCAGGATTAGATCGCTTTCGGTATTGAAAACAATAAGCCCACATCCATTTTTTTGAGCGACAATAGCAGTGCTCTCTATGTTTTCAAGAATATTCCCGGTGCTGGCTTCCTTTGCAACCCTGTACATATGTAAGAGGGTTCCAGCACTGTCAAAAATCACTGCAATTTTTTTAGCCATATTAAGTGATAAGCTGTAAAATAAAAAAAAACTATGTAAAAACCAAAAGAACTGCAAGGAATTGGAATTTTATAAAAAAAATGAAAACTTGGATTAAGTCAAATTTATCCTTTCAAGTAATTGATGTCCCTGATAGTAGAACACCGATAAAAAATCCAAGGATTACTCCTGAATTCAAAAAAGGAAGTCCTGCCTGTGGTTTTCCTTTCATTACGAGAGCAAAAAGCACTACAAACCCTGCAAGGGTACCCAACATTGCTCCTAATACTGGATAGGTGTTTCCTCCAGTGGTATGTATAAAAATGCTCGCTGAGACGACAAGAAGAGTGGGCATTATGGCATCTCCAAGACCCATGAAAAAAGCTTCTCGTTCCCCTTCCTTTTTAACTTTTTCTTGCAAGAAGGAATACCTTAAGTGCTTTGGGATCACGAATAGAATGGGGAGTTTGAGATCCATAATACCCTCGGCCATGGTTATCATATGCTTTGTCCTGTAAACTGATATGGCATCATAGATTGCAAGGAGCACTAGGAGAAACACAACAGGGATGACTGAAAGGGAGATCCCTATCAAAGCACTGACCCCACCTGCAGTGCAAATTCCGACAAGATCAATTAAGTACCATTCAGGATACTTGTAAAGCAACACTGTCACTCCTACAGATACCAGAATTGAGCCACTAGCTTCAAACCCGGAAAGAGGTGGCAGTAGGGTGAAAAGAGCATAGAATACATAATAGAGAGTGCTTATTATGGCGAAATATATGAGGAAACTGATAATAAATTTCATATTTTTCTTTATTGCGATCAAGACAAACAAAGTGAAAACCAATATTAATCCCATATAATAGATAACGTTTGACAGTTGAGTTGGGTCCTCAAAAGTTTTCATCCCGCTAACTTCCATGGGTTTGGATAAAAACAGTGCAAGAACCTGTACCGTAATGATAAGTCCTCCCATAGGAAGAATAGGTAAATAATCTTTAAGTGATCGTTCGCTGAAATTCAAGTGTTAAACTCCTTAATTCTTAGAATATGCCTTTTCATACCTTTTCAGATTTGACTGCCTTCTGTCTTCGTGCATTATATGCAATATTTCCTTTACCGGCAATTTTTTATTTTCAACCTTTTTTCTTAGGTAAGGAATATTTTTCTACCAAAGGTTGAAATAGAGCGGACTGTTATGCCCCTTTTCAACATCATCTATATAAAAGACTCGGATTTCTTTCGAAAGCCATGCTTAGTAGAAGAAAAGCTTCTGTTATATAGCCTATCTTGTATCAACTACTAGGAGTTAATTCAAGAAGTATCTCCATAATGTGGATTGTCAGTTAATTATTAGAGCTGTATAAATAGAGATATATGGATAGAGTTGCATGAAGGTAAAATTGTTATCAAGGTGGATATTTTGTGCTCCTTGTTACCTAAAAACTATCCGGAAATTGTTGTGACGTATAACAACATTTACTATGCCTTAATGTATAACATAAATAATACTTGAATTATAGACCTGCAGCAATTTCTAAAACATGTCATTATTGACTCTTCGAATAGATTTTTAGACATAAATATTTAAATCCAAATTCTATTACAAAAACTTTATAATTTGAATTATTTGATGTTAAGTTGTTGACATGTAAACTGTTTTTATTTTTTAGTTTAGTTAGAGTTATTGTTCAAATAATGTCAATTGTTCGTGAAATTTGGGTAGATTTTGACTACTCCAAAAGATATTAACAAGTCTCCAAACTCTCTTTTCCAAAGTATCTGGACTTACTTAATTAAAGCGGAAAATCAATAGCTTTAGACCCCTAACACTCTAAAAAACAGTTTTTTAACTATACATTTATCATACCTAATTTTGCATCGCAAGTGCGTAAGTTCTAACATTAATAATATCATTTTACTCACTGAAGATTTTTATTTTTTCTTCTTCTTCGTTTAGATTTACCTCTTTCTTGAAAAGAACTTGTTGATCTTCTCGGCATCAGCTAAGCCTATTTTGTGGGGCTTTGACAAGGCGCTCTGAACCTTTAAAACGTGTACCTTTTTTCCACATCCCTTCAGCTCCATATGTTATATGAGTCACATGAGCTCTATGGATCAAGGTTATAATTTTTTTTTGATTTAGTGTGAAACTGATGAAATTCAGAGATTTTAACACATGACTTTTCCAACAGTATTCAGATAGTTGTGTTCTACCTTGTAATGTAGCTTTGAACTTGTAACGGTATTCAATTTAAAATTTTTGACTTAAAATAACTATTTCGCAATTCGAATGTTGTTGTTCAGATGATAATATTAAAAATTATATCAATTTAACAACTAAATATAATGTAACACAAATTTTAATAGATCCAAAAATATAATTTTTACGGTAGAACATTTTCTCCGTAGAGTGAAGTATTATCATTTTCGTTTTTGTCATTATTTCTCATCATTAGCATCTAACATACATCTAGAAGCTTAAAATAAAAAAGCTATGATACTGATATCGTTGTTCTTGCTTCTACTTGAAGAACACTTAACTATTCCTTTGTAATAGTTGATATTTGTTACAAAAAAGGTGAACAAATTATTTGATGAATCTTCATTTAATCAAATTCTAGACACACAATTGCATCTAAACATAAATCTTACAAAATTCTCAATTTAGCTTTTTATAACAACTACGATTAATGTACCATATTTTTTACTGGAAAGATTTTAAGCTAGTATGAATGATGTTAATAATACCTATCTTATCTTATTCCAATCTATATGTAGCACAGGATATTGTAAAAACATGACAATAAATTTGACAAAAAAACGCTGATATAATATAGCTATTCTAGAATTCATTAAAGGTATTTCCCATAAATAATTCTATGAAATGGTTTCTGGCAACTATTTGACCGTTGTGCTTTAGATTAAAGAAAATATAAATTTTTTTAGATACTACAAATTTGACGCAATGATATCATGAATTATCATTCTCTGAAAATTTGAACCAATTGTTAATATCATCCAATTCTGCGAAATAAAAACTTAATATTCTATATTTGGTAAAATAAAATCATTAATTATTTTTAACGAATAGGACTTACGCAGTTTAATAAAGATATCAATGAGTTTTGACTTCAAACTGTTTAAAGCATAGATTAAAGAGCAGAAACTAGAAGGGAAATATGAAAAATGGCAATGAAATAGATAATTATGAATGGAGAAAACCATGAAACCGAAGATAAATTCCACCAATTTTGGCTCTATTGCGATTAAAAGTAAAACCTATAAGCATGATATCATTATCCGGAAGGATGGGCTGATAGAAAAACACAGGCAAAAGCTTTCGAAAAAAATTTATGAAACCTCACACAAAATCTCGCTTGCTGAGACCAAGTACAATTATGACAAGGGAGTGAAGAAGCTAATTATTGGTACCGGCCAGACTGGATACGCTGAACTTTCGAAAAAAGTTGAAAAATTTTCCGAAGAGAAAGACTGCAAAATAAAACTTATTCTCACCACACAAGCAATTAAACTATGGAACAAAAGCAAAGGAAAAGTAATTGCAATGTTTCACGTAACCTGCTGAGATTTATTTTGACTTTCAGAGTTTTGAAGGCCAAATATCTATTTTGAGAGTAAAAAGCTAAAAAAACGGTACAAGAGATAAAATATGAACAAATAGTATTGAAATAGGATTTTGGAAAAACTCTGATTTAAACAAATTACTTATATAGGATTTAGAAATGAACAAAAAAAATAGGAATTATCGTAATAATTTTATAAAAATAGGTCGAATTCGAATGAGAAAATTTAAAAATTGGTGATCTGTACCTTTCTCAAACCCGATCAAACTTCTCAATAATTTGTTTCATAATCCAATTTGTATCAATGAAGAAATGACTCAATATTCGTTTTTATTCTCTAAAACAGCATTTTTTTCAATATTCACTTCTGTCGTGGTCTTCCTGGAAACGTCGCTTCAAATTTTATTTGCGCTTTAATCCACTCGGCACTCCTACAAGCAGTACACCTTTTCTAAAGGATCACATACTTTAAACATATCCCGTATATACTTATTTGTGGTGTATCTGTATTGGCCTCAAATGGCATTGTTTGGTCCCTACATTGGGTAAAGTAGTATCTCAATATAGAAATTCTGGTAAAAGTTCTTGAATCTTATTAAATGGTTTAAACGATTCGATCAGCATTAAACGATTCGATCAGCATTCTCCCTCACTTCTTGGAAGTGCTTTCTGAATCCAATTAGATACTTTTTTATACTGCGTTGGCGCATCAAATTTAGAGATTTAACTCCGGCTCAGCCTTAGTTAAAAGTTCATTGGAATTTTTCCGGTTCATTCAGTAAAATGCTCACGGCTAGCAGTAATCCCTTTCCGTGCTCGGTCGCTGGTTTGGAATCTCAATCTGCTCACTGATTTCTGGATCGTTTAGTAAGTCATAAATTATCACAAATCTTCCGTAATATGAATATACTTCCTTTTGGACTAATACTTTAATGAAATATCTCCCATAAGAATTTTTAAATATTTTATAACATGGAAATTTTGATAATTAAGGAAATTTTTACAGATACACAGAGGTATAACTATGGAAACTAGAGATACAGTATTTCTTGTTGTGATGGTTCTGTCATCCTTTTTTTTATCCTTTGAATGGCTTAGAAGATTTGAATATGCATCCACAAATCCATTAATTATTCTGTCGGTTATGATCTTAGTCGGAACACTAGCTGTTATGATCATCTCTATCAACAACAAACTTCAGGAATTTGAAGATAAGATAGAAGCAAAAGATCGTACCCTTAGAGTAAATATAGAAAGTACGGGAACAAAAATTGACGAAAGAATGAATGAACTCTCAAACAAAGTTGATAATGCAATTTGTGAATTCAACCGTAGAAAATATCATTAAATTCTACTAATTACCATTGAGCATGCTCTTAACGTCACGTTTTTGGCAGAAATGAAATTTTGAATTTATTATTGAAGAAAATCATTTTTTGATTTGAAATTTTTCTGATAAATAAATCTAATTGTGCATTTTAAAATATGTAAAAATCTAGCAATTCATCCCTTACAACATAGAATATAGGCACTAACGGAAAAAAGTAGGTATATTAGTAAATAATTTATTAGTTTAACTTTGATTTTACTCAATTCTAATAAATTAAATCTCATTCATCATCATTTCAATGGATAAATATGTTGATTTTTCCATTATAAATCATATATTTTAAGGTATTTTCAAAGTCATGCCCAGCTTTTTGGTAAAGTATATATATTTGTTATTATGTACAATTGATGAATATTCAAAACCAAAGTCATTATAAATATAATGGATCAGATATACACATCTTAAATTATTATTACTCAGAGTTATTATTATTTGATGATACTTGTGTTAACAAGTAAAGAAGGAAAGCTAATATGCACCTCAATCTGGAACCTATTGGCATCATTAAGAAGGTTGCAAATAAGTCGGAGATTTTAATTTATTCTGATTTTGAACAGGTCATACAAAATATTTTTTCGACAATCGGAGAAGGAGCTGAAGTGGGCCAAAAAATCCTGGTAATTCACAAAAATAATAGTAGAAAACTGGAAGATGGTCATCAGGTTCAAGTGACAAAAGCGACATTATTAAGAAGAAAGGGTAATTTGCTGACAATATCTAAAATTGAGGCAAACGAAGATTCTGTGATCGATGTTCGACTTGATCTTATTTCTTAATTCTTCAAGTTATAATTAAACTCAAAAGGTTATAGGACTTACTTGATATTGAAATCCTCTTTCTTCCTTGTTAGAAAACTGATAATCTTCAAGGAAGTTTAGATCATTCTGAAAATTTCTAACAGGAACTCTGAACATTTATATTTATTTTAAACTCAATATATGATAGTCATTCTTTCAGCCATAACTGATGTTTTGCCAAAACATCAAACTTTTTGTTCAAAGTACTTATATTTCATATTTTGCTCTATTAATTTTTATGGAGATTTAATTCCTAGTTAGCAAATTTATTAGTGAAAACTCAAAGAAATCTGCGCTTTTAGATTTCTTTATCGTCTTTGATTAAAAGAATATTTCACTTCATAGTACTTTAAGAGAGAATTCGAATATTTCCTCTTTTTTGAAGCCTATATATTGCATTTCAGAACGTTTCTATGCAGTATTTGCCCAAATATATTTAGAGTATCTTTGTGTTCTGACGCTTTTTTTGCAGGATTTATTGTAAAAAGAGTATGAATACTTTCTTTCAAAATGAAATTCCATCGACTTTATTTAATTAACTAAGGTGATCTGGATGGTATTGAAAATCAAAAAGGTGGTATGTGAGCTGCTGTCGATCTATTGCAAGCAAATGGTTGGAAATTGCCAACTGCAACCACAACCTAACTTTCTCTTTTTTAACCTTTCAACTTTGTTTGTATCAACCTTTTAGAAAGTTATATCAACTATGTATCAGATTTTATATCAACAGCAAGCGACATGTATCAAAGTGTATCAAGGGTACAACACATTTTCATTAGGAAGAATATCTTCACATTAAACTTCCTAAAATGTATATGCACAATTCCTATAAACAATATACAAGGACTATCCTTGATACAGGCAATTTAGTGGCAACTGATCCTAATACAAAGGCTAATACAGCCTGATACAACTTGATACAAATCAATTAAGGGTTCTGTTGCAAAAAATTCAAAATAAACATGTAAACCTATGAGTAATGAATAA
>OCZT010001112.1_pt1 | contig 27731 bp, 34 predicted proteins | sample 1539031 | NCBI WGS metagenome assembly OCZT01 (sample SAMEA3539308, study PRJEB22396) | soil metagenome | biome: tundra; feature: field; material: soil | place: USA | collected 2010-05 | depth 0.15 m | reverse complement strand
GGGGGCTGCAGCGTCACGGTGCGGTCGATGGCTGTCTTCGTTCGTAGCGACCGCGCGCGCGAAAATCGGAGGCCCGTACCTAGTCTGGTCTTCCTGCGGGCCACCGAGCCACAGTTGGCGCCACTTCAATTCGCCGTCGATGCGACCAGCCGACGAGACGCTCGCCTTGGACGAGAACCGAGCGCAGCGAGAGCGCTTATCGCCGCTACCGCAACGCGCTCGAAGCGCTAGCCAAGCCGCCGCAGGGCCAGCAGCACGCTCGACTACCTGGGCGCGTGTTATTTGCGGGTAGGTGTCGGTGTGAGGTCGCTGGCCCCGTCCCATATCGACGGCTGCCGGGCGGCGTCGTGGCGGCGGTAGGGCAGCCCGAGCGTCTCTGGTTCCCAGAGATCGCGGTGGATCCCGAGCGGAGCCGTTTCGCCCTGGTGTCGGTGCATCATTGCGTCGAGGTCCTCGCGTCTGACTCGGTAGACGTGCCCGATCTTGACGGCTGAAAGCGCGCCGCTCTTGATCCAGTTGCGGATGGTTTGAGGGGTGAGTTGGAACTCGGCGGCGATCTGCTCCACCGTGAGGAGCCGCTGATCAGTCATGGCCGATGTCGAGGTGGCTGAGCACGCTACTACGGACGATAGTGAGACGCCGGTCAGAGCTCGATTCCGAGGTCGACATCGTGCTCACGGACAACCTCCAGGCCGAGCGTTCTGATCTCCCGTTCCGCGAGTTCGTCGCGGACCATCGAGCGCTCCCTGGTGGATTGGCTGATCGCTTCTTTGAGCGCGTCGCGTTCGGCACGCACCTCGGCGGGGACACCGAGCTGGCGTTCGAGCTGTGTGTTTTGGTTGCGTGCGTCCTGGAGCGCGCGGTCGAGGGCTTCGAGCGTACTGGTCAGCTGGGAGCGCTCGATGGAGTGCGGGTCTCGCTCGCGTCCGAGGCGTCGGGTCGGCTCGGGTAGCGCCGACAGGCGGGCGGCAGCGTGCTCGCGTTGGGTTGTGAGCGTGAGCGCGCGGTCCTGGAGGTCCTCGATGCGCTCGAGCTCGCGGATCGGCAGCGCCTGTAGCTGGGCTGTGAGCTGCTCGATCCGCTCGCTCAGCTCGTGCAGCCGTGCCGGTGTCGCCGTGGGCGGCTGTGCGGGCTCTGCGATTGCGCACACCCGTCAGCGGGTCGCGGTTCTGCGCCGCCTCGGCGAGCTCGCTCCTCAGCGACTGGATCTCAAGGCGCATGCGGTCGATCAGGTTGTTGAACTGGTCAAGGTCGCTGACCGAGATCGGCAGCTGGTCGGCACTCCGTTGCAAGATGCGTGCGGCGCCCCCGTGCATCTGCTTGTGCGCCTCGCCGAGCGCGGCGAACGCGACGTGATCGCCCAGCAGCGCGGCGCCGTCGCTGTCGTACCACTGGCCAAAACGACAACGGTGGTGCGCACCGGGTTCCAGGTCGGCTGCATCGGGCGGTAGCCGAGCGATGAGCACGCGCTGCACGTTCTTGTACCACTGCTCGTGGTTGTAGATCGCCTGGTCGAGCTGTGCGATCGCCGCCTGCAGCTCGTCCCCAGAGAGATGCTCCATCGCCGAGACAGTACGGATCGAGTGGCGCCGCTGTCGCGTTGCCGGCATTGTGGCAGTCCGAGAACGGGCGACTTCACGCCGCGTTGCACGCCGGACACCAGCGGCAGCCTCGGATGACTCTCGTGAGACTCCCGCTCCAGCAGAGCAAGAAGAAGCGATCGTAGGCATCTTCGGCGCTCCCGTAACGGACGACGACCACTCGTCCGTGCACCGACGCGCCAGGCGCTCGCTTGACCCTGGCGAAAGCAGCAGTCTGAGCTCGGGCGGTCCGTGCTGTCGAGGGTCGTCCGCAGCAGGAGCGCCGGCTTGCCGCTGAAGGCTTCCGCATCGCCCAGGAAAGCAGGGGTGTGAGGGGCGTCGGCCGAGTCTGCCGCTGGCGTTCCCAAGCACGCGTGTCAGGAGGCTCCGAGCGCGACCGGCAGAGTGCTGGTGTGCGCCGAAGTCAGGCATGAAGCCGACCTGAGAAGGGACTCCTTCTCGTCGTCATGAGCCGGCCCCCGGGACACTCGCGGCCGCGTCCTTGTACGTTCTCTGCACCCTACGCGCGCTACGCTCGGGACGGCGCGGCTGCAAGGCGCCGCAGCGCGCGCAGCTCGGCGACGATCGCGCGCAGCAGCTCGTCGGGGTGGGGCACGAGACCGGCATCGGCGTTGACGCCGAAGCTCACGCGGCCGTTGTAGCTGAAGATCGTCACGCCGAGCCCGACGCTGCCCGTGCGCGGCGCCATGATGAGCATGCCCTTCACCGTGACGCCGGCCAGACGGATTGGTTTGTCCGGCCCGGCCATGTTCGAGACGACCATGGTCGTCGTCGCTGAGAAGTGGTCCATCGACAGCCGCTCGCTGCCAAGCGGCGAGATCCCCATCATGCACAGCCCGTCGAATGCGACGCGGCCCTCGCCCGTGCGCTTGATCTCGGCCATGCGCCGCTGCACGCACGCAAGTCGCTCGCGGCGAGCCGCGACGCCGATCGGCAACGTCAGGATGACGAGGCCGAACAGGTTGCCGAGCTCGCGCGGGATCGGCTCGTCCGGCGGGCGCAGGTTGAACGGCATGTACGCACGGATCTCCTCGACGAGGCTGTCGCGGGCGGCCAGGTACTCGCGCAGGGCGCCGGCGAGCGCGGCGAGCGCGACGTCGTTGACGGTGGCGCCGGTCGGACGCCCGATCTGCTTGACCTCCTCGAGCGACATCGGTGTCGTCCAGGTCGTGCGCTGCGGAACGCTCAGAGGGCCCTTCAGTACGGTCGGAGTGTCCGGGCCAGTACGCACGATCTTCGCGAGCGACCGCGTGTCGACGCCGGCGATCCGTCCCCGGAGGACCCCGCCCGGGTGCGTGACCGCGTCGCGAGTCTCGCGGGCGATCGCCGTTGCGAGCTTGCGGCCAGCGAGCATCGCTGGCGCCGCGTAGCCCGGGGCGGCGAGAAGCGGGGGCGTGGGCTGCTTCACGTCCGGCGCGATGCCGGCCTCGGGCGCGTGATCGTCGAGGGACAGCAGCACGCGTGCGAGCGAGACGCCATCGACGATGCAGTGCTGGATCCGCCAGACGATCGCGGCGCCGTCGCCGAAGCCGTCGACGAGGTGCGCGCTCCACAGCGGCTTATCGCGATCGAGGGGGGTGGACTGCAGCGTCGCCACGAACGCCTCGAGAGCGGCCTGGTCACCGGGGGCGGGCAACCTGTGGCGATGCACGTGGCGGCGCAGGTCGAAGCGGAGATCGTCCTCCCACCGCGGCATGCCGATCGCAATGCGCGGCTCCACGGCACGCTGACTAAAGCGCGGCAAGCGATCGAGGAGCCGCTCGCGCAGCAGCTCTTCAACCGCCTCCCAGTCCGGCGGCCGCGCAAACCACAGGACGCTCGTGATGATCGCGAGGTTGGTTGGGCGATCCATGCGTAGCCAGGCTGCGTCGATGGCGCTCATGTCGCTCACCAGTACGCGCCTCGCAGCAGCTGAGCGACGGTACGCTGGAGGGCGGACGCGGACTCGCTCTCGTCGACCTTCCCATGCGCTGCCGCCGAATCGGGACACGCTCGATACGCCGCGCCGAGGATCTCCCTCGCCATGGCCGGCGAGATCGTGCGCCCGAGCTCGGTGAACGCGCCCAAGCGCGGACCGACGTGATCGGCGCGCGTGCGGATCGCCTCGCAGATGAGCTGCGCCGCCTGCTCGGGCGTGAGCGCCGGGAACCGGTCGTAGAGTTTGGTCGGAGCGCTCATCGGCGTGCGTACGAGCGGCATGTGGATCGTCGTGAAGGCATTTATCGCGAGAGCCCGCCCGCAGCGCGCATGCCGCAGGACGCGAGACGCCGATCTGTGCCGATTTACCTTTCCGGCTACAACAAGACCGGGCCGCCCGCGCGTTCTGCGTGCTCGGCGTCGCTGACTGCCCAGGCGATCCTCTCGACGAGCTGCGCGGCGGCGAGGTCGCTGCTGAGATGCACCGAGTGCACGCACTCGTCGAGTAGCACCGGGGCGTCGTCACGTCGCTGGGATGGGTCGGTTGTCACGATGATTCTCGGCATGGGATCTCCCGCTTGAGATTTGGTGGGTATTGAGTGGCGGATGCACCGACGAGGGGATGCCGGTCCATCCCCAGGGAGTGTCTGGGGAGGGCGACTGCGCTCGGATTCGGCTCGTGTCCTATTTTGCTCGGTCTGACGCGCCGAGCGCCGTGCCGGCACTGCCCACAACCTCGCGAAGGAAGCCGTACTGGGTGTGGACCAGTCGGTCCGCCAGCACCAAGGCGGCGTCGATGATCTCCTGCCGCGTGGACGGATGCTCGTCGCCGAGTGACGGCAGTCTCTCATCGACGGTATCGGCGAACTTGCGCACCGCCTCGATCCGCGGCCCGCTGTCCCTTCTCGACCGATTCGAGCGTCTGCTCGGATAGCTCTGTTGGCCTGTCGACGATCGCCATACCTACCGCTCTTTCTCTTGGTCCCGTCCGCCTGAATGCAGCATAAAGACAATATGTGGCTTCGCACAACATCCTATACTATTTGTTGCCCTGTCCTTCAAAGCCGGAGACCGGCTCATAGCCGATCTGTCGTCGACGGTCTGCGATGCTGACTTGGCATGACACCGGCACGGCAGCGATGCCGCGGCCGGCGACCCGCCACGAAGCTTCAGTGCGAGCTCGCGCGTGGCGGGGAGCCGCCACGGCCCACGGCTCTGGACGCGTTCCGGCTCGCGCGGCGGAAGTTCTTGGCCGCGGAGCGCGTAGAGATGAGTGCGCTCGCCGATGAGCTCGGCGTCAACCGCGCCACGCTCTACCGCTGGGTCGGATCGCGCGACCAGCTCTTGGTCGAGATCATCTGGTCGCTGGGCGAGCGCACTCTCGAGAACATCGACCACGACGTAGCGACCAAGGGCGCGGAGCGCATCGTCCAGGTCATCACGCGCTTTCTCGAAGCGGTCATCGCGAACGCCGGGATGCAGCGCTGGCTCGCCGAGGAGGGCGAGTATGCGATGCGACTGCTCACGCGTCATGACACTGACTTCCAGCCACGGCTAATCGGCGCGGTCCATGAGCTGCTAGGGCAGGAGACCGACGCTGGCCGCCTAGATCTACCGGTCGACCTGCACGAGGTCGCATACGTGATCGTGCGGCTGATCGAGTCCTACACCTATCTCGATCTGATTACGGGCGAGCGGCCCGAGGCCCGACGCGCCGAGCCGATCCTGCGCATGCTGCTTCGCTAGCACAACGTGCCTCGTGCGTCCGCCGGACGCTTCTGCTTACCCAGCGGGAAGCGGCAGTCTCGTCCGGCGCCGCCCTCGCTGATGCTCTGGACAACAAGCAGGCGCCACCGCCGAGGCTTCATGCGCTATCGCACTGCGCGATTAGCGGGCGTATCGGCAAGGCTCGCTGTCGCGATGGGTCACGGGCGGCTGTGCGAGTCGGCGGTGGCTTGCGGATGCGTGTCAAGGCGCCTTCACTCGTAATCGCGGGCTCGACGCCCGGCGGCACCTGCCATACCACGGTCGTCAACGGCTGTTTCGGACGCTCTCGCGCGGACTCGCACGCCCAGGGTGGGCCCACAGGTGGCCCATGGCAGCGTCCTTCATCTCTGGGCCCACGTCCAATGCGAAGGTTCGGCTCGGCCATCACCCGACGCGACCTTCTCGATCCCATGACCCTTCCTTACCATGGTGGTTTGGCCGCCAATGGCTCAGGTGCAGCCAGCTGACCGCCTGACGGCCAGCGGCACGTCTCCCAGCCCAACGATCCGCCGGGATCGCAGGCTCCGGAGCGGCCTGGTCCCGGAGGCCATCATGCGCGTGCTGGGCGAGGCTGGCGAGCCAATGCGGGTCCGTGACGTGCACGCTGTGGTCGAACAGCTGCTCGGACAGCCCGTGTCGCCGTCGGCGGTCAAGACGCGGTTGGCTCGTCACGCGGTTGGCGATCGGGCGACGGTGATGCGGCTCGGGCGGGGGCGGTACATGCCTCTGCGTTGCTCCTAGTTTCAACTCCGCTCGCGTCCACCTAGAAGCATCTGCAAATCGATGGTTGTCGTGCGCGAGCTGCTCAGCCGAGGGGTTGGGCGAGAGCGCTAACGAGGTTCAGCGACGTCGGCTTGAGCTGCGGCGCGACCTCTGCTTCGAGCTCCGCGCGCATGACGCCAAGGGGCGCGAGCCTGTGCACGACGTCTTCGATCGCGGCGCTCGACTGCGCGGTGCTCAGATTGCCCGATCCCGCGCCTCCTTTTCGTCCTTTGCGCTCGTCTGCTCGGCTGTCGCTCGGACGCTCGCTAAGTGCGCAATGCAGCGCCGGCGGCGTTAGCCATCAGCCGAGAACGGAGCGGTCGCACGCGCGGCCTATGAAGCTCTCAGGAGCGGCGATTTGCCGGGGGTCGGGAGCTATTTCGCCGATGACGTTGTGTGGGAAGCGCCCGACACGCTGCCGACCGGCGGCGTCATCCATGGCCGCGACGCGGTCCTCGAGCAGTAGGGTGGAACGATGGGAAGGCAGGCAGGCATCGTGCTTTACGTGCTCGCGCTGGTAACCGTCGTGGTCGGCGTGGACGTCTTGTTCTTCAGGCATCGGTTCTGGGAGCGCCTGATGGTAAACGTCGGGATTGTCCTGGTGTTCGCGGCGTTCTATTTGAGGTTCCTGAAGCGAGCATGAGCGGGACGCCCCCGATGAACGCAGCCAACGACAACGCCGCTCGGAAAGGTCTTCGCGGGTGGTGGGCATCTCCCCCACGACCCGGCACGCAACGCCTGATCAATCCATGGGAGTACCGCCACATCCGCGCCTTTGGGGTCACGCATATTGCCGGTGGCTTTGTCGCGGCCACCGCGGGCGTCGTGTGCCTCTCATATGCCGCCTACGGATGGGCAGCCTTCTTCCTGGTTGTTGGGGTGCTGAACCTCGCGGGTGGCTACTGGTACATCACTATCGCTCGCTCCGCACCTCCCCGAGCCTGAGCCCGCCCGCGGCGGCATCGCCGCGATTGATCCTCCCGACTGACCGTCGTGAAAGCTCCACCAGGTCGGTGGTCGTGGACTCCTCGGGTGCCATTGCGGAAGCATCACCTACGCCTCTGGCTACGGCTTTGCGAACCGGAGCGAGCGCCAGGGCTGCCGTTACTCGCCGACGAGCATCCGTCCAAGCGGCAAGAGATCATCGATGCCGCCATGGAGATGGCCGACCAGCTGGTCCACACGGAGTACACATTCCTTCGCGAGGTCGCGCAGAGTGCAGGCAAGGCGCTTGGTAGGCCGAACGACGGAAAGTAGAGAGTCTCCGCGCGGTCGGCAATGTGTCGGCCGCGCAAGGCCCCGATAGGATCGTCGCGGATGATCGAGCCGCCTTATCCCGCTGAGCGGCAGCCACGTTTCGTGCGCGGCGTTCGTGCCGCCTTGGCGTGGATCGAGGAGGCGCTCTATGTGATCGTTGGCTTGATGCTGCTTGCCGCGGCGGTGCTTGTGGTCGTGGGAACGGTCAGTGGGCTCATCAGCTCGATCAGGGCGCATCAGAGCGCGGTGAACATCGGCGTCGTTCTCCTCGACCGCATCCTGTTGGTGCTGATCCTGGCTGAGCTGCTGCACACACTGCGCTTCGTGGTGCTGCGCGGCGAAATCGTGCTCGAGCCATTCTTGTTCGTCGGTCTGATCGCTGTGGTGCGGCGAATTCTCATCATCACGGCTGAGCTCGAGGGCCAGGCACCCAGTGGGCGCGCGCTCACCAACCAGCTACTGGAGCTCGGGCTGCTCGCTGTCCTCACTCTCGCGCTCGCCGTGGCGATCTTCCTGGTGCGGCGAAGCGTCCCGGCGAGCAACGACCGCCAGATCGATCCGGCCCCCGTTCCCCCAATCTGATCAGGTATCCGTCCGTCGCGCTCTGCTTCATGAAGGGGAGGCAGCAGCCATCATGAGCCCGGTCCTCGATCCTGCCATGGACGAGCTGCAAGAGCGCGCGGCTAGCGGCGGACCGCTAGCGCTTTCCTGCACGAGGAGCAGCCCAAGCAGAAATGCAGGCCCTGACCGGCCTGGGCGTGACAGGCGCCCAGCCGTCAGCCGCTTGCCCACGACACATGGTCCAATGATCTCTTGCCATGCCAGCAGGAGGTCGCGGCGAGCGCGACCTTCGGAGATGGAGGACTACCACGTGAGCCAACAGCGACGCCGAAAACGTCGGTGCCGCCAACTTCCATGGGATGCCGATCTGCAGGCCTCTCACCCACGGTGGGGGGCGAGGTCAAGCAACACACCAGGGCCCCCACCCAGTGGGGACGGGCAACACGCCGGATCGGGCATCCGCGGCCCTATTCGCGGTCGACTCCGCGGCGCGGCCGAGAGCCCGGCCTGTCCAGCCAGCGCCCGAGCCGACCTGCATCAAGTGCAGACTTTTGGGACGCCCAGACCCTGCACGGGCACTGAGGGGCGGCGGCGTCTGCGGCGACGCCACCGCCTCACCCCTCAGTGCCGCCTTAGAGGTGGAGCGCCCAGCAAGCTTGCACGGGAGGCAATCGACGACGGCGGGCCGAGCTGGGGTCTGACCCGGGGGCGGTCAGCCTCCCTGTCGATTTCGGGGTTCGTTGGAGTCTTCCGTGTCGGTATCGCAACCACTCCAAGCCTCGCGCCCGGAAGTCCCGGCTGAAGCCTTCTTCGCCGCCGCCGACGTAGTCCTCACCGAAAGCGGCCGGCCGGCCCTCGGCGAACGCCGGCGGTCGATCATCAAGGTCCGCGGGGGCGACGGGGTACTCCAGATCCTCGCCGGCCCAGGCGCAGGCAAGACCAAGGTCCTGGTCTGGCGAGTCCTGTACGAGTTGTTCGTCAGGTCGGCTGACGCGTCCCGCCTGATGGTCACGACCTTCACGCGCAAGGCTGCACAGGAGCTCAGCGTCCGGATCGTCGAGCGCTCCGATGCGTTCTTGGAGGCGGCGCGCGAGACCGGAACGACCGTCGTCGATCCCCGTGTCCACGATCTGCGGATCGGAACGATCCACGCTCTGTGCGACGAACTCTTGAACGAGTTCGACGACGACCACCTGGCCGAAGGCAAGGAGGTCATCGACGAGGTGCAGTCACGGCTGCGGATGTTGCAGTGCAGGCCGTGGGCCTTCAAGGACAAGTCCTCCGGTCGACAACTGCTTCGGGGTCGGACACACGCGAGGTATCGGCTCGCTGCCACAGCTCGCTGCTGACCTGGAGTCTGCGGGGACGGCGCAGTCGGCCCCCGAATGACGGGCGCACTCGCGCCAGCGGCGGTGGAAGAGGCTGCAGAGGCGGCCAGCCCGCACGTCGTGCCATGCTCAAGATGCATGCGCAGTGCGATCCCAGCGACGAGCGCCACCTGACAGTGTGTCGCCTGTTCGCGATGAGCGCCGGACGAGAGCCCACGAGCGCGACATACTGGCTGCTAGACGCTCCCGACAGCCTGACACGACAGAGCCATCGGGAGCCTGACGGCGCGGGCCTTGGCTGGTTCGACGAGCGCGGCTCGGCCAGGATCAGTAAGCAGCCAATCGCGGCCTACGCCGACCGGCAGTTCGGGCGCGAGGCTCGCGAGGTCTCCTCGAGGAACTTCCTGGCGCATGTCCGCTTCGCCTCGACGGGCGGGCTGAGCCTGCGCAACACCCATCCCTTCGAGCAGCATGATCGACTGTTCGCCCACAATGGACACGTCGAGGAACTGCCCGCGCTCGAGGCCCACCTCGGAGAGGATCTGCGGCTCGTCAAGGGCGACACCGACTCCGAGCGCATCTTCGCGCTGATCACGCGCGAGGTCGCGGCCCGCGATGGGGACGTCGGCGCAGGAATCCAGGCGGCGTGCGCTTGGGTGGCCGCAAATTTGCCGGTGTTCGCGATCAACTTCGTGCTCGCGAGCGCCGATGGGCTGTGGATCCTGCGCTACCCCGAGACGCACCCGCTCTATCTCCTTGAGCGAGCCCCCGGCCTGCCGCTGGAACACTCGAGCCAGCTCGGTAGCCAGGTGCGCAGCGAGCAGGCCGCGAACCGCCGCCTCGCGGTCGCGGCGACGGAGCCCATGGACGCCGACACAAACTGGCGAATGCTGAGCTCCGGCGAGCTCGTGCACGTCACCGAGACCGTCCAGATCCAGTCACGGGAGATCCTCGGAGATCCCCCCGCCAGGCAGCTCACGCTCGACGATCTCGCACCGGCTGCGCGTGCCTCCCAGTCACGCATCGCGACGCCCTCCCGGTGACCATCTGAGCGGCCCGAGCCGGGCTGCGACGATCCATCTGATACCTCAAACCAGCATGGTTCTGCCGTCTCTCGAAGTCCAGGGGGCCGCCATTAGGCCCTGCAACCCTCCTCGGTGCCTGTGCTCATGTCCGCGGAATTAGCTCCTTGGCCTCCATTCACTGACGGCCCAGCCTCGGCCCAAGTGCGCAGTTCGGGCCAAGGTCACGTGCGCCGAAGCGGGCAGGCCCGCGTAGGGCCCCGTGCCAGTGGTCTGCTCTTGCGTGACGACGACCCACTGGCCACGAGCGGGTCCCTGCCCCGGGGCGATCGCCAAGATGGCGCCTTCGTTCTGAACGTGGTTTGCGACGAGGGTGGCGGCGCCGCTCTGAGAGGCAGCGGTCTGTTCGGACGCGAGTCTCGCCGCGCCGATCGCGAGTGAAGGGAGCCTTCGCTCGTGGGCGGGTAGGCTGCTCGCTTGCCAGTTCGTATAGGCGAGTGCGTAGCGCAGTAGCGCGGCCTGTGGGGATGGCGCGAGCGGGTCGGGTCGGGGCATGTTCTCTGCGGTCGCTTGGCCTTCGGGCACCGTCCCGTTGCGCTCTTCGGACGGGTCACCGGTGGGTACGGGCGCTTCGCTCGCGGGTGCCGGCTCGGCCCCGAGCGATCTGCCCAGCAGTGCCGAAGTGGTGGTGGTCGAGCGGCTCCCACATCCGCCGAGGCCGACAAGGGCGAGCAGAAGCATGGCCCGGGCGGGGGTCATAGGCAGGGTGGGTGACGGGTGATGTAGCTCGTCCCATCGCTCAGGTTTGCAAGTGGTTCGGAGCGCCAGCGGGGTCCCGAGCCGGCCGGGATCGGCAGCCCGCCGTAGCTCGCGGTGTCAAGGGCGATCCCGGCCACGACGATCCAGGCGTGGGCGCTGTTGGCATACACGGTGATCCGTCGCGCGGGGCCGGGCAGCCCGTAGCTCTCAAGCCCGGTGGAGTCAAGAGCGCCCGAGCCCATGAGCCTCGCCCCATACAGCACGAACGCAACGAGGTCGAGATCCTTGTGCTGGGACATGAGCTTGCGATCGCGCGGCGCCAGCTCGGAAGATCGCGGCCGAGCGCGGCTGATCGCGCGCTGCTGGCTGCGCTGAGCCGGGCGCTGCCGCGATCGGCCCGGTCGGCGTTCGCCGTTAGCCCGAAGACGTTGTTGTGCTGGCATCGCCGGCCGGTGAGGCGTCACTGGACCTACGACCGCCGCGGGCTCGGTCGCCCGCCGCTCGATGCGGAAATACAGTCGCTGATCGTGCGACTCGCGCGCGAGAACCCGCGCTGGGGCTATCGGCGCATCGTCGGCGAGCTCGGAAAGCTCGGGCTGCGGGTTTCGGCGACGTCGGTGCGCGCGGTGCGCGCGGTGCGCGCGGTGCTGAAGCGTCGCGAGATCCCGCCGGCGCCGCGGCGGTCTGGCCCTTCGTGGCGGACGTTCCTGCGCGCACAGGCGCACGGCGTGATTGTGTGTGACTTCTTGACCGTCGAGGCGGTGTGAGCCAGATATACCGGTTGCCCGGCGAGGCCGCGATCGAGTTGCTCGACGGCTGGCTGACGTGGGCCCGACGATGTCGCCTCCAACCGTTCGTGACGCTCGCACGCACGATCACCGACCAGCGTGCCGGAATCCTCGCCGCAATCGAACACGGCCTCTCCAACGCACGCGCGGAGGCGATCAACACCCAGATCCGACTGATCACCCGCCGGGCCTTCGGCTTTCACTCCGCCCAAGCCCTCATCGCCCTCGCGATGCTCACCCTCGCCGATCTCTGCCCGCCACTACCACGGTGAATCACACAGTCACACGACCCACGGAAACGTCAGGAGCTCCAGATATGTCCACGCGGGCGGGCGGGTTTGAACGGCCGTGCCGGTCCGAGGTCGGACCCGCGACGGCGAACTTCGTACGGCGCAGCCAAAGATCCCATACCGTCGCCATGGCTGTATCTCCTACTGCCTGGGTGCGGACGAGGAGCGATCTCTGCTCGGGGTCAGTAGTTGGCCACCTCAATATGGGGGGCTTTCGCGGTGGTCCGCGTGTGCGTCGAGTCGTACTGTCGCGTCGAGGGAAGTCAAGAGGAGCACGGGATGATCGATCAAGAAGCATCTCGGCATCATCGGCGGCACATGGTTGCGTCGTCGTCGCCGCCTTGTCTGGTCCCATGCCATCCAAGGTCCACCCCACAGGAGGAGTCATGGCAGCGTTCCGCCTCTCCCCGAGGCATCTTCGCGTCGCATTCTGCGCGGCGCTCGTCGTCCTCATCGCTGCACTCGTCGCGGCGCCGTCCCTCGTGGCCAAGCCCGCGCACGAGCACGGGAAGTCCCACTCGGGCGGCCCGACCATCACCAAGTCCAGCTTCGGGACGCTCGAAGGGGCCGGGGTCGACCGCTACACGCTCGCCAACGCGCGCGGCATGTCGGTCTCGATCCTCACCTACGGCGGCATCATCCAGTCGCTCTCCGTGCCCGATCGCAGGGGCCACGTCGACAATGTCGCGCTCGGATTTGGCACCATCGACGGCTACACGAACGCCGCCTACGTCAAGAGCAACCCCTACTTCGGCGCGATCATCGGCCGCTACGGGAACCGGATCGCCAAGGGGAGGTTCCCGCTCGACGGCGTCACCTACTCCCTCGACATCAACAACGATCCCAACAGCCTCCACGGCGGCTTCAAGGGCTTCGACAAGCAGATGTGGGTCGCGCAGGAGGTCCAGACGAGTGGCACGGTTGGCCTGAGGCTGAGCCGAACAAGCGTGGCCGGCGAGGGCTGCACGCTGAGCATGCCGAGCACCCCGCTCTGCACGACGGGCTATCCTGGCAACCTGCAGGTCAGCGTGCTCTTCACGCTGGACAACTCCAGCCGCCTGCGCTTCGACTACACCGCCACGACCGACAAGGCGACGGTCGTCAACCTCACCAACCACTCCTACTGGAACCTCGCGGGCGAGGGCTCGGGGACGATCTACGACCACCAGCTGCAGATCAACGCCGACAACTTCACTCCCGTCGACAGCACGCTCATCCCGACCGGCGAGATCCTGTCGGTGGCGGGCACGCCGTTCGATTTCACGCGGTTCCACGCGATCGGCGAGCGCATCCGCAACAACGACCAGCAGCTCGTGTACGGCCGCGGCTACGACCACAACTTCGTCCTCAACCCGTCCAGGCACCCGGGCCTCAACGTGGCAGCGCGGCTGTTCGATCCGTCCAGCGGGCGCTTGCTGACCATCTCGACAACCGAGCCCGGGATCCAGTTCTACTCGGGCAACTTCCTCGACGGCACGCTCTACGGCACGAGCGGCCGGCAGTACCGCCAGGGCGACGGGCTGGCGCTGGAGACCCAGCACTTCCCCGACTCGCCGAACCACACCAACTTCCCGTCGACGGTCCTCCGTCCGGGGCAGACGTACCAGACGTCGACCGTCTACGCATTCTCGACGTCCGGGCACAAGAAGTAGGGGCTTCGTTCGCCCGCCGGGCGAGCCGCCACCCGCCGGCGTCCCGATCGTTGCGCTCCCCGCGCTGATCGTCCTCTACCTCGCCCTGGGCGCCGGCGCCTCGGCCCAGAGCCCTGGAGCCGCCATCATCAACCTCAACGAGCTAGAAAAGGGCGTAACCTTCACCCATATCCGTAACACGAAGCCGAAGTCCCCGTACTTAGCACCGTCCACTCGGCTAAGGGCTTGTAGTGGGATGCTGTCCACCGGCCGCACCGCAAGCCTCGAACTCAGGCCACCCAGACCCAAGCCAACCCTTAAGGTCATAACACCAGCACACCAAAACGCTGTCCAACGACGAGACCAACTCGGCGGCCTAATCCAACGAATACACCCGCGCAGCCTGACCCGACCGAATAAACGCACCCAACACCCCATACGAGGACGGCCGACGAGGAGTCGGCCAGGGTCTCGCCGGCGAGTTCAGCGCGCACGCGCTTGGGCGTGGGCTCGAAGCGCAGGCCGGTGGGCAGGTTGGCGGAGAAGCGGTCGGCCATGACCCTTGCGTACCCACCTGACGCCCGGGGTATTGGTCATGCCATGCCATCTCGCACCCGGCCGGTCAGTCGAGTTATGCCGCGGCAAGCGCATGGCGCGCCTTGATCCGTCGGTCTTCGGCCTACCCGTCGCGCGGCTTCGCGAGGGGTACTACAGCGACGCGTACTTGAACCATGCGAGGGTCTTGCTGGCCGCCGAGGACCGCCACCCGCGCGTCCTCATGCAGGTCTTTCAGAAGCACGAGAGCACGCTGGGTGGGATCGACGAGGCAATCGCGGTGCTCCGGCTGGGCTCGGGCCGGGAAGGCTCCAACGGTGTCTGGCAATCAGGATGGGACGAGCTCGAGGTCCGGGCGCTCTCCGAGGGTGACGCGATCGCCCCAATGGAGACGGTGCTGACGATCGAGGGTGACTACGGGCTGTTCGCGCACCTCGAGACCGTCTATCTAGGGTGCCTGGCTCGGCGCAGCCTGGTCATGCGCAACGTCCGCGCCGTGGTCCGGGCGGCCGGCGGCAAGCCGATCTTGTTCTTTCCGGCCCGCCACGATCACTGGCTCGTCCAGTCTGGTGACGGGTGGTCGGCGCACGTCGCTGGCGCCATCGGGGTCTCGACCGACGCCCAGGCCTCGTGGTGGGGGGGCCGCGGGATCGGCACGGTGCCGCACAGCCTGATTGCCGCGTTCGGCGGGGACACGGTGGCCGCCGCGGACGCGTTCGCCCGTCGCTTCGCGTCCGAGATGAACGTGACGGTGCTCGTGGACTTCGACAACGACTCCGCGGGGACCGCCATCGCCGTCGCCGACCGCCTCGGCAAGCGCCTGTGGGGAGTGCGTCTGGATACCTCGGAGGCGCTCGTCGACCGTGCCCTCCAGGGTCTCCCCGGCGACGAGCGCGAGCGCAGGGGCGTGACGCCCGAGCTTGCTCGCCGCGTGCGCGCTGCGCTCAACCAAGCCGGCCACCAACGCGTGCGCATCGTCGTCTCCGGCGGCTTCGACACCGAGCGCATCGAGCGCTTCGAGGCCGAGAACCCCCCGGTGGATGCGTACGGAGTGGGCTCGGCTCTTGTCCGCGGCAGCAACGACTTCACAGCCGACATCGTCCGCGTCGACGGCCGACCGTGCGCCAAGGTCGGCCGCGAGGAGCGTCCGAGTACGCGCCTGCGGCCAGTGCACTGAGCCGGTAGCCGGCCAAGTGGCTCTTGGGTTTGATCCCTTCGCCCTGGCGGCGCGGCGACTCCCCAGCGCGCGCGGCTGCCACCCGGCGTAGGAGCCCGCTCGGCTTACACGCGACCAGCCCAGGTGGCTCCGAGGGTCGGCACCGAGCGCCCCCATCTGTAAGGCAGCCCTCCGAGGGCCCGACGGCGCGCGCTCGACACCGCGCCGTCTTGTCTTCGCGGGCGCGTACCTCGACAGCGGCTTGATTGTCCTCCTGCTCGGCTGGTGGACGATTACGACCCTCAACAGTCTCGTGTCATGAGCGACGCGGCTCGCTGTTGGCCGGCATCGAGCGCAACCCGGCGAGCATACGAGGCCGTGAGGGCTACAGCACGCGGGGCCGTGGCAAAGGAGCGTGAACTCCCATGCACGACCAGCGTACCCTGACCCCAGCCGAGGACGACGCCCAGATCGAATCGGCAATCCTCGGCTCGCTGCTGGACCCCCACGAGCAGCGCCCGTGGTCCGTCGAAGAGGTCGCCCGCGAGATCGGCAACCCCGTCGCGGTCCACGACAGCCTTCGACAACTCCAAGGAGTAGGCCTGATCCACCGCTGCGGCGAGTTCGTATGGGCCACACGAGCCGCGCTCGCCGCACACAAGCTCAGGCCGTAGGCGTCCAGCGGAGCGCCACCCGCAAGGCCTCCGGCCGCCCGCCAGGGGACCGTCATAGGGACCGAAACCACTCCACGACAGCGGATTCGAGCGGATTCATGCGGAACCCGCCCCTAGGGACGTGATGCCCGGAATTCGCCCTGCAAAGCCATTCTTCCGGCATTTGCAGGGCCTATCAGTAGCGGGGGACCCAGGAATCGAACCTGGCGTTGCGGTTTTGGAGACCACCGTGTTACCGATACACCAGTCCCCCGGGGAGCCCGCATTGTAGGGGTCGTTCGCGCAGTGATCGTCCCGGCGCGAGCGGACGCGCGACCGCCCGGCCGGTGGCCGATCTCGCCGCTCGCGGCCGGCCGCGGCGCCGGGACCCTCGTGAGTGCAGATTTCAGGTGCGTAGAGCCGGTCGGTCCCGCTAAAGCACGCATCCCCGGATGCCGAAAGAAGCAGCAGGCCTGCGACCGCTTCGTGACAATGCGCATCTTCCCAGCAACGCTCCCTAAAGCCCTCAGGATCCAGCGACGCCCGACCCGACTCGGGTCCGGCCACGCTCGTCCACGCGCCCGCGGTTTCGCCCGGGTACCGCCTCGCGGCTGCTGGTCGCCGCGGTCTGAGGCGGGCGACACGCTGATCGAGGTGTTGATGAGCGCCGTCCTCATTGCCCTGATCGTCGTCGCCACGCTCTCGGGCCTCGACAGCACGAACCGTGCGACCGCGCTCAGCCGTGCCCGCTCGGAGGCCGACGTGCTCGCGCAGCAGGCCCAGGATCGTCTGCGCTCGGAACCCGTCCTCAAACTGTCCGAATTGAACCGGACCGAAACGATCAAGCAGAACGGAACCGTCTACACGATCGCCTCGACGGCCGCCTATCGCTCCGATACGACCGCCACGGCCAGCTGCACGACCTCCGGCGCGAGCCCCGACTACATCGAAACCCGCTCCACGGTGATGTGGCCGTCGATGGGCGTCTCCACCCCCGTCGTCGAGAGCAGCGTCATCAGCCCGCCCCCGGGCACCGCCCTGCTCGTCCATGTCGTGAACTCGGGCGCTCCGGTTTCCAACGTGAATGCGGTCGCCACCGGCCCGGCACCCAGCACCGGCGAACGCGTGCTCGAAACCTCGGGCAACGGCTGCGCGGTCTTCTCCGTCTTTCCGGGCGAATACGGCGTCAACGTCTACCGATCGGGCTACGTCACGCCCAACGGCAAGGCCAATTCCAAGGAAGACCCCCTCTACGAAGCGTCGAGCACGAAATTCCTGGTGGCCGAGGCCACCGCCACGCTCACGGTCGAAGAGGCGCCCGCCGGCCTGGTCGAAGCGACCTTCGTGACCGCGGGTGTGGCATCTCCCCAGGGCGACTCGTTCACGCTGTCCAACTCCGCGATGAGCGCGGAACGGTCGTTCGGCACGATCGGCACCTACAGCACGGCTATCGCATCGCCCAAAACGATCTTCCCGTTCCCCGCCGCGAAGCAGTACTCGGCCTTCGCCGGCAGCTGCGGCTCCGACGCCCCGGAAGCGGTCGGCGCCGTCGAAGCGCCCGAATTCGAAGTCCCGGCCTCCGGGCCCGCCACGGTGAAAGTGGTGCAGCCGCCCCTGAAGATCAGGGTGATGAGCGGAACGAAGGAAGGCTCGAGCACCGAAGGCAGCCCGGTCAGCGGCGCGACGGTCCACGTGAAGGACACGAAATGCCCGACCGTGCGCGCAACCAAAACGACCTCCGCGGGCACGTTTGAACAACTCGGCTTCCCGTTCGGCACCTACGAAGTGTGCGTCACCGGCGGCACGGGTGCCACCAACCGACGGTTCGTAACGCCCGTGTTCGCCAACGACACCGAAGCCGGTCCGAGCAAACTGGAAACCATCACCAACGACAGCAAAGACACCAAAAGACTCACCGCGGCAGGCTATGCGACCGTCTACATGCAGAACGGCGCCGATACCACCGTGGGTTCCCTCACAGCGAACTCGACCTGCCCATGGTGACGCAGCTCCCAACCCCCACCCCCGGCCCGCGGCCCGCACTGTCCGGCACCGCCGGCTACACGCTCGTCGAGGTCCTGGTCTCGATGGTGTTGACGATGATCGTCGTCCTCACCGCATTCACGTTCCTCGAATTCACGACTCGCGACGTCGCCCGCACGACCGAACGCGTCCACGTCCAGCAGGCTGGGCGCACCGTCATGGAACGGCTGATGCTCGAACTGCACTCCTCGTGCGTCGCGCCCGGCGTCGCCCCGATCCGCTCCGGCAGCAGCGCCACGACGTTGCGCTACATCAGCGCGAGCGGCACCACCGCGAGCTCCACGAACGTGGAACTGCACGAAGTGATCTTCACCGAACCGGCGGGCAAAGCCACCGGCTCGCTCACGGAGAAGTCCTGGCCGGCCGGCGGCACCGCTCCCGGATACACGTTCAACGAATCGGCCACGCCGACCAAAGCGCTGCTGCTGACGGGCGTCAAGCAGTCGCAGACCGAAGAACCGACGCCCAAACCGATCCCCGTCTTCAGCTACTACCGCTACTACGGGACGAAAGACCTAGAACCGCTCTACGGCATCCTCAACCCAGCCGCACTCGCGACCCTCACGACCGAAGAATCCAAGCTGGTCGTCAAGGTCGCAATCAACTTCACGGCCACCCCCGAAGGCACTGAAACGAAAGGCTTCGGCAACGATCGCCCGCTACCGCTGGAAGACACCGCGATCCTGCGCCTCACGCCGGCCTCCGAATCCTCGACCCTCCCCAACCTCCCCTGCGCATGAGATCCAGCCGCCCCTCACTTCGCCACCGCCTGCGACCGCTCGCCGCCGAGGAGGGCATCTCGATGATCATCGTCATCGGCATCATGCTCGTGACCTCCCTGCTGCTGGTGGCAGCGTTCACCTCCTCCCAGGGGGAGATTCGCCTGACCGGCCTCGACACAAACTCCAAGAAGGCCTACTACGCGGCGCAGGCGGGGATCGACGACTACCTGTACCACATCACCCGCGACAGCAACTACCTCAGCTACTGCACCTCACCGACCCCCGCCAACGCGGCGCTCAACCAGGAAGGCTCGACCGCCAACCGCGCGACGATCCCGGGCTCGATCGGCGAAAAGCCGGAAGAGCAGTATGCGATCCAGCTGCTGACTGCGGCCAGTGCGCCCTCCACCGACAAGAAATGCGACGTCAACCGCCTCTCCGAAACGATGATCGAAACGACCGGCGCAGCGGCGGGCACGTTCCGCATCGAGTCAACCGGCTATGCGGGCAACGAGTCGCGATCGATCGTGGCCACGTTCAAGAACGTCAACTTTGTCAGCTACGTGTGGTTCACCAAGTACGAAACGTTCGATCCCGTCGCCTACGGTGAACCGATCAAATCGCAGTGCGGTGCGTTCTGGCCGAAAAGGCCCGAAGGGAACGGCGAATGCACTTCCACGAACTTCTTTGTGACCGGAGAATCGATCAACGGCCCGATACACACCGAAGACCACGCCGGGATCTGCGGCAGACCCACGCTCGGGCGGACCGCCTCCGACCGCATCGAATTCGGAAGCCGCGGCGAACCGGCGGGCGAAGGCTTCTCAAACGAGGGCTGCCCGTCCGAAGCCAACCCCGAATGGGTCGGCACGCACATTCCCGTCAAAGAAGTCCCGGAACTCGAACCCCCGCCGGGTGACGAAGAACTCCAGCACATCGAAGGACGCAACGAATACGCGAACAAGACCGAAATCGTGCTGGAAGGCAACAAGATGACGGTCATCCGCGGTGGCGTATCCGAACCAAACGTCGCGTTTCCGAAAGGCCACCTGATCTACGTTGCCGGCGGGTGCAGCAAACCCTACTCCCCGTTCGGACCAAAGCCGGGCTATACCGAAGACGCAACCTGCGGAAACGTCTACGTCCGTGGCGAATACAGCGAATCGCTGACGATCGCGGCGCAGAACGACGTCATCATCAACGGCAACCTGATCGGGCCACACAACTCCGAAGGAACACCCACCGGGACCGTCATGCTCGGGCTGATCGCGAACAACTTCGTGCGCATCTACCACCCCCTGTCAGGCAGCCGCGGGACCTCGCAGCGAAGCTGCAGCTCGTCGTCAAACGCCGCGGGAGACCTCAAAGAACCGTTGATCGACGCGGCGATCCTCGCGCTCAAACACTCGATCGTCGTGGACAACTACGACTGCGGCGCCGCGAGCCTCGGGCTTCTCAACGTCAACGGCGCGATCGCCGGGCTCTTCAGCAACGGTATGACCGGGTTCTTCGAAGGCAGCAGCGTCGTCAACGGCTACCCGTACAACCTGAAGTACGACAACCGCCTGCTCGCCGAGGAGCCACCCCACTTCCTCAACCCGATTCGCGCCGCCTGGATCATCCAGCACGCGACGCTCGCGACCAAGCCCTAGCCCCCCGAAGCACCATCCGTACGGCTGCGGCGCTCATGGCGGGCTGATCTCCGGGGCCGCCCGCCCGGAGTTGACTTGGGCGGGCTGAAGGTGGTAGGGCACACCCATGGAACTGACGCAGCCGCGCCGTCGACCGTGCTGGGCCGCGATCGTGCTCGTCGCGCTCACATGCGGGCTCATGACGCTGCCCGCAGCCCCAGCCGCGGCGAGGCGTCACGCGCGCGTGGCCTCGTTGAGGGTCAAGCTGCCCGCTGCAGGCGATCTCACGATCGCGCGAGTGGTGCTGCGCGTGAAGCTCGTCCCCGGTTCCACCGCGCACAACGCGTCCTGAAGTTCCGCCTCCGCAACCGTGGTCGGCTGGCGCGCTCGGTCATAGTCCTCGTCGGGGGCAAGCGAGTGACCTCGACAACGGCCGGCGTGGCGCGACTGGTCGCCCAGACTGGCAGCTCCGCGACATTCGTTGCCGCCGTGGCGATCTTCAACCCTCGGACCGGCGCTGCGATTCCGCGGGCTCACCAGGCCTCGGCCCACGCCGCGCAGGACACCGCCGCGAGCTTCGAAGCCAACACCGAAGAAGAGGACACTGTGATCGTGACCGCGGAACTCCACGAAGACGTCCTCACCGCCACCGCGAGCGGACATCTCGTGGGCTGTCCAGGAGGCAGCCGCGTCGCACTCCATTTCACCCGTGCCGAGCTCGTGGAGGTCGCCGGGCCCACGGGCATCTCCGCCGAGGCGGCCCAAGAATCTTCGAACAGGCGGTCCAGGTGTGCTCCGAAGAAGCGATGGCGGCCGACGAACTGCTGTTCAGGTGGCTCAACCCCGGGGCGACCCCCGCGCCGGCCGCGTTCAGCGGCGTGTTCGGCGGCACGACCAACGCCGAAGGCGACGCCTCGCGAATCAGCATCACGGGCGAGCTCAACCGGGCCGTCTCGGGGATCGCCGTCTGGGCGCCGCAGGGTACGCGGTTCACCAACTGCGACCCCACGCCCACCTGCCAGGTGGGCGGCTACGGAGGCGGCGCCCAGAACTCCGTGTACTTCCGCGTCGATCTCCCTGCAAACCAGCCGTTTCCGCGTTTCCGCCGGGGCTCAACATCGAGCTGAGCCACACCGGCAACTACACGGACACCTACCAGGGCCAGGTGACCGCCCCCGGCGGAAGCACCTCGGCCCCGATGCCCTTCCACCTCAGCGGCTAGCGGCCTCGCGACGCCTCCAGCACGGAGCGTCGCGCGAGGGCGGCTAACGTGGGGGGACGATGATGACCGCCGCCCAGCCGATGACCGCGCGTGGCGCCCACTACACGGCGCTGCTGGAGACGATCGACAGCCAGGGTTCCACCAAGCTGCACGCGAGCGAGCGGGCGCGGCTCCTGGAAGCCGCCGATGCTCTCCTCTTCGGCGAGCCCGAGCGTCAGCAGGTGCTGCGAGCGGCCGAAGAGCTGATCGAGTCCCTGGAGACCAGCGGGCGCTGGTCGGACGAGCGCTGCGACCAACTGCGCGAGCATCTGTACGGCTGCGACGCTCCCGCGGGCTGATCGCAGGGGGGACGTCTGCCCCGCTGGCCGCGAGCGCCCGGAGCGTCAGGTAGCCGGAGCGCCCTGGCTCGGCGCGGACGCTAGGCCGTCGAGGAACAGGCCTGCCGCCAGCTTTGGCAGCGACCGCATTGTCGGCCAGTCGCTCGCGGCGCCCTGCAGGAGCAGCATGTTGCTGAGCATGATGAACATGAGCGCGAGCCGATCGCAGGGTGCGTCGTCCGCGATCTCGCCGCGAGCGATCCCTGCCCGCAGGATCGCGGCGACCTCCTCGATACATGGCACGGACGCGTCCAATATCAGCCCCCTGGTGGCCGCGTCGCCGGCGAGAAGTTCGCGAGCGAACAGCAGCGCCAGCGCGATGGCCAGCAATATAGTGGCCGCAGTCTAAATGGGTGGTGAGTCACCCACAATAAATGGGGGGCTTCGATGACGGACGGAACGGGCAAGGTGGTCATCAACCTGGCGACCGGACACGAGGATGCCGACCGCGTGACCGTCGCCTTCCTGGTCGCGACTGCGGCACTCGAACGTGGGCGGCCCGTGGCGATGTTCGCGACCAAGGAGGCCGTGCGGCTCGGCCTGCCGGGCTACGCACAGGCGGTCGAGTCGGCCGGCTCGCCTCCCGTGGCAAGGCTGTTCGATCAGTTCGTGGAGGGCGGCGGCGACCTGCTGCTCTGCCCGATCTGCTTCAACGCCCGTCGCCTGGACGAGCACGCGGTCGTCTCGGGCGCGCGGATCGGGGGCGCCAGCGCGCTCTGGGACTGGATCGGGGACGGCGACGCAACCGTCTTCAGCTACTGAGACTCGAGGAGGACTGAACCGATGAGTACGACCGCGTGCAGCCGTCCGGCGACAAACGGCACCGGCACGGGCCCGTCCCGCTGGCCGCTGGAGCGTGTGCTGTTCGCGCTCGCGGGCAGCGTGACGCTCGCCAGCGCCGCGCTTGCGGCTCTGGTGTCTCCGTGGTTCCTGCTGTTGACCGCCCTGGTCGGAGTCAACCAGTGGCAGCGACTGGTCTCCGCGCTCGGTCGGGCGGGAGAAATCTGCTGACTTCGACATCTCCACGCATCCGCGCAGCCATCGCGAGGCACTCGTAACGTCGAAAGTCCTTGCACGGCGTTTGGTCCCCGGTCGGTAGGCGACATTGCAACCCCAGTGAGTGGCGACACGCGCGCAAGTGGGCTGCGACGAGCGCATCGCGACGGCTCTTGCAGCGTCGGCGTAAGGTTTTGTTGCTCGGAGGCGTTCCAGCCCGGCTTTTTCATGGATGAGCTGCTGTTGACATCGACGTCGCGCTGAGCTGGTCGGGCAGTTGCGACGGCGTAGCGAGTCCGGCGGCCTGCTGGTGGCGCGGGAGGAGATCGTGGACGACGCAATCACGGCCGTCGTCATGTCTCCGCGTGGGATCGTGAATGAACATCACTTGCTTGCAGCGTTCTGGCTGGCCGTCGATCACCGCTGCTGCCGAAACCGCGAAGGGCGGCACTTCGCGCGTCTTGGCTCGCGGGTCAGGGTTGAGCTCGATGCCGCTTGCTCAGGCCACGGCAGGCGTCAACGCTAGTGCGAAAACAAGCGGAACCTCCACTGGGCCTCCCCAAAAAGGTGGGTGACCACTTACCGTCGGTCGAGATCGAACCGGTCGAGGTTCATGACCTTGTCCCATGAGGCCACGAAGTCCTGCACGAGCTTGTCCGCCGAGTCGTCGGAGCCGTAGACCTCCGCGACCGCGCGAAGCTGGGAGTTCGAACCGAACACGAGGTCGACTGCGGTACCAGTCCACTTCGCCGCGCCCGTCTTGCGATCGCTGCCCTCATAGACGCCTCCCGTCGACTCGGATCGCTTCCACTCAGTGTCCATGTCGAGCAGGTTCACGAAGAAGTCGTTCGTCAACGTCCCGGGCCGGTCGGTGAACACACCGTGCTCGGACTGCCCGAAGTTGGCGTTCAGCGCGCGCAGGCCGCCAACGAGCACCGTCATCTCGGGAGCGGTCAGCGCCAGCAGGTTGGCCCGCTCCGCCAGCAGATGCTCGGCGGGCAACGCCTGGCCGGCCTGGAGGTAGTTGACGAACCCGTCGTGCTTCGGCTCGAGCACGGCGAACGACTCGACGTCGGTCTGCTCCTGCGAGGCGTCCGTTCGCCCCGGGGCGAACGGAACGGTCACGGCGTGTCCGGCGTCCTTGGCCGCTTGCTCGACCGCGGCGCATCCGCCCAGCACGATCATGTCGGCGAGCGAGACCCGCTTGTTGCCAGACTGCGAGGTGTTGAACTTCTGCTGGATCGGCTCCAGCGTGTCCAGCACGCTCGCGGTCGCGGCGTTGACCTCCCAGTCCTTCTGCGGCGCCAGGCGAATCCGCGCCCCGTTGGCACCGCCGCGCTTGTCCGTGCCGCGGAACGTCGCGGCCGACGCCCACGCGGTGCCGACCAGCTGGGAGACCGACAGCCCCGAGGCGAGGATCTGGCTCTTCAGCGCGGCGATGTCCTCGTCGCCGACCAGCTCGTGATCGACGGCGGGGACGGGGTCCTGCCACAGCTGAGGCTCGGCGGGAACCAGCGGACCGAGGTAGCGCGAGACGGGCCCCATGTCGCGGTGGGTCAGCTTGTACCACGCCTTCGCGAACGCGTCGGCGAACTCGTCCGGGTTCTCGTAGAAGCGCCTGGAGATCGGCCCGTAGATCGGATCCACCTTCAGCGAGAGGTCCGTCGTGAGCATCACCGGGGCGTGGCGCTTGGACGGATCGTGGGCATCGGCAACCGTGCCCTGCGCGGAGGCGTCGTTCGCGGTCCACTGGTTGGCACCGGCGGGGCTCTTGGTCAGCTCCCACTCGTACTCGAACAGGTTGGTGAAGAAGCTGTTGTCCCACTTCACCGGGGTGGCGGTCCAGGTCCCCTCCAGCCCGCTGGTCCAGGTATCGGCGCCGTTGCCGTTGCCGACGGAGTTCTTCCAGCCCAGGCCCTGCAGCTCGAGCGGGGCGGCCTCGGGGTCGGGACCGATGTGGTCCTCGGTGACGGCGCCATGGGTCTTGCCGAACGTGTGGCCGCCGGCGATCAGCGCAACCGTCTCCTCGTCGTTCATCGCCATGCGAGCGAACGTCTCGCGGATGTCGCGGGCTGCGGCAAGCGGATCCGGGTTGCCGTTCGGACCCTCCGGGTTGACGTAGATCAGGCCCATCTGCACCGCGCCGAGCGGCTGCTCAAGCTCTCGGTCGCCGCTGTAGCGCTCATCGCCGAGCCACGTGTGCTCGGGCCCCCAGTAGATGTCGTCGGGCTCCCAGGCGTCCTCCCGTCCACCGCCGAAGCCGAACGTCTTGAAGCCCATCGACTCCAGTGCGCAGTTGCCAGTGAAGACAATCAGGTCGGCCCAGGAGATCTTGTTGCCGTGCTTCTGCTTGATCGGCCACAGCAACCTGCGGGCCTTGTCGAGGCTGACGTTGTCCGGCCAGCTGTTGAGGGGAGCGAAGCGCTGGGCTGCGGCGCCGCCTCCGCCCCGGCCATCGGTGATCCGATACGTGCCGGCGCTGTGCCACGCCATCCGGATGAACAGCGGACCATAGTGGTCGAAGTCCGCCGGCCACCAAGGCTGCGAGTCCGTCATCAGCTCCATGAGGTCCTGCTTGAGCGCGTCGAGGTCGAGCGTCTTGAACGCCTCCGCGTAGCTGAACTGCTCGCCCATCGGATTGGACTCGGGGGAGTGGTGGCGCAGAACCTTCAGGTTGAGCTGATTCGGCCACCAGTCCCGGTTGCGCCGGCCTCCCTCCGGTGTGTGTACGAATGGGCACTGGCCCTTGCTATCGGTGACAGCCACGTCTGTTCCTCTTCTTTCTCCATGGTTGACTTTCGATGATTGGTCCTTCGTAGTCGCCGCTGGTCGTAGACCCAATGGCATGCCGCTCTGTCCGTCTCGCACGTCGCGTGATCCTGCGGTCAGCCGTCCGCCACGACCGCGGAGGCCGCGACGCATTCGGGACAGCGACCCCAGTAGATGACCTCGGCTTCGTCGATCTCGTAGCCGGAGTCGGCGGGTGCTGTCAGGCAGGGGGCGTAGCCCACGGCACAGTCGGTGTCGACCATCCGGCCACACGTTCGGCAGATGAGATGGTGATGGTTGTCCCCGACGCGCTCCTCGTAGCGGGCCGGCGACCCAGCGGGCTGGATGCGCCGAATGATCCCCTTGTCGGTGAGGGTTGCGAGCGCGTCGTACACGGCCTGGAGCGAGATCGCGCCGATCTCGGCCCGCACGGCCGTGTCGATGTCGGCGGCGGTGTTGTGCGGTTGCTCGCACACAGCGCGCAGAACAGCCAGGCGCTGGGCCGTTACCTGCACCCCGCGCCGGCGGAGGAAGGCAGCTTGGTGGACGGGTTCCCTCACAGATCGGGAGCGTATCTGATATTGGAAGGGCTCAAGTATTCCCCTCCGTCTGCGGACTCCGGGGAGGTCTGGCGGCGTGTGCGAGTCCAGAAACGACAGGCTCCCTCGAGCGCCGGTGAGCCGGATAGACTCGCGCGCTACCAGCGATGAGGCTCCGCTCGCACCAACCGCGGCGTGCCGCTGATAGCCTCTACCAGCCCCGGGCACCACGAGCGCGGTCTATCTCGTAATCGATACGTCCCGGTCCTGATCCGATTGCGCGTATCGTTGTGCGAGCGATGGCGAAGAAGCCGAAATGGCTCAGTGAGCCGGAGGAGAAGGACTATGCGGCGGCGAGAAGCTACCTGTCGCTCCTGCTGGCGCCCGACGAGCTGAGCGAGGCCGTGGAGCTTCTGCGCAAGCCGCCCGACGGCGTGTGGCGAGCCAAGGACATCCTGCGCGCCGCACAGTTGCCCCTGCTCAAGCGCAAGCAGAGCAGCGAGGTGGCCGAGAAGCTCGAGGAGATAGCCAGTGGCACACCTCTCTCACCGATTCTGCTCATCCATGACGGCCGCGACAGGTTGCAGATCGCAGACGGCTACCATCGTGCATGCGCGGCCTGCTTGGTCGACGAGGACTCTCAGGTCCCTGGGCGCTTGGTGCTCTTTGGCGCAGCGGCATCGCACAGCCGTGACCCCGCCCCTCTTTTTCTGCGTGCGACGCCAGCGCAACGCGCCTGGGGAGGCGCTTCTGAGGGTCCGCGAGGGGGCTGAGTCTCCAGAGGAGGCGGAGATACCGAGCCGGCCACGCTGGTGGCGCTGAGGCGCGCTCTCGGCCCCGCGAGTGACTGAGCGCATGTCCCGTCACTGGCTCCCGGCTGCCGGCACTGGGCGTGCCTCGGTGGACGGCGAATCGGCGCTAGAGGATCGTGCACCTTCGTGCACTGACAGCGCCACGGCATGCGGGATGACGTAGACCCGGCAGGGGGTGGCGGGGGAAAGGGGGCGGATAGAGCGTCCCATCGAGGGGACTCCTCTGGGTTTCGAGGGGCCTCACGGGAGCGTCTCGGGAGAACTCTCGCTTCGGGCTAGCGAAAGCGGGCGTGTTCCGACCCTCGCTTGGTGTTGTCGAGATTCGTCCAACGTCGTCGCGTCTGACCTGATCGCCGGCGTGCCCGCTCGCGGCTGGAAGCAGGCGTGGGCGGATCGTCAATGGGCGCGCTCGGAAGTCGTTCAGCGCGAACGGCGTATGGTGGCTGTTTCCCGTCGAGTCCGAATGGTCGGCGCGTGGCGCTTGCTGAGAGGTCTCACGCGGTCCGCCAGTTGGACATGTTCCTGCCGTGGCGGGCGGTGCCGCTCGTGCTGAGCTCGTCGAAGTGCTCGAGT
>OCZT010001111.1_pt1 | contig 27732 bp, 20 predicted proteins | sample 1539031 | NCBI WGS metagenome assembly OCZT01 (sample SAMEA3539308, study PRJEB22396) | soil metagenome | biome: tundra; feature: field; material: soil | place: USA | collected 2010-05 | depth 0.15 m | reverse complement strand
GCACCGGATCGAGAACCTCGTCCTTGTGCTGGCGCAGGTCGTAGATGCCCTCGACGGCCATCTCGACGGCCTTGCGCTGGAACCCGGGGATTCCCGTGCCCGGCATCTGGAAGTTCTTGACGACATCCAGGATCGCGACCATGGCCTGATCCGGCGAGATCTGCAGAGCAGAGTCCATCAGGTTGCGGTAGAAGATCATGTGCAGGTTCTCGTCCGCGGCGATGCGGCTGAGCAAGCTCTCGCACATGGGGTCGTTGGTGAACTTGCCGGTATTGCGATGGGAGACGCGGGTGGCCAGCTCCTGGAACGAGACGTAGGCCAGTGAGCCCATCAGCTCGCCGGAGTGTGCCGATTCATATCCCGCGGACATGTGCTGCATCCGGAAACGTTCCAGCGCGACGGGATCTACCATCCTTGTGACCAGCATGTAGTCGCGCATCGCGATCGCGTGCCGGCCCTCCTCTGCCGTCCAGCGGTGCACCCACTGGCCCCACGCGGCGTCGCGTCCGAAGATCAGGGCAATCTCGTGGTGGTAGCTCGGCAGGTTGTCCTCGGTGAGCAGGTTGACGATCAGCGCCGAACGGGCGACGTCCGAGATCTCGCAGTCACTCTTGCTCCACTGGTCGCCGCCCATCAGCCCGTCGAAGCTACGCCCCTTGCTCCACGGCACGTAGTCATGGGGAAACCACTCCCTGGCAACCCCCTCGTGCCGGTTGAGTTCGCCGACCACCACCTGATCGAGCTCGCGGAGCAGTTCTGTCTGCGTCATCGTCTTCACCATGCTGGTTCCTCCTAAGGCGACACTTACCTACGCTTCCGAAGGTTACGCGAACGTAGGTTAATGCGCGAGCCCCATAGCCAGGGTTGAGCACGCGCAGGTCCTGCGGATCGTCACCTGGTGCGCCATGGATAGGGTCGCGATCATGGCTCACTCTTTCGACACCAGCTCTGAGGCGACCGGCCTGTGCACCTTCGTCGATGCCTCGCCCTCGCCGTTCCACGCCTGCGCCGAGGTGGGGCGGCGACTCGCAGCGGCCGGCTTCAGCCTCCTGGCGGAGACTGACGCGTTCCCGGCCGAGCGCGGTCGCTACTACCTGATCCGTGGCGGTTCGCTGATCGCCTGGAGCAGTGAGGCGGCAGGCGGCCCGGCTACGCCCTTCCGCGTCGTCGGGGCCCACACGGACAGCCCCAACCTGCGCATCAAGCCACGGCCCGACCTGGCCCGTGCCGGCTGGCAGCTGCTCGGCATCGAGTTGTACGGCGGGCCGCTGTTCAACTCCTGGCTCGACCGCGACCTCGGGCTCTCCGGTCGGGTCGCGGTCCGTGGCCAGAGCGGGGTCCAGACCCGGCTGGTCACCATCAATGAACCGGTACTGCGAGTGGCCCAGCTCGCAGTCCACCTTGACCGCGGGGCGAACGAAGGTCTGGTACTGAACCCCCAGGAGCACCTGACGCCATTGTGGGGAGTCAGCACCGAGCCTGGGGACTTCCGCGCCTACCTCGCTGCCGCAGCGGACGTTGACGCTGCCGACGTCCTTTCCTGGGACGTGATGACCCACGACCTGCAACGATCGCGGCGCATCGGCCGGGAGCTCGACCTGATCGCCGCGCCCCGACTGGACAACCTGGCGACGAGCTACGCCGGGGTGCGGGCGTTGATCGACGCAACTGGGGCGATAGCCAGTGGCAGCCCCTCTGTCGGGTCGGGCATGTCGGTAGCCCCGTCAAACCCTTCCACGCCTGTTCTGGTGCTGTTCGACCATGAGGAGGTCGGCAGCCAGTCCGAACGGGGCGCCATGTCGACACTGCTGCCCTCGGTGCTCGAACGCATAGTGACCTCAGCCGGTGGTGGTCGCGAGGACTTCCACCGGGCGCTGGCCGGGACCGTCGTGGCGTCCGGGGACATGGCGCATGCCACCCACCCGAACTATCCCGAGAAGCACGAACCACAGCATCAGATCACGATCAACGGTGGCCCGGTGCTCAAAACCAACGTCAAGCTGCGGTATGCGACCGACTCCGTTGGCGCGGCGACGTTCATCACGGCCTGCGAGGAAGCGGGCGTCCCGGTGCAGCACTTCGTGTCCCGGAACGACCTGCCCTGCGGCTCGACCGTCGGTCCGATGACCGCGGCACTGGTCGGTGCCACCACGGTCGACTTCGGGGCGCCGATGCTTTCGATGCACTCCGCTCGCGAGCTGTGTGGCGCCAAGGATCCAGCAATGTACGCCGGCGCTCTGGCCGCTTTCCTCAATCCGCGGACGTAGCCGATGACCCCGAAAACCTAGGGAATGTCCGGCTGATTAACCGGTAAACCTGGGGAACGTCTCGCTATGACGTCGGTGACACAAGGTTCCCGACATACCTCTGGCTGGTCTAACCTGCGAGAATCTAACCGCATCGTCGCCCCCGGAGGCCCTGCTGTGCCCAAGTTCGTCTATGACTTCGCCGAAGGCAATAAGGACCTCAAAGACCTGCTCGGAGGCAAGGGGGCGAATCTCGCCGAGATGACCCGGATGGGGCTGCCGGTTCCTCCAGGATTCATCATCACCACCGAGGCGTGCCGGACCTACCTCAGCGAAGGCTCCGCCCCGGCCGGGATGGATGCCGAGATCAACGAACACCTCACCGCGCTCGAACAGGCCATGGGGAAGAAGCTGGGCCAGCCGGACAACCCGCTGCTGGTTTCCGTGCGCTCCGGCGGAAAGTTCTCGATGCCCGGAATGATGGACACCGTCCTGAATGTCGGGCTCAACGACGAGTCGGTGCTGGGGTTCGCCAAGCAGAGCGGCAACGAGCGGCTGGCATTCGACTCCTACCGCCGGTTGATCCAGATGTTTGGCAAAACCGTTCTGGGCGTCGACGGCAGGCTGTTCGAGGCTGCGCTGCACGCAGCCAAGGATGCCAAGGACACCAGGAACGACCTCGACCTGGACGCCGAAGACCTGCAGTCGCTGGTCGGCGCGTACAAGAAGATCGTGCACGAGCACACGGGACGGGAGTTCCCGCAGGAGCCGCGGGAGCAGATGCACCTTGCCATCCGTGCCGTCTTCGACTCCTGGAACGCCGATCGAGCGATCCTCTACCGTCGACAGGAACAAATCCCCTCCAACCTGGGCACCGCGGTCAGCATCTGCTCGATGGTGTTCGGCAACGTGTCCTCGGACTCGGGAACCGGCGTGGCGTTCACCCGCGATCCAGCCTCCGGAGCCCAGGGCGTCTACGGCGACTACCTGCAGAACGCCCAGGGCGAGGACGTCGTCGCCGGGATCCGCAACACGCTGTCGCTGGCCGAGCTCGAGGGCCTGAACAAACAGGCGTATGACGATCTGATGTCAATCATGAGCCAGCTCGAAAAGCACTACCGCGACCTGTGTGACATCGAGTTCACCATCGAGCGCGGGAAGCTCTGGATGCTGCAGACCCGCGTCGGCAAGCGGACCGCGAAGGCTGCCTTCGTGATCGCGACCCATCTCAGCGACGAGGGTCTGATCGACGAGGCGGAAGCACTGCAGCGCGTAACCGGCGCCCAGCTGGCACAGCTGATGTTCCCCCGCTTTGAGGACAGCGCAACCCACGAGCACCTTGGCAGGGGAATGAACGCCTCACCGGGTGCGGCCGTCGGCAAGGTCGTCTTCGACTCCGAGACCGCGGTGAAGTGGTCACGTTCTGGTGACAAGGTGATCCTGGTCCGGCGCGAGACCAACCCTGACGACCTCAACGGAATGATCGTGTCAGAAGGCATCCTGACCAGCCGCGGTGGCAAGACCTCACACGCAGCCGTTGTCGCCCGCGGCATGGGCAAGACCTGCGTCTGCGGCGCCGGGGACCTCACCGTCGACACCGTGGGCAGGCAGTTCACGACCAAGGAGGGGCGGGTCGTCACAGAGGGCACCGTCATCTCGATCGACGGTACGTCCGGCGAAGTGTTCCTCGGCGAGGTGCCGGTCGTCCCATCGCCGGTGGTCCGCTACTTCGAGGGCGAAGTTGATCCCAACGCGGCCGACGCCGACGAGATCGTCAAGGCTGTGCACCGGATCATGCGGATGGCCGACGCACTTCGCCGGATGTCCGTGCGCGCGAACGCGGACACCCCCGAGGATGCGGCCCGCGCCCGTCGCTTTGGTGCCCAGGGCATCGGTCTGTGCCGGACGGAGCACATGTTCCTCGGCGACCGGCGTTCGATGGTCGAGGCGCTGATCCTGGCTGAGACCGAGAAGGATCGAGACAAGGCTCTGGCCGAGCTGTTGCCTCTTCAGCGCGACGACTTCGTTGGCATCTTCGAAGCCATGGACGGACTGCCGGTGACCATTCGCCTGCTCGACCCGCCACTACACGAGTTCCTGCCCGATCTCACCGAGCTGTCGGTTCGGGTCGCGTTGGCGGATGCTCGCGGCGATGCCAACGAGGTGGATCGGCGACTGCTCAAGGCAGTGCGAAGGCTGCACGAACAGAACCCGATGCTCGGACTTCGCGGGGTGCGTCTTGGCCTGATGATTCCCGGGTTGTTCGCCATGCAGGCGCGGGCGGTACTTGAGGCGGCGGTGTTGCGCGTCCAGGCCGGCGGCGACCCACGGGCCGAGATCATGGTGCCGCTGGTGGGTGCGGTCCAGGAGTTGGAGCACATCGCAGAGATGATCAAGGTTGTCGCCCAGGAGGTTCACACCGCTTCCGGAGTGGACATCGCTCACACGGTCGGGACCATGATCGAGTTGCCGAGGGCGGCCCTGACCGCAGGTGCGATCGCCGAAGCTGCGGAGTTCTTCTCCTTTGGCACCAATGACCTGACCCAGACCACCTGGGGCTTCTCTCGCGACGACGTGGAGTCGGCGTTCTTCTCACGCTATCTGGAGAAGGGCATCTTCGGCATCTCACCGTTCGAGTCCCTGGACCGCGAAGGCGTTGGGCGTCTGGTCAAGATCGCCGTCAAGGAAGGACGCAAAGCGCGGCCCGGGCTCAAGGTCGGCGTCTGCGGTGAGCACGGTGGCGACCCCGATTCGGTGCACTTCTTCCATGATGCTGGCCTCGACTACGTATCGTGCTCCCCGTTTCGGGTGCCCGTGGCCCGGCTCGAGGCCGGACGTGCCAATGGTGTTGGCGGCAGCGACACGCGCTGAGTTACCTGCCCTGACCCCGGGACTGTGCGCGAGTGACCCAGTCAAACCTGGGGACAGTGTGTCGCCGCGTATCGACCACCAGTGGCACAGTCCCCAGGTTTGTGGGTCGATCCTTCATGACGTCCTAGGTTTTCGGGTCGCTCGCAAGCTGCTCCGGCGGGCGACCGCGAATGTCGTTGACCACGTTATTGACGATGGCCGAAAGCGGGACGGCGATGAACGCACCGAAGATACCGCCCAGGATCGTGCCTGCGGTGACTGCCATCAGGATGCCCAGAGGATGGATGTTCACGGCCTTACCCATGATCAGGGGATTGAGCAGGTTGCCCTCGAGCTGCACCGTCAGGACCAGCGCGATCGCCATAACCAACGCCATGAACACGCTCTTGGTTACCAAGGCGACAAGGACGACCACAACCCCGGCCACGAGCATGCCCAGCAGGGGGATCAGCGAGCCGAGAAACAGCAGCACACCCAAGGGGACCACCAAGGGCATGCCGGCAATGAGCATGATCACGACCATGGTCAAAGAGTTGATCAGGGCCAGCAGGACGGTGCTGCGCATATACGCGATGAGCGTCCGCCAGGCCACGTTGCCGGCGTGTGCCACCTTTGCCTGGCTCTCCTGCGGGAAGAGCTGGACGACCCACCGAAAAATGTCACCATCGTCGGTCAGCAGGAACAGGGTCGCGAAGAGGCAGAACACCGCCCCGCTGATGACCAGAAGCGCACTGTTGGCAGTGGCAAAAGCGCCCTGAGCCAGGCCGGCTCGGTTCTGGCTGATGGTGTTAGTCAGGTCGTTGACCAACTGGCTGACCTGGTGCTCGGACATCCGCGCCGGACCTTTCACCAGCCAGTGGCGGATCGTCGCCACGGCGTCCAGCAACTGGCTCCCCAGCGCTGATGAGTTCGCCGAGACCTGCTGAACGACGAACCAGGCTGCGGCTACCAGGGTCGTCATGCCAAGGACGAACACCAGGATCGCGGCCAGGGTCCTGGGGACGCGGTAGCGCATCAGCAATACCACCAGCGGCTGCAGGAGCGCGCAGATCATGATCGCGACGATCACCGTAATGGTCACCAGGCTCACCGAGTTAAGCATGACAAGCAGCACGAACAGGGCAGCCATCACGATGAGGAAGCGCAGCGCCCAGGCGGCGGTGACCTGAAAGCCCCAGCTGACTTCGTCGGTCGTGCGCTCGTGGAGGGGGTTCATCCTGCCGCCAGAGCGGGTCCTCGATGTGTACCTGCGGCCGAGGTGAGGGCCTCCAGCTCATCGTGCAGGAAACCGGCCATGACGTCGAGGTCCGGCACCAGCTGACGGCAGGCGATCAGCCCGAAGTACAGGTTGCCGCAGTAGCTCATCACCGTGATGTTGAGCCCCTGGCCGTCGACCAATGCCGACACCGGGTAGTACGCCAACACCTTGGCGCCGGCGTAATAGAGGGGGACGTTCGGACCGGGGATATTGGAGATGAAGAGGTTGAACGGATTCACCCGCTCCAACAACCTCAGTTTGGCGGACAGCCGCCAGGCCTGGTTGGCAACGGCTGGCATGGCGAACTGGGTGACGTCGGCGAGCAGACTGGCCGGGATGGCGCCATGCTGCTCCTTGGCCGCCCGCATGGCCTGGTGCATGGCTTCCAGTCGCTCCCCCGGGTCCGACAGGTTGGTCGGCAGGGGGGCCAACATCATCGACACCTTGTTGCCCATGGTGCCCTTCTGGTCGGTGGCGCGCACCGAGACAGGAACGGCCGCGACCAGCGGAGCGGACGGCAATGCGTTGTGTAGCGCCAGCCAGCGACGCAGCGCGCCGGCACACAACGCCATGACGACGTCATTGACGGTCAGCTCGCTGCCTGCCCTCAGACTCTTGATCTCGGCCAGTGGCAGGTCAGTGAAGGCCCACCTGCGGTGTGGAGACACCGGCGCGTTGAAGGGCGTGCCCGGGGCATGCAGTCCGGTCGCGGACAGCAGCTCGTCGTTGTCCTTGCCTGGCAGTCGTTGGGCGAGCGAGGGCCCAACGGCATTCGCAAGCCCGGGAATCGAGCGTGCCAGGTCGGCCACAACGCGAACGGCCTGCAGCGGCTGACGAGCCAGGGCAAACGCGCTGCGGCCGAGCAACCACGTCGGGTCAGGTGCCCGCTCACCCTTGAAGACCTCAACCTCCGGCAAGGGTCGGCCCTCCGGGGAGATGTCGAGCACAGCGGCGAGCAGGTCACCTCCGGAAACACCGTCGATGGCGCAGTGATGAATCTTGGAGTAGATCGCCGCACGCCCGCCGCGAAGCCCGGTGATGAGATACAGCTCCCACAACGGACGGCTGCGATCCAGCGGGCGGGCGTGAAGGCGGGCCACCTGTTCGGACAGCTGCCTGTCGCTGCCGGGAGCGGGCAGGGCCAGCTCCCGGATGTGGAACTCGATGTCAAAGTCCTGGTCATCGATCCAGTACGGATGGTCCAGCCCCAAAGGCACCGTGACCAGCCGGCGGCGAAAGATCGGGACCAGCGGGAGACGGGACTCGATGAATCGGGTGAGGTGCTCAAGGGTCAGCCGGGGCTCGATACCCAGGGCTACCCTGTCGTCGACGATGCAGACGCTGCCGACGTGCCCGTACACCGAGCTGGTCTCCATCGCGAGGAACCAACCATCAAGTCCGCTCAGCTGTTCCATAGGTCACTCCCTCATCTTCTCTTTCGGTGTCACCTGTGTCGGTTTCATCCGTCCGGCGGCCTCCGATACGTCGGATGCCAGCCAGTCAAGGATGCGTCCTGCCGTCCATTCCGGCACCTCGAGCTGGGCTACGTGACCCACGTCCGGCGCCACCTCGAAGCGCCAGGAGGGGTTGGCCGCCGCCGCTGCCCGAGATGCCCCAATTGCCACGAGTCTGTCCTTCTCGCCATGCAACAGGAGCACGGGGACCCGAATCGCCTTCATAGCGGCCTCATAGGAGCTGCGCCGGACCAGCATGCGCATCAGGGAACGAGCCGCGTCCAAGAAGTGTTTGTCGATGTCCGGGTATTGACTACGCTCGCGCGCCATCTGCATGTGTTGCGCCAGGACGTCGGCTGGCACGCGGGTGGGGTCGACACAGCACAGGCGCAGGACATCCATGGCGAGCTGCTCGGGCGAACGTACCCGGCGACGGGCCCTGAGCATGGCTCGCCCGAGGTGGGGTACCGCGTACATCCCGAAGCTCGCGGCCACCAGCGGATCCGGCTGGGAACCCACCTTGACCGGCAGGGCGGGATCGATGAGGACCACCGCATTGACCGACTCAGGGTGCTGGGTCGCCTCCAATATTGTGATCGCCCCGCCCATCGAGTTACCGACCAGGATCACGGGACCTCCGGCCACCTCGCCCAGGAACCGGTGCAGCATGTGCTGGTTGGCGGTGATCGAGGTCGAGTGGGTGCCAGCCTGGGTGTGTCCGAAACCGATCAGGTCCAGTGCCAGGACCCGACAGGTGTCGGTTAGCAGCGGGGCGAGGGCGGCCCAGTTGACCAGCGAACCACCCAGACCGTGCACCATCACCAGCAATGGACCGTCTGGGGGCCCACCGTGATCGACGTAATGGACGGGTACACCCAGATCCACCCACCGGGAGGTCGGGCGGGAAGGCCGCCCTGCGCTCTCAGGCGTCTCCTCGGCTCCCTGGCCGGGAGCTCCCAAATCCTTGGTCGCGGCCGTTTCGCTGCTCATCCCCCGACAGTAACGGTCGTCTTGCTCAATCCAAGGTCGGCCGCACAGGTGCGTTTGCCCTGCTCCCTGGTGGCAATGGTATTGCCGTTGATGACACTGACGTCGTCATATACCGGTTGTCCCTGGATCAGGTTGCGGAAGGTGTAGCGGGTCAGCGAGGTTAGATCACAGCTCTGGCCGTACACCGCTATGTCGAAGGCATATGGCTGACCTGCAAGCTCACCGGGCTCGTCGCCGGTGCTCGCCACTATGAAATGGCTCATCGTGCCACCCCCGGTGAAGGTGCCGACGCCGACGCGGTTGCCCTCCAGCTCGTCCTTATGCAGGTGACCGTTGACCAGCAGGGTCGCGGAGGCGACCATCCTGGCCGCCGACGGCTCGTGCGTGATCACGATGTCCGGACGAGGCCGTTTGGCGAACGCCCGGTTGAACGCATCCGCCGCTGGCTGCTCCTTGGCGGTGATGTTCTTGTTGTCGTCGCCGAAGAACCGCGGGTCGTTGAACCCTGCGATGACCACGCCGTTGATGCCAAGCTCGGTGTAGGACTGCGGGCTCGGCTGAAGCAGCACGACGTTCGGGATCGTGGCCATCCGGTCCAGCAATGACTGGTCGGCCAAGCCGCTTGCGTCGTGGTTGCCACGTACGAAGATGTAGGGGACCCCAAGACTCTTGATCGAGGTGAAGATCCCGGACATCTGGGCCTCAGTGATATTGCCGAAGTTGAGCAGATCGCCCGAGTCGATGACCGCGGTGATCTTCTCGTCGTCGATGATCCGTTTCATCACCGGGTACTGGTTGGCGCCGTGGATGTCTGAGACCAGCAAGAAGCGGGCGGCCGGCGGCTTGGCGATGTTCGCGGGGACGAACTTCGCCTGCAGCGCCGCAGACAGCGCCAGCAGGTTCGTCACGTACGGCGTGGCCTCCTGGGCGCGCGCCTCCACACTGGCCAGCAACCCCGCGTTGCTTCGGACGGTGCCGAGTAGGCCGGTCGTCCTGAAGCTCGTGAGCTGGTCAGGCTGATAGGTCCCCAAGATGCCGAGGCCGGTCCCACCGATCGCCAGCAGACCCGCGACGGCCACGGAGACAAACTGCCGAACGGTGGGATGACGACGACGCGCATAGGCAATCAAGGTGATCGCGCCAACACCCACGACGAGTACGCCGCCGCAGAACTTCAGCGCCAGCTCGGTAAGCCCCGCGCCGAGAGCGTCACTGATCTCCTTGCTCGAGGGCTGGAGGGACTGCATCGACATCTTCTGGTCGAACAGTGAGGTGATCGTCTCGCGAACCTGCACGGTCGCGTCTATACCGGGCGCCAGGTAGGGGCTGGCGAACTCGAGGTCGAGATCACCGAAGGAGGTCGGGCTGTGGATCGTGGACGTGAATGTCGGGAGCGCCGACAGCCGTACCTCAGCTCTGTAATGGTTGGTCTGGACCGTGGTCGGAAAAAGGCTGGTCGCACTCACTCCGCCAAGACTGACCGCGAAGACCAAGACCAGCAGCTCAATGCCTCGGGTGACCCACAACCGCCAACGCCACGTCCTGACACCGCGCCAACCGGTCGCCTGGGGCGTCCCGTCCGCTGGCGTCTCATCCGAAGGCGTCCCGTTAGGCGCTGCCTTGAATACCTGCATGGTCTAACCAATGCTAGGCGGGCCAAGGCTAAAGATCTCGCGGACCTCATGTCGAGAGGTTCCGTTGCGGCCCTGCCCGAGATATGAGGCGATCAGGGCGACCTCTTGCGCCTGCCAGGACGGACCGGCATACGGGTCCAACACACGCAACCAGCGGGTGACGTCCGCCGGCACTGACAGCCGGGCCAGGGTCAGGTGCGCGTGAAATCGCCCCCCGCCCACCGCGATACCGGACTTCGCCCCCGCGGCCCGCACCCCGCCGGCGAGCCGCATCAGCTCTTCCCCTTCGTGCTGAACGCCGGCCCACAGGATTTTCGCGTTACCGGAGCGTGGAAAGGCGCCCGCGCCGGCCAGACGCAAGTCCAGCGGCTTGCGCCGCGTCACCGCGCGCTCAAGTCGCTCAAGCAGCTCATCCATATGCCGGTCAGCCACCTCCGGAAGGAAGGCCAGAGTCAGGTGCCACTGCTCGGGCAAGGCCCAGCGCAGGTCCGGACCCGCCTCCTGGCGAGGCTCCAGGAACTCGGACAGGTCCTCCTTGACCGCTTCAGGCAGCGGCAACGCTATAAACATCCGCATGGGCAGACATCGTTCCACGTGAGTGCGTCGGCGCGTTGGGCGGGAACCGCGTACATTAGCCAAGCGTCAACAGGGGTGCGGGCACTTGTGCCTGCGCTAAGGCATGGGACGCGGGGTTCGCACAGATGAGGGGTCAGCGATGACAGAGCCGGGTATGTCGAGTCAGCCAGCCAGCCAGCCTCTCCAGCCGCCGGCGGGAGCCGAATCCGTGCTGACACTAACTGCACCCCCGCCGCCCCAGGCTGTCACCGCGACCGCGGCACCCAGACTGGCTCCGGCCGTGGAGGCCACCGCCCTGCCGGGCCTGGACGCCAAGGTCGAGACCTACATCGGGTCGTTGATGGCTGCCGAGCCTCGCTCGCCCGAGTTCGCTGCCAAGGCCACCGACGTCCGCTCAATGGGCGACGAAGACATCCGGCGGGCGGCCGAGAGCTCCAACCGTCTGCTCAAGTCACCGGTCAGAGCGTTGCAGGAGGGGGGCCTGTCCGAGGGATCCAAGGTCGGTTCAACCCTGCTCGAACTGCGCCGCACGGTGGAAGACCTGGATCCCAAGGAAGCCAGCGGCCCTAAGAAATTCCTGGGCATGATTCCGTTCGGCGACAGGCTGAACGACTACTTCCGCCAGTACCAGAGCGCCCAGACCCACATCGACGCGATCCTGCACGCGCTGCGCGATGGCCAGGACGAGCTCGGCAAGGACAACGGCGCGCTCAACCTGGAGAAGCAACAGCTGTGGGAGGCGATGGGCCGGCTCAACCAGTACGTCTACGTGGCCGAACGCCTCGACGCCCGGCTTTCCGCCGGGATCGCCGACATGGAGCCCATCAATCCCGAGAAGGCCAAGGCACTGAGGGACGACGTGCTGTTCTACGTCCGCCAGAAACACCAGGACCTGCTGACCCAGCTGGCCGTGTCGATCCAGAACTACCTGGCCATCGACATCGTCATCAAGAACAACATCGAGCTGATGAAGGGGGTCGACCGTGCGTCCACCACGACTATCTCGGCGTTGCGCACGGCCGTCATGGTGGCCCAGGCGCTCGGCAACCAGAAGCTCGTGCTCGACCAGATCACCGCGCTGAACACCACGACGTCGTCCATGATCGAGCGCACCTCGGAGATGCTCCGGGACAACTCGGTGGCCATCCAGCAGCAGGCCGCGGCGGCAACGATCGGTCTGCCAGAGCTGCAGGCCGCATTCCAGAACATCTACGCCACTATGGACGCGATCGACTCGTTCAAGGTCGAGGCACTGGACAACATGGCCGCCACGATCGGCACCTTGGAGACCGAGGTTGGAAAGTCCCGCGAGTACCTCGACCGGGTCGAACGCCAGAACCCGCAGGTCACCCGGGGGGCCCTTGATCTCGGCAGCGCTCCGGGCACTGGTCGCTGACGGGCACTGACAGTGTCTGACTAGGTTAGGTGAGAATAGACACCATGGAGTTGAGCGACCTCTTCGCCAGGATGACAGGGCGCCGCCGCGAGCCCGAACGCCCAGACCTGCCGAGGGTTCCGACCAGCGACGACCTGCTCGCAGCCCTTGACGGCGTCGCGGCGATGGTGACCCACGGTGCGGTCCCTGCACCGGTTGCCTCGCGGGTCTCGCGGGTCTCGCGGACCGTGCGCGACACCATCCCGCGGCTGTCGAACCTGGGCTCGGGCAGCCTTCAGGCCTACAACGTCATGGCCACCGCCACCGATTACCTGCCCGAGGCGATCGGCGGCTACCTGCGCCTGCCGCGCCAATTCGCCGACAGCCGCCCTGTCGATCATGGCAAGACGTCGCTGATGATCCTCATCGACCAGCTGGACCTGCTGGGCGCCACGATGGACAAGGTCTTCGACGCTGTTTGCCGTGCCGATGCAGACGCTCTGGTCGCGCACGGCCGGTTCCTGGCGGAGAAGTTCGGTAACCCCTCAACCGGTGGTGCACTGTCGCTGGGTCCGAACGTCACGATTGCGCCCGACCCGGCGACTGCTCCCGACGTGCCGGGCCGGCTTCAGCCGCCGACCGGCACGGGTGCGCCATGACCTCAACCCAGGCGCCGACGCTGGACCAGGCACTAGAAACACTGATCGCAGTGGCCGAGTCCGCCGGCGTAGGGGCTGAGACCGCGCGAGGCGAGGGTTCCGCCCTGGCTGCAGCCGTGGCCGAGTCGGCACCAGGGGCAGCCGCTGACTGGGCCGAGGCCGTCGGTGGCGGTACCACCCAGGCCTTCTTCGATGCGGCCACGCGTGGACGGCGCTGGCGGGCGGCTCCTACAGTGACGCTGGGCGCCCTGGTGGCGCAAGGGTCCGCCGCCAGCGTTCCCTACGCCCAGGCGTTGGCTGAGGTGGCCTCGGCGGCCTGCAGCCTGGGCGCGCCGACAATGCGCGTCATCGGCAATGCCTCCGTGGCAGCATCCGCTCAGCTGACAGCGGCCGGCCTCCGATCGGCAACGCCCTCAACCGGGACGACACCCACCGACGCCGCAACGACTGCATCTTCATCCGTGGCCCCCGCACCCACACAGAAGCCAGAGCCTGACCGTCAGCTGACGCGAGCTGCCTTTGAACAGGCGGCCGGACAGGCTGGACCAAAGCCGGTGAAGCGTCGAAGCGTCGAAGAGCTGCTCGCCGAGCTCGACGCCCTGATCGGCCTGGAACGCGTCAAGGCGGAGATCCACCGCCAGGTCGCGATCCTGCGGGTAGAGCGGCTGCGCGCGGACGCGGGGATGAAGAGCCCCACGATCACCCGACACCTCGTGTTCACAGGAAACCCTGGCACCGGCAAGACGACGGTGGCACGGCTGGTCAGCGGGATCTATGCCTCGCTGGGACTCCTTTCGCAGGGCCAGCTGATCGAGGTCGACCGCTCCGAGCTGGTAGCGGGCTACCTGGGCCAGACTGCGGTCAAGACCGCCGAGATCGTCGCGAAGGCAGCCGGCGGCGTGCTGTTCATTGACGAGGCCTACAGCCTGACCGGCGACCAGTACGGCACCGAGGCCGTCGACACCCTGGTTAAGGAGATGGAGGACCGGCGCGACGATCTCGTGGTTATCGTCGCCGGGTATCCCGCGCCGATGGAGGCGTTCGTGGCCGCCAATCCCGGCCTGGCCAGCCGCTTTCGGACAACCATCGAGTTCGACGACTACACCGACGACGAGCTGGTCAAGATCCTGACGCTCCTGGCCGATGGCTCCGACTACGAACTCATCCCGCAGGCACTGACCCGTTTCCGGGAGTTGTTGGCCGTGACGACACACAGCAACACCTTTGGCAACGGCCGCTTCTGCCGCAACGCGCTCGAGGCCGCGATCGGCGCCCACGCCTGGCGGCTGCGCGATGTCGAGGCGCCCACCACCGATCAGCTTCGTCAGCTGCTGCCGGAAGACCTCGACCAGGACGACCAGGGAGACCCTGCGTGAGCCAGACAGCCAGCGCGAACCAGACGACCAGCGTGCCGACCGTCGCGGGGCGGGTCGTCGATGCCAAGGCCTCCCTGCGCCGATCCCTGTCCGGGACCCCGGGGCGGCTGAGGATGCTTGCCTTGTTGACCGTCGCAGTGTCCCTGATCTTCGCCATCGGCGCCTACTCGGCTTTTGGATCCGCCGACACCGCGCTGGGCCGGGCCGGGGCGAACGCCGCCCAGCTGGTCCGGATCCAGGCGATCCACACGAACTTGGTCCGTGCCGATGCCGATGCCACCAACGCGTTCCTGGTCGGGGGGCTCGAGCCTGCCGATCAGCGTGCCAACTACGTCTCATCAATGTCGCAGGCCTCGAACTTGATCGCCGAGGCAGCCAAAGCTCAACCGGCCGACGGACCGGCGCTGGGCGCCCTCAACACCTCGGTGCTGACCTATGCCGGCCTGATTGAGCAGGCTCGCGCGACCAACCGCCAGGCCCTGCCCGTGGGTGCCCAGTACCTCCGGGTGGCCAGCTCCGGGCTGCGCAGCGAGGCCCTGCCCATCCTGGATGCCCTGGTCAAGGCCAACGACGCCCGCGTGCGCGCCGAGTTCGACGCCGTCAAAGGGGCATCGGCTGCGCTGATCGCCGGTGGTGTGCTCGCCCTGCTGGTACTGATCGGCGGCATGATCTGGCTGTCGCGGCGCACCCACCGCTACCTCAACGTTCCGCTGGCCGGCGCCGCCGCAGCGATCCTGGTCACCCTGGTGGTCGGTGCCATCGTGCTCGCCGCCATCGGCTCGAGTGTGGACACAGTGCGCGACGGCTCGTACGCCGCCACACTTGCAACGGCGAAAGCACGCATCGCCGCGTTCGACGCCAAGTCGAACGAGAGCCTGACACTGATCGCGCGCGGTTCCGGTTCAGCATTCGAGAGCACCTGGCTGAGCTCGTCGAAAGTCGTGGCCGTCCAGAGTTCCGTCGCGGCCCGGCTCAGTAGCGATGCCACGAACATGGGGGCGCTGTGGGCTGCCTACGTCGCCACCCACAAGCAGATCCGGGCAGCCGACGACGGAGGAAATTGGGACAGCGCCGTCACCCAGGCCATTGGGAGCGGTCCCACCTCGGCCAACACCACATTCAATGCCTTCGATGCCCGCTCTAGCGCGGCCCTGACCTCGAGCAGCAGTGCAGCCACCGACAGCTTGGACGCACCTCGCACCTGGCTTCTCTTCGTCGGCTGGCTCGGGCTGCTGGTGGGAATCGCCGCCGCGGTTTCGGCCTGGTGGGGCGTCTGGCTCCGATTGGAGGAGTACCGATGAGCCGACATGGCGGTAGTTACAAGGCAATGCTCGGGACTGCGGTGACCGTACTCACCGTTCTCGTGACGGCCGGCTGCTCGAGCAGCGGGGTCTACACGACGACTCCACTGCCTAAAGCGACGCCCTCAAGCACGCCCACCTCAGCTGCCACCTCAACGCCACCGCCAACCGACTGCGGGAACCCGCTGGCTTCGTTCGCACCCAGCGGGCCCAACCCGGCCCCTGGTGCCCCGATGCCGGCTGGCAGCTACATGAAGACGATCCAGGATCGCGGCCGGCTGATCGCCGGGGTCTCCGCCGACACTTTGCTGCTGGGCGCACGGAATCCCCTCAACGGCCAGATCGAGGGTTTCGACATCGACATGCTCAAGGCGGTCTCGAAAGCGATCTTCAACGACCCCAACAAGATCGAGTACCGGGTCATCACCACCGCACAGCGCATCCCGGCCCTGACCGGCGGCAGTGTTGACATCGTCGCTCGCGCGATGACCATCAACTGCGCCAGGTGGCAGCAGATCGACTTCTCCACGGAGTACTACCGCGCCGGCCAGAAGGTCCTGGTCGCCAAGGGCGCGCCGGTCAACAGCATGGCGGACCTCAAGGGCAAGAGGGTATGTGCCCCCAACGGTTCCACGAGCATGGACAAGCTCCGGACGTTCCCCGGGCTCATCCCGGTGGGCTCTGACACCCATACCGGCTGCCTGGTGCTGTTCCAGCAGGGCAAGGTCGACGCGATCACCGGCGACGACACCATCCTGGCAGGGTTGGCCGCCCAGGACCCCTACGCCCAAGTGGTCAACGCTCCAGCGTTCACCGCTGAGCCCTATGGCCTGGGCGTCTCCAAGAAGCATCCGGAGTTCGTCCAGTTCGTCAATGGCGTGCTAGCCCAGATGCGCACGGACGGGGAGTGGACGAAGGCGTACGACACCTGGCTGAAGGCCGCCCTCGGTCCGGCGCCGGCACCACCTGCCGCCGTCTACGGACGGCAACCGTGATCGCCCCAGCCGCCACCGCCATCACCCCGGAACCGCCGGGGCGAATCGGCGAGGCGATCCTGCCCGAGGACGCGTTGCACTACCTGGAGGCCCTCGCTGCCTGGCGCGACAGGCGCAGGGGCGAGCTCGACCGGCTCGACGAGGCGGCGATGGCCTCCCCCGAAGGTGGCTCGGCAACGGGGGTGACCGGCGACGTCATGTTGTCGATGGCGTTGTGGAAGGCGGTTGCCGATCGGTATGACCTCCTGAGCGCCACCTGGGACTCCGGCCGGGTCGGGCAGGTCGAACGCGAGCGCCTGTCAACCCTGATCTGGGGTCGCCTCGACGCGACCCTGGACCCACGGCTGGCCCAGCGGCCCGACGTGCCGAGCTCCAGTGGCGCTCTCGCCGTATCCCTGCCCGAGGCAATGCGACTATCCGACGCGCTGGCGGCCTCTTTGCGGACGCGGCTCTCCCTGGACCCCACGGACGTCGACGTGACCGCTCGTCTGCGTCAGCTGCGGGCCCAGCTCGAGCGGGTGCGTGACCTGGTCAGCGCAGAGCCTCAAGACAGCCGGGATGCCTTCGCCCACAAGCTGGCCAAGCTCGACGCGCGCCTGGTCGAGATGATCGACAAGGCCAAGCGAGGCGCCGACGTCGGCGGTCTGGTCGGGCCTCTGGAGGCCGACGCAGCCCGCATCGAGCGTGACCTCATCGTCGGTTCAGCGACCCGGGCCGAGGCCGCCAAGTCCGTGGCCCGAGCGCGCCAGCTGCGCGACGAGCTTGAAGCCCGGGGAGCGGCCATCCGCGATCTGGCCGCCCAGTGTGTGGCCACCGTAAACCCGGCCCCCAATCTCGCCGTCCCTGACGTCGCGGCACTGGGGCCGGTGCCGCAGACCGCTGCCGAGGTGGGCGCGTACCTCGCGCGGATGGCCAGAGTTAGCCAGGCCCTGAACCTCGCGCACAGCGCCTACGCGAGCGCCATGGACGAACGCAGCGAGCTGCGTGGCCGGCTCGAGGCCTACGCCATCAAGGCGACCCGGACCGCTGGCACCGGCAACCTCTCGGCGAGCGGTATCAGCGGCGCCGATGACGACCTCGGCGAGCTGTTCGCCCGGGCCGAGAAAGTCCTGCGTGCCGAGCCGACCGACATGGCTCGATCGCGGGCGCTCGTGGCAGCCCATCAGGCCTACCTCACCTCACTCTCAAAGCCCACCGGCATGACAGGAGGGACCAGATGACCACCATCGCCTGCACCCAGCCCGGGTGCACGGGAACGATCCTCGACGGCTACTGCGACGTCTGCGGCTCGCCACAGGGATCGGCCGGGGCACCTGACCTGTCCGCGGCGACGGCGGCGGGGGTCGGCGGCACCGCGTCGACGGTGTCGCGCGCATCCAACAGGCTGGCCTCCACCGCCTTGGGCTCCGCCCGCACTCACGCCGGTGCCACCTCGACCGTCCGGCTCGGGACGTCCTCGAAGCGTCTGCGCGGCGCCCGGCTCGGCGCGGGCCTGACCACGATCCCCCCGGTCCCTGCAGTGGACGCGGCTGCCGCGATCATGAAGAACCCGGTGGTCCCCGAGGAGAAGCGAACGTGTCCCTCCTGCGGGTCTCCGGTGGGCCGCTCGCGCGACGGGCAGCCCGGGCGTACCGAGGGTTTCTGCGCCAAGTGCCGCAACCCCTTCTCGTTCGTCCCCAAGCTGGCGCCCGGTGACGTGGTCGGCGGCCAGTACGAAGTCGCCGGGTGTCTGGCTCACGGCGGGCTCGGCTGGATCTATCTCGCGCGCGACCACAACGTGTCCGACCGCTGGGTGGTTCTGAAGGGTCTGCTCAACTCCGGTGACGCCGACGCGCTGGCTGCAGCGATCGCGGAACGACAGTTCCTAGCCCAGGTCGAGCACCCGCTGATCGTCGAGATCTACAACTTCGTCACCCATGAAGGCGCCGGCTACATCGTCATGGAGTACGTAGGCGGCACCTCGCTGAAGTCGCTGCTCAAGTCGCGGATGCAGGCGGCCGGCGGCCGGTATGACCCGCTACCGGTCGACCAGGCCATCGCCTTCATCGTCGAGATCCTGCCGGCCTTCCAGTATCTGCACGATCTGGGGCTGGTCTTCTGCGACTTCAAGCCGGACAACATGATCCAGGTGGGAGATGCCGTGCGGCTGATCGACCTTGGCGGGGTCCGCCGGCTCGATGACCAGAACTCGGCGATCTATGGAACCGTGGGCTACCAGGCGCCGGAGGTCCCCACAGTAGGCGCCTCGGTAGCGTCTGACATCTTCACCATCGGGCGCACCCTGCTGGTCCTGGCGATGGAGTTCCGCGGCTATCAGTCGACCTATGTCGCCTCACTACCGCCGGTCAGTGACACGCCGCTGTTCCAGAAGCACGACTCGCTCTACCGGTTGCTGGCCAAGACCTGTGCGCCGGATCCGGCCGACCGTTTCGCCTCGGCCGACGAGCTACGTGTTCAACTGCTGGGCGTGCTCCGCGAGGTCGTATCGGACCGGCCGGGAGCCGGAGCGGCGACGTACTCGACCTCCTCGCTGCTCTTCGAGGTCCCCACCGTCTCAGACCAGAACCTACGCTGGCAGGAGCTGCCCGGACTACGCATCGACGAGAACGACCCGATGACCGGCTGGCTGCACACGGTCAGCATCGAGGAACAAGCGGCCAGGCTCGATGCGCTCAGAGCGGCCCCGGAGTCATCTCCGGAGGTGCTTCTGGCCACTGCCCACGCCGCCCTGCACTGTGGCCAGCTTGACGCGGTCGACGCGGTCGTGACGGACATGCTCACCGCCGACCCGTGGGAGTGGCGGGCCGTCTGGATGTCCGGGCTGGCCGCGCTGGCCCGAAGTGATGTCGCCACCGCTCAGTCTGCCTTCAACGCCGTCTACGGACAGGTGCCCGGTGAGCTGGCCCCGAAGCTGGCGCTGGCGCTGGCCTGCGAGAAGAGCAACGAGCTGGACGTAGCCGAGTCGCTCTACACGACCTGCGCCCGCACCGACGCCAACTACATCGCGCCGTGCGCGTTCGGCCTGGCCCGGATCCGGTCCGGTCGCGCAGACCTGGACGGGGCGATCTCGGCGCTTGACCTCGTCCCGCCGACCAGTCGGGCGTACACCGAAGCCCGTCGCGAGCGCGCGGGGCTACTGGCCGCTTCAGGGCGCGGGCTGCCGGCGCTAGCCGAGGCGATGAAGAGCGTCAACTCACTGACGATCGACGCCAAGGACCGGGCCACCTTGTTGGTCGGTGTGCTGGATGTCGCCCTCACTGAGGTCCGCGCCAAAGGCGCGAGGCCGGACATCCTGATCGCCGGCGTGCCGGCGGCGGAGCCGTCCCTGAGGCAGGGACTTGAGTCCGGGTACCGTGAACTGGCCGGGTATGCCGATACTCGCGAAGACAGGATTCATCTTGTCGACCAGGCCAACTCGGTCCGAAACTGGACGATGCAATGAACTGGACGACGCTGTGACGACCTGTCCGACCTGCCACGTCGCTGTAGAAGAGTCTGAAGAGTATTGCGAGGCCTGTGGGGCCCGGCTCAGTCCCACGGTGGCCTCGACCGAACCGCCGTTAACCGAGACGGCCAACGGGACACTGCCGTTAGACCCGGACCTGACCGGGTCCGCATCCACCTGCCCGGCCTGCAGTGGTGAGGTTGCCGACGATGGGTACTGCGGTACGTGCGGTGCGCGCGCGCCGAAACGGCGGGATCACTTCAGTGAGCAACCCGCGGCGTGGGTTGCCGGGGTTTGCGACCGGGGCCTGCGCCATACCCGCAACGAAGACGCCATAGCCCTTTCGGCCGACGCCGAGCCGGGCTCGCGGGCGGTGCTTGTCGTCTGCGACGGGGTATCGAGCTCTGTCGACTCAGACCTGGCCAGCCTGGCGGCGGCCCGGGCTGCCCGAGATGTCCTCACGTTCTCGCGCTCGCGCGGCATGGGCGCCGGGCTCTCACTGATCGCTGCGGTGGTCGCCCGCCTCGGGATGGCAGCTGATGCCGCAAGCGAAGCCGTGCTCGAGGTGACCCGCAGCGCCAGAGTCCCTGTGGCGGTGGACCTCCCGACGGTGCCGAGTCCGGCCTCCTGCACATTCGTTGCCGCTGTCGTGGACCACGACCTGCTCGCGGTCGGGTCCGTGGGCGACAGCCGTGCCTACTGGTTGCCAGACGTCGGCACCGCCACCGCGCTGACCCTGGATGACTCGTTTGCCCAGATGCAGATCGAGGCCGGCGTCCCCCGCATACAAGCCGAGTCGGGACCCCAGTCGCACGCCATCACCAGATGGCTCGGAGCGGACGCGCCCGACCACAAGCCGGCCACAGCCACCATGACACTTTCCGAGCCGGGTTGGCTTTTGCTGTGTTCGGATGGACTCTGGAACTACCGCTCAGCCGCGCAGGACATGGCCGATCTGGTACGACAGAGCATCAGCACCTCACCTGCCTCCGCCAAGCCGCTGGCCCTGGCGGAGGCACTCGTCAGCTGGGCCAAAGCCCAAGGTGGCCAGGACAACATCAGCGCCGCCCTGGCCCGCATCCAACCAGGCTGACCGGCGGTCCATCGGGTCCCGCTCCATTTCCCCTTCGTCCGCCCGTTATCACCCCGAAAGGAAGCCCCACGAGATGGCTGATTTCAGCGCCGAGGTCTATCAGAACGAGTTCCTGCCCGACGGTGGCACGGACGTGCACGCCGTCGTCACGGTGACCTGTACCGGCGCAGGTGCGGCGGGTCAGGCCGGCGAGGGAGATGCCGCCGAGATCGTCATCGTCGACACGTCAGGGTCGATGGGCGAGATCAACATCCGGATGGCCCAGCAGGCAGCAGCCGCCGCGATCGACCAGATCATCGATGGAACCTGGTTCGCCGTCATCGCCGGCACCCATGAGGCGCGGCTGGCGTTCCCCGCCAGCCGCGCCGAGCTTGGCATGGTCGCGATGGACGCCGCCAGCAGGGATGCCGCAAAGCGTGCCGTCTCATCGTTCCGTGCGGACGGTGGCACGGCCATGGGCACCTGGCTGACCATGGCTGCACGGGTCTTCGCCACCGTCCCGTCCCTGGCACAGAAGCACGCCATCCTCTTGACCGACGGAGAGAACCAGCACGAGACACCCGAGCAGCTGAGCGCCGCAATCCAAGCCGCGCAGGGCCAGTTCCAGTGCGACTGCCGCGGTGTCGGATCGGCCTGGCAGGTAGCAGAAGTCCGACGGATCGCCCAGGCGTTGATGGGCACCGTCGACATCATCCCCACGGGCGACCAGATGGCCGCAACGTTCGAGACACTGATGCGCCAGTCCATGAGCCGGGGGGTCGCGTCGGCAACGTTGCGGGTCTGGGCTCCGCAAGGTGCCCAGGTGTTGTTCGTTCGCCAGGTCTCCCCGACGGTCGAGGACCTGACCTCCCGGCGCCAAGAGGTTAACGCGTTGACCGGAGCTTTCCCGACCGGATCGTGGGGTGATGAGTCGCGCGACTACCACGTGGCAATCCGGTTGCCAGCTAAAGGAGTCGGCCAAGAGCAGCTCGCGGCTCGGGTGCAGCTCGCCGTCGGGGAGAAGGTGGTTGCTCAGGGGTTGGTCAAGGCGATGTGGTCAAACGACGACACCTTGACCACCCGGATCAACCCGGAAGTGGCGCACTACACCGGGCAGACCGAGCTCGCCGATGCCATCCAAGAAGGGCTCGCGGCCAAGGCCATTGGTGATGACGCCACCGCCACCGCGAAACTCGGCCGGGCGGTGCAGCTGGCGGCGGAGACGGGCAACGACGAAGCAACAGCCAAGCTGAAGAAGGTCGTCGACATAGACGACCCGAACGCCGGAACCGTGCGTTTGCGCCGCAGTGTCGCCAAACTGGACGAGATGGCTTTGGACACCTCGTCGACCAAGACGACACGCGTGAAGAAATGAGAGCAACACTTATGGGCGACCGGCGATGAGCACGACCACCTGTCCGAACGGTCACCAGTCCGCGTCATCGGACTACTGCGACACATGCGGTGCGCCGATCGACCAGTCCACGACACCGGATCCCAACAGCGCTTCAGTTACCACCCCGGCCTCCACCGGCTCAGGGACCGCCAGCGCCGGGGATACAAGTCCTGCAACAACCGAGCCCTGCCCGAACTGTGCGCTGGTGAATACCCCCGATGCGCTGTTTTGCGAAGGATGCGGCTACGACTTCACGACCGGGACGATGCCACGCGAGTCAGTTCCGACCAACCCCCTGGATCTGGGTGCCGCGCCCATACAACCGACGGTACCCGACCCCGTGGCACCGCCAATTCAGGTCGAGTGGGTGGCCGAGATCTGGATCGACCCGGACTGGTACGCCGAGCAGCACAGCGATGAGCCGTGCCCGTCCCCAGGGTTGCCGGTGGTTGTGCCCTTGCGCACTCAGAGCCTGCTGATCGGTCGCAACTCGCGCAGTCGCAACATCCACCCCGAGATCGAGTGCTCCGCGGACATCGGCGTAAGCCGGCGCCAGGCTCAGCTGACCACCGATGGGCAGCGCTGGTGGGTCGAGGATCTGCAAAGCTCCAACGGCACGTATGTTGCAGCCGCGAGCACGGCCCTGCCCACCGACCCGCTGCCCACGGGTCAACGCCGGGAGCTGGCCCAGGACGACCGCATCTATGTTGGTGCCTGGACGTGCATCGTCGTGCGCCGGGCCACCCCCGAGGAGCAAACCGGACACGCCTGAGGGCACGACCCGGTATTCCGCCAGGGCCGTCCAATCCCGCGTTCAGTCGTGCGCCCGCCCGAGTGGCTGAGGGCCCCACCACTGACTGACCCGCAGTGGCTGGGCGAAGGGCGAAAGTCGCACGATGGGGTTCAAGATTCACGACGTCGCACACTCCTTCGGCGACAGGCTGGCCCTGGACGCAGTGAGCTTCGCCATCGCGCCGGCAGTGATCACCTAGCCATGGCACTGACCCGCTGCCGCGGCGGTGCTGCTCGCCTCGATTCCCTCATCCATCTACTGTCGCGCCCCGCTTATCTCCGGTCACCGGGTGAGGCTGCGCGAGGTGATCAGCGGCCGGACCGCCTCCTGAGGCAGGAACCTCAAGAGCGCTGCATCGGCTGACGCAGAATCGTGCGGAGCTTCTCGGGCGCCGACGTGCGTGGATCCCCCAGATAGATCTCGTGGTGTCGGCCACGAGGCGTGGACCCGAGCTCGGCGATCGCCTTGTGCAAAGCGACGATGCTGGCGGGCTCGGTGGCGTAGGGACCGATGTGCATGATCTGTGCACAGAGCCCCTCTGCCCAACGCTCATATCGCAGCGCGGACAGGGAGGCGATGTCCTTCTTCGCCTTCGCGTCAAGAATGGCCTGTTCGATCATGGCCGCATCGATCGGCGCGAGCTGCATGATCATCGCCCTCCAACGCCATTGATCACGATCGGACTCGTTCATGCCGGCTTCACCTGCTGCGATGCGTTCCATCGTTGCCTGAGCATCGGCTCCCTCCACCCACCACAAAGCCTCGAGCGCCATCACCCGAGGCGCTTCACCCGCTGCCTTCTTGAGAGCGAAGTGCGCCCCGTAACTGACCGAGTACAGGGCTTGGATGGCGTCATGAAACGCCTCACCGGAAGGATCGCCTCCACCGTCAATGACCAGGAACCCGAGCTCAGGGACATCGACGAGGTCGACCTTTCCCTTCCGTATGGTGTACAAGGCATCGATCAGCGGGTCTCCGGTGCTCTTCATGGCTTCGAGCCTCGACCCATCATCTGCGATTCCTTAGAGGCGAAAGTCCTGATGAGGGTGGCGGTCCCTGCCCGGTTCAGGCGCCACGCAGGTGAGCCATGGGCTCGGCTGGGACCATGGCCAGCTGGGTGACCTTCGGCGCGACCCTTGATACCTCGACGCATCTCCCGCTCCATGACGAATCCGACGGGTTGACCAGGTGCCAGATCAGGGCGAGCCGATCGAGGTAGGAGAGTCGCTGCCTGGCCTTCAGCCTGGTGCAACTCCCGCCGCCGGACGGTCGCAGGACCCGCTGCCCGGTCGCCGACACTTCGTTGCTGGTGCGCCTCAGCGATCCGGTCGAGGCTGTGAAAGTCGCAACGCACCCAGTTCTCCAGCCCATCAAAGCTATCGAGACCACCGCCAACGTGCCCGAACAGAACCAGCCAAGGCCACACCGCCTCGACAGGCGTTGATCCTGACAGCGCGGGTGTAACCGAGCCGGGGGTGAGGTTGGGGTCGTCGCCGGGCATCAAGGGCCCCAACTCAACGGTCGTGGCCCCCCAATGGTTGTAGCGGTCGCGAAGCAACGGGCAGCTAAGGCTGTGCCCGCACCCCGTGCGCCGCCGACGACGCCGTCGCGAACTGTCGGCTGGCTACCAATGCCAAGCAACCGGCGGGGCTGACCGGTCGCGACTAGCCCTTGACCGCTTGGAGGGTGTAGCTCGCGGCCAGCCGCCACGGTCGTTCGGTCAGGCGCCATTCCCCACGGTCGTCCCTGGTCATCTGCCCCGGCAGAGCCTCCCAAGGAACGCTGTCATGCTCGACCAGCCCGGTGAGCTGCAAACCCTCGGATTGCAGCGCTGTCACAATCTCACCCAATCCGTGGTTCCACTCATGGGTCGTGTTGGCGGTGAAGACCATGTCGGTCTCGACGTAGGTGCCGCCCTCTTCCCACACGGTCGGTGCATCTCGCTCAAAGTACGGAAAGTCAACCAGAAGCAGGCCATCGGAGCGTGAATCGGCCAGAGGCCAGAGCATCGGGTGACCTTCGCGGATGAACAGCCGACCGCCGGGCTTGAGCAGAGCCGCGACGGTGGCGGCCCAGCGCGAGATGCTCGGCAGCCAACAGAGAGCGCCGATGCCGGTGAAGACAAGGTCAAACTGCTCCCCGCCCAGAGCTGGCGCCGCGTCGTAGATATCGGACTCGACGAAGTTCACGTCGTCCCCTGTCCTGGCGACCAGGGAACGTGCCTGCTCGAGCGAGGCCGGCGAGAAGTCCAGCCCGGTCATCCGAGCGCCGAGCCGGGACAGGCTGAGCGTGTCGGTGCCGATGTGGCACTGCAGGTGGACCCCCCGCAGTCCGCTCACCTCACCCAGCAGGGCACGGTCGAACTGCACCACGTGACTAATGAGCCCTAAGTCATCGATGAACCCCTGCACGTTATAGCCGGGCGAGGCCGCGTGCGCGGGCGCCCGTTCATCCCAGTTGGCTTTGTTGATATCCCGGTAGTCGTCCACACCCGCCATCCTGGCACGTTGCCCCAACGCGTCACTTCCGGTGAGGTCTCCCGGGTGGGCGGGGACATGAGTGGTTAGGCAGCGCGCGGCCGAAGGCTACCTCATGCTGAATCTGGGCACAAAGGGTCCTGCAACAACACCGCAGCGAAAGCCGGGCGATCATCACGGCATACTTCGCAGGGTGGGCGATCGTTCAGCTGCCGGACCAACCAGGCAGCCGGTGAAAGTCAGCTCAGAGCTAGCTCAGCTCACAGCTTGTGCATCTTGGGGGTGGGCGTGGACACGCGTCGCGTCCCTGTTCCGAAGTCGGCATCCACGGCAACGGTTCCGCTGACTGAGACGATGCGGCCCAGACCGTGGCGGTCGTGGCAGACGCGGTCACCCACGCAGAACACCTCGTCCGGTGGGATCGCATCCCGGGATGCATTGAAGGGGCTAGCGGGCAGGCGGCGTCGCTGTACGGGAGGGGGCATGTACCCATCATCCTCCCTTTGAGGGGGTTCCGCTGACCCGGACGTCCGTTTATTGGCGCTTCAGCGCGACCGCAGCCCAGCGGGATATGCTAGTCAGCCGCCCAGCAGCTCCCCGATAGCAGCCTCGAAGACACCGTGGTGAAGATCGACGTCCGCAGTGGTGGTAACCGGCGACATGAGTGCCATGTTGTGGAACGGCGTCAGGCAGATGCCACGATTCAGCAGGTAGAGATGCAGGAAGTCCTCGAGTTCACCATCGGCGCTGGCGGCCGACTCGGTGCCGTTGCGTGGGGCGGGGTTGGCAAAGCGGTACTCCGCGCGCGCACCAAGCTGATTCAGTGACCAAGGCAGCCGGTGGCGCTCGATCAGGGACTGCACGCCGACCGCGAAATACGTTGCGGTATCTATCATCTGGGTGAACGCATCGTCTGTCAGGACGTGCTCCAGTGTCGCCCGGGTTGCCGCAATCGACAGCGGGTTGCCGGCCAGGGTGCCACCGACACCGCCCATATCGACGAGGTCGAGATCGCTCCGGGCCAGGGCGCGATCGGCGAACTCGGCACTCAACCCATAGGCACCCATCGGGATCCCGCCGGCAATGGACTTACCGATGACCAGGATGTCTGGCTCCAGCCTCCAAGCTCGCGTCGCTCCACCTGGCCCCGCCGAGAAGGTGTGCGTCTCGTCATGGATGAGCAGCACGGAATACTTGCGGGTCAGCTCTCGAACGCCTTCAAGATAACCCGGCTCCGGAAGGACGATCCCGATGTTCGTCAGGGCTGGCTCCATGAGTACAGCCGCGACATCGCCATGGGCGAGCTGTCGTTCCAGCCCGTCAAGATCGTTGAACTCAGCGACCCGCGAGGTGAGCGTGACGTCGACCGGCTCGCCGACGTTGCCGGGCCGGCTCATGCCCTCACCGCCAGGGCCGACCACGATCAGCGACTCGTCCACGCTGCCGTGGTAGCAGTAGCTGTTGAACAGGATCTTGGACCGACCCGTCAGCGCCCGCGCCAACCGGATGGCCCAGCGGTTGGCGTCGGTGGCCGTCAGCGAGAAGCTCCATCGTTCGAGCCCGAACCGGCGGGTGAGCTCGGCGCCCACCCATTCGGCATCCTCGGTGGGCAGCATTGTCGTGATACCACCCTGGGTGGAGATGCGCTCTTGTATGGCCGCCACGGTCGCTTCGGGTGAGTGCCCCGCCATCGCGCCTGTGTCGCCGAGTGCGAAATCGACGTACCCGAAGCCGTCGATGTCCCAGACACGGTTGCCCTGCGCCCGCTCCAGATAGATCGGGAAGCCCCCGGCGTTCTTGTTCATCCAGGTCAT
>OCZT010001110.1_pt1 | contig 27752 bp, 35 predicted proteins | sample 1539031 | NCBI WGS metagenome assembly OCZT01 (sample SAMEA3539308, study PRJEB22396) | soil metagenome | biome: tundra; feature: field; material: soil | place: USA | collected 2010-05 | depth 0.15 m | reverse complement strand
GTACCGCGTGTTAATTACGCCCATGCTATAGATAATTATATTTAATTTAGACGCTTTAAAATTACTTCAAGATTTACATCCTCCCAAAGCAGAGCTAGAAAATATCCTTTTACATTAAATGGATTCTTCCTGCGTGCCGATCACTTCGGCGTCTTTGCTTCATCATTTCAAGAAGTTCTTCGTCCAATTTTTTACGTTCAGAGGCAGAAATAATTTTCGATAAGTTTTTATGTCTAAAACCTTTTAGTTTTGGAAGTTCAGGAAGAATTGAATTATTTTTGCCCATTTAGTTTTACCTTTTATTTTCTGTCACTCTATCATATCTCAAAATTTTTCGGAGATAAAGAGTGGTTAAAATCGTGATATAATATAGCCATGAACGAAACCAATGAACCAGTTACTGTTTATCAAGTGATATTCCGAGACTATGATGCCTATCAGGTTTTGGAAACTTTTGCCACGGAAGAATTAACTGAACAGCACGTTGCTCAAATGGAAAAACTATATACACAAGCACAAAAAGAAGCTGAGAAAAACAATGCTTATTTTCAACCCCATGTAGGCCTTTATCATCCAGCATCTGTCTCTATTGAAACATACGAGGTTTCCACTTCGTTAGAGGCACTAAATCTAGTACCTGTTTATTATTGGTATGAAAAGAAGGCGAGAAGTCATGAGCGTCAAGGTTCTCTTGAATTATGCTCTCCGGAACGTGCGAAACTGTTAGAAGAAGGAGTAAATAAAGACACAAGAACCGCTCAAAGCTTTAAGGGTTTTGACGATGCCAAGAAGATGCTCGAAAAGGACGTCGAGATCAGTTCATAATTTAATATAAGGATAAAGGAGTAAACGAAATGGAGGCTGATGTTCTTGAAGAGGGTTTACGTCCCAACAAGAGCGTTAGTTTATCTCTGTTCGAAAAAGCTCTTTTGGATTGGGAATTACACAATCGTCGATGGATGTTCTTGGAAATGACAGCTATAATCAAAGACCTTATAGAATATGAGCGCACTGATCAAATTTTAGAGGTTATCGAATTTTTGGGAGAGGATTTTGACAGACGTCAGTTTGCAGCACGCAAAGAAGCCATCAAAGATCCAGGCAAGATGTTACGACGCCTTCCTAACGGTCCTTGGAAAGGAGACGTTAAGGCTCATGAAGAATTTTTCGCAAAGCTAGAGCAGAAAACTCCTAAAGAAAAGCGAATAAGTTATCTTTCTAGGGAACTAGAAGACATGAGAGTAATTCTGAAAGAGGCCGGTAAGATAATTTCTGAAATCCCTTCCACTCCAGAAACTGAAGTTTGGCTAGAGAAAGCTAAAGCAAAACTGTTTGGCTAACTCAGAACAAAATCAGTTTATCAATATAGACACGAGGCTTTTTAAAGCTGTTTGGCTTATGGTTCAGCATTTCTAAGCCATAAATCTTTTTCGTCATACAATGACATAATTTCCAAATGCCAAATAAGATTTTAAATTTGCAGCGAAAACTTGCGAATTGTTGATAGGTCCAATTTTTGCAAAATGGATGGTAGCAGCAGATCCTAGCCGCAATAGTTCTTCGAAACCTCTTATACTGAGATCATGAATTCCAAACAGTTTCAAAAACAAGATTGTGAGAAAAATCGGGTAATCGAATTAGAAAAAAGCGTAAGGGTTGCAAGATCTAACTATTATGGAGAATTTGTTGCGACTTTTGACATGGAACTAACCCTTTATTTGTCAAAGGTCGAGAGAAAAGCCGGTTTATGGTTCCCTTACAACCAAAACCTTGTTTATTCTTACATGGGCGAAAACATAACTCATGAATTAGATAAATTTCGTTCCCCAAAAAAGCTTCCGCAAATTGGCAGATCAGAAATGCCTACGGAATTAAAACGGATCAAGGATTTGCAAGTAGCTCGTTTATGTCAGCCACAACACTGTTGTCAAACAGAAGTGGCTGTTACAGCAGCAAGCAATTACTCCACAACCATCTTTCCTGCCCATCTTTTAAATTTTCAAGAACTCTCCAAAATAACTCCAGCTTTTAAATCTTTAGGTTCACCATTATTCGATGGCTATAAAGTGACTGCTAAACTATGGGAATCAAGAGAGCCGCTGGGAGTTTTTTATCCGTTGCAACCTTCTACCTGGGGTGAGAAACCGTTTTGCTATTCTCTTTCTCGTGTACAAGGACGATACAGTCAAGAAAAGCAAGTTTTATGGGCATCCTATTCAGCAGAGGATAGTTTAGATTATGTATGGAAACTAGGGTACAAGAAAAAGCAAGGTAAAGCTCTAGAACGGCAACTAAAAGCTCAAGATCTTTTTACGCAAATGATTCAAGATTTTTGGACTTTGCATTATTCTGATAAAACTCGCGATTTCTTAGATCTTTAGAAGAGTATCTCACCAAAAATGGTGCGTTAAGAACATTTCAGACTTTGACCATTGTTTTCTGACTTCTTCAAGAAAACTCATCATTTCCGAGAAATTCAACCGAATTGTCATATTGTCTAAATAGGCCTCAAACAAAGTAAAACCAACGTAGTAGCCCCAGCTTCTTCTTCATTATGAACTTCAACGAAAAATCTTTTTTCTTGTCCTTTCCATTAAAAGGAAAGTTCTTTCACATCATTAAACTCAAACAGAATCATTTCACCTGTCTTTTCGCTAAGTTTTCGCTCTCTCGTTCTATTCCAAGATTCCCCAAAATACGGCGAACCGGACCGTGGCATTATCTTTTTCAAAAGTTTCTCCGACCACAATTCGAGCAAAATTTCCCATTTTCCCTTTTCAACTTGTAGATTGTCAAAATTATGATAAACGAACAAGTTCAGTTATCATAATTTTGACCCTATTTATCCCGGGCATACGCCTTTTTTATTCGGGACCTTTGACCCTGGTTCTATAGCAAGCAAAAATTATAATCAGAGTATAAGGAAAAGAAAAGAGTTCAAAGAGGTTAACATTATGAATAAGAGTATTAGATGGAGGATCATGACTTTACAGGCCATTATTTGCCTTGTTTTAGCAGGTTCGGCCGCAATCCTATATGGCGCAGGCACGTTTTCACGTAGTCTAATTTCCGATCAACTAACAGCACAGAAAATATCTTTCCCGCCCGCCAGTGCGGCAGTTACCGGAGGAGCTTTAGATCCAAAAGAATTTCCAAGTTTGCAGCAATATGCTGGACAGGCTGTAGATAACGGCCCCAAGGCAGAAGCTTACGCTAACAATTTCATAGGAACCCATCTTACAAAAATCGCAGGTGGCCTAACCTATTCTCAAGCTAGCGCAAAAGCAATCGCAGATCCCAAAAACACAGTACTTGCCGATCAAGTCGCCACTCTATTCAGGGGTGAAACCTTGAGAGGTCTTCTATTGAATGCCTATGGATGGTGGACTATTGGAACTTACGCTCTATACGGAGCATATGCTATTGCCCTAGCAGCACTTTTTGTTTTATTAGCTTTAGTCTTTGAAGTTACACAAACAGTAAAAGTTAGGTCAGTAATTAGCAACAAAACCTTAAAAGGAGTACCCGCAACCGCTTAAGCCTAAAGCTGGAGTAGATTTCTTATCTACTCCAGCTTTTTATTAGAATGAAATTACAGGACAAAAAATGTTTATAAGATACTTCGTAGAATTACCTTATCCCTGGCAGAGGGTGGCGGACGCTATTGGTCAGAACAAAATGAGCTGGGTTGAAAAGCTCATAGATACCAGCTGCCAAGAAGAAGGAAGAAGAATTTCCAGCGTTGGATTCAATCTCGGAAACAAACGCATCCAAAGAGATGTTAAGGTTGAAACCATTTCTCCAATGGTCGTTGGTCAATCTCTTTTCTGTCCTATTAAATGGTACAGCAGCAACCACAAAGAGCTATTCCCTATTATGGATGGAGATATTATAGTTTCTCCTCTCGGAAAGGATTTAACCCAGCTTTCAATAAACGCCCAATATACTCCGCCTTTGGCCTGGGTTGGTAAACTTGCAGACAAAGCTCTTTTTCACAGAATAGGAGAAGCTACGCTTGCCGATTTTTTAGAAAAGACCAAATGCCTGATCACTCAATTTATTGAAATTGAAAAGGAGCCGGAGTCAGAATCTTTAATTGCGTAAACTAAACGCTCGGTTATTGAAGGACAGGAAGGATAATGCTAAATGCAAATCTTCGGCAAAGTTCAATTTATTTAGGTTCCCATCTCAAAGCTTGGGTTCGCGTTTTTTCACCTAACTTATTGTTGTCAAAAAAGCAAGTTTATTTCCGTATCTTACAAGGTTTTATCCTGTCGCTTGGAGCCCCACTCGGATGGTTTTTTGTACGTCTTGTCTTTTTCGGCGAAACACCAATCGCAGAACTGCACAACGATTTTTTGTTGTATTGTTATTTATTTTTTCCTACAGCTATCTCTTTTATTTTATTTAGCTTTGCCTTTGGACACGTTGAGCACAAACTCTCGATTCTTAATGAACAATATAAGGAGCTCTCTGACACAGACGATCTGACCGGCATTAAAAACGTTCGTTATTTTCGCACACGATTAGAAGAGGAATATTTTATGAGTAAAAGAAATTATTCTCCTCTTAGCGTAGCGGTTGTAGATATAGACTTTTTTAAAAAAATCAATGATACTTATGGTCATCCTGTTGGAGATATAGCTTTACAACAAATAGCCCCTCGGCTAGAATCAACCTTGCGTAAAGGGGAAACCTTAGCCAGAACTGGTGGCGAGGAGTTTGGCATAATTTTGCCCAATACTGATAGCAATGACGCAGGAGTATTTGCCAAGCGACTAAAGAAGGCAATAACAGATAAAGTTTTCGCTTTTTCTTCAAAAGCTTCGTCTGTTCCAATAACAATTTCGGTCGGTATTGCATCCATTGAACCAAACAACAACATGCCTGCTTCAGAATTATATTCTCTAGCAGATGAAATGTTATACATTGCCAAAGAAACTGGACGAAATAAGGTTGCACTTGCTTCAGTTAATGCCGCAGGACAAATTCCATACCCATCTCGATTATTAGATTGATAGTCCCCAAAAAGAAACGTAGCCCTTTTCAGAGCTACGTCCGGGAACCAGATCCGCCCTGGCTCAGCGTCCACCAGTTTCAACTCTTACCCTAAAGCCGGTTATCAGCCGTACAGAGTTTCCACGAAATATATTATAACAGAAACTGTTTAGAGGTTGTTTTATGTTTATTCTAAATTAAGAATTGAGCGAGTTCTACCCGAATAAAACTGAAGAAAGGAGAAGTCCCTAAGTTGCCGTATCTTTTTCTCGAAATCTGTATAAAATCAACTTCTGTAGCTATTATACATCCTTCCGTTGGACTAGGTTCCCTCTTTCGCCCACATATATTTTAAGAGCCTCCCAAGAAAGTAATGGAAGTGAATAGGTATTAGCCGCTTGATACGCCTCACCTTGTATCAGGTCCAGATAAGCTTTTTCAAATTCATTTGTCCATCCCAGCTTTTGGGTTTCTCGTTTGTTGATTTTACGAAAAAGTTCGTCTATTTTTAAAATTGCAATGGGACGCGCATACTCTGCCCTCATGCCAATTTCATGCATCTCTATTTTTCCCCAACACTCTACTGCTCCACTTACCAAAAGTTCTGCATACTCTCGTACCAGAAGTTTATGTAGCTCTTCTAATGAATAGAGCGAATAGATTCCACAGGTACAGTTACAATCAAAATGCTCTGTTTCCTTAGTATGCTCAGCTCGCAAAATTTTACCATAAGGCCAAGAAGTTCCATACGAAGAAATAGATTCCAATTTTCCGCCTTTAGGGCTCCAGTTCCAATACCAGGCCCTAAATCCAATTAGAGGCAAATCCCGTTTATAAGTTAAGGACCTTTTGCTCCGTTCGAAATTATGAGACAAACGATTCAGCCGATTCCTCAGCCCTTCTTTAAAATCATCAGGTAGAAGGCCATCAAGTGTTTTTGTTTCCATAATTATCTTTTATTTCAAGAACCACTTTATCATTTGGCATCGAGCACGCTATCATTCCGGTTCTCTTAGTCTTCTGCTTTTGAGTGTATAATATAATTACGATGTTTGGGGGAAAATAATGTCAGAGACAGCCGTAGAAGTTCATCATCAAGCCGAAAAACTCATGGGCCTTGGAGATCTTGACAGAACAGATAACGCTTTCGTTATGTACTTACAAGCCTCTTCCTTGGAAGCTAAGGCATACAAGCTGACCACTCCCGAACAGGTACAGAGTCGTAATATTTTAGCGGTAAGCGCCACAGCTTTAGCATATAAGGGTGGAGATTATGGACAAGGAATTCAGTTCGCCAAATTTTATTTGAAAGAACTAGGAATTGATAAAGAGTATCGTGAGCAATTACAAGAATTTTTAAGACTTATGGAAAAAGCTATGGAACGTGGTTCCCAGGATCTTTCTGGAAAAACTCTCTAACCTTAGACTCACGCCAATAAAACAAATTCATCTCCGTCCTCTCTTTCTGTTAAACTTAAAACTATCACAATAGGGAGAATTCAATGGGCGATCTTAGACGGCATCATGTATTCGCAAACTTTATAGCCGAACATTGGCCAGATCGTTCTTTATCTATTGCAGATGTCGCTGGCGGAACAGGGCATCTCAACTCCGCATTGCGACAATTGGGGTATAACAACGTAATCACTTTTGATAAACGTTCTAATCAAAGAAGCACTAATCGTAGAAATTTTCGATTCCAGCTTTTTAGCGAGAAAGTGAAGGATAACTTTGATCTAGTGATAGGAATGCATCCCGATGGAGGCACTGACGAAGCGATTAATTGGGCAATCAATCATCGAGTTCCTTTTGCCGTAGTACCTTGTTGTGTAATTCCTTCCGCCTGGAATTACTGGGGAGAACGTCAATATGGAGCTTGGCTCAGACACCTCTCACAACAGATTGTCTTGCGTGGAATTGTCCCTCTAGAAACTGGTTTAGCCATTGTCGGACGGAACATTGTTTTAGCCAATCTCGAATCTGGGGTCATCCCTGTTAAGATTTAATAGCTCAGTTTTTGATTTACATTGAATCTTTATTGATTGAGCAAATTGGAGCAGTTCCTCAACATTCTCCCTGGTCCATCCGATATTAGATTGAGGTTGTATCAAAAGAGTGTTATATCGTCTAACAGAAACCCATTTTTCTCCGTCTTTTTGTGGCTTATCGTCCACCCACGCTAAAGAACGATTTTTAGCATATTATCTAATGGCTTTCCATTTTAGATGCCAATTTTGAAAAGAAAGAAGTGGAAACGATCCGATCCCTAATTTATAACCAATTACGCTATTCGCTTTATCTCCCCATCCTGTTGCCCATATAATCTCAAAATCGTTCGCAAGTTCCAAGATCCAATCTTTATGAATTTTTGCAAGATAAAGATGACGTAAACTATTTTTTATCCGTTTATATTCTCTTGGGTACTGTTCAGCGTCAAAGGGACTTAAAACTCCATCTATATCCAGAAACAATAATGGCTTTTCAGTTTCATGACTATTCAAAGGAAATGTCTTCCCCAAGAGTTTCCTTAATTTCTTCTAACATAAGATTAGTTCTGTCTTCAGCCAGTCCTAATTGAGAATTTGTTGCGGAAAATCTTTTAGAAAGCTTATTATTACAAGGTTCAAAAATTACATCTACAGCATCGGGCATTAAGGTATAAGGAAATTCACAAGCACAAAGCTCTCCTATGCTAATCTCATGTTCTTTTAACCATGCTCGTTGTATATCCAAAAATAGATATTTATCAATGGCTCTTTCACGCCTTCGTCCATCGCTGGCGTAATTTACAATATCCCAAAACTCATCTTCCCGTTCTTCCATTATCTTATTTTATCAGATATACAGAATACGAAGTATTTGAAAGTTTCTGGTCAATAGATCGATTGATCAATGGCTTGGTCTTAGAGCTATAATCGTCATTCCCACAAATATCAAAAGGGCCAAAAGTACTAGGGCCAAATTATCAAAGAAGGACCAAAGTCGGGTAGTATGGTGAGGCCCAATGCTCAAATCAAACGATCCTTTTTCTTCAACACCACTGTGAAAAGGATTGTCCGGAAGTAGTTCGTTTTTTATTTCTTCGTCTTCAAACATTTGCTCTCCTAATCAAAAAGAAGTATACCTCCTTGACAAAATGATTTGTTTTATTAAACCTAATTCCATAGTTTTGCTTTTTTATAATACATCTGGACTTGCGCAAGGCGAATGAAATGCCTACGTTTTTCTCCCGTGAGAGCGAAAACGGGACGATTTGCACTAAAATTGCGTACTTGTAGAGCATTAATTTTCAAAAAACAGAGTGAACCATCTCTGTCTTTTGCCAAACTCGACTAACTATTCCCCAAATTCAATGTTGCTTTCATTTTGTAGAAGATCCACCATTTCGCCTCTTTCTTCAGGAGATAATTCTTCGAAATCTTTTATAGCTTCAGGACGGATCTTCACATTATCACTTACCTGAAGTCCTTCATTAAATGGTTTCTCGCCCAGTTTCATCGCAGCGACTTTCTGGACCATTTTCGACATAATTTCTTCTTCAAAAACAAAAGATAAATCTCTACGTCCAGTATTTTCCGCTATGTATTTGCTCAACTTTTCACTAACGTCTTGGGCTCCCCAGCCTAGTTTTTTCCAAACCTTCCAGCCTTGAGTCTCTAACATTTCGGTTTCTTGAATTTGTTCTAATGTATAAGGTTCAGACAAATATCTCGCATAAGTTTTTTGTTCATCGTCTTTATAGGCAATTATGGCTTCTTTAGTGGGTTCTAGGAAAATATTAAAGATATATTCCTCCGAAAAATCTTCTGCTCCTGGAACAATAACCGTCCAAACCCATCCAAGTTTTAATTCTTGTTCAAGTTCAGGAATCTGAATATCTGCATACCCTGAGGCAAAATCAGCTTCTCTATTCAAACAGTCCTCCCCCCATTGAATTGTTGTTTCAGAAGGTAAACTTTTAAACCATCCCAAGATAGCACTTTGAATTATTTTATCTTTCTCTAACTGTTCTTTTTCTTTTCTTTTGAGTTCTTGCATACTCAGAGTATACTCCATCATTTATTTCAAATAGATCAAACAAACCAATTATAAGTTCATCCTAAATAAAAACGGTTACTTTTGGGGCCTCAAGCGTTAACTATACATAACAAGCAATAAGAGGCAAGAAAATGAGCCAAGATTTCGATACTTTCTTAGAATCAGCTTTGAAAAAGGAATTTGATTCGGTTACTGGGCAATTTGGCCGCCCAGAACTTGCCAGGTATTCACAGATTCAAGGAGGATCTTCTATGAAACGTTTATTTACTTCTAAGCTCTCATTAGGACTTGCCGTTGGCGGACTACTCTTAGGCGCCACTGGAGCAGCTGCATCTACCGCAGTGACAGGCAGTACTAATCCTGCAGTTTGGGGTCAACAAGTCAAAGCGGCCGTAGGAGACTGCAAAGCTCAAGCCAAAGCTGCAGGAAAGCCCGGTATTGGTGATTGCGTCAGTGCCTTTGCTAAAAGACATGGCGATACTGTCAGCGATCAACACGGAAATAACCAGAACCAGAAAACCAAAGGCGGAAATGTTAATGGTAAGGCCGACAGTAAAGGCAAGAAAAACAATAGTACTCATGTAAACGCTTCACCTGAACCTTCTAGTTCTAACGGCTCATCGCACAGTAGCGGAAAATCTCCTTCACGTCCGTAACTTTTTCAAACAGTTACGCTATAGAGAGCTCGTGGTAGAGCTCTCTATTTTTATAGAATTGTCCAAGAACTCCTAAAAGAGAATCTGACAGTAGTTTAAATCCTTGTCATTTTCTCTTTTAGGTTCAATCCATAATCGAAACCAACTCCATCAAGCTCCTCAACAGCAATCATTTCCGATTCTTCTTTCGTAAATATCACGCCATAATAACGAAGTCGCTTTTCTGTCGTTTCTATAATTTTGCCATTTCTAGTAACCAACCAAGAATGAGTTCTCCAATAACCATCATCTCCAGTTAACGATAATCCACTAGCAAAACGACATTTATCCATATTTCTCAAAAATAATTCTGCACTATTTGAATGGCACTGGCTATCTCTTCCTTTCATCATTTTATTTGTCGGGCCCATCACTTGACCTCTTTCTAATAGCTCTTCCAAAAATGGTTGATGCTCGTATTTCGGAATATAACCATTAGGAACTACGCGCAAACCTCCAATTTTCAACAATCTTTTTTCAAGTTCTTCCCAGGCGGGATCGGTTTCTATAGCCGATTTACGAAGAAGTTGCAAAGCATTATTTGATGAATTTAATCGAACATAACTTTTATGTAATTTAGAAGGAATTCTAGGAGTAAAATCTTCAAGGTCAATTTCCATTCTTTAATGATAGCAATTCTGCAAGAAGCAAAGCACTAAGGATTATAGAATTTTCTTAAATACAGCAAAGTGCAAACTGCGCTCATGGCCAATAATCCTCCAATAGTCAAGATGCCGGAGCTATTCTGTGGATCAGTAATGACCTTCTTTTTTATACGCAAGTAAAAGCATCATTCAGCGCCTGAGTTAGTTGATCGGGTGTCATCCCGCTGTAGCTACATTGGTGGTCTTAACTTTTTTTGCTATGCGTGGTTTCCATCTAAATAACGATCCCCAAGGATCCGGTTTAACTTTCTTTAAACTTTCATGAGTAAGTACGGTTAGTGGAATCCAACGTCCGTTCTCAGGCGCTGCGGCTCCGAAGAGCGGCCCCTGACAGGGGACGATAGGCGCTAGGTTAGAAACCTCCTGAATGACAATAGCATTAACTGGACACTCGGCTTCGCAAACTCCACACCCGGTGCACTTTGCAACCTGTACCGGCAAAGCCATTTGCCACGGCATACTCCCTTCTACATTTAAATTTCCTTCGGCTCCGCTCGTGGGTCGAGTCATGTCAAGACATTGTGGCGGACAGAGATCCATACAAGCACCACAGTTTAGGCATTGGTTCTGGTCGCAGTTGAATTGGTATGCCATTAGATAAGCCCCTAGTTATTAACTATTACTTTCCTACTTTACTAAATTCTTCTTTGATTCTATAAGGGCTATTAGTCCCGAGTTTTTTGGGACTTTATATTTACTCTATAATTACATTTTTTCTAAATTCAAATTTCTTTAATATAAGTGATATACTAATAAGGAGCTCGCCTGCCATGTGTAGAAGGAGTAGGGACGTCGTTCTTTAGGGCGACGTCTTCTTTTCAAGCATTAAGTAATTGAGTTCCTACTGTTATTCGGACTGCCGAAAATATCCTCGCAGAACTGGGGATTTTAGAGGACAAAAATCTGCCAGAACCATCACCTCCGAATACTCCAATTTTTGACGTAGGTGCGCTAGATATTCCCGCTTTTTAAGAAATCGAAAAAATTCGCCTACTGTAGACGAGACCAAGATTTCTTATTCCTGAGATCGCCTAAGTAGATATTTATTTTCTTTATCTGGTAGATATCTAAGATTTATCAATTCGAAATCACTTCCTGCAAGCCAATGTAAAAAGTCGGTTTGCGCACATGGATCATCAGCAATTACTTCTAGCATTTCTCCTGGAGCAAGTTTCTCGGCTTCTTCAGCAAGTTCTAAAACAGGTTCTGGATTTGGTAAGCCTCGGAGATCTAGACAAATGGTTCGGATCGTTTTTGGTTCCTTTTCGGTTGCAGCCATTTTTGTTAAGCCCATCATTATATTTTCTCCTTGAATGACTTGGTGCCTCTGATCTTAATGCTAGAGCTTGACTTCACAGTCAATAGGGTCAAAGGTCACCTTTATAAAAGGACAAACAGCAGCTATGTCTAGAGCAGGCCAAAAGAAAATTTGTTAAAATAACAAAAGTATTAAAAATTCGGAAAATAAAATGTATTGGAAATATCTTGCCGCCACTATGGAAACCCGTAATATGCCGAATTGGGGAGAGGGCGCAACACAGGATTATGCGATCATAGTCTATGTGGTAGACGGGTGGATCTTAGCCGCAATAGACGAACGCATTGAACCTCATCCAAATTGGGAAGCTATGAAAAATTATGGTTATTCTAAGCAAGTTGCAGATATATTAGAGATAGAAGAAACTCCGGTATGCCCCAATTGGCGCTCTATAAATTTTGGCCCCGGAATAACTCCATTGCCAGAATCTCACTAATTTCGACAGAAGCCATCTCGTTTGTTACCCGAGCTTAAGGTATGATTTATACATGAACACAAAAATCTACGAGCAAACTCTAAAAGATCTGGTTTTAGTAGAAACCAAAGGCGATATTTCCTGGCTAACGTTTGCCTGGCAGAGTCGTCACTCGGGAGAACCTCTTTCCTTTTTTGCGCCTACAAAAGACGTTAACAAAATAGTTGGTAAGAAAAAAGGGGTTTTAGATAGTCGTGCAGTAGATAAATTAGCATCTCTTCCTCAATTTCATGCTTTCAAAATGGAACATCCAAATTTAATTGAGGATGAATCTGTTCAAGAGAACCTATATCCTTCTTGGAAAGATATGTATGACAAGCTTTATCTCCCAGATCAAGAAGCTTGGGATAACATCGAAAGTCACACTTTGGGTAGATTTGATGGTAGTTCGCTTATTCTTCGCGGTTTTCCGGATGATAAATTAATAGACCAGCTCGTTAGGGTTGAGTATATTGCGGGTCCTACGGCAGAGAGTTTTGAACTTGATAAACTCAAGTCTCTTCTCGAAGAAAACCCCAAGGTTAAGACAATTACTTTTGACCACGGACGCACCGGAGCTTTCGATCATATTCCCGCAGGTTACGATATCAGTATAAGTATGAGTGCTAAAGAATTAGAGCAAATCAAAAAACATTTCACATATCTTTCTCCTCATGACATTGGAAACGCTCTTTTTTGGAGCGCGAAATACCAAAAAGATTTTGGACTAGGAATTGATCCGTTAGGTTTGAAATCAGCGGTACGTACAGAAGAGTATCACTATCCCGAAATGGAACAAGACTGGTAACCACCTATTTGCCGTTAGTTGTGCCCGACATCTTTGGAGAGTATAATCTACATAAGCAAGAGTAAGGAATATTAATGGAAAAGCTCAACGTTAAAGATTTAGAACAAGATACTGCAGAAGCATTTGCCGAACTCTATAGTGAGCAATTGGAGTTGTTAAATCTTGTTAAGCTGGCAGATAAAATGGCCCAAGAGTGGACCCAGAATTATCATTGCTGTTTCTCTCAAAAGAAACGCAGAGGCAAGCATGACGACGATTGCCCTTTGATGGGCTACCTTAATGTTCGCAAGCTTCTAGACGCAAAAGAGATGTTATAATCTAATTATGAATAAACGATATATTGAACTAGGCAAGAACTTAGCAGAAGCCCAAAAAGAAGTTGATATTTTACGGAAAGAGTTTCAAAAGAAGGATACTCCTTTCGTAACCTATAAGAAACACAAATTCGCGATTTGGTTTAACAGTCCAACCGATACCACTATTTATGATTCTTCCATTTCTCAGTCACAGTCTTGGATTATAAAAAGAAATGGTGTTTATTGTGTTAATAGTTCTCTTAAAAAAGAAGCGAAGTACGACTCTTTTGAAGAAGCTATCGTTGGAGCCTTAGATCTAGCTGTAGAAATCCAGAAAGATAAAGCAATTTCTTTATAACCGGGTCAGTTATTCCGGACGGTCAACCCAACCCGCAAAAACACATAGCTTACTTGCTCGATGAATTGCGGCAAACCCAAAAGGTCTATCTATAACTAAGCTGGTCTTTTTTAAAGTTTTCTTTTGAGGCATAGCCGATCCGGCTAGCATTCCCGTTCCTGTAACTGAGACGGCTGTAAATCCGTCTTTCTTAAATTCTGCAACCACTTCTTGTTTAGCTGCACCAACGAAAAGTGGTTCCTCCGCAATTCCTAAAAAATGTCCGATAGAACTATCTGTTGCGTTCTTTAACCCAAAAAGTTCCGGAGTTTTCAGTAGATCATGTGAGCTTTTAATTTTAAATGCCGGAAGATTTACTTCCAAATAATCCATCCCGTTATAACTTTCTATCCTTTCAACAGAAATTCCTGGAGCATGTTTTTCTTCGCAGTCAGGAAAAGTCGCTTCTGGAGAGGTAGCACAAAAAATTCCTGTTGAAAGGACCTCTCCCGGACTAATTTCAGGTTGCCCTAAGAAAAGATGTACATCTACATCTTCATTACCATGCCATTGCAGTATGGTTAGTGGACCTATTGGCGAGAGAAGAAAACGCAACTCATCTTCATAAACAGAGTCCACTGTAAGGTTTGTCGCCGTAATTCCCTTCCACGCTCCAGAATCATAGGTTTTGATTTTTTCCCAGAATTCTTCTCTCCACGTTGTTGAAACGCCAACGGCACTCGCCAACATCATAAGAGTTTCTTTATTCGTTGCTAAAGGGAAGTTGCTTATTTTTCCGTATGTATTTTGCTCTGCCCAAAAATCTAAGATTTCTTGGTCATGTTCTTGGTAGCCAGAAAGTTTTCCAAGACTAGATTTAGGCATTTTCTCAACCCATTCTTGTTTTAGATGCAAATAGTCTTGTACCCATATCCCTAACGCAGAATATAAGGATGGGCTATGTTCAAGAATTTCTAATACTTCCTGCATAGTCTCTAGTGCTTTCGTACCTTCTACTCCAGTTGCGCTCTCAAGCTCTCGTAGGGCTTCTCCTTCGGCTCCCTGGCAAAGGGCCGCAAGCAACACCCATACTCCAGCACCAGAGACTACAGCGTTTTCTTCTTCTAGAGTTTTAGCCCAATTCGCCGTTAGGAAATTTGAAGCTTCTACTCCGGAAAGCTGTTTAGTGATTAGATTAGTCCCAGAACTCACCAAATACTCCTTTAGCACATCCTTAAAATATTCCTGTTTATTTTATCACACTTTAGTTTTGAAATTATTTTTAAGGTATCAGAAATATTTTAGCCGAACAGTGGCAAGATTTTTGGCATATCGGGCAATGTCTCATTTTGAACATAACCTTTGCCAAAAGCGTCTTCGAAAAGATAAAGGATTTGAGATAGTTCTGGCTCATCTGAGATTGCTATTGAGATCATAATTGAACTATAGCATGTGTTTTGTCTCAAATAAGCGGGTTAATCGGTGACTATCCCTTGGCGGACGGTAAGGCTTCCGAAATTATTCCCTGTGAAAAATAAAATCAGTGAAGCCATCCTTGTCGGGTTCATTTGACCCTGGTGTAAAACCAAGGCTTTTCATAAGGGCGGCGCTGGCAAGATTACCTTTCTCAACTCCTCCGCAAAACTCCCGTATCTCGGCAAACGCTGGATAGGTTAACAGTGACTTTAGAACAGATCTGCCAACTCCCCGACGCCGAATTTTGGGATCAACCACTAAAGCTAGGAAAGCTCTTCCATCCGAAGCACATTCAACATCAACCATGGCGACTACAAGGTTTTCCTCAATGAATGCCAAGACGTGGCGATTCTTGTTCTTGTTGGCTAATCGCAATGAGTTACCCAGCCAGGAAATATCACCCAACCATCTTCTGGTTTCCGATTCGGTAAACCAGTTTTGGACCGAGAGTAAATCTGTACTGGTGAACGAACGAAGCATTGGTAACACCTTACTCCAAAGGTAACGATTGCTCAAGGGCATATTTCTTTTACCGTCCGCTAAGGGATAATTGCCGATTAATCTTCATGCTAAACTATAGATATGAAGCAAAGTATATTAGTAGACATTGACGATACTCTGGCAGCCACTCAAAACGCGATGACCAAATACGTCAATTCCAAAAGCCAAAGACAATTCTTTTATGAGGAGATGAATCGAGAATTTCGCGAAAGCAATACTCCAGAGTGGTCTGACTTAATCGATGAATATCTAACCAAGCCAGAATTAGTAATCGCAATAGCTCCATATCATGACGCCTTAGAAGGAATCAAACTGCTTCACGATGCTGGTTGTGAGATCCATATCGCTTCAGCTCGAAAGGAAGATTTACATCAAGTTACCCACAAGTGGCTAGACACTCATGGATTTATTGATTACATAACTAAAGTACACGGTCGCCATGGAAGTGTTCGCAGCAATGACTTCAAACTTAGTTCCGCTAAGCTTTCTAACGCCACTGTTGCCTTTGATGATACCTATGAAGTTGCAGAAGTATTAGCCGAAAACGGTCTTGCAGTATATTTAATTGCCAAACCCTGGAACCAAGAAGAGCCCTTGCATCCTAATATGAAACTAGTATCTTCCTTTAGGGAAGGCGTGGATGACTTTCTGGTTTCCTCACAAATTGTTCTAGACAGCTAAACCGTTACCCAAGGATCGTCTAGAGTTTTTTCTTTAAGTTCATAAACAAATCCTCTTTTCTCTTCGCCATAAAATCTATCAAAACCTCTGGAAAGTGCTCCGTCCACGTTAACAATTCTGCCAGAGAAACTTACCTGTGCTTGAGATTTTCCGTGTGGCGTATGTCCGTGTATCACTCCGCGAGCATTGAAACGTTCTAAATAATTTTCGGTCTTATATGGTTGATTAAATCCAAATCGTTCACAAAGATGCTCGAAGGCCTTTCGCAAGAGATTTAAATCTCCAGAGGTTAAGTGTTCCATAAAAGAATTATTAATTTTTTCAAGAGTATCTCCGTGTAAAAGATAATGCATATTATCCGAATGTTGAAGGAGGGTGTCGTCTTCAAGTTTTATCATCGCAGGAAGGTGCATTAGCCAGTCGACGAGTTCTGGCTCCTTGTCAAGTTCTTCTAAATCTGCTGGTTGTCCCCTATTATCTAACCAACATTGATAAAGCATTCCAAAGCGTAACTGCTTTCTTTCTGCTTTTGCGCCCAATATCAATGCTTCATGGTTTCCAAGTAGCGCTAAAGTATTCGGGCGATTCATTACAAATCGAGCAACGTCAACAGAACGATTCCACCGATCAAAGAAATCACCGATAAAAATTACACGAGTGTCTTCAGGAATGGGATCTACTAATTCTCTCATCCGTTCGTAGTCGCCGTGTATATCTCCAATTACAACAGTTTTTTCCAAAACACTCCTTTATAAAGCTCTAAGCTTATTATAGCCCTAAAACGTCTTGTGTTTTTTCTGAGTAGCCCATCATTAGAGTTTTCTCATACATATCATTGACTAGATTTCTGAGACGCCGGTTTTTATTATGGCGTTCATTTGTACGTTTTAAGCCTCCATATCCGAGATGATCAGGGATAAGTATTTTAGAACGATGATAGTTAAACTGCCAGTGGATAGCTCCAGGCAATCCCGCTAATCTCCATGCAGACCAGTGGGTATTATCTCCTGAAGACCCAGCATACCCCATCAAAAGTCCGGCTAAAGCTTTTTCGCTTGCTGCTTTTTCGGTGATTTTATCAGTAACCACCTCTCCCAATAGAGAACAGTTTTCCAAAATCATAGCCAACTCCTCTTTTCCTACAGGTAGAACCGGACTATAAACAGTTTCGTATCCATCGTCTTTTTTCGCATCTAAATAATATTCCATGAAGATATTTTCTAATTTATTTTCTGTAAAAACAGGTTGAACCGTAGCTATCGTCGATAAATCCAAAGGTTTTGCAATCTTATAAATCCCAGGAAAGTCCAAACAAGTTGGAAGTAGAGCTACATCTCTATATACAGCCTTTTTTCTTTTTTCGTACCCGAACCCTTTTTCTGCAAGAACAAAAAATAAACCATATTCTAATCCCACAGGAAACCAATAGGCCAAATGTTGTTCAAACATTGGTGGATGTTTTCTTTCTTTTCCTAAAAAGGGATCTTTTTTAGTCAGTTCAAGCATATATAAATTATACCAGAGAATCTGAGTCTAAATTTTAGAGTTAAGCTTCAAATTTGGTTTGGAAATGGAACGAAACCGTTCAGGAACTATCGCTTGTCCTTCAAGCATAGGTTTTGAAGTCGAGCTAAATCTTGCTGGTATCGGCAGTTGAGAACCCAGCATTGACGCAGAATACAATGCTGGAGATAAACTTATCTGGATCCCAACCCGAAAACTACGTTCACATTTCATACATCCCCACCCAGTAGGATCATTTTTAGGAATAAACAGCGTCCCACTTCCACAAAATGGACAAAATAAAACTCTAGGTTCAGGCATATAAAATCTCAAGTTCTGCTGCTGACAAAAGAGACTTTAACGTTTGAAGATGAAGCATTGCCCACTCTATCCAAACTCTTCTAAAAGTAATTAAATTTTCGAGATCAGTGCTCGCAACGTCTTTGAGGTCAGTTTCAATTATATTGACTGTTTTCTCACCCATCAAAGTTTTTTGTGTCGCAAAAGAATCTGTTACGATTTGTGAGATTGACGGAGAAATTTTGGGCAGCAATTTTCCAATAAGCACCGATTTTTCTCCAATCTCTAGTAAAAGTTCTCGAATCTTCTCGGGGTCAGTTTTCGGTTTAGCTCTCTCGTTTTCTTTTTTATTTAGAGCTTCCAAAAAGCGTCGCAACCCTCCCAACATCTCGGCACTCTCATCATGATCGTTATAGAATTCTCCAGCCAGCAACGTTTGGTATAGTTTTTGCATCAATTTCAGATCAGTTGTAGGTTGGATTTTTTGTTGGTTAGTAATCATCCAGATTCTCCATTTTTCGAGATTGAATATCTGAAGTATTACTGACAGTTAGCGCTTCATTTATTTCTTTATTTACAGCACGTTTTTCTGCCTTTTCACGAGGTGTTAGAGCCGGTTTAGGATCCCAACTGCCATATCTCCATGGATGATTATTTTTCTCATATGGACGCGGTGTTGACATCAGATAAATCCCATAATCTTCGATATTATAACCGCTGATATACAAGCACCTAAAACCAGCAGCCATTCTTTACGAGAGATATGTTCGCCAGGATCTTCTTTCTTTATCATTTGTAGTTTTATTTTAGCACAAGAATTTCAACTCGTATACAACTCATACTTACGTACTAGTACAAGTCCAAGAACCTTCGATATGCAACTGTTTTCCTCCAGGTATCGGATTGAGATTGTTATCGGTTTGCGCAAAATCAGCACTCACTTTTCCATCAGTAAATTTAGAACCAAGAGTTATAGTGCCACCTGTTCCTTCAAAACTTGACGAACCAGATGCCTCCACTAACGAAAGCCTAGTATTTGAGCTTACAGAATATGTTTGGGCTCCCGTAAAAATTTGAGGAGCGAAAGTAAATCCAAACTGATTGTTTTGATCATATCGGATAGAAGCAGATACGAAGTAGTGACTTCTAGAATAGTCAAATTGGCAGGTTACGCCACTACCCTCTCCAGAATTGGTTACCTGAGAAGTCTTAAGAGTAAATATTTGGTTAATACCTCCCGTAAGAGCAAAGTTGGCTACGGTAGAATCTTGTGTTACCGGCACACTTGCAACGGGGGTTGGGGTGGAAGAAGCTGAGGCCCCAGGTGAAAGAGAAACGGTCGGTGGCCGAAATATCCCAGATGGCGAAGGCGAGGAATGAGTAGAAGTTTTTTTGTTATCATTACAAGCACTCAATCCTGCAAGTAATGCTATAACCATTACTAAACCATATAGACGTTTCATCGTTTTATTATGCCATAAAGTTGTCACAAGAAGCTAATTTTAAATGATGGATCTACAAGGAGATTTCTATCGTTTGTGCTCGTTAGCCAGATGCGTTAAGATGTCTAGACGAATTCATAACTCTGGAGAGTCTAATGTTTACCCATTTGCGTACCTTGCCAATTGTTTTAGGATTGGTTGCTGGAGCTAGTTTCATTTTATCTTTACCAGTATCTGCTTCCTCCTCCCCAAACGATCCATATTTTACAAATGGAAGTCAATGGTATCTCAATGGGCTTAACGGAATTGCCGCTCCTCAAGCCTGGTGTGTAAGCACAGGATCTGGAATTTTAATCGCGGACATAGACTCTGGAGCAGATTTTTCTCATCCTGATCTACAAGGCCAGTTGATTCCAGGAGTGGCTTATCTGGGTCATCTTGGTCTCCAAACCGGCTCAGGCATCAACGCTCTAATTGACGACGCTAACCACGGTACGGAAACAGCAGGAATTCTGGCCGCACAAGCAAACAATAACGAGGGTATTAGTGGAATTGCTCCAAACGCCAAAGTCCTAGTCATAAAAGTTGCAGATTCTCAGGGCGGTGTTAGTCAGTTAGACGAAGCAGCGGGAATCCGTTATGCCGTAGACCATGGGGCAAAAGTTTTAAATTTAAGTCTCCCTCCTGTTGGGCTTGAAAAAGGTGGAGCAATTTATAACAGCATGCAATACGCTTTGTCCAAAGGGGCTATGCCAGTTATCGCCGCCGACAACTTTAGTGCCGATTGGAGTGTAGGAGGTAACGTAGAAAAGACCAGTCATCAGATCCTGGTTGTCGGAGCCACAGGAATAGATGGGGCAATAACTTCATACAGCGGACGCGGAGCCGGAGTAAATGTTTACGCCCCTGGTGGTGAACTTCAAAATGTTCCTCAAAGCGATAGCATTATCTCAACAGCTTCTCTCAAGACTGGATATGCATACAATTACGAAGCAGGTACTTCCGAGGCAACTCCAATGGTTTCAGGCGTTATGGCCCTTCTAATGGCAAAAGGCTATAGTGCATCCGAGGCTAGATATCGGCTTCTAAGTAGCACTGTTTCCAAAAACGGTTTGCCAACGCTTAATGCTGCTCGGGCTTTAGGATCTACTGCACAGTGTCCACTTTCTGGCTATACTCAACCGTTCTGGAATCAAACGGTAGAGTTTTTAGGTTTATATAATCTCCCCTCCTTAGATACTCTTGATTTGCCCTCAATAAATCTTTCGAACCTCTTTTTATTCTTTGATTTTTCTACGTTTTTGTTTTGCACTACTCTGCTAGCTCGAAGTTATCTCGTTCCTTATTTAGAAAAGAGAAAGGTCACCTTTATAGGAATAACACAACCCGTTGAGGTTAAAGAAGTTTGAGCACTCTTGTTTTAGTTGGAATCTATTGCTTTGGATATATCCTCAGTCTTATCCTTCTGGAAATATTTAACCATAAAACTACGATTCAGTGTTTACCGGTAAATGATGCTGGTGCCGACTTTAGTGAAGCTCTCGGTTTGGGGATTTTTGCTGCTCTTTGGCCTTTGGCACTAGGTTCTTTGACACTAGGTCTTCTACTTATTCCACCAGTCCTTCTTTGTTTTGGTGGATATAAACTTTTTAGTTTCATGCGAAATTAGGTTACCTTTCTAGTTTGCCAACAGCGGTAACTCTCCAAACTCTTGAGCATAAGTTTGAATTGATTCTCCTAACACCGGAATCCCATAATTTTTAGCAGCCAGATAGGTTTGGGAAGCCGTATCGTTAATGTCCTCAATACTTATTTCCATCTTCACTTTTTTCATGTCCTCCCAATCAGGCCATTTAAAGTTATGCTTAGAAAGTTCAAGAGCTTCTTCAAAACCCAAAAGAGCAATAGGACGAGCTTTTTCGGATCGGAACCCGTGTGCTGAAAGAACTATTTTTCCCCAGCCAATAAAAGCACCAACGACATACCCTGGCTCTGGCAAACATCTATCCGCAAGCAAGTACAGGGCGTTATTTAAGTCATAAACACCATATAAACCACAAATACAGCTTTCCATTTTTTCTTTACAAACACCAAATTTATCCGAATGAAATGCTTGAGTTGGAGCAGAGTTTTCCCAGATTGAAGTCACTGTGATTCCTCTCAATAACCCATCTTCAATACGCCAAACTCTATAACCTAAAATTGGCATTGCGAGGTTAGACTTTATTCCAATTTGTTTGGCGTCTTTAAAATTCCCAAACCGCACCTTTAGATCTTTGCCATACACAAAGTTCTCTATGTTTTGCTTAGAGTTACGATGTTCTTCTACTCCTTGCAAAACATAGTTCGAAAAAGATTTTATTAATTTGCTCCCTTCTTCTTGTCTTATCACAAAATTATTTTCGTTCTTAGCCTGAATTACTTTTTCCACAAACGTATTAACAAAAAAACTAAATAAGTGAGGTTGTAAGTCAACTCCATTTTCCAGAGTTAGATCTCTTGCAATAGCAGCAGTAATATTCCAAATATTAGAAATTCCATCAAAATCAAAACGGTTTTCGCTCCAAGATACCGTCCCCTCAGAATGGCTGCTAATAAATCGAGGCATTGGAGAAACTCTCATCTGGTTTTGATTTACCAGAACCTTCACAACACAAGCGTGTTTAAAATTTCTATAGGACTTAACTACCAAATAATACACACCATCAGTAGGTTCTTCGTTATCAAAGAAAAAAGAAAGTAGCGATATTGAGTAGTTTTTAGGCCGTTGCAGAGAGCGTAGTTCTTCTACCAAATCGTCTCTAGAGAGACGGCGACCTAATTTAGGCAAGGATTTAGCTGTCTTAAGGATGGTCATAAAGTATGCTCAGTATACTGCAAAATGTGTTAAACTAATAGTCAGAGAAATTCCGGATCACTTCAACCTGAGACACCGAACTCAAAATAAGTGCATAAGCTCTGTCATTGAAAATAAGGTGTTACTAACAAGTTCCATTTTCTATAACCAAAAGTACATAAGCATAGATAAATCTGCTATAATTAATTGATAGAAAACGTCATAAAAGAGAGCGAAATGAGCAAAGATGAGACCTCAGTTATGCGCACTTATCAACTTCCTCATTTTGCTAACCCCGCTAAAATAGCCAAAGTAACAGAAGTGTTAAAGCCTTATCAAAACACCATGCGAGCCATGCAGTCCTGGCAGATGAGACGTTTCTGGCAAGGCGAAGGATTTTGGAACCGTGCTGACAAAAAAGATATTTCATCCCAGCTTTCAGAGCGTTATAAATGCTCTTGCTTAAACCAAACTGTCGCCGGTCTCACTTCATGGGAAGAGATCTGTAAAGAACGCTTTGTAAAATGCGTCACCAATAGTGAGTTGTCCGCTGAGCTTAAAACCGATCTGTATCGCATTAACCGCCGTGGCGCCTGGTATCGGAAAAATCTAGAACTCCCTTCCCTGGACGATAAAAAGAAGATGGTAATTGTTTCAGAAGAAACAATGGTTCTGGCCCGTTTAATAATGCGCCATATTCGTCGTCAGACAAACTCTATTCCTAATCTTGGTCGCTCTCGGACGATGATGCTCGATGGCACTGTGGCCCAGGTCGAAAAACGTAAAGCTGGGACTTTTGACTATTGGGTTAGGGTTTCTACTTTAGAGAAATATAAACCAGTTCGTATTCCTTTAGAGGGTTATAAATACTTTAATGAAGCAGAGGGCGATGTAAGAAATTTCTGCCAAGTCCGCATAGAGAAAGATGGCGAGGCTAAATTTTCTTTGGTAAAGTCTTCAGATAAAACCGAACTCCGGACCGAAGGATCAAATATTGGCCTAGATTACGGATTGGTAACCCTATTTGCTACCTCAGCCGGAGATTTACTGGGCCAAAGACTTTATCCCTGGCTTTTGAAGATTGATAAAGAACTTTCAATCCTAACCGCTAATTTGCAGAGACAGAATATTAAGCTCAACGATTCACGCCGCTATCGTAACTTCCAACAGAGAATTAGAGATTACGTAGAGAACGAAACCAATCGTTGCCTAAACCGTGCGGTAAAGATTCACCAACCTAAACGGGTTGTGGTGGAAAGTTTAGATTTTCGCTATGGAGGTCTTTCCCGCCAACTTAACCGAATTATGTCCCGAGCTGGGCGCGCTGTTGTTAAAGAAAAGCTTGCTTCGCTGGAAGAAACGCTAGGGATTGAAATTGAGTTTACCAACCCGGCTTACACCAGTCAGGAATGTAGTGGATGCAATTATGTTTCTCAACGTAATCGTAAAGATCAAAAATTTGTCTGTAAGTTTTGCCATAAACAAGTTCATGCTGACGTTAATGGGGCCAGGACTAATTTGGGACGTTCCCAAAACAACAATGCCTGGCTCTATGTCAGTAGAAAAAACATTCTTTCGCGGCTAGACGAAATCTTCGAAGCGAGATGGGGAATTCCCTTCTCTAAGGTTGAAATCGCCCACCACGGGAGCAACAAAATTACGCCTAAGCGCAGTAGGGCTATGAGCTTACTACCGTCAGAGATGGCGGCACAGCTCATAACGTGATCTGGAATATTTTTCTATGAAAACGGATACTGTCAAGGAGGTCCTAAATGAATACGTTTCCTAAAACAAAGCACAGAAGAAGTATTTACATTCCGTCTATTTTAGATCATCCTTACGTTGTGGTGATCGTCTTATTACTGCTCATATCTCTAATGATGTGGATACAAAGTTCGAAGCCGCAGATAAGAGTGGTATATGTTTATAGAAATTCTGATATCCAGCGAACTTCTCTAACTCCCATCACTCTTCAAAACAAACTAAGTGTTGCTAATCCCCCTGTCACCCCTGTTCAAGTCCTCCATCCAAAACTACCTGTGCGCGTCCAAGAGTGTTATACCGCGCTCTGTATCCAAAAGGATATTAAGGATGCCGCTTTTGCATACGGCGTTTCTCCAACTTTTCTTAAGGGAATTGCTTTTTGTGAAAGTAGTTACCATCCTAATGCATATAATCCAAGTGGTGCAAGTGGTCTATTTCAGTTTAAGACAAGAACTTTTTATGGAAATGGAGGTCAGCAATTATGGTCTCCAAGAGAACAGGCTTTCCTAGCTGCAAAAATGTTTGCCCACGGCCAATCCTGGCAATGGGCTTGTACGGAGATTATAAAAGGTACTAATAGAACCGGTTCTCTAAAACAGTAAAAATTCTCTAGAAATGTTAGACTAACGTTAGCGGGGAGATGCTGCCTCTATCTCTTTTAGAATTATATTCGGAAAGAGATAGAGGCTTTTTATTAATAAACCCAACGTCTTTTCAAAATGCTATAATATTGTTCTAGAAGGAAGCCAAACCTCCTCAAACCTAAGTTTGGGGAGTTTTTTTAAGGTTAGCTAACTTCCAGTTCATCCTCTTGTTCATCTCGCAGATTCTCTGTCTCCGTCACAATTCCAGAACGCCCTTCCCATGCCAGTTTAGCACCCATTGCCGCAACGGCTTTATGGAAATCGTCACTAAAGCGGTCATAAACTGTCTCGACAGCAAATTCTCGTAACAAAAGAGCGTCTAACTCCTCACTAAGGCCTTTTTCAAAGAATTTTTTTGTAATATCACGATTAGCAATATTAAATGTCATTTGCTTAGCCTCTTTATTATAAACCCCATCAGTATGGCCCCCTATCTCGCTTACAATCTGAACATCAATTTCGAATCCAAGTAGTTTCTCAGCCATTACTTGAGTATATAGGGCTACAAGTTTTTGATCTGGAGTCCAACGACTAGCAGGAACTCGCTTAAGTTTTCGCATTTCTCCTTCTTCTTCAGGTCGGGGAAGATCTGTCCCAGGAGTATAAGAAGGAGTCACAAGGCCAGCCCTTTGCGGAGCGTTTGGTATGGCCTTAATATTTTTCCATTGATCCTTATTAAAACTTCCTGCTTCAACGATCTTGTAACCCTTAGACATAGCCATATTATTTGCGGGTTTATCTATCGGGTCTCGAAGTACGAATTTTTCTCCATAGCGCTGATGCAAAAGATGGTCAACGGCTTCCGGGCTTATTTTTTTCTCTCCCAACGCTTGATAGGTCCAAGGTGCTCTAGCATCAGCTTCGGTAGTCAATTTATAAGTTTCGTTTACTACCGTAGTTCTAACTTCTTTCATGTAAGCAGGAGTCACATTATCTCTATTGAAGTTAAGAGGGATTTTCTGCATTATATTTACATGCCACTTATCCCCCATATTAAACTCCACCACAGGAATTCCCATTTCGTAAAGTGAAGGTTTTTCTCCCGGTAGAGGTTCATAAATCTCAACCTTAGTCTTACGTCTAGTTGCCTTAAGCGTTCCATCTGCATCCGCCAAGTCGGTAGGTAAAGTAGCCACAAAAACCATTTTGGGTGTTCGTGGCAAAATCTCTTGCCCGTTAAAAATCGTCTTGATTGGAGGGATTAGATATTTTACGGTTTCACAAACATCATCGAATTCTGCTTTATTCATCTGCAGGATAGCTTCAATTTTTGAACCTTTAACACGTCTATTCTTAAGATCAACTTTTTTTGTCCCGTCTTCATTAAAAGTAATAGTTCCTTTAGTAGAGCTAACTACAGCCGTCTTAGAAATAGACAAGACCAATTTCTCTCCAAGGTTGAACCGCCCGCGCTTCTCGGCTTCTCCCTTCTTATTACTTTCCGCAAATAGAGTATAAGCGTGAGTCATATCCGAGAAACCTTCTGGATCGTCATCTTCAACCATCAAACTAGCTACACCACGTCTATTAGGAAGCAGTTCAAGCTTAGCCCTGACTTCTTTAGTTGAAGTATCAAAGGAATTTGAAAGTAATTCCAGTACAGCAAAACCTTTGCCTCGGCCCTCTAAGAGTTTAGCCAACCCAGACTTACTAACCTCAAACCAATGCTTAGACGAATCCTTAGTTGCCATACTCTCTCCTCTCGCTTTTCTCTCTATATCAGTTGGTCTATAAGAATTATACCAGCAATGAGGCGCGCTAACAAAGCCAAACCTCTCTTTGAGAAATAAATTAGGCTAATATTAAAGAATGGCCGAAAAGATTGAAAATTATATTGCCGATATCTCTTCTCGTTTAAATCATAGCCAAGAATTAGCGGCAGAGATAAAGAGAGTGACAGAAGATCAGAATATTCTTTATGAAGGAGTGTCTATCAAGATAGTTTTTCCTCACCCCTATTATTCCGGTGACAAAAGAATTGGTTTTTATCGCAAAGAGACCGGAAATACTGTGAGTTCTGGTGCCATCTATTGGGAAGACAATGGATTACATGTGCAAATAGGACATGCTTCACAAAACTCAAGTGCTATTAAAAAGTTTTTTCCAAAAGGAAAATCAATTGAAGCAATGACTTTTTTATTAGATATGATGGTCGCCGAAAAATGTACCACTAGAAAACTAATTCCAGAAATAGATTCTTATTCTGCCAGAAAGTCCTCACGAAATTATAAATTGCTAAAGACTAAAAAGCCTCGTTTTTTTCTGTATCTACCCTCAGAAGGAACCGAAGGAGTGATTATAGGCAGTTCTTCTCTCCGTTTTGCAGGCGCCCGTCATAATAATTTGTCTGCTGAAGGATATCGATTTTTGATTTCGGGAGATGAAGCCAACAAGCTACAAGGTATCAATCTAATAGATATTAAGCAAGATACCTGCTGTAACGTTAGTCACATTGTTGAATTAAAAACTTCAAGTAAAAAGGTATGGAATACCATTCATAAGATAGATAATCTAAAGTCATTCTTGAAAAAGAGTGAACTTCATCAAACCATTGAATTAATAAACATTAACCAAATTACCTCTATGGCAAAATCAGATAGTCCTATAACCAAAAGAGGGCTATTGGTTATATGGCCCTCTGATGCATCTGGAAGGCAATTTCTTTCTATTTGGAGTTGGACAGACATAAACGGCAAGGAACGCTTTGGAGGAGTACCTTGCACTTTGAACCCTAAAGCCAAAGATCCAATTCGTTATTCTGCTGGTGGAGACTACCCTACGGAAGGCAGATATGGGGAATTTTATAAAGATCTATTACAAGATCTTGGCAGTATTGTTGGGTCCCTTTTTTACACCAAAAAAACTAAAGATTGTAACTGTTCAGATACCCCAAGGCCAAGGCGTCACTCCGAAGCCTGAAACACTACGTCATCTCCAGTAGACAAAAAGCCCCCACGTTGTATAACGTGAGGGCATCATTAACATGAAGAATCATA
>OCZT010001109.1_pt1 | contig 27771 bp, 26 predicted proteins | sample 1539031 | NCBI WGS metagenome assembly OCZT01 (sample SAMEA3539308, study PRJEB22396) | soil metagenome | biome: tundra; feature: field; material: soil | place: USA | collected 2010-05 | depth 0.15 m | reverse complement strand
GCGCCGTACGCGAACGCGCCGATGGGAGTGGCTCCCGTCGGGCGCCGGCTACGCGCTCGCGTTCAAACTGCGGCGCGAGCCGCGCGTCTACGTCGCGTTCACGGGCGAAGGCGCGACGAGCCCTGGCGATTTCTACGAGGGCATCAACTTCGCGGCCATCCACAAGCTGCCCCTCGTCATCATCGTCGCGAACAACGGCTTCGCGTACTCCACGCCCGTGTCCGACGAGATGCCGGTCAAGAACGTGGCGGATCGCGCCCCCGCGTTCAACATCCCCGGTGAGATCGCGTTCGGGAACGACATCTTCGAGGTGCGCCGGGTCGCACGACGGGCCATCGAGCACGCGCGTCAGGGTCTTGGGCCGTACCTCGTCGAGTTCAAGACGTTCCGGCAGCGCGGTCACGGCGAGCACGACGACATGGGCTACGTCCCCGCCGGCCTTCGCGCCTTCTGGGAGCGGCGCGATCCGCTTCGGATGTACATCGACTACCTGCAGCACGGCGGGGAAATGACGAGCGATCAGCTGTCTGCGATCGACGCGGAATGCGCGGCGCTGGTGGAAGAGGCCGTGCAGTACGCCGAGTCCGTGCCGTACCCGTCGCCGGACAAGGTCGCCTGGCGGCTGTACGCGGACTGACGGCTGCCGGTGAGACGATGGGTATGACGACGACCTATCTTGACGCGATTTCTCAGGCGCTTCGCGAGGAAATGCGGCGGGACTCCCGTGTCATTCTCCTCGGAGAAGACATCGGCGTCTTCGGCGGCGCCTTCAAGATCACGAGAGGGTTTCTCGACGAGTTCGGCAGCGACCGCGTGATCGACACGCCGATCAGCGAAAGCGGCTTCGTCGGCGCGGCATGCGCCGCCGCCATCGAGGGATTCCGCCCCGTCGTCGAATTTCAGTTCGCCGACTTCGTCACCTGCGCGTTCGACCAGATCGTGAACTTCGCGGCAAAGGCATATTACCGATGGGGCACGCCCGTACCGGTGGTCTTTCGCTGTCCATCGGGCGGCGGCTTTCGCGGCGGACCGTTCCATTCCCAGAACCCCGAAGCGTGGTTCACCCACGTGCCAGGGCTGAAGGTCGTCCAGCCATCGACGCCCTACGATGCCAAGGGTCTGCTGAAGTCGGCGATTCGCGACAACAACCCGGTCATGTACTTCGAGCACAAGCATCTGTATCGCCGGATCCGCGAGCAGATCCCTGACGACGACTACGTCATCCCGTTGGGGTGCGCGGACGTGAAGCGCGAAGGCCGCGACCTGACCATCGTGACCTATGGCGCCATGGTCCACGACTCGCTCGCAGCCGCCGAGCGGCTCGCGAAGGACGGCGCCGAATGCGAGGTGATCGATCTGCGGACGCTCGTGCCGCTCGACAAGAAGTGCTTCCTCGACAGCGTCCGCAAGACGTCGCGCGCGCTCGTCGTGTACGAGGCGCACCTGACGGGCGGCTTCGGCGGCGAGGTCGCCGCGATCATCGCGCAGGAAGCCTTCGACGATCTCGATGCGCCCGTCGTCCGCGTCGCCAGCATGGATGTGCCCATTCCGTTCTCGCCGCCGCTCGAGGATGCCGTACTGCCGAGCGCCGACAAGATCTACCGTGCGGCCGTTGATGTCCTCGAGTACTGAGCCCGGAAACCAATGGACGAACCGAACCTCACCCAGGTGACGATGCCCCAGATGGGCGAGTCGCTGACCGAGGGGACCGTGGCCCGGTGGCTGAAGGCTCCGGGCGCCGCCGTCACCCTCGACGAGCCGCTGTGTGAAATCACGACCGATAAGGTCGACACGGAGCTGCCCGCGCCGTGCGCCGGCGTGCTCCGGCAGATCGTCGCGCCCGAAGGTACCGTCGTCCCGGTCGGCGGCCTGATCGCGCTGATCGAACCGCTCGTCGGGGAGCCGGCGATCCACTTCAAGGGCAGCGGCGCGCACGCGCCCGTGACCTTCGAGCGGCGCAACGCGCCGGTGGATCAGCAGCCGGCGGCCGGACGCGGCCGGAGCTTCAGCTCCGCGGTGCTCGCGAGCGCGCGCCGCGGCGGCGTGCCGCTCGATACGCTTGTCGACGTGTCGGGGTCCGGGCGCGGCGGCCGGATCACCAAGCAAGATGTGCGGCGCCACCTCGAGGGTGCCGCGGCCGGCGGCGGCGATGCGACGAACCGGGCGGCGCCGACGACTGACGGAGAGGTCCCGCGCGAGTTCGCGTACACCCCGGCGCCGCAGGACGAAATCGTGCCGATGTCACCGATTCAGCGCCAGGTCGCGCGGCGCATGAGCTGGACGACGCGAATCAGCCCGCACGTGACGTCGTTCACCGAGTGCGACATGTCGCAGGCAGCCGCGTGGATCGCTCGCGATCGCGATCGTGTCGCGAACGAGGTGGGCGCTCCGTTGACGTACACCGTGATCGTCGCCCACGTGCTGACGCGGGTGCTGGCGGCATTCCCAAAGCTGAACGCGTCGATTGTCGGTGACGCGCTCGCGCTCAAGCCGTACGTGAACCTCGCCATCGCGGTGGCGGTCGGCGACAACGACGACCTCATGGTCCCGGTCGTTCAGCACGCCGACGAGCTCTCGCTGGCGGGCCTCGCCCGCGCGATCGCCGACCTGGCCGAACGTGCGCGCACCCGGCAGTTGCAGCCAGCCGATCTCGAGCGCGGCACGTTCACGCTGACCAATCCCGGCGTCTTCGGCGGCACCGGCGGCACGCCGCTCATCCTGCAGCCCCAGGTCGCGATTCTCGCCATGACCGCCATCGTCAAGCGCGCGGTCGTCATCGACGATGCCATCGCGATCCGGCCGATGATGACGCTCGCGCTCAGCCACGATCACCGCGCCGCCAACGGCATGACCGCATTTCGATTCCTCGCGAAAATGCGGGAAGCGTTGGAGCTCGGGCTCGGACGCGGTGACCCCGGCGCGCGATGACGCCGACGGCACCGTCGCCGGCAGCGCGACCGAGCCTGGTGTACGCGTGGTGGGTCGTCCTCGTGCTGATGGTCTGCTACACGCTGTCGTTCATCGACCGGCAGATCCTCAGCCTCCTCGTTCGACCGATCAAATCCGATCTCCACGTCAGCGACACGCAGATTGGCCTCCTGCAGGGACTCGCCTTCGCGGTGTTCTACACGCTGTGGGGCATTCCCATCGGGCGCGTCGCCGACAGGCACAGCCGCCGGAACCTCATCTCGGCCGGCGTGCTGTTGTGGAGCGTGTTCACGGCGAGCTGCAGCGCGGCCGGGAGCTTTGCCATCCTGTTCCTGGCGAGGATGGGTGTAGGCGTCGGCGAGGCGACGCTCTCGCCTGCCGCCTTCTCGCTCATCAGCGACTGCTTCCCGCGCGAGCGTCTCGGCCGGGCGCTCAGCGTGTACTCGATGGGCGTCTACCTCGGATCCGGACTGGCGCTGATCGTCGGCGGCGTCGTCATCGACATCGTGACGACGTGGCCGGCGATGCACGTGCCGATCATCGGCCTGATCGCGCCCTGGCGGTTCACGTTTTTCGTCGTCGGTGCTCCCGGCGTGGTCGTCGCGCTTCTGGTGTCCTCGCTGCGCGAGCCCCTGCGGCATGGACTAAAGCAGAACGCGGGCGGCCTGGCGGTGCGCCTCGGGGCCGCCGAGGTCGTCGCCGAGATCCGCCAGCGGTGGCGATCGGTGGCCGCCGTGGCATTTGGCACGGCCGGCCAGGCGATGGGCACGTACGGGTTCATGGCATGGGCGCCGACGTTCTTCCTGCGCGTCTACGGGTGGACGCCCGGCCAGACGGGCCGCGCGCTCGGCGCCGTCGTCCTGGTCGCCGGCATGGCCGGGATGTACGTCGGCGGCTATCTCTGCGACCGGTGGCAGCAGGCGGGCATCCGGGAAGCGCCGCTCAAGGTCGGATCGCTCGCGGGGGTTGCCACCGCGGTTGTGTTCGCCGCCGCGCTCTTCGCTTCGACGCCGTTCATGACATTGCTGATCATCGCGCCCGGGCTGTTCTTTCTCGCGATGCCGCTCGGGCCGTCCTTCGCGTCGCTCCAATTGATCTTTCCCAATCAGGTCCGCGGCCAGGTGTCGGCGCTGTTCATCTTCATCAACAGCCTGTGCGGGCTCACCCTGGGCCCCCTGTTGCCGGGAGCGCTGAACGACTACGTCTTCAAGAGTGAAAAGACGGTCGGCGTCTCGCTGTTGCTGACCATGGTCGTCGCCGGGATTGCGATGGCCGCGCTGTATGGATCGGCGTACGGCCCCTATCGACGCGATCACGCACGGATGAACCCTCTTGTGTAAGTTTCCGGCCTCTCGAGCGACTTGAAGCTGGCCCCGCGAGGGACTGCCGGATTTCCGGCAGTCTTGCGTAATTCCGGCAGGATTCCTGGAAAAGATGACGATCCGCCAGGGGTACGCCTCTTGCTCGATGACCAGTTCGTTCGAGCTTCGCGCTTTACCGGTTTCCCAGGAGGAGGTGCTGTGCGGGTCCTGATCGTCGAGGACGAGCGACGCATGGCGAGCTACATCGGGCGAGCGCTGTCCGAGGAAGCGTTCTCCGTGGACATCGCCACCGACGGCGCCGAGGGGCTCGAACTGGCCCGCACCCACGAGTACGACGCGATCGTGCTCGACCTCATGCTTCCCAAGGTCGACGGCCTCAGCGTGTGCCGCACGCTTCGCTGCGAGGGCCGGCAGACGCCGGTGATCATCCTGTCGGCGCGCGACATGCTCGAGGACCGCGTGCGCGGCCTGGACGCCGGCGCGGACGACTACCTGGTGAAGCCGTTCGCGATGGTCGAGCTGTCGGCGCGTCTGCGCGCGCTCCAGCGGCGGCGGCAGGCCGGCGGCACCCGCGTCGTCCTCACCGTCGGCGATCTCGAGATGGATCCGTCGACCCGCGCCGTGCACCGATCGGGACGGGCGATCCCGGTCACGGCGAAAGAGTACGCGCTGCTCGAGTATTTCATGCGGCGTGCCGGCGCCGTCCTGACGCGGACGATGATCGCGGAGCACGTGTGGGATTTCACCTTCGATCACGCGAGCAACGTGGTCGACGTCTACGTCAAGCATCTCCGCGACAAGATCGACGTCTCCGGTGAGCCGAGCCTCATCCAGGCCATCCGCGGTGTCGGCTATGTCTTTCGCGATCCACGTCAAGCCTAAGAGCATCCGTACCCAGCTCACGTTGTGGTACCTGTTGATGCTCGGCAGCGCCCTCGCGGCGTTTGCGACCGCCGTGTTCCTCATCCGTGTGGCGACGTTGTCCCGCGAGGTCGACGCGGAGCTGAACATCCACGCGCAGCATCTCGTGGCCGTGCTGGAACCGCGGCTGCTCGAGCTCGATCCGGTCCTGGCGCTGGCCAATGATCCGCGTCTGTTCGAGGAGCCGTTCATCGTGCGCGCGCGATCGGGCGCACCGGTCTACACATCACCGACGTTTCCTCCGCTTCGCGGCGTGGACGACGCGGCGGCGGTCCGCGCGGCGCGTGGCGGCGACGGCCTGATGAGCGCCGACGATTCGGCCGGCAACACCTTCAGGCTTGCGACGCTGCTCGTGGAGCGGACCGGCGCCGCGCCGCTCGTCGTTCAGGTGGCCGCGCCGACCGAACCGGACCGCGCCATCCTGCGCCAGCTCGCCGCCACCATGCTGGTGCTGTTCGTGCTCGTGCTCGCGGCGGCGAGCTACGGCGGCAGCTTCATCGCGCGGCGTGCCCTCCGGCCGGTCGACGCGATCGTCGGACGCGTGCGCGCGATCCAGGCCAGCCGTCTCGAAGAGCGACTCGACGTGCGTACCGGCAGCGAGGAGCTGGATCGCCTGGTCGACACGCTGAACGGCATGCTGGATCGCCTCGAGACCTCGATGCACGGCGCGCGGCGGTTTGCCGCCGACGCGTCGCACGAGCTGCAGACGCCGATCGCGGCGATGCGCGCGGCGCTCGACGTCGGCCTGCGCGACGAGCTGACCGCGCCGGAGCATCGCGCGCTGGCCGGCGAGATCGTCGCCGACGTCGATCGGCTCTCGGCCCTGGTACGCGACCTTCGTCTGCTGGCGCTGGCCGATGCCGGACACCTGTTCGAGCGCGCCGAGCCGGTCGACCTCGGCCTCGTCGTCCGGGAGTGCTGCGAGATCGTGCGCGCGGTCGCCGAGCCGAAACAGATTGTCGTCTCGGTCGACGTCCTCGCCGAGGTCACCGTCAGCGGGAGCGCGCAGCACCTGCGGCGCGCCCTGCTCAACCTCGCGCACAACGCCGTTCGCTACTCGCCGGATGGCTCGACGATTCAGATGACGATCGGGCGGCTGGACACCGAGGCGGTGGTGGCCCTCGTCGACGAAGGCTGCGGAATATCGCCCGAGGATCTGCCCCACATCTTCGAGCGTTTCTATCGCGCCGATCCGGCGCGCGCCCGCGACACCGGCGGCACGGGCCTGGGGCTCGCGATTGCCGACCACATTGTCCGGACACACGGCGGCCGCATCGAAGTCTCGAGTGTGGTCGACCAGGGGTCGACGTTTGCCGTGTTCCTGCCGCTTCCCGCCGCGTCCGATCTGACGCCCGCGTCGCCGCCTCAGACGATTAACGCGTTTTAACCGGACTTTCACCACTCCTTCATTTTCAAGGCTCATCGTGAGAGGCATGACGCGTGTCTTCGCAGCCGACGCGTGTCCGGCTGAAGCCGGGGAGCAAAAGATGAAGCGCTTGCACCAGATCGCAGGCTTGTGTGTATTCGTCCTCAGCTGTGGAGCCGCGGCGTCCGCGGCCGCTGGCCAGGCTGGACCGGTCAAGGCAGCCCTCGACAAGGATGCCGTGTGCACGAGCGCGTGCCATGGAGCGTCCTGGCGAACACCGCTCCTCTCGATTTATCAAACGCGCCATGGCAACAAGGCCGACTCGCGCACGCCAGGCTGCCAGGATTGCCATGGGGCGAGCGTCGACCACCGGACCGATCCCGGCAAGACCCCGGACGTCGTCTTCGGCGCGAACTCGAAGCACATCTCCACGGCCGACGCGCGGAGCGCGGCCTGCCTGAAGTGCCACGAATCGAGCGTGCTGCCGCGCGCGAACTGGACCGGCAGTCAGCATCAGACGCGAGGGCTGGCCTGCACCACGTGCCACAACCTTCACGCGCCGGATCAGAAGGTGTTGAGCAAGGCGACGCAGGCCGAAGTGTGCTTCACGTGCCACAAGACGCAGCGCGCGCAGACGCGTCGCATCTCGACCCATCCGCTGGCGGTGACCGGCCAGGCGAGCACCGCCAAGATGGCGTGCTCGGACTGCCACAACCCGCACGGGTCGCCGGCGCCGAAGATGCTCGTCAAGAACACGGTCAACGAGACGTGCTACACGTGCCACGCGGAGAAGCGCGGCCCATTCCTCTGGGAGCACGCGCCCGTCGTCGACGACTGCACCAACTGCCATACGCCGCACGGCTCGACCAACGCGTCGCTCCTCAAGGCGCGCGCCCCGTGGCTCTGCCAGGAGTGCCACACCGGCGACCACGGTGCGCAGATCAACAGCGGCGCCAACCTCGGCGGCGGTGCCGTCACCACGATCAACGGCACGCAGCAGCCGGGAGCGGCGACGCCGCGCGCGCAGTCGGCCGCGCGAGCCTGCCTGAACTGCCATGTGCTGATCCACGGCTCGAACCATCCGGCCGGTGCGAAGTTCCAGCGCTAACCACCTTCATTCGGGGACTGTGCCATGACAACGAACACGAATGGATTTATCGCCAGGGCGACGGTGGTGGCGCGCCGGGGCGCGCTCATCGCGATGGCGCTCGCGGCATCCACGAGCCTTGCGGCGGCGCAAAGCGCGCAGGACCTCACCAAGCCGACGAGCACGACCGAGATCGGCGCCGGCGGCGTGAGCGACGGCTCCTACAAGGCCGGCGAGTACAACGGGCTCGAGAACAAGGGCCTCTTCGGCATCGGCAACATCGACTGGCGCGGCGGCAGCGCGTTCGACAGCGACAGCGCGCTGCGGTGGCGCGTCAAGGGCGTCGATCTCGGCTTGCAGTCGCGCAGCCTTTACGGCGAGATCGGCGCGCAGGGCAAGTTCCGGCTGACGGGCGGCTTCGACGAGCTGCGGAGAAACCGATCCGACAGCTATCAGACGCCGTACAACGGCGCCGGTACCAACACACTTACTTTGCCCGCAGGGTGGCTGGTGCCGACCGTGGCAGGAAGCGGCGGCACCAACACGGTCAGCGCGCGCGGACTGGTCAAGCCGATTGGTGACGCGCCGTACATCAGTACGGCAGCGGCCAACAATGGAGCCCTGGTCAGTCCGACCGCCGCGCAGACCGCCCTCGTCGACGCCGCCGCCAACGCCGACGTCCCGCTTTTTCACAACGTCAACCTGTCGACGACGCGCACACGGTATGACGTCGGCCTCGCCTACAGCTTCAACCCGCAGTGGAGCGTCGACGCGAGCTTCCGACCCGAGCACAAAGACGGTCTGAAGCCGATGGGGACGATATCGAGAAGCACCGGCGGTGATATTTCGACCATCATCCCGGACGTGATCGACAACGATCACAATCAGATCAACACGAGCCTGAATTTTAGGCGCGCTAAGAGTTTCGCGCAGGTCGGGTACTACGGATCGTTCTTCAAGAACAACGTGCCGTTCATGTCGTGGCAGAACTGGGCAACCAGCACCGGCACCGTCAACACCATGAGCAGCGCGCCGAGCAACGACTTCAACCAGGTCAACGCGACCGCGGGCGTGAACCTGTCGTCCACCACCAAACTGGTGGCCAACGGATCGTACGGGCGCAACACACAGAACGACGCCTTCCTCACCGACGCCACGACGGCACTGGTGCCAGTGAGCTCGCTGAACGGTCTCGTGGTGACGTCGACGTTCAACGCCAAGTTCACGGCGAGGCCGGTGAAGAAGCTGAACCTCGCCGCGGCGTACAAGTACGACAACCGCGACAACCAGACGTCGGTGCACATCTTCCAGTACGCCGACGCCGGCGATACGCCGGCCGCCAACGCGAATTTCCCGGCGGGCCCCAATAATTCGCTGGGGGCCGTGCTCGCGCAGAATGCGAACGCCAACCGCCCCTACAGCAAACGGCTCAATCAGGCGACGCTCGATGCCGACTACAACGTGTCGAGAGGCCAGTGGATCAAGGCCGGCTACGAGTTTCAGAAGATCGATCGCGAGTGCAACCAATCGTGGATTAGCTGCGCGGACGCGCCGACGACCGACGAGAACATCTTCCGCGCCGAGTGGCGGACCAACAGGCGCGAGGACATTAGCGGCCGGATCGGCTACGAGTACTCCGCGCGCCGGGCGCCGGGCTACAACGAGAACGCGTTCCTGGCGCTCGTTCCGTACGCCAACGTCAGCCCCGCCACGGCGACGGGAGGCGGGACTGCGCTGTCTTTCATGAACGCGAACGGGTGGACCGGATGGGGGCCCGCGGCCGGCTTCGCCGCCACCACCGGCAACATGAACCTGTTCTTCCCGAGCAACAACGCGCTGGCCAACACCATCTACGCCAACAACAACCGCATCAGCGAGCTGCCGGGGATGCGCAGGTACTACGTGGCCGATCGCAATCGCGACAAGGTCCGCAGCGCCGTCGACTGGCAGCCGACCGATGAGTTCTCGCTGCACGGCGGCGTCGACTTCAACGTGGACGACTACCCCAACTCCACCTACGGCGTGCAGAACGCGAAGGGCTGGGCCGCGAGCGTCGACGGCACGTATGCGTTCACCGAGGATCTCAGCTTCAACGCGTTCTACACCTACGAGCATCAGCGGGCGCTGACCTCTGGCGAGAGCTATACGGCCAACAGTAATGCCAGCAGCGTGACCAACGGTCAGCCCGGCGTGGTCGGACTCTCCGGCAACAGCTGCGACGGGTACACGACGCTGCAGCAGCGGAACAACAACAACAAGCTCGATCCGTGCCTGAACTGGACCTCCGACATGCTGGACAACGTGCACACGGTCGGAGTCGGGCTGACCAAGAAGGCGAACGCACTGGACGTGACCGGCAATCTCATCCTGACGCGGGCGCGATCGGACAACAACGTGATCGGCGGGAACTGGGCCAACAACATCCTTGATGGTCCGGGAGCGACCCCGACGACGACCGCGGCCTGGTTCATCTCCGCGAGCCCTTTGCCGACCGTCACGACCAACACGGCCGAAGTGCGCGTGATCGGCAAATACACTTTCGACAAGCGCCAGGCGGTGCGGGTGGGCTATTCATACCTGCGCATGACATCGGGGGACTGGGCGTACGACGGCATGCAAATCGGGGCCGGGACGATCGCCGGCGTCCTGCCGAGCAACGAGACGCCGTTCAACTACACGGTGAATGTCGTCGGCGTGTCCTACATCCTCAGCTTCTAGAAAAGAGCCACAGAGACACGGGGAATGTCTTGGGTTTCTCCGTGTCTCTGGGCCTCTGTGGCCATACGTCTCTGTGCCTCCACTCCGCCACGCTTGGTTAACGCGTTTTAACCGGACTTTCACCGTCAATTCATTTCCGTCGCCTACCTTGGAGCCATGAGACGTGTCGTTGCGGTGGTCGCACTGGTGCTGGCTGGCTACGGCCTCCGGCTCGCGATGCGATCGCCGGCGCCGCAGCCCGTGCGAACGCCGGAGGTCGTCGGCGCCTCCGCGATCGAGCGCGGCCACGCGGTCTACGCGAGCTACGGCTGCTCGATCTGCCATGGACCGGACGGGAAGGGCGGGTTCTCGAACCCGAACGCCGAAACCGACGGCAAGGTGCCGGGCATCACGTATGTCGCGGAGGGCTACACGCGCCCCGAGCTGCGCAAGAAGATCCTCGACGGCCTGGCCACGATTGGCAAGAAAGACCCGAACGGCCCGCGCCCGCCGTATCGCATGCCCGGCTGGGCGGGGCAGATGAGCGACGCCGACGTGGCCGATCTCGTGGAGTACCTGTGGAGCCTCTATCCGAAAACGGAGAAATCGAAATGGCGTTGAACCGACGTTGGAGGTCTGACATGAAACGGGCAATCGTCGCCGCCGTGCTCAGCGTGATCGCGCTCGCCGGGTTCGTCCGCGCGATCGCCCAGGAACAAGACAAAGAGGTGCCGGTCGACGCGCGCATCCTGGCGTACGACAAAGGGCCGGCCACGATCAACGTGTCGAAGTACCCGCCCGACATGCAGGCGAAGTACAAGCTTTTCGCCAAGAAGTGCACCAACTGCCACACGCTGGCGCGCGCGATCAACTGCGAGTTCGCGACCGATGACGAGTGGGAGCGCTACGTCAAGCGGATGATGCGCAAGGCCGGGACGCTCATCAGCGCAGACGAGGGCAAGCAGATCTTCGAATTCGTGACCTACGACTCGAAGATCCGCAAGAAGGCCCTCTACGACAAGAAGATGGCGGGTCAGCCCAAGACGCCCGGCTTCTGACATGCTCCGCTACTTTGGCGCGGCGCTCGTGACGGGACTCGTGGCCGCGGCCTGGATCGTGGTGTTGCCGCCCTCGCCGGTGCGGCAGCCGATCGCGTTTCCCCACGCGAAGCACCAGGGGGTCGCGTGCACGGTCTGCCATCGCGGGGCCGCGACCACCGCGCATGCCGGGATTCCCAGCGCCGCGATGTGCGCAAGATGCCACTCGACGATTCCGGGGCGCGCCACGCCCAGCACCGCGCAGCGCGAGCCGCCGATCGCGTGGGTCCAGGTGACGCACGTGCCCGATCACGTGATGTTCTCGCATCGCCGGCACGTCACGCTCGCAAAGCTCGACTGCGAGTCGTGCCACGGCAAGATGCGCGAGCGAATGGCTCCGCTCGGCGTTGCTCCCGTGCGGATCGAAATGAAGACGTGCCTAGCCTGCCACAATCGTGAGGGCGCCTCCGAGGATTGCGCGGCGTGTCACCGATGAGCCCCACATCATTCAACCGTCGAGATTTTCTCGTCTACGGCGGTGCGACCGTCGCGGGCATCACGCTCGGCCAGGTCGGGCGCCGGTGGCTGTCGCGGGCCGACGAGCGCGCCGGGGCCTGGCACGAGCAGGCGGTCGAAACGTGGGCGACCAGCGTCTGCCGGGAATGCCCGGCCGCTTGCGGCCTCCGTGTCCGCCTGATGGACCGCACGCCCGTGAAGCTCGAAGGGAATCCGGTCTGTCCCGTCTCCCGAGGACGCCTGTGCGCCAAGGGCCAGGCGGCGCTCGAAGCCTACTTCGACCCCGATCGACTCGTCGGTCCCGCGCGACGCGTGGGACGCCGAGAGGAAGGACGCTTCGAGCCGATCGCCTGGGCCGACGCCCTCCAGATCCTGGCCACGCATCTCGGGCGCGCGCGATCCGACCGGAGCGGCGTGCTGGCATTGGCGGCCGAGGAGCAGGGCGCCCTCGCCGATGCGTGGACCCAGTTCTGGACGCCGTTCGGCGGGCGCGTCGCGTGGACGCTCGCCGCGGGGAGCGCGCGACTCGCGCCACGGATGGGCGCGCTCGTTGGCGCCGGCGGCGAGCCGATCTTCGACGTCGAGCGAGCCTCCTACGTGCTCTCGTTCGGTGCGCCTCTCGTCGAGGACTGGCTCGGACCGGTCTGGACCCAGCGCAGTTACGGGCGGTTCAGGCGCGGCGGCGGCCGCTCGCGAGGCCGCTTCGTGCACCTCGAAGGCCGCCGGTCGCTGACGGCACGAAAAGCGGACGAGTGGCTCCCGGTACCCGCCGACCGTCAGGCGTTTCTGGCGTACGGCATCGCGTCGGTTCTGCTGCGCGAGGACCGTGTCGATCGCGATCTTCTCGCTGAGCTCGGCGGAAACCTCGCCGACTTCGAGCGCGAAGTCGTGGCGCGGTACACGCCGGACAACGTGGCCCTCGCCACCGGCGTGCCGGTCGTGACGTTGCTGCGCCTCGCCAGAGAGCTCGCCGCGACGCCGCAGCCGCTCGTCGTGGTGGCCGCCGATGCGCGTCCCGATCTGGTCGACGCCGTGCTGGCGCTGAACGCGCTCGTCGGCGCTCTGGATCGCCCCGGCGGCGTGTACGAATCCGCGGTGGCCCGAACCGCTCCCGAACCGATCAGCGCCGCTTCGGAATTGTCGCGCCTCGCCGCCGGCGCCAAGCCACCCGCCGTCGTCGCCCTGCGCGACGCCTCGCCGCTCCGCGCGGCCTCGTCGCCTCACGATCTGATGCCCCTGTTCGAGCACTGCGATTTCGTCGTCAGCTTCTCGCCGTACCTCGACGAAGCGGCGTCAGTCGCCGACCTCCTGCTGCCGACGCACACCCCCCTCGAGAGCTGGCACGCGCTCGCGCCGCCGACCACGGACACGCTGCAGAAAGTCGCGTGCGCGAAACCGGTGGCCGTCGCGCGTCTCGACACGCGCGGTCTGGTCGACGTGCTTGGCGCCACGGCTGCGAAACTCGGCGGCGACGTCGCCGCCGGCTACGCGTGGCGCGCCGACGCCGATGTCGTCAAAGCGGAGCTGGATCGCTTGTGGGGCCTGAGGCGCGGCACGTTGTACTCGAACGTGTTTCAGACCGAGTGGGTGCAGCAGCTCGAAACCGGCGGCTGGTGGGTGGCGCCGGCCCCCTCGCGCGAGGAGTTCGGCGAGGCCGCCCTGCGCGCGGGTGGCTGGATGGACCCGTTCTTCGCCTCCGGCGCAATCCGACGGCGGCTCGCCCAGCGTGGTCTCACGTTGGTGCCGCCCGCGATACCGATCGAAGCGGCCGCCGCCAACGCCGGGGGATTGCAGCCGGCCGTGGTGCCCGCGTCGTTCCAGCGCGCGGCGGATCAGCCCGGAGCGTCCCGCGAGTTCCCGCTGCGGCTCACCCTGTTCACGCCGGCTTGCACCAACCAGATGGGCGGTCCGAACCAGCCGGTGCTCTTCGAACTACTCGGCCAGCCGGAAGGCAGCCCCTGGCGTGTCTGGGCGGAGCTTGCGCCAGAGACCGCGCGAGCTGCGGGTCTCGAGCAGGGATCGCCGGTTCGCATCACCTCCGCCGCCGGCTCGGTTGACGCGGTGGCGATGGTCGTCGAGCGGATGCCGCTCGACACTGTTGCCGTGGCGTACGTGCCGGCGCTCAAGCCCGGCGGGCGCTGGGCGCAGCTGATGACGGCCGATGTGCGCAGCCTCTGGGGGCGGCGCGATCCGACGGGCCCGATGAACGTCCGCGTCACGCGAGTGTAGAGGAGAACTGATGTCGCGCTGGGGCCTCGTGATCGATCTCGACCGCTGCACCGCCTGTCAGGCGTGCGTCGTGGCGTGCAAGCACGAGAACAACGTCTCGTTCTCGACGCCCACGACGACGAAAGCGGGCCGGTTGATGACATGGATTCAGCTGGTGGCCGCGGACGCGCCAGGCGCGACCGGCACGGCGATGCCGTTGATGTGCCAGCACTGCGATCGTCCGCCGTGCACCGACGTGTGCCCGACGAGCGCCACCTATCTCAACCCCGAGGGCATCGTCGCGCAGGTGTACCCCCGGTGCATCGGCTGCCGCTATTGCACGAACGCGTGCCCGTATGCCGTCAAGGTGTTCAACTGGACCACGCCCGAGTGGCCCGACGCGATGTCGCCGATGATGAATCCCGACGTGTCTGTGCGGCCCAAGGGCGTGGTCGAGAAATGCACGTTCTGCCACCACCGTCTGATGGCGGCCCGCGAGCGCGCGCGGGCCGAGGGACGCGATCTGGCTCCGGAAGACTACGTGCCGGCGTGCGTGCAAACGTGTCCGGGTGAGGCGATGGTGTTCGGCGACCTCGACGATCCGCACAGCGAGGTGGCGGCGCTGGCCGCCAGCGCGCGCGCGTTTCGATGGATGGAAGAACTGGGGACCAAGCCGAAGGTCATCTACCTGCGTGAAGGGGAATAGCATGGACGCACCGCTCCCGGCATCGACGACCGACGCGTCTCACGACGAGATCATCGCGCCGATCTTCACCATCGGCCGCAGCTTCAGGCTGTGGGCGATGGCGCTCGCCGCGGTGGTCGGGTGGGCACTGTTCGCGTGGACGTGGCAGCTCACGCACGGTCTCGGCGCCACGAACCTGGGACGCCCGGTGTACTGGGGCCTCTACATCACGAATTTCGTGTTCTTCGTCGGCGTCTCGCACGCCGGCACGCTCATCTCCGCGATCCTGCGAATCGTGCAGGCGGAGTGGCGGCGTCCGATCACGCGCATGGCCGAAGTCATCACGGTGCTCGTGCTGTTCTTCGGCGTCGGCAACGTCCTGCTCGATCTCGGCAGACCCGACCGGGCCTTGAACGTCATCCTGCACCCGCATCTGCGATCGCCGCTGATCTGGGACGTGTCGAGCATCACCGTCTATCTGATGTGCAGCTCGATCTACCTGTACCTGCCGCTGATTCCTGACATCGCCCTGCTGCGCGACCGCACGACCGGCTGGCGGCACGTCTTCTACGGGCGGCTCGCGAACGGCTGGACCGGCGCCCCACACCAGTGGCATCGGCTGGAGAAGACCATCTCGATCATGGCCATCGGAGTCATCCCGGTAGCGGTGTCGGTCCACACGGTCGTGTCGTGGGTCTTTGGGATGACGATCCAGCCGATGTGGCACTCTTCGATCTTCGGCCCCTACTTCGTCGTCGGCGCGATCTTCTCTGGGATCGCGGCGATCATCACGGCCATGGTGGTCGTGCGGAAGGTCTATGGCCTCGAGCGCTACCTGCAGCCGGTGCACTTCAACAATCTCGGCCTCCTGCTGCTCGTGATGGCGTGCCTGTGGCTCTACTTCACGTTCGCCGAGTATCTGACGACGTGGTACGCGCAGGAGCCCAACGAGCTGAACGTCTTCAACGCGAAGCTGTTCGGACCCTTCGCGCCGCTCTTCTGGGCCATGCTCGTCTTCTGCTTCATCGTGCCGTTCACGATTCTCGCGAACAACCGCACGCGGACGATCACCGGCACGCTCATCGCCTCGATCTCGGTCAACATCGGCATGTGGCTGGAGCGCTTCACGATTGTCGTGCCGTCGCTCTCGAATCCGCGCGCGCCTGTGCACACGTTCGTATATAAACCGAGCTGGGTCGAGTGGTCGCTGATGGCGGGCTGCTTCGCCGCCTTCGCGCTGCTCTACATGGGCTTCACCAAACTGTTCCCGATCATTTCGATCTGGGAGCTGTCTGCCGAGACGTCCGAGGCGGCGGGCGATCCGGCGGGAGCCGCCACCGTCGGACGATTGCACCTGCCGCCCGGTCACGGACCGGCACGCACGGTCCCCGGCCTCGCGCGGACGACGCTGGGCGTCGTGTTGGTCCTGGTCGTCGTCGGTGGATCCGCCGTGGCCTTCGGGCAGACACGGCCGGCGGCGCCGTCGGTCGGACGGCCCGATCGGGCGAGCGCTCAACCGAGCCGCACTGGTCGCGACATCACGCTGTCGATCGAGCTGCCGGACAATCCGACGACCGGCGCGCTCCTGTTTGTCGAGAAGGGCTGCGTGCGCTGCCACGCCCTCGCGGGAAACGCCGCGCGCGTCGGACCCGACCTCGGCCGTCTGCACTTCCGCGGCACGGTCATGGACCTGGCGGGCTCGTTCTGGAATCACGCGCCGGTGATGCGGGAAAAGATGCTGGACATGAAGATCCAGCCGCCCACGCTGACCAGCCGTGAGATGGCGGACCTCGTCGCGTTTCTCACCGCCTATCGCTACTACCTCACCGAGGTCGGACAGCCGGGCAATCCCGCGGCGGGGAAAGCGGTGTTCGCCGGGAAGGGGTGCACGCGCTGCCACGGGGCCGGCGCGTGGGACAAGCCCGGGCCCGATCTGTCACGGTACAAGGGGCGCTTCTCCTCAATTTTTCTCGCGCAGGTAATGTGGAACCACGGCGCCGAGATGGCCACCGTCATGCGCGGCCAGGGCATCGCGTGGCCGAAGTTCGAAGGACGCGAAATGGGCGACCTGCTCGCCTTTCTCCAGGCCGGCAGCGGGGGCGCAATCGACGAACGCGTGTACTTCGAACCGGGGAGTCCCCGCCGCGGGCGGGAGCTCTTCGCCAGCAAGCGCTGTGACCAGTGCCATGCCGTCGCGGGCATCGGCGGCCATGGCGGCCCCGACCTCGGCCGGCGCGGCCGGGAGTTCGTCGGTTCCATCTCGTCGCTCGCCGGACTGATGTGGAACCACAGCCAGGGCATGACCGCGGAGCTCGCGCGGCGGAACATTCCGCGTGTGTCGTTCTCCGGACAGGAGATGGCGGACATCCTCGCGTACCTGTATTTCGTCAACTACGCGACCGTGTCGGGCAATCCCGATCGGGGCGGAGAGCTCTTCATCAAGAAATGTTCACCCTGTCATTCGATAGGCGGCGGCAAGCGCATTGGCCCCGACCTCTCGACGATCACGGACCTCGACGAGCCGATTGCCATCATCGCCGCGATGTGGGATCACGCGCCGAAGATGGACCAAGAGCTCCGCTCCCGCAATCTGCCGTGGCCGCGCTTCGAACCTGGCGAAGCCGCGGATCTCACCGCGTTCGTGCTCTCTCGCCGCTCCCAGGCCACGCCGACCGCCGCACGGTAGGGTCGCGCGAACCACCGCGACCGCAGGGTTGCGCTCCTCCACAAACGGAAACGTCATCGCCACCACGGGCAAACGTGTGCAAAAAGCCACTACCGGCTTTATGGGACACGCTGTACGGTTGTCGTGAGGCGAAGCTCGAGATGATATCGCCGGTCGTGCGCGGTTGTGTGACGTGACTGAAACAGTCCATTTAAGATCTTGGCCGACGCGCTTGGCGGCGGGTTCGGCAGTGTTCATCGTCGCATTGGGTCTGACCGTGCTGGCCGGCTGGTTCTCTCACACCCCCGCGCTGATCCAGCTCCTGCCACACCTCCCTCCCATGACGCGCAATGCTGCCGCGTGTTTCGTGCTGTGTGGTCTGGCCTTGCTCATGGTCGCTCTCGGGAGCCGACGTTGGCTGGTCGTCGTGTGCGCGGGAATGATCAGCGCCATGAGTCTCCTCACCATCTTCGAATACGTCTTCAGCGTGAGTACCGGAATCGACGAGTTCCTAGGGCCGTCCTATGTCGCCGTCAAGCTGTCGAGCCCCGGGCGCATGGCGTCGGCGACCGCAATTTGCTTCGTCCTGGGTTCCATGGCGCTGGCGATGACGCCCAGGATCCCGTCGAAGCGGTCCGCGCTTGTGTTGGGTCTGAACGGTTCGATCCTCGCGGCGGTTGGGATGGCGGCGAGCCTGGGTTTTGCGCTGGGGTCGAGCGATGCCTTGGCCTGGGGCACCCTCACACGTCAGGCGCTCCATACGGCCGTCGGCTTCTGGGTCCTCGGGTTCGGCATGATGGCGCTGGCCTGGCACGTCGAGGGGAACCCGGCCGGCGCCCCGCGCTGGTTGCCGATCAGCGTGGCGATGGGAGTCGCCACCGGCGCGGTGGTCATATGGCAAGCGCAAATCGCAGGGGGACAGGCACCGTTCGCCCTCATACCTGCCGTTGTGCTCGGTGGCGGGTGCGTGACGGCAACGGTCTTGGGGTTGACGGTCTACCTGGCGCAACGCGCCCACGCACAGACCGTGCAGTTTCAACGGATGAACCGGGAGCTGCGAACGGCCAAAGATGCCGCCGAGGCCGCAAATCAGGCAAAGAGCGAGTTCCTGGCGAACATGAGTCACGAGATTCGGACGCCGATGAACGGTGTCATCGGGATGACCGATCTCGTGCTGGACACGGAACTCACGTCCGAACAGCGGGAGTATCTGCAGATCGTCAAATCGTCCGCCGGCGCTCTGCTGACGGTCATCAACGACATCCTGGACGTCTCCAGGATGGAAGCGGGGAAATATGATCTCGACCCGATCGACTTCAACCCCCGCGATGCCATCGGAGAGACGGCGAACACGGTTGCGTTGAGGGCTCACCAGAAGGGCCTCGAATTGATCGTGGATGTCGATGCGTCCGTACCGCACACGTTGAGAGCCGACCCCGGACGCCTGCGCCAGATTCTCGTCAACCTGCTCGGAAATGCCATCAAGTTTACCCACCAGGGCGAGGTCGTTCTTCGCGTGACGAGGGAGGCGGCGACACCACCAGAGGGCGTGCTGCACTTTTCTGTCCGCGACACGGGCGTCGGCATCCCTCTGGACCATCAAGAGAGCATCTTCGAGGCCTTCACGCAGGCCGACGGCTCCGTGACGCGCACGTATGGCGGCACCGGACTTGGCCTGACCATCGCCTCACACCTTGTGCAGCTGATGGGCGGGCGCCTCTGGGTGGAGAGTGAAGCCGGCAGGGGAAGCACTTTCCATTTCACCGCGAGGTTCGCGTTGGTGAACGCCCCCGCCGCCCTAGCGGTTTCTGACGCGGTCGATCTGCGAGACGTGCCCGTTCTCGTCGTCGACGACAACGCCACGAATCGGCGCCTGCTCGAAGAGATGCTCATCGCGTGGCGCATGGTCCCCACGCGGGCGGCAAGCGCGCCCGAAGCGCTCGCCGCGCTGCACGTGGCCCAGGAATCGGGAAGGCCCTTCCGTCTCGTGCTGGCCGACGTCCAGATGCCCGATGCGGATGGCTTCACCTTGGCAGCGGCCATCAAGAATGATCCGGCCACCGCAGGCGCCGCCGTTGTGTTGCTGGCCTCCGCCGGCAAACCGGGTGATGCCGCCCGGTGCCGGGTGTTGGGCGTCGCCGCCTACCTCGCTAAGCCCATCAAGCGCTCGGAACTGCACGGCGCGATCCTGTTGGCCTTGGGTGTCCAGTCTGCTGACCGGGATCGGTCGGCGTTGGTCACGCGGCACTCCCTGCGGGAAGCGCGCCAGACCGGGCGCATTCTTCTCGTTGAAGACAACCGCGTCAACCAGTTGGTGGCCAGGCGTCTGCTCGAAAAGCGCGGGCACACGGTTGTGGTGGCGAACAACGGGCGGGAGGCGCTCGCAATTCTGGATGAAGCGGCGTGTGTCGGGTTCGGGTGTGTGCTGATGGACGTCCAGATGCCGGAGATGGATGGCTTCGAGTGCACTGGCATCATTCGCGAAAGAGAACAGACGACTGGATGTCGTCTTCCGATCATCGCGATGACCGCACACGTGATGCAAGGGGACGAGGCACGCTGCCTGGCGGCGGGGATGGACGCGTATCTGTCGAAGCCCATTCAGCCCGAGGAGCTCTTCGACGTCATTGAGCGTCATCTCGGCGTGAGCGTCCCCGTTTCTCGCCCGCCGTTGTCGCTGGACAAGGGCTGAGACGAGCCCGCGCACAGCCACGCGATGTGTTTCATCAGGCGTGGACGCCGCGCGCCGACCCGGCAGCGATCGACCGTCGTGCGACAACGAAGAGGATCAGGAACACCATGTCGATCCATGCCCAAGGAATCCACATGCTGGGCACGCCTCCCCTGAGTTGATACCAGAACACGAGGCCGCTGTAGGCGGCTTTCAGGCCGATGCCGTACACGATCAGTTCCCGATTGCCGTCAGGATCTTGGGCGATGCGGAGGAACATGAATCCGAAGATGATCAGCAGCAGCGCCGGGAACAGCACGTAGCCGGCGTGGTTGGGCGGCGTCACGTCGAACAGCCGGAAAATCCAGGGCCAGAAGAAGACAAACGCCACACCAAGCATCGCGTCGTACAGCGCAGCGACGTAGAAGAGCCACTTCCGCCAATCGTTGCTCATGTGTTTCTCTCCGTTTCTGTCTGGTGCTCACCTCTGCGAAGCCGTCGGAGCCGCTCACGGAAGTGCCGTTGGCGGTCAGCGGCGGCGTCCCCACCGTAGAACTGCTGCGCCAGGTCGCGCAGCCCCTGCTCGAGCTCGGCGACGCTCATTCGCGATGGCCTGAAGTTCACGTCGAACAGCGTGCACAACTCCCACGCCGCCGGCTGAAGGATGCGCTGTTCCCGGTGGAGTCGTTCATACAGAGGCGTGCCCGGAAAGGCTGTCTGCACGGTGATCTGCACTTCATACAGTCCGCTGTCGCGCACAAAGTGCAACACGTCGTCGAACGACTCCGGCCCCGCGCCGTCGAGCCCGAGAATGAAGCAGCCGTTCACGGTGATGCCGAACGACTGGATCGTGTCGATGGCGGCGTAATATCCATCGAGCTGTCGCGCTTTCCAGTTGGCTTTTCGCTCCAGCCCCTCCAGCGCCGCGCGCGCGGGCGTTTCGAACCCGATGAGCACCTGCGCGCAACCGCTATCGCGCATCAGCGACAACAGTTCGGTATCCCCTGCGATGGACACGTCCGTTTCCGTGAACCAACGAATGTGCTCGGCGGCGAGCGCGCGGAGGAGGCAGCGCCCATGCGCCTTGTTGGCGAACGAATTGTCGTCGGCGAATTCGATGAACGGCCGGGACCACAACGTCTTGATGCGACGCACCTCGCTGATCACCCTGTCGACGGGCTTCACCTTGAACCCGGGCGCAATCCGGATCGAGGCGGCGCAGAACTCGCAGTCGAACGGGCAGCCGCGCTGAGTCTGGACGGTCAGGCGGTTGTACTTGTCGATGTCCAGGAGCTCGTACTTCGGCATCGGCGCCTGCGCGAGGTCGAAGCTGCGGCCACGCGCATCGTAGACCTGACCCAGCCGGCCGTGCCGCAGATCATCGATGACGCGCGGCCAGAGCGGCTCGCCTTCGCCTAAGACAATCGCATCCGCGTGCGCCGCCGCTTCCTGCGGCAACGCCGTGACGTGCAGACCGCCGAGGATCACTTTCGTCCCCGCGGCGCGATATCGATCCGCCAATTCGTAGGCCTCGTTGATCTGCGCACTGAAGCTCGACACGGCAACCGCATCGAACTCCCGCGGCAGCCAGGGAGCCGGAAGGACGTCCGGGACATCCACGTACTCGAGGTCGATACCGTGCGGTGTCGCGCCCGCGAGCGTCAGGAGGCCGAGGCTTGGCAACGACGCGATGACACGATTTCGCTCGACAAACCCTGGCAGCGTGAGCCCAAGGGCTGTGAGCTCCGGGTTGTGCGCGCGAACGCCGCTCATCGCCAGCAGCCCCAGTCTCATGTCAGCAGCCACCCTCCAAGCAGGCCCCCAAGGCCGCAGAGTACGGCGAGCACCGGGATCGGGAAGAAGTGCCTGAAGCCTTCACGCCATGCCGTGAGGAAGCAGCAGGCCGGCATGGTGACCACCGCGACCGCGAATCCACTCGAAGCGAAGCGGCCATAGGACGACGGGACCGGGATGGCGGCGAGGCTGAGGGCGAACAGCACGTTGACGATGCCCAGCCCGAAGAACGCGATGTGTCCAAGCCGCACCATCCGGCGCCGGAACGACCCGTACCCGCCCATCCAGCTCTCGTTGTGGAAGAACAGCCCGATCGCGGCGCCAGACGTCGCGCCCGCAACCATACTGGTCCAGCCGACGAGCAGGTTGAACCGAGTCGGCTCCATCAAGTCGTCCCTGCCTATTTCTGCTGCACGCGCTACTTCTTGACCAGCTCGACGCGCCGGTTCGCGCGTCCTCCGTCGGTCTTGTTGTCGCCGACCGGCTTGGTGTCCCCGAACCCGGCAGTCGTCAGCCGATCCGACGCGATCGTGAAGGTTGACACGACATCGGTGTGTCCCCGGATCTCTAGCTTCAGCGTCGCGTCATTCTCGACGTCCTTGTCCTGCGCGGGCAGCGTCGTGGCGAAGCCGATGATGGCGATGCAGATGAAAAGTACTCGGGCGCGCATGTGCAGATTCCTTTGGCCTGGTGCGACGCTCATCTTACGCCCGCGCGGCTATGTCGCAACGGAGAGATCGACTGCCGGAATTCCGGCAGCGACAGCCGCGTTAAATCCTGCTGGCATTGCCGGAGCCGCATGCTAAATTGTCCTCATGAAACACCATTATCCGATTGCCGTAGTGATTGCGGCAGCGCTCGCATCAGTCTCGTCGGTCTTCATCGGGCCGCTCTTCGCGCAGGCGCCCGTTCGCGACGGACGCTGGGAAGTCTCGACCGAGATGGAAATGCCCGGCATGCCGATGAAGATGCCGCCGAGCAAGACGATGCAGTGCATCACTAAGGAGCAGGCGAACGATCCGAGCCAGTCGGTGCCCCAGGACAAGAACAGCGACTGCAAGGTGAGCGACTACAAGATCGCCGGGAACAAGGTCACGTGGACGGTGAAGTGCGAAGGCACGAACGCGATGACCGGCAACGGCGAGATCGTCTACGGGGCCGACACCTACGACGGGTGGATGAAAATCAAGACCGCGGACACCGAAATGACGATGAAGTACAAAGCGAAACGGCTGGGCGACTGCACCAAGTAGTCCAACGGCCGTTCTCGGACGCCCCTCGCCGGTCGCGGACCCGGCGCCCAGCGCAGGTGCCGTCCAGGTGGGCCTACTTCCTCACGTCATACGACTGAAAACGTGGATCGGCGGCGAGTGTGTGCTGGCGCAGGAACGCCCACGCCTGCTTGTTGATGTCGGCGGACGAGCCGTAGTAATCGTGCGTGTGGTTCTTGATCTCAGTCAATTGGGCGTTGAATCCATGCGCGTTCAACGCGTCCCGCGTCTGGCGGACGGCGGCGAGCGGAAAGAAATTGTCGTCGGTCCCCACCCAGATCGCCATCGGGATCTTCCGCGGCGTCCGTTCGAACACGTCCTGCAACTCCGGGCTGACGATGCCGGCGTGGACGGCGACGGCGGCGAAGTACTCCGATTCAAGCAGGCCCATGTCGAGCCCGTGAGTCGCGCCCGCCGAGTGTCCGAAGATGTACATGCGCCGCGGATTGATGACGTCATGGGTGATGCGAACCATCTCCATCAGCTCGTGGATGAAGTCGGGGCCTTCCTGCGGAATCCGCCACGCCTGCGGATCCGACGCATTGGGCGCCACGAGCACGATCCCCTCGGATTTGGCCAGCGGCAGCCACGGATCGATGAGCGACTTGCCGTCGTGCCCGGAGCCGTGGAGCAGCAGAATCACCGGCGCGGGACCAGGGTTCGCTCTTTCAGGAATGAAGAGGTAGTAGGTCCGCTTCTGGCCGGCCGACTCGAACGTCAGCCTCTCGACCTTTTCAGAAGCCCCGACGCTGAACGTCCACAAAAACGCGGCCGCCACGAGCGCGGTCGCCGCCGGCTTCGTCATCTTCATCTCTGCTGGAACCTGGGATCTGGAAATTCCCGCCCACTTTAGCCCATGACTGGCTGCCCACAAGGCAGAAGACAAGCCGGCTTGACATTCAGCGCGACTTAGTGGAAAGTTAGCTTGACATGGCGCCCAACGTCCTGAACAGGGTCAAGGAGTTTCGCGGCAACCGCGGCTGGACGCAGCAGCAACTCGCGGACGCGGTGGGCGTCTCGCGGCAGAGCATCAACTCCATCGAGCGCAACCGCTACGTGCCGAGCCTGCTGCTGGCGCTCACCTTCGCGCGGGTCTTCAACTGTTCGACCGACGATATTTTTTCGCTGGAGATCAAACCATGAAGGTCCCCATCCTCGGCCTGGCGATCGACGAACGTTTCCTCACCCACCGCCTCCGTTCCACCAGCGTGGCCGGGGTGACCGGCGGCGTCGTCGCCATCGGCCTCTTCACCTACCGCTTCTACGTCGACCACCTCTGGAGCTGGGACTTGTTGGCCGTCAGCGTCACGATCGCGGTGGTCAAGCTGGCCGTCTTGATCTGGTACCGTGTGACCGATTGAACCTGAATGGAGAGCAGAGCATGATCCCTCGAATCAAAGACCGCCACACGATGAGAACCGTCGGCCTCTGGTGCCTACTGCTGGGCAATGGTTTGCACTTACTCATCCACCCGGCCGCCCCCGTCGCGCAGAACCTGGTCGACGGAGTTTTCGGAGTCCTGTTCGGCGTGTCGATCGGTTGCCTTCTCTTGAGCCTGCGGCGGACCGATCGTCAGTGCTCGGGGTAGGTCAGTCCGACACCGCATAGCCGGTTTCGACCGCCGCGAATACCGTATGCTCTCTTGCGATGCTCAACGCATTCGGTCTCGCCGCCGTCACCGCTACGCTCGTGTTTTACGCGTTAGAGGACCGCTCGCCCGCCTACACGCTCGCCTTCGCGGGCGGCTGCGTGGCGTCTTCTAATTATGGCTTTCTTCAGGGCGCGTGGCCGTTCGGCGTCGTCGAAATCGCGTGGACCGTCGTCGCGGTCCGGCGCTGGTATCGACGGCGCGTCAGCCGTCGTAGCGAACCATGACGATCGTCACATCGTCGCTCTGCGGCGCGTCACCGCAGAAGGCGCGGACGTCCGTCAACAGGGCGTCGAGCACGACTTGCGGAGAGGCCGTGCGGTTCGACTCGACGCACGCGAGCAGCCGTTCGTCGCTGAATTCGTCGCCCGCTTCGTTCATCGCTTCGCTCACCCCGTCGCTGAAGGCGACGATGAAGTCGCCGGGTTGGAGCGTGAGCGCCTCTTCGTCGAACGCCGCATGTTCGAAGAGGCCGAGCACGACGCCGCCGGTCTCGAGGCGGCGGACGAGGTTCGCGGTGACGAGAAACGGCGGGTTGTGCCCGGCGTTGCAGTACAAGAACGATCCGTCGGGACCGAGAATGCCGTAGAAGGTCGTGAGGAAGCGCGCTTCGATCGCGCGGCGGAAGAGGCCGTGGTTGAGACGCCTGATGAGCGGCGCGGCGCTGTTCTGGTACGTGGCTTCCGAGCTGAACATCCCGAGCACGGCCGCCGCCAGGAGCGCGGCGGGCGATCCTTTCCCCGCCACGTCGCCGAGGATGAACCCGAAGGCGCCGGTCGGCAGGTCCACGTAGTCGAAGAAGTCGCCGCCGACCGCGCGGCAGGGCACCGATGCGGCGGCGGTCGTGAAGAACGCGCCGTCGCGGTTCGACGCCGGCAGCAGCGACTGCTGGATGGCCGCCGCGACCCTCAGTTCCTGCTCGAATTTCGCCTTGTCGAGCGCTTCGCGGTACAACCGCGCGTTTTCGATCGCGAGCGCCGCTTCGGCGCTGAGCGTCTCGAGCGCCGAGCGCGCCGACGCCGACTTCAGCGCCCCGCGCTCGCGGCTGTCGAGATAGAGGACGCCGATCATCTCGTCGGCGCCGCGCTGATCGGCCCGCTCGACGTAGCGGACCAGGCGCAGCGGCGTGCACAACACGTGGCGGATGCCGAGGGCGATGGTGCCCGTGTGGAGCTGTGCGAGGTCGCCGTCGAGCAAATCCTCGACGATCATCTGCTCGCCGGTCGCGAACACCTTCTCGGGAATCTTCCGGCTCGTCTCGAACGTGCGGCCCGGCAGCGTGACGTGTCCGCGCGCGCGCGCCAGCTTGAACTCGAGCTGCATGTCGCGGTTGGCGAGCATGATGAACCCGCGCTCGGCGCCGGTGACGTCGATCGCCGAGTCGAGCACCAGCGCCAGCACCTCGTCGAGCACGCGGCCCGACCCGAGCGCGCGCAATCCTTCGAGCAGCGCCGCCATCTGGCGCAGCTCGGTCGCCGCCGCCACCGCGCTCTTCTCGACCGACGGCGCCTCGTCGTCCACCACGAAGGTGATCTCGGTGTCGCCGGACTGCCCCAGACGGATGTGATCGCCGTGCACGAGCACGTGCTCGCTCGTGCGCTCGCCGTTGACGAAGGTTCCGAACCGCGAGGCGCGATCGCGAATCGTGCAGACGCCGCCCTCGACCGAGATCTCCGCGTGGACGCGCGAGATGTCGGCGCCGGGCAGCCGGAGATCCGTTTCGCTCCGGCGTCCAATCGTGAAGAGCGGTTTGTCGAGCGGGACAATCCGCCGGCCGAGCGTATCGGTGACAACGAGACGGGGCGTGGACGGCGCAGCCATGGGATTGGGCGTCAGTATACTGGTAGTCTAACCATGCCGCGCTTCAAGTTGACCATCGAGTACGCCGGCACGCGGTACAGCGGCTGGCAGATTCAGAAGAACGCACGGACCGTGCAGGGCGAGATCGATCGCGCGGTTCGGACGGCGACCGGACGGACCGACTTCGAGCTGTACGGATCGGGACGCACCGATGCGGGCGTCCATGCGCTCGCGCAGGTCGCGCATCTGGACGTCAGCACGAATCTGCCCATCGACGCGCTGTGCCGGCGTCTGAACGACGAGCTCCCCGCCGACATCCACGTGCGCGCGGCGGCGATCGTCCCCCACCGCTTTCACGCGCGTCACGACGCGGTGTCGCGGACCTACCTCTATCAGATCGCGAGGCGGCGCACCGCCTTCGCCAAGAACTATGTCTGGTGGGTGAAGGAACCGCTCGATCTCGCGCGGATGCGGGAAGCGGCCCGCGCATTTGTCGGCATGCGCGACTTCCAGTCTTTCGCCAAGAGCGATGCGCAGGACATCCGACAGGACGGCCTGCAGGACGAGGTTGAGACGCGCAGGAACAAATCGACCCTGGTGCTCGTCGACCGTCTCGACATCGCCGAAGAGGATGATCTCGTGCTCGTCGGCATCGAGGGATCGCATTTTCTCTGGAAGATGGTGCGGCGCATCGTCGGGGTGCTCGTCGAGATCGGCCGCGGCGGCCTCGACCCGGCCGATGCGGCGCTGTTCCTGACCGAGTCGTCCGCGGCGCCGGCGCGCCTCACCGCGCCGCCGTCGGGCCTGTTTCTCGTGCGCGTCTCGTACACAGGCGATCCGCGCGACACCACGCTCCGCGCGGCGACGCCGGTACGCTGAGCGATGCCTTCCCTTGTGACGTTTCCGCGTTGAGCTCTCACTTTCGAAGAGGCGTCCAATCCGGACCGAAGCGGACGCCGAGCGCGAGGCGCACGACCTCGGCGTAGCTGGCCGCGCCCGCCTGGACGCGGTTCGCTTTCAAGTAGCGATCGTAGACGCGCCATCCCGCCTCCGATACGCGCGGGTTGACGTGCCGGCGCACGCGATCCGCGATCGCGCGGCGATCGGCCCGCGGCCCCGCCGCCAGCCGCCTCCAAATGTCCGCGCGATCGGCCG
>OCZT010001107.1_pt1 | contig 27775 bp, 27 predicted proteins | sample 1539031 | NCBI WGS metagenome assembly OCZT01 (sample SAMEA3539308, study PRJEB22396) | soil metagenome | biome: tundra; feature: field; material: soil | place: USA | collected 2010-05 | depth 0.15 m | reverse complement strand
TGAACCCGGTGAGGAAACCCCGCCCGACCAAAGGGAGTGCGGGGAGGAGGTCATTTATTTTCCATTTCCATGAAATAATTAATGAGTTCATCCGTCAATATAAATATCATGAAAAAATACTTCATATTTGTTTTCGTTTTAATGGCTTTTGTAGTATCAACACCTGCTGCTCATGCGGATAGTTATACATTCCAAAACGACCTCAGTTTTGGTAGTTCGGGAAACGATGTCAGCACTCTTCAGTCATGGCTTATTTCAAAAGGATATGATATTCCTGCTGTAAGTTCGGGTGTCGCCGCTCATGGCTATTTTGGATCTCAGACTAAGTCAGCACTTATCCGATATCAGCTTTCCGTGGGAGTTCCAGGTACCGGCTTTTGTGGGCCACTTACGCGCGGACGATTGAATGGAAATAGCAATGATAACCGTGGCGCTTCACTCCGTGTTATCTCGCCTAATGGTGGCGAGGTATGGACTAGAGGAACCACCCAATACATCACATGGACTGGTGCACCAGGCTTTCTCAGCAATCAAACAGCAAGCATTAGCCTCGAATTTCCAACCCCAGCGTGCGCACAGCCCGGCCAGATTATCCGTTGTATGATGATGATCCGCGCACCGATAATAATCGCAAATGGAGTGAACTTGAATTCTGGTTCGTATGCTTGGAATGTTGGACAATCGAATGAGACTGTTCAAGATGGTCAATACAAGATTCAACTATGTCCAACCAACGGCAGTGCATGTGCTGCAAGCGACAATACTTTTACGATAACATCAAACAACACGTTGCCCGGCAATACTCCTGTCGTAAGTGGTATAGATGCGCCGACTTCACTCGCTGTCAATCAAACAGGAACATGGGCGGTCCACGCTTCTGATCCACAAAATGGGACATTGAGCTATTCTGTAGATTGGGGCGATACATCGAATTGTAATTATCCGATGACCTGTTCCGCAGCGTATCCGATTGTTGCTTTTGTTCAGAGCACAACATTTACACATTCTTATTCAACTGCCGGTACGTACACAGTTACTTTTGTAGTTAGAAATGCTGCTGGACTTTCGGCGCAGACGAGCTCTACCGTTATTGTTACGGGCCAAACTACTGCTGGTCCATTGAGGATACTCTCACCTAACGGCGGTGAGACGTGGGTCAAGGGAACTACACAATACATAACATGGACATCGCCTTATTACTTTGTGGCTACAACTGCTGACTTGAAGATCACCCAAAGATATGTTTGTACAACACAGGTCTGTCCTGCAATCGCGTATGCGCCATATACCATAGCCACAAATATTCCAATCAATCAGAATTCATACAACTGGAGTGTCGGGACGGCGTTAAATTACTCTGGAGTATCTCAAACTCTTCCTGATGGTCAATACAATATTCAAATATGCGAGACTGGGACGAGCAACTGTGATTCGAGTGATGGAGTATTCACAATAACTTCAGGCACAGTTTCCACTCTTCCAAGTGTTACTATTATTTCGCCGAATGGGGGAGAACAATGGAGGGTAGGGACGAACCAGACTGTTACCGTAAATATAAGTGGCGATCCAACCACCACTATCGGCAATCAGGTCAACGCTTTCCTAGTAAATATGAGTAATCAACAGACAGAAATACTCGATGACACCTATTTTTCAGGAGGAGCACCCGGGCCGACAGGATTGAAAACATTTACTGTCTCTGTGCCGTCTAATACTATAACGGGAAATTACAAGTTATCAGTGGAGCTGCTCGCCACACCATTGGCAATGACAAATTGTTATAACTGCACTATTCCAGGTCCGCAAGTCCAAGCGCGTGATTCTAGCGATGCCTATTTCAGTGTAATACAATAGATTTCTTTTTGGCATATAACACTTGACAAAACACTAAAAATGTGTATAATTCTCCGCAGGTCTATAGTCAATTTTGGTCTTTAAAAACTAGCGAAATTCAACAAAAAACCACACAAACGAAAGGACAGTTATGAATCATGTGAAAGTCAAAGTGCCCATATTCTTCGGCCTCCATGCGAAGCCGGGAATGGTGTTTGGAAGGGTGATCGGCCTCGTGCCCATCGCCCTTGCTGTCGGGCTATATCTTGTCGCGTCACAAGCGCGGCACGAAAAGAATCCCGACGATAAGCTCATGCCCACCGTCAGCCAGATGGTGCAGGAAATGAAAACCATCATCACCGTGCCGGACAAGCGTTCGGGTAAAAACCTCTTTTTTGAGGACACCAAGGCGAGCCTCACTAGGCTTTCCGCGGGTATCGGAATCGCGGCAGTCATAAGCTACACATTCGGAATCCTCATCGGAGTGTTTCCGGGGATGCGTGCGCTTTTTACTCCGATCATTACGACACTGTCAAACATAAATCCTTTGGCTGTGCTCGTGATCGTGCTCGTTGCTCTTGGGGTGGGGGAGGCTTCAAAAATCTTCCTCGTCACATTCGGCATCGGCATCGTCATGATCCGAAACGTCAGCCAGATAGTGGAGAAAATGCCGGACGAGCTTACCGTAAAGGCACTGACGTTGGGAGCTTCCCAGTTTCAAGTGATCTATCGGATTGTCGCTCCGCAACTTCTCCCGAGGCTTATTGATCTTATTCGCGTGTCGCTCGGCGCCGCGTGGATATTCGTCATCGCTTCCGAAGCAGTCGCTTCAACCGAAGGGTTGGGGTATCGCATCTATCTGCAACAGCGCTATATGAATATGGCCTTGATCATTCCGTATGTCGTGTATATCTCTATGCTCGCATATTTAAATGACCTCGGCCTTCAGCTAGTGCTCAAACTCAAATGCTTCCGCTGGTATTCGAGCTGCAACTGAAAGAAATTGAATATGGAAAATACTACTAACACGTCTAATGACATCAGTCATCAGACAGAATTCAGACCCAGAGTCTTGAGCCAAAAGCCAACGCTTACAGGCAGAGAGGCTCTGGTCGTCGAGAGCGCCTATCACGGCTTCTACGATGCAAACAAGGGCAGGGAACGGATCGTCCTTCACAACATTGATTTGATTGTGGAGCCCGGAACGTTTTTATCTCTCGTCGGTCCATCAGGCTGCGGAAAGTCAACGCTCCTGAAGATCATCACTGGTCAGGAAACGGTTCAAAAGGCAGTTCAGTTCGATGTCCTCGGAAAAACGGTTGGTCTTCCGGATCGCCGGCGCGGCGTGGTGTTCCAGGCATACAGTCTGGCGCCACATCTCACGGTTCTCGGAAACATCCTCCTTGGACTCGAGTTCCAGGCTGGTTTCTTCGAGCGTTTCTCGCCAAGTTGGCGAAAGAGAGCAAAAGAAATCGCGATGGCGTATCTTGAAACGATGCGCCTCGCGGATGCTGCGGATAAATATCCGAGCGAACTCTCCGGCGGAATGCGGCAGCGGGCGGCGATTGCACAATCGCTCATCACCATTGACATGTTCGGCATGCCGGACATCCTTTGTATGGATGAGCCGTATGGAGCGCTCGATCCCTCGACTCGCGAAGACTTGCAGGTGTTTATCCTCAAGCTGTGGGAGAAATACAAGAAGACGATTATTTTCGTCACCCACGACCTTGAAGAAGCACTCTTCCTCGGCACCCGGCTCGTCGTCCTGTCCCAGTTTTGGACATCTGACCTACCACCGGAGTTGCAAGAGGGTGCGAGGATCGTCCTCGACCAACCCCTCGACAACCGGGCCATGTCAACAGACATCAAGAAGACCGCCGAGTTTGGCGAGAGAATTCAATACATCCGCGACGTGGGATTCAATCCCAAACAGCGGCGTCATGTTGCGGAGTTCAACTCCCAGCTGACTCATCCCAGTTCATTCCAAACTCTTTCCACTGAAGAATGCCACATCGGTGGCGGTTTTTCGGAAAGGGAATTGTTGGACAAGGACTGACAAAAACATCACCCCGTTGCAGCATTGCTGCAACGGGTTTTTTATATATGCAGACTAACCGTGATTCTTACATGAAGTCTTTACAAATCTATATAACCATGATAGTATTTTTCGCAAATCGAACCTTGAAAACTGAACAAAAAACACACAAAAAACTATGCAAAATAAGCTTATTCGGAGATTCTATCTCCCCGGTGCGCTTGTCTATGTTTTTCTTCTGACATGGCAACTCATGCGCATTTTTGAGCCGAATGCGCCGATAGTTTCAATCAAAGTATTTTGGTCATATTTTTTAGTGACCTCGATCGCTCCTGGCCTTACCGGATACGTCCCTACAAGCATGTGGGGAAAATTGACCGCCGAACTCATCTACATTTGTGGCGCGGCAGCACTCACTGCGATTGCGGTAAAAATAATATATGCCGCAAGAGAAATTGAAACAAAAAAATTGAAAGGACTTGTCAAAATGAACTGCTCAAACCACGTCATCGTTCTCGGCTATCGCGAAGGTGATACTGAAGCGATCATCACTGAAATTCTGGTGGGGAATCCCACAGCGAAGATTGTTCTTTGCTCAATGCGGATAAAAGAAAATCCGATGCCCGAAAAAATTGATTTCGTCTACGGTGACAATACCGCAGACGACACCCTCGATCGTGCATGTATCGGCGAAGCAAAAAAGATTCTCATCTACGGCCATACCGACGATCGCGCTATTGCAGTCGCTATTGCCGTAAAATGCCGCGCTTCAAAAGACGCACACGTTACTAGTGATGTCCTTGCCTTTGATCCTTCTCTACGAAACATCGATATTTATTAACCGTAATATAAAAAAACATGTTTGATATTGGAACAAAAGAAATAGTAATAATCGCAGTCATCATTGTTTTGCTTTTTGGAGCAAAGAAAATTCCAGAGCTTGCTCGAGGAGTGGGGGATGCTATTCGTCACATTAGAGGCGGTTTTAGTGATAAGACCGAGGATACAGACAACAAAAAGAAATAATAACCTTTTTAACCGCTCGCAAAGGCGGTTTTTTCGTATGGACAGGATGACGTAGCTCGATTACAATCAATGTATGAAAACAGTGGGAAGAATAATTATTGTTTCAGGATTACTCATCGGAGGCACGTTTGCTTTTCGATTTTGGGCGCTTCAAGAGTTTAATTTTACACTCGATACCATGCTTGCTAATGTGGCTAAGAGTAGTACAGTTTTTGTTAGTGCGCGAGTGTTACCAACTATCGCGACCTCGACCTCGACCGCGACCTCGACAGCTTCTACAACAATAGAACTAGCTACATCAACATCTGTATTTACAGGATTACGTTTTGTGTTTCCAACAGGAAAAAGTCATTTGTATCAGGGGTGTTCATATATCGTTACATGGCAGTCATCCTCAACTATTGAAACAATGAATATTTCTCTTGTAGATGCCGGAACATTAAAAACTGCTGGACCTATAGCCGGTGGTTTGCCGGGGACAACCACAATCAGCGCGGATCAAAATTTTCCATGGAAAATTGGGAATGTGTGGCCCGGAAGATACTCTGTCTTTATTTCAAATGTAAATGGTACAACAACAAAAATAAGAAGTTCTCAATTTGAAATAAATCAATTACCAAGTAGTGTGCTAAATTCCCAACGAGATGAATTTTGTGTGTCCCAAGGGAGTACAACCCCTATTCAATAAACACTTCTTCAGTAGTGTCCATATCCTGTTTTCTTGTTTTAATAAACAATGCTGCAACAGCACCGATCAACATGAGTGTTGCTGCGCTCGCAAATACCACTCCGTACGCTGATATTTGAGCTTTTAGATTCATGAGTCCGATTGCAGCTGTGTATTGTGCTGCTGTATGGATATGAAGAGTACTATTTTGGGCTATATTTAAAATATTGCTCTCAATTGATTTATTAAGAATCGTGCCGAATATTGCGATACCAAAAGCTCCTGCAATATTTCGGGCGAGAGCGAGTACTGAGGACGCAACACCAATTTCTTCATGCGGAACCGCTGTTGCCACTAGGTTGGTACGTTGCGCCATACCAAAACCCATACCAAAGGCCATGATTGCAAGGGGAATAATAATGTCGATAGCGTGTGAACGAGGGTCGATCCACAGGAACATGTAGAGGCCTATTGATGAAATAAGTGTACTGATTGCAATCACATAGCGAGGCTCGACTTTTCCGATAAGACGTCCCCCGATAGGGGATGAAACTGCAAACATAAGTGCAAGGGGAATGAAAAGATATCCAGCTTGTGTAGCTGTCAGACCAAGAAATGTTTGTGCAAAAATTGGGACAAGAAAGACGCTACCGATGAGGCCGATGAAGACGATGAAGTTATTTGCAATTGTGTGAACGAAAACACTATTTTTGAAAAATTTAAGATCGACAATCGGTTCTGGATGATGCTTTTCAATATAGATAAATATTGCCATAAATACGGCCACAAAAGCATAGCTCAGAAGACTATTTGTTGAAGTCCACCCCCAATCAAGTCCTTTATCAAGTACTAACACAAGTGCTGATAGGGATGCTCCAAGGGCCATGGCACCCCACCAGTCAAAAGCATGTGTAGTGGTATTTGAGACTGACTCTTTTATATACGTAAGCGCCATAAGAAGGCCGACAATTCCGATTGGAAGATTTACAAGGAAAACCGATCTCCAACCAAAATGGTCAATAAGCGGACCGCCGATAAGCGGGCCAAAGACTGAAGCTGCAGCAAAGGATGTTGACCAAATACCAAGAGCTTGCGCACGCTCTTTCGCATTTACAAAAGTGACAGCAATGATCGCCATGGCGGTAGGGTAGTCAGCAGAACCAGCGATAGCTTGGATGATTCGAAACACAATCATTGAAGAAAGGTTCCATGAAAGTCCCGCGAGTACCGATCCAACAATAAAAATACTGAATCCAAGGATGTATACTTTTTTTCGGCCGATAGTGTCACCAAGTTTTCCCCAGATTGGCACAAAGATTGCGTTAGCGATGATGTACGCTGTTGCAATCCATCCCGCTGAAGACATGGAGATGGAGAAGTCCTCGATAATTTTTGGTAACGCTAAGTTGACGATTGTCTGATCGAGACGACCCAAAAAAGTACCGACAATAACGGTGATCAATATCATCCAGCGGAGTCGATCGTTTTTCATTGCTGTTTAGTTTTTATAAATCCACACACGTGCTGACATGCCGTTTGAGAGTTCTGGATAAAGATCGGTATTGAAGCGAATTTTAACGTCAAACTGCTGTATCGCTCGTTTGTCAGAAATAGTAAAGACAACATCACCTGAATGGGCCGTAGGGCTTATTGTGTCGACGATTCCGCTGAATTGTTTACTTCCGTATGCATCGACGGTGAATAGTGCATTCTGGCCTACCTTTACATCAGAGAGACCTTTATCTTCATCGATATGAGCGATAACACGAAGATCATTTGGATTAATCATATTAACTATGCTTTCTCCGGCACTTACAAGTTTTCCAGTGTTGTCAGCTGTTTCCGTAATTATTCCTGATGATTTCGCTTTTACGAGCTCATTGCCCACTTGAGCAACAACCGTATTTTCATTTACTTTATCGCCACTATTTACAAGTATATTTTGTACTATTCCAGATGTATGTGCTGCAAGACCGATGATTGGAGTTTCGAGATTGGCTTTGTCGGTATAGACGCGCTCGCCAGTCATTTTTAGGTAGACACCAAAGGCGATCGCGATTATGACAAGAGCGATGCTTCCGCCTACACGTACATAGACGTTTTTTGCCAGACGTTTCATTACTGATTCTTTTTGCTGTTCTTGTTTTTGTTCGTGTGTTGACATGGTTGTGTTAATTTTTATCTTAATTACCGAATGATGCGACTATATTTCCTTCGGATAGACCGCTTACTACTTCAGAGAAGCCGTCCGGACTTTTTATCCCAGCTTTGATTTTTGTTTCTGTAAATGTGTTTGAAGAAGGATTTTTAATAAGTACAAAGGTATCTGCTCCGCGAGTGATGATCGCACGAGTGGGGATTGCAAGCGAATTTTGAACGCGTTTGGTGATGATAGAGGCGTTCGCTGTCATTCCTGAACGTATACGGGAATCGTTGTTTGAGAAATGCAAGGTTATTTTGTATGAGCTAATTCCATCTGAAGATATGGTTTGAGATGGGTCAATAGATGTAACACTTGCGGGGAATAGTATATCGTTACCGTATGCATCAAGAGTGACATTTGCTATATCTCCAACGGAAACTTTAGCTACATCAGTTTCGGGTACTTGAATTTCGATTTTGTACGTACCGTTTGACATGATGCCGAACGCTGGCATTCCTGCAGCAAAAACTTCACCGATTTTTGGTTCAACTCGAATGATGATTCCATCAAAAGGGGCAGTGATGACCGTGTGATTTATTTGACTCTGAATAGCGCCAACTTGGGCAATTGTTTTTTGGACTTGTGCCTGGCCTTGGTTTGACGATTGTGACAGTGTGCTTTTTGCGGCTATGTATTCTGTTTCCGCAGCTGTCATCTGTGTGAGTGCGGCATTTGATATTGCCCGATCGGCATCTATTTGGCTTTGTGTATAGCCACTTGAATTTACAGTCATTGTATTTGTAAGTGTCGAAATATCGTTCAAATATTGCTTTATATACCCTATGGTATCGTCGGCAATTGGTTGCGATGTAACGTTTGCTTTCCATGCCGAAAGTTTGTTTCCTACTGCGACGCGTTCGGCATTTATTTTATTTTGCATCGGGATACCGTCCGTAAAAAGGGTAGTCATTGGTGCCATTGAGACAGCCGAAGTAAAGAATGAATCGGTCTTGCCGAGGATAGCACTTTCAGTTTTTAGGTATGCATCGCGCATTGTTGATGCGAGAGTGGTTGATGCATCAGCAAATTTTTGGGTGTTGATTGAAAGGTTTGTCTCGGCGCTTAATTGGTCTGCTTTTGCTCCCTCGAGATTTGCTCGAAGGATGTCGCCTGAAAGGGAACCAAGAACATCGCCCTTTTTGACTGAATCCCCAACAGTGACATTTACCGTAGCCACGGTTCCAGCTGCCTGGTCAAAAGCAAGCGTTGCCTCTTGTTCTGGCGCGATTTTACCTGTTGCTGTGACGGTCTCCGCCAAGTCCTTTCGGGTGACAGAGGTTTCCGTATAGTGTTGTTTTTGTGAAGGAGTAAGAAGCATCGCTGTTGCAGCAATTGCCACAAGTAGTGTAATTCCTCCGATTCCATATGAAATTTTAATTGTGTGTTTTGTCATTTTTTTGCGCGGGGCGTTTTTATTTTTAATTTATTCTCGTCTGAATTTATTTTCGTTCCGGATTTCTTTTGCTGTTTCATCGAAAATTGAAAGATATTTTTTTGCATCACTTGAAAGTCGTCCGAGGATGGTCACCGCATTTTTTCGATCAGACTCTCTCACTTCAGAAAAAACATTTTCAAAAGTAATTGTTGCTTGTCGGAGGGCCTCATCAAGCGTTTTTCTGCCTTTTGGCGTAAGCGCTGTTGACGGCTTTTTTTCAACCAAGCCCTTTTCTCGAAGGATATTCACTTGCCTACTTATCGATGCTTCGGTCACATCCCAGTAATCCGCAATATCCCTCTGCGTCATGTTTGTTTTAAAAGCGAGCACATAGAGGATGCGAAAATGTGATATTCCGAAGCCCATTTTTTTGCGGAGGGCAATCGTCGATATTCTGTCGAGAAGCGCCCGGAGTTGCATCACTGGGCGGATTATCTCCTGGATCGATGTTATCGGTTTTTCAGCTGTTTTTTTGTTCATGATACGTTTATTTATAGGGCTATTGTAGGCGAGAGGGTAGTTAGCGTGTTTTATGTGAAAAAAGCACAGCATGGCACGAAACCTCTCGTTCGGAGACAATCTTAACATGTTAAGTTTACCTTTTCAAGGGGTAGTGCGAGATAAAAGGGGCGACTCGGGTGGGGGATGTTGTATCCTTTGCCCTAAATCCGTATAATTGCTCCATACAAAATTTATGACAAAAATAAAAACAATACATGCACGGGAAATTATCGACTCGCGTGGCAACCCCACCGTTGAGGTAGAGCTTGTTATTAGTGAAGGAACAGCGGCAAAGAAGAGCATTTTTTTTGGAAAAGCTGCGGTGCCGTCCGGCGCTTCTACAGGAAGCCATGAGGCGATTGAATTGCGGGATAAGGATGTGAAACGTTACGGAGGAAAAGGCGTACAAAAAGCTGTAACAAATGTAAATACGACCATAGCGAAAGCTATTAAAGGAAAATCGTTTGACCAGCGAACGCTTGACGCTGCGCTTATAAAGCTTGATGGCACTCCAAATAAAGCAAAGCTTGGTGCAAACGCAATCCTCGGTGTTTCTATGGCTTTTGCACACGCAAGCGCGGCAGCCATGAAAAAACCTCTCTATGTTTATTTCAAAAAGATTTCTAAGGGCACTCTCGTGCTTCCGGTGCCGATGATGAATATCATAAATGGTGGACAGCACGCTGAAAATTCTGCTGATATACAGGAGTTCATGATTGTTCCCGCAGGACTCGGCTCATTTAAAGAAGCTCTTCGAGCTGGAGCAGAGATTTTTCATGCATTGAAAAAAATCTTGCATGATAAAGGTCTTGCAACGACAGTGGGGGATGAAGGTGGTTTTGCACCGACGCTTTCTTCAAATGAAGCGGCTCTTCAGGTTGTTGTTGAAGCTATTACAAAAGCCGGATATGTTCCCGGAAAGGATATTTTTATTGCTATGGATGCCGCAGCTACTGAGTTTTACAAAGCGGGCGAAAACGGTGCCCCTGGAAAATACAATCTCGCTCGTGACAATAAAATGCTGACGGCGGAAGAAATGGTAAATTGGTATGTTGATCTCGTTAAAAAATACCCCATTATTTCCATCGAAGATGGTCTCGCCGAGGATGACTGGGCAGGGTATAAGCTCATGACGGAGAAGCTAGGCAAGAAGATTCAGCTTGTTGGCGATGATCTTTTTGTGACAAATATAAGCCGCCTCGCACAGGGTATTGAAAAGGGTATTGCGAATTCGATTCTTATTAAATTAAATCAAATCGGTACAGTGTCAGAAACCCTCGACGCGATTGCACTTGCCACAAAAGCTGGATATACCTCGATCATTTCACATCGATCCGGTGAGACTGAAGACGTCACTATCGCTGATTTTGCGGTTGGTACTGGTGTGGGGCAGATTAAAACAGGCTCACTTTCACGCACAGACCGTGTTGCAAAATACAATCAGCTACTTCGTATTGAAGAGGCGCTTGGGAAAAAGGCTGTGTATCCTGGAAAGAAAGCATTTAAACAGTAGATGTAATTAATCTTAGGCGACGCTAAAAATAAAAACCAGGAATGAATCCCGGTTTTGTTTTTTAAAGCCCCTCTAATCTAAAGAGTGCTGCAACAAAAAGTATTGCCGACGAGAAGGCGATAACAGTCACCACTACCGCTTGAAAAGCCCAACCCCATATGGACAAAGCTGAGTGGTTTTGAAGGTAGTCTTCAATGTCACCGATAATCCAAAACGTGTGTTTAATAGCCAAAAAGGCAAGAAAACAGAGGGTCACTGCGACAAGAAGGCTTAGCACGAGATAATGAGTCTCAAAAGTGATAAGCGAAGCAAGAGTATTCATAAAAAGACCTTTCTTACTAAAGATACTACGCTTCGGCGAAACTTTGTCAATTTAATCGGCACTATGCTTTTTGGGATTGATGTGCCCTTCGATTGCGCCTTTGAGCACGGCACAGTAGCGGGCCCACACATATACTTGTCCAGCTTCTGATTCGAGTTCCTCTTTCGTTGAATTTTCCTTTCCGAAGCGTTTTTGAAATGCCGCCCAGACTTCATCATCATCAGCTCTGACGATGAATCGTAAGAGTTCATTCTCCGGCTCGAGTTCTTTGAGCTGCCTTCCCGCTTCGAATGCTTCATCTACGGCATTTTGGAGTTGTTCCACCGGCTCTTCATCAGGCTCTAGAATATCGGACATATGAGGCCTTTCTTTTTGTGGTTGTGGTTTTTAAAAGTGCGACCGAATTTCTATTTCAAATACTACAACGACTCTAGGAAAAAGCAATACACACTTTAGAAAAAGCTCTCGGAAGTCGCGAAGGCGACTGAGAGGCAGATACACGTCCAGTAGGACGTGATGTCGGTTTTCCTAAAGTATGTCTTGCTTTTTCTCCTACTCATATCTAAGTGCTTCAATAGGATTCAAGCTTGCCGCGCGGCGTGCGGGGTAGTAGCCAAAGATGATGCCGATTCCCGCTGATACACAGAATGCGAGGATAATTGATCCGGAAGTGACACTGGTTGTTATTCCACCAAATATCGAAACGAGATAGGATATGAGTATGCCGAGGATTACTCCTATAACACCACCGATAAATGTTAGTGATACCGCCTCAACGAGGAATTGAGTGCTTATGTCGCTTTTCTTTGCACCAATTGCTTTACGTAGACCGATTTCTCGCGTTCGCTCGGTCACTGTAGTGAGCATCATGTTCATAATACCGATTCCTCCCACGACAAGCGAAATACCAGCAACAGCCGCCAAGAGAACGGTAAATATTTGTGTGACGCTTCCTGCCGCACTCGCTATATCTGCTTGGTTTATTATATTGAAATCAGCATTTGCTGGGTTTGTGATATGGTGGCGAGACAAGAGAAGTGTCGAAATTTGGTTTTGAACATTTGTCATGTCGTTTGTCGAGTCTGCCTCAATGCTGATCGTGCTCAAGTATTTGTTTCCAGTATAAAGCTGCTGTGCTGTTGAAAGGGGAATAAAAATCTGATCGTCTTGGTTTGCAAATCCTGATCCTCCTTTTGCAACAGACACGCCTATTATAGTGAATTCATTTCCGGCGATGCTTATTTTCTGTCCAACAGGATCGGAACCATCTGTAAAAAGATCAGTCTGAACTTGAGGGCCGATCACGGCAACACGTGAAAGACCTGTGACTTGTGAGCTTGTGAAAAATGAACCTTCGCCGATTTGGAGGTTTCGTACAGAAGGGTAGTTGATCGATACTCCATATACAGTGGTGCGAGTGTTTGTACCTTTATAGGTCACCTGTTTGTTGCTGGTTACTTCTGGGTCTACAGCAACAACACCTTGGACTTGGGAGCTTATTGCTGCAGCGTCATCGTTTGTCAGAGACTGAGCGGTTCCACGGCCAGTATTGACTATAGACCCCGGAGTACGTTGCGCGCCAGGCATGACGATGATGAGGTTTGAACCGATAGATTGGATGCTTGATTGGATGGATTGCTGAGCGCCTTGGCCTATAGAAATCATGGCGATAACCGAACTGATGCCGATGACGATGCCGAGCATGGTCAAACCAGACCGGACTTTGTTTGCTCTTAGCGCTGATGATGTTTCGTGAAAAATATCTGATATTGTCATATATTTGCTTTTACTGGCTTTAGATTTTTCTTGTCCTCGACTATTTTTCCATCGCGGATATGGATAATGCGGTTTGCATGCATCGCCACATCTTGCTCATGGGTGATGAGGACGATAGTGCTTCCGTGATCGCGGTTGAGCCTTTGAAATGTGCCAAGGACGATTTCTCCTGTACGTGAGTCCAGGTTTCCAGTTGGTTCATCCGCAAGAATAAGGGAAGGGTTGTTGACGAGAGCACGGGCTATTGCTACACGCTGGATTTGCCCGCCGGAAAGCTGGTTCGACAAATGCATAAAGTGTCCCTCATCAAGCCCCGCGCTCTTGAGAGATATTTTTGCCCGTTTTTCGCGCTCGGAAACTTCTACGCCAGCATACATAAGTGGCAGGCTTACATTTCGGAGGACTGTTGTGCGGGGAAGGAGGTTGAATGATTGAAAAACAAAGCCAATATGGTTGCGCCTGATCTCGGCAAGCTCTTCGTCGCTTAAGGAAGAGACATCTTTTCCATCGAGATGGTATGTGCCAGATGTTGGAGTATCGAGTGCACCCAAGATGTGCATGAGTGTTGATTTTCCAGATCCTGAAGGGCCCATGATCGCCACAAACTCGCCATCCTCGATTTTAAACGAGATGCCATTTACTGCATGGACAGGATCACTCCCTGCATTGCCATAGGTTTTTGTAATATTTTTTATTTCAATCATTGTGGTGTTTTGGCTAGTTGCCGGCAGGGCGGGCAGTCGCCGTGCTTGTTGTTGGTCGCGCTGTTGCACCCCCACCACCAAATCCTCCTCGGCCCCCGCTCAAGCTACTTAGAATACTTGCTTGTGAGGAAGCGGATGAAGAGGTGTTGGTGATTGTGCGTATTACAATTATGTCACCTTCATTGAGCCCACTTGTTATCTCTGTATTTGTGTCATCACTTAATCCTATTTCAACAGGGATTGTTGTTACTGCTGTCGCTGTTCCCATACGGTTGTTTGTTCGAGCTGTGGAAGAGCTACCACTTCCGTTTGCTGTGGTTGCACTAGTAGGGTAGGTTATTGGTCCTGCGGGTATTTGAACCAAAGTTCTATTTCCTACGGTTTTTAGCGCGCTGCTCGGTACTACAATGACGTTATCTTTTTCAGCGGTAGTAATGTCTGCATTTATACTCATTCCCGCTTTTACTCTTGAGTCGTCAGTATCAAAGGAAATCGTAACGGTATAGCTAACCACTCCTTGGCTCACTGAACCTACGGTGTCAACATCAGAAACTGTACCGTTTACTTTTAAATCTTGGAGGGCATTGAATGTGATTGCGACCGGCTGTCCCACGGCGACTTTTGCTGAGTCGACTTCATTCAAGGAAATTTTTGATATGTAATCTTTTGTGACTATGGTTGCGATGATAGAAGATGGACCAGCGCTATCTCCTTTATGAAGAGTAACATTCCCAACAATGCCGTCGAAAGGGGCGCGAATAAAATATTGACTGTAGTTGTACTGCGCTTGGGCAAGGGATACCTGTGCTGATTGGATGTCGAGAGGATTGCTTCCAGACTGGACACTTTGAAGGGAAGCGGTGCTTTGGTTCAATGAGCGCGTATTGCTTTGGATTGATACGACGTTGCTTGAAACGTCAGAAGTATCCTTGTTTACTGTTGATATCCACGAAGAAAGATTAGCTGAGTCGGTGTTCATCGCCGTCGTACGGCTTGATTTTGGAGTTAAGCTGATGATGTAGTTTACCGTTACAGCAGTGTCTTTAACTGCTTGCAAAAGGTCTACAGCGACTTTGTTTTCTTTATTCAAAGCATCTACAAGTGTATCTGTTGAATTTTGGGAAATAGTACTATACACCTGTCGGAATGCGGCGTATCCTTGTGCTGCTTTATCGAGCTCGACTCCAGCAGCTGTTTTGTATTGGAGTGCTGCTGGACCGTATGTTTGGCTCACTGATGTTCCGTCGTAGAAGTATGGCGAGACACCATTTGTGTAGAACATATCGTTTAGACTGGTGAGAATTGAACCCATATCACTGTATGTGCTGACGAGGCTATTAAAAGCCGTGCTGTAGGATTGGTTTAGGTTGTCTTGTGACGAACTTACACTGTTTTGCGATCCGCTCAAGGATACTGGGTTTGAACTTTCAAGCTTTGCAAGAGATATTTTTGCATTTTGAAGAGAAAAAAGAGCGTTCGTGTTGTCGAGGGTAGCAATAAGGTCTCCTGCATGTACTGTATCGCCATTTTTTACGTTTATTGAAATAACGTCAGCGCTTACTTTTGGACTGACGCTCACTTCTTGGAAGCTTTGCACTTGCCCGGTGCCGCTTACGGCTGAGCGGATTGTGCCGAGGCTGACTTTACGGGTGACATATGTAGATGCGACTGTTGCCGTCGACGAGTGGTAGTACCAAGCGCCCCCGATGATAAGTATTAAAATTAAAAGAGTCTTTTTCTTGTGATTTTTAATTGTATTCCAAACATGTGAACATTTCTTTTTCATGGTGTATGTGGTTATTATGAAATAGTATCATTATCCTCATAATTACTACAGTTTTTTCCTTGAGATATTTCACTAGTTGACATAACTTAAATAGTATTATATGTTTTATACAGATCGTATGAACACCACAATCATATCCACTATTACGTTCCCCATACTACTCTTTTGGGGTATAACACTGCTCATTATCACCATCTCCGGGTGGTTTACCTTGAGCCTTCGCCGGCAACATGTCCGGAAAAAACGCGCCGACAGGGCATGTTTTTACTGCCATTCGGAAGACGTTCTTCGTGAGCACCTCAAAAAGAGGGTGACTCCAGATCCTGTCTATCCAGACGAGGCGGCATGGTATACGCGCTTAATTATCTTTTTGCGCTATTATATTACGCCGTGGGAATACAAATGCGAGACAAGGACAACATGTCTCAATCCCGCATGTGGAAAGAAATATGTCGAGAAACCGCTTCATGTTTCGCATCTCGGCTTTGTCCGAAGAATCACCCATCCGAAGGAGTTTATGAAGTCTGGTCAAAAGCCACTTCCTCCGGATTTCGCTCTTTCTCTCCGCGAAAAGCGACGACTGCTTAAGGAGCAAGAGCAGGAAAAGGTGAAAGGTGAAAAACCGACTCGAGTCGTATCTGCACTCGTGTAGATCACCGAGTCAATCTCAAGCCGTCCTTTGGTGGGCGGCTTTTTTAATGTATACTTTGCGTATATGACACCAGAAAATAATAAAAATAAGAATAAGAAGCCTATGTTTGGGGCAAAATGGGGTTTTGTAAATACGCTTGGACTTACACTCCTTATCCTACTTCTCCTCACAAGTGTGTATTCTTTTTTTACAAACTCAACGCAAGGGATTACCCAGATTTCGCTTTCTGAATTTGCTCAGGATGTAATTTCCGGAAAAATAACAGCCATCAATCAAAACAGCGAGGGTCTTATTGCCGACTATAAAGACGGTTCGTTTAAGTCTACACGTAAAGAGCCTGATGCTGCGGTGACTGACACGCTTTCACGATATGGTGTTACCGCCGCCGAACTCTCCGCTGTTAAAATAACCATACAAGGTGAAAGCGGTTTCTGGTATTGGGCAAATGAGCTCGCTCCTTTTGTCATACCATTTATCTTTTTAATTTTCCTTTTATGGTTTCTTACTCGACAGGTCCGCGGGGCGGGGGTTCAGGCGCTTACATTTGGACAATCAAAAGCTCGCGTGACAATGCCCGATGACGCAAAAGAAAAAGTAACATTTAAAGACGTTGCAGGTGCAAAAGAAGCAAAACAAGAGCTTTCTGAAATTGTCGATTTTTTGAAAAATCCAAAAAAGTTTTTGGATATCGGCGCGGCAATTCCAAAAGGCATTTTGCTTATGGGTCCAGCAGGAACAGGTAAGACGCTTCTTGCTCGAGCTGTTGCAGGGGAGGCGGGCGTCGCATTCTTCTCGGTCTCGGGTTCTGAGTTCGTGGAAATGTTTGTCGGTGTCGGTGCATCTCGTGTGCGTGACCTTTTTAAAATGGCAAAACAGGTCGCGCCCGCTATTATTTTCGTCGATGAAATCGACGCGGTCGGGCGCGTCCGTGGCACTGGTGTCGGTGGAGGAAACGACGAACGCGAGCAGACATTAAACCAAATTCTTGTTGAAATGGACGGCTTTGAGCCTACCGAAAAAGTTATTGTTATGGCCGCCACAAACCGCCCTGACGTGCTCGATCCAGCTCTTCTTCGCCCAGGTCGCTTCGACCGACGCGTTACTATAGATTTACCTGATCGTGGAGATCGTGAGGAAATTTTGAAGATACATTCAAAGAAAAAACCTTTTGCTGAGGATGTAAATTTGAAAGTAGTTGCTGAGCGAACCCCAGGATTTTCTGGTGCCGATCTTTATTCACTTATGAACGAAGGCGCTATCTTGGCTGCTCGAGAAGATCGCACGAAAGTTGCCCAGTTTGACCTCATCCGTGCTATTGAAAAAGTCATGCTCGGACCTGAACGTAAGAGTCATATTTTGAGTAAAAAAGAAAAGGAAATAACGGCATACCATGAAGCGGGTCATGCTCTGGTTTCCTCGGTGCTTCCACATGCGGATCCTGTTCATAAAATTTCCATTATTTCCCGAGGACGTGCTGCTGGATATACGCTCCATCTTCCTCTCGAAGACCGAAAACTTCAATCAAAAATGCAATTCCTCGACGACATCGCAGTTTCTCTTGGCGGATATGTTGTCGAAAAAATGGTATTTGGGGATGTTACCACAGGCCCTTCAAACGACCTCCAGGTTTCAACAGCTCTCGCTCGCGATATGGTCACTCGATACGGCATGTCAGACAAGCTTGGCGCACTTGCGTTTGAGGGAACCGAAGGGGGAAGGGCAATGTTTGGTCGAGGTCTTGAAGAGAAAGAATATTCAGACAAGGTGGGCGCGGAGATTGATGCTGAAGTCTCACGAATCATGAGCGAAGCCCTTGCCCGAGCAAATAAAGTAGTGACAGAACACAAAGCAGCACTCGAAGCAATCGCCAAGAGACTTATTGAGACAGAAACTATTGAGCGTGATGAATACGAGGGTATTATAAAGATCCACGGCATCCATCCAAAGAAGCGGATTGAGCTCTAATTTTTACTTGACTCTTGGCTAACGGTTAGCTAGTATATAGGTATTACGACGAAAAGGGGTCCAAACGGTTAATTACCTAAGGCACCCTTTTCTTTTTGCCTAGATTTATTTATTGCTATTTTCGCTCTCGTGTCTCTATCATCCAGACTAGCAAAATACTTGTTTGAGAGTTTTTTATACAGAGAAGATGCCCTTTCGAGATCCGGAAATAAGATCTTCGCAAACCTCTTTTCTTCTATCATGAAATCTACCATCAGCTTGTAATCACCATCTCCGGACACAAGAATGACTTTCTCAAAGTCCTCTCTTTTGTACATCTTCTTCATTATGTGGAAGATAATATCTGAATCCACATTACCTTTCTTCTTTCCGATCATCGCCGGATTATGTTCTCGAAATTTAAGAATGAAACCAGCTTTCTGTATTTCATCATACAATTCTTGATTTTCTTCTTGAACATATCCAAGGAAATAGTAAGCTTCATTGACATCATATTTATCCTTGAGGTATACGCGAAATCTAGCAAGATCAATTTTCCATGGGTCTTTTTCCCGCTTTGCAGTGCCCATATATAGATTTTGTCCGTCTATGAATGCAATATTTTTAGCTTTTTCGTTATCTGACCTCATGAAGAGTAGTTTAACACGATTTAATATTTAAACAGATAATATATTCATCTTTTCTCTCCCCATTCTTTTAGCCAATGTCGAAAACCTAATCCTTTGGTGTTGTTATTTTCACCTCAGTCGGAGTGAAATATTTCTTTAAGTGAAGGTAGCTTCTTCAAAGGAATTTTGTAGTTCCTTAACCATTTTTTTCTCCTGTTCTGAATCTTTCTGTGTTGCCAAGATAGTATAAGTTAGAATAATAATATTCGCTCCGTCGCTATTAAGTATTTGAATAAGTCTCCAAGAAAAAACAGTCAGCTTATTATTTTGCTCGACAGTTTCTTTTATTTGAGGATTAGTGATGAAATAGCCAAGCTTTGTAAGGGTATAATCAAGACCGCCAGTCAAAGATTTGATCCTCTTTTCTTCTGATGAACCTTCTGGAGCTTTGACTTGCATAAGATGTATACGTAAAGTGCTTTGAGATTGGGGATCAAAGCAGGCTTCGATATCACCTTGTTCTTTTTTGTATACCCAGTTTTTTGGTAGATCGAGGGTAATATTTTTGTATTGGTGTTTAATCATTGTGATCATTTTATACCGTACCCAAGGCCTCTTGGTCTGTTTTATAAGGGTGCACGCGCTAGGATTCGAACCTAGGACCGGGCGAGTATAAGTCGTCTGCTCTACCAACTGAGCTACGCGTGCGTATTTGGCAATAATAGACTAAAAACGAGAGATTATCAATCATGTGCATGGATTAAAATTGTGCTAGCTATTGAAGGCCGAAGTATTACAAAAATCTTCGGTTACCCGGATGATCTAAAGTTCCACTCGTCTATGACGCTCTTTGCGTCGGCAAGAGAGACCAAGGAACTCTCAATCTTTTGTGAAAAATTAAGGTAATAAAAAAGGGCTCGCGATTAAACGTCGCGAGCCCTTGTATTACCTTGAAAGAACCTCGAAAGGTCCAAAAGATAAATACGTGTCAACATAATTTCCGAACGTCTCCAACGCTCGATTCAAAGCTTCTGATTCATTTTCTTTACTCTCAATCTCGATGGCGAAATTGTAAGTATGATTTCCGGCATGAACGGAATGGATTTGAATCAAATTCAAACCTTCTTGTTCAAACGGTTGAAGTGACTTGACCAGCGCTCCGGGCATATGCGGCACCTTAAAGACGATCAGGATACGGTTTTCTTTTCCGGTCGAGACCTGATGCGAAGTGGGTCCAATTAAAAAGAAGGTCGTAATCGCTTCGCGGTCCTCGAATGCTTCGCTCAAAACTTTTAACCCGTATTTTTCTGCTGCGGATTTTGGTCCTAATGCGGCACAATCTGCATATTCAGCATTTTCAGCCACAAGCCGGGCCGCCTCACCATTGCTCTGGGCGTTCAAAGTCTGAGACGTCATTTTCATGATTCGCTCTTTGCAAGCTCCCAAAGCTTTTGGATGCGCGATAATCTTGGTAATCATCGGTTGAGATATGTGTTGGCGCACCATGAGGCAAAAATGCAGCTTCAAGCGGATTGCCCCAATCACCCGAAAAGGGCAGTCTTCTGTTTTTGTATATGCAGTCAAGAGCTCAATGAATGACTCGAGGGGCTCTGCCACTCTGCCTTCCGCCAATGTTTCCATGGCGATAGCTCCATACCCGCCGTGTTGAAGGATGAGTTTCAATATCTCCCCATTTGACGCTGCAGGTATATAGTTTGTCTGGTCAACTTTTGGTGCACCATAGATGTGGGCAAGAATATTATACGCATCATGCGAGAATGTTGCTCCGATGGGTCCGAGAAATGTTATATTTTTCATTTTTTCCTTTATTTAATTGTTAATGTACTTTTTCTAAATCAAAAAAACCGCTGTCCGGAGGGTACCTTAGTCTTTTGGTTTATGCAAATGTATGGCATAATTACCCCTATAATCATTTATTTTATGGAAAATACACAAGCTGAAGTAAAGAAGAGAATGGCGTCAGTTGATATATTAATCGAGAATGCATGGAAGTTTTACAAAACAAATTTTAAAAAGTTATGGCCGCTGTTTTTGCTGGGTGGAATAGGGAATAGCCTTAGCCTACGTTTCAACTATTCCGGAAGTTCAACTGGTTTCGGAAACATTTTTAGTCATATATCGATGCCGTTACTGGTGTCTGTTATCATTAGTTTACTGGCTATCGTACTATTGCTGTACATCTCTAAACTCGCTCTATTAAAAAGCATATCAGACGTACATAAGGGCCAGTATGTTGGATGTAAGGATGCTTACAGTAAGGCAACACGCCTATTTTGGCCGTTTATTCTGGTGAATATTATTTTTGCAGCAGCGCTTTTCGGAGCTTCCTTACTGTTGGTCGTTCCCGGGATTATCCTTTATGGCTACTTGCTTTTCTATCAAATCGAATTCTTTGATGGCGATAAAAGAAATTTTAAAGCACTCCTTGGAAGCTGGGCACTTGTCAAAAAGTATTGGTGGGCTGTTGTCGGCAGGTTGTTGCTTGTAAGTGTTTGTATATTTTTGGTGATTTTCGCATTCGTCATCGCAGCGGTGATTGCGGGTGTTATCGGATGGTTAGTCTTGACCAAAGTTTCCCTTGTTCTGGGTATTGTCTGGGGTTCGATCCTTGCAATTGCATTTCTCGCATTCATTTTTCTATTTGTTGAGCCGCTCGCTCTCATTATTATGTTCGAGATATATTTTAATCTAAAAGATACCCGAGCATCTGAAGTATTAGAAAATCCAGCAACGGATCTTCATCGAAAACGCAAAATCATTGCTTCAATAATCATCGGTGCCGTTGCTATTGTTCCTCTAGTCTATCTTCAAGTTGTACTAGTAAACCGACTTCAAAAAGCGCAGACAGAAATTCCAGTTTCAACAGGGCTATATCATTCAGACATAGGCTCTTTTTCAGCGGACTTTCTTGGTACGCCGACGGTAAGTCAAAAAGAGAAGGTTTCAGTGGCTGGCACTTCGTATACAATGTATTTCTTTAAAAGAGAGGTTAATCCAAATCTTTTTTTCACGGTAGGGTATGCTAATTTTCCTCCGTCAATCAATATGACAGATGACCCCAATAAAGCCTTGAATGCCGGAATAAATAATGTAACCAAAGGGTCTGGGATTGAGCTTATTTCCTCCAAACTAGGCCTTTATAAAGGCTATCCATCGATTGACTATGTGGTCTATCTCTCCGATTACAATATATACGCCAAAAACCGTTCGATGCTTAATGGCCAGAATTTCTACGAGATCGTAGCAACATATCCAAAGGATAAAAATTCAGATCGAAATTCAAAAGCCGCTGATGATTTCCTTAACTCCTTTTCTTTGGATGGGGGAGCAATTAAAGCGAATAACTAATTTTATTTCAGTTTTTTCAGTGTCCTTCGGACTGCCAGATTTTTACTGATTGGACCGGATGGACGAGCATAAGGACGTTTAACGTTAGGTTGTCTCGTACCCAAAAGAGGCAGCCAAGCTCGAGGACGATGATGAGTAGGATAGAAACCCAAATTTTTGAAAGTCGTGCAATGAGGAAACCAAGCATCATCATAACGACGTCAGATACTGAGTTCAAGATGCTATCACCAACATAGCCCAAGGCGATTGTCGCTTCGCGGTAACGGTTGATAATAAGCGGAGAATTTTCAAGAAGTTCCCAGCCCGCTTCAATAAACATTGCTACGATAAGCCTGTATCGGAGAGGAAAGCGGTCACGAAATCGATCTCGGAAACGCGCTGGGACCACCATTGGGAGTAAACGGTTTATAAACCACAAAAAAGCATAAAAAAGAATACCGTGGATAATGTGCGAAAATGAGTATGCATCGGCTACCCGCTGGGAGTTTTCACTACTCCACACATCGCTATCCCACCAGCCAAACTTTCCATCAGGCCCGAGGGGCGAGCGGCCGGAGTGATATTCTATTAATGCGACGGCCGCGAGGATGAGGACTGCAATAAGAATAGTGGGCCAGTATTTACGAAGATTTTTATTCATTCGACCATTATACAATGTTTATTGCAATAGAATAAGGGAAATATTTCTGACTCCTTGGTGTATTAAAGTATAGACTATGGCCATGCTATACTTATTAGATTAAAAGTAGCGGCGTAGCTTTATAAATAGCTTACATTTATGTCAAATTCATCAAAAATAATAATAGGAGTTGTTGCAGTCGCCATTCTTGCGTTTATCGGATGGTGGTTTATGGGCAACAGTAGCTCTGGTATCCCTGCAAATGTTCCAGTAGCTATGGTCCCGCAACAAAATGATCAACTAGCTTCTCAGAGCCAGGTTGCAATAAATGTTCCACCTGTCGCTGGTCTTTCAACAAAATCAAAAGATTCATCGGATGCTGCTTTAAGTAGCGACATATCTGCCGTATCAGCGCAAATTGACGGTCTTTCGGCTGACAATGCATCTGTAGATTCTTCGCTCAGCGCTTCAACAAAGTAAACTATCGACTTTTACTAGTATAAATAAATATTATGAATTCTAAAAAAATAACAACGTTATTGACATCGATTGGTGTCATTTCAGCTCTTGCAATAGGCTTTTCCGCTGTTGCAAGTGCAGAGACTGAAGGTGGAAATTCATCTGGACCAACGGGAGCTCCTCGAGCAAGTATGATGGGTATTCGTAATGGAAACGGACTACGTATGATGGGTTCTTCGACAAATCCAGGTCGTGGCGTAAACGGTATTGGCAACCGAGGCCGTATGGGGAGCACGACATGGATGATGGGATCGTCAACAAATCCCGGAGGACGTTCTTTTGGAATTCGTGGTCAAGGCCGTACAGGGAGCTCAACCGGAATGATGGGTAGCTCTACAAGACGTGCAAATCAAATCCAAAACCGAATCGATAACGGCAAGGTAACAGGCGATAAAGAAATTGGAAACCGAATTGACGATTTAAACAAGCTCATTTCCAGGATAAATTCGATGACCAATGTAACCCCCGCTCAAAAAACTCAGTACACTTCAGTTATTCAAAATGAAATTTCTTCCCTTACAACACTTGAGTCACAGGTCAATACCGATAATTCAACTACATCAATCAGAGCCGACCTACAGTCAATCACTGGAGGAAATAGGGTTTATGCACTTGTAATACCAAAGACACAGATTCTCGCTTCAGTCGATCGACTCAACACTCTCGTTGCTTCTTTGACAACAATCTCATCAAAGCTTCAGACACGGATCAGCCTTGCTACAGCTAGTGGAACCGACTTTACCACTGCAGAGGCAAAAATTTCCGATCTCAATTTAAGACTTTCTGATGCAACAGCACAAGGAAGGACGGCACAAACTTCCGTGGTGAATCTTGTACCAGACAATGGTAATGCAACCGTTCTTGCTTCAAATAACGCAGCTCTGAAAGCTGCCCGTGAAGCACTGAAGACTGCGGAGCAGGATATGCGCACTTCGCGTGACGATATCAAAGCCATCCTTAAGGCTCTTGGTATACATAGTTAATTAAAAATAGGTAAGTAAAATAAAAAACCAGTTACTCAAGGTAGCTGGTTTTTGTTTTTCTACATATGTCCGGCGCCGCTCCTACATTTCTGGTAAGTCGGAAACAGGAGTGATTGTCACGGGACCACGGAGCGTTTCTTGTCGTGGGCCGTATCCGGCGGTGACAAAGAATTTTTGGTGTTTACCACCGACATTGCTTTGCAATACCGGTGCGAGCCAGGTCTTGTCGGCAAGCATCAGATCGTCCGTCGGCAACTTCGTGATATCGAACCATTGCGGGTCGATCATGTCTGCCGTCGTAGCAAATTCACCACTCCACGTCCACGTAACAAATATGTGGACCCGGCATATAAATTCCAAACCATCCGATTTCAAATTGTCGAAATCAGTAACAGCGATTTTTTCGAGTGTCGCTTCGCGGACGATGACACTCCCGTCAGTCTCTTCGAAGACTTCCCGGACGGCAGCTTGTTCAGCTGTTTCACCGGGCTCAATGCCTCCACCGTGGGGGAGGCGTTTACCCTTGCCGATTTTTGCGGCTTTGATCGCAAGTAATACTTGGTCCGTGCCGTTTTCATGCCTCATAAAAAAGCAGACCACGGCATTTAGGAGTGTTTTCTCTTCATCTTTTTTTGACGGTTCTTTTGATGGCTCATTCATATAATTTCCTTTGTTACGTTTTTTGTCACACTTTTTCTCCCGCGAGTATATGCCCGCCAGGACTATTTTGCAAATCTATTTTCCGGACATTGCTTTTCGAATATCCTCAAATGTTCCACCGACTTTTTTACCCGGGTTAAAGATATTTGTAGGGTCAAAAATTTTCTTTGTCTCTTCAAAAAGGGAAATCATTTTTTGGCCAAACATTTGAAGAAGGTATGGCGTGCGGATGATGCCGTCATTATGTTCCGCGGTGATCGAGCCGTGATATTCGTGCACAAGGTCATATATTTTTTTTGATACTTCAAGAATTACATCAGCAGAAAACGGTTCAGACAAGTTCATAAGAGGGATGATGTGAAAGTTTCCATTTCCCGGATGGCCTGCGATGGTATAAATAAGCTTATGTTCATCAAGAATAGCTTGGACTTTAGGCAAAAACACAGGGAGAAATTCAGGATTGACGATGATGTCATCGATAAAAGGGGCTGTTCGCTTGCCTTTGCTGTGTTTACGAAGGAGATTGAAACTTTCGTGCCGTACTACCCAGTATTTTTGAGCCTCTGCGCCTGATCGGGCAATATGTACTTTATAGCCAAAATGAAGGATCTTGTTTCGAAGTGCCACGAGTTTATCATGGATTTCTTTTTCGGATTTTCCTTCAAATTCAACCATTAAAATAAGTTTTGGAATTTTTCCTGAAAGGAGCACGTTCCAGGCGTCAGGAATAAATTGGATACCAAGCTTAATCGCGCCCATAAAGCCTAACTGCTTGAAGAAATCAAAGAAGAATTCGAATGCAAACTTCATACTTGCGTCGTCATATGATTCGACGGACTCAGGACCAAAAGGGAGGACTTCATTTATAATATCGCTTATCTTGGTGAGGTCAGGGCAAAAGACAACAAGCATGTTTGAAAATGGCTGAGTTGGAACAAGTGAAAAAGTAATTTCAGTGACGATGCCAAGCGTGCCTTGTGATCCAGCGATTAGTTTGCAAAGGTCAAAAATTCCGGTTTTTTTGTCGTATACATTCCAGAGATAGTAACCGGCAGAGTTTTTTGAGACTGTCGGTTTTGCCGACATGATTTCGGCGTAATTATCCTGAATAAGTTGCCAGAGTTTTTTATACAGTGAACCCTCGAAATCATTTTGGGCAATTTTTGCTTGAATTTCCTGGGTATTTAGTGGTTTTACGATATATTCATTGCCGTCTTCAAAAACCACCTTGAGTTGTTTTACATGGTCCGCAGTTTTTCCGTATTTGAGGCTTTTTTCTCCGCCGCTGTTGTTTGAAAGCATTCCTCCTACTGCACAGATTTCGCGTGAGGCAGGATAGGTGGGCATGATGGAGCCATGCTTGAGGGTTTCCTTTTCAAAATTTCGGTAAAAACAACCAGGCTCCACAGTGCCCGCTTCCGCAGTGACTTCTCCAATAGCGTTCATGTAACGGGTGAAATCACAGATAATAGATGTATTTATAGCACCACCAGACATGTCGGTACCAGCCGAACGGGCAGTAATTGAAATATCTTTTGTCTCGGGATTATTTTTCAATCGTTCAGCGCTGACCGCTTTTACGAGGATTTTTACATCATCGCTGTCTTTTGGAAAGACCACCACGCGGGGTCGGACTGTAAAAAGACTCGTATCATGTGAATATGTCGAGAGTGTATCGGGAGATGTATCGATATCTCCTGCGAAGCTTGTTTTAAGGGTGTTTAAAAATGAATCCATAATGGTAAAAGTATATCATGTAAAAAAGCGTACGGCGGGTGAGGCGCGTACGCTTTGTTTTGAAACGGTTTTTCGAGATTTTGCTGGATTTCTTTATTTGTCCCAATACTCGCCATCCATACAGGCGAAGCAAAATGAACTGGGATTTGGCGAAAGCTCCTTGAGCGCTTCGATTGGAAGAAACTCAAGGGAGTCAGCGCCAAGCCACTTGCGTATTTGCTCGGGACTTTGCGTGGAAGCGATCAATTCCTCCCGTGTGGGTGTATTGATGCCGTATCTGCACGAATGCATGATTGGCGGACTGCCAATACGCACATGCACTTCCTTTGCACCGAGCTTTCGCAAGATACCGAGAATTACTGGCAGGGTAGTCCCACGGACGATCGAATCATCAACAACGACGATTCGTTTTCCGAAGATTTCATCGTCAGTAAATGCAAACTTCTGTGCGACTTCCGCAGCACGCTTTGTCTGTGTGGCAGCAATAAATGTCCGGCCAACATAGTGATTGCGTATGATGACAGGAAAGTATTCTCCCGAGCATCCACTTTTGCCGTAGCCCATGGCGATGAAGTTTGAACTGTCGGGTATGGGGGTGACAATGTCAGCCCCTCCTTTGACCGGACAGTATTTTTCAAGTGCACGGCCGAGGCGTATGCGGAAGTTGGTGAGAGGTTCGCCAAACACCGTGCTCGAAGGATGGGAATAGTAGATTGCTTCAAATCTGCATTTTTTCTCATTCTTTTTTGCAAAATGTATAGTGCGGATGCCTTCTGGTCCGATTGAGACCATTGATCCCGCTTCAACATCCGAAACAAACAGATCGGAAGAGCGTCGTGTAGGGAAAGAGTGTCGATCT
>OCZT010001106.1_pt1 | contig 27786 bp, 25 predicted proteins | sample 1539031 | NCBI WGS metagenome assembly OCZT01 (sample SAMEA3539308, study PRJEB22396) | soil metagenome | biome: tundra; feature: field; material: soil | place: USA | collected 2010-05 | depth 0.15 m | reverse complement strand
CCCGCCTCTGGGCCGCCCCCCGGTGGCCGCGCGGGCTCCTGCCCCATGCCCCGCGCGCCGTCGCCCCGCCGCCGCACGCCACGCTGCCGTACCGCCGCTCCGATCAGCTCTCTTGGTTCGCGCCTGACGCCATACACACAGTGGCACCAAACAGGTGTGTGTAGGTTTCCAGCGTCCTGATGGGTCGGCGCCCGTGGCCGCGTTTCGTCCGTGAGTCCGATCTGCTCGCCCCTCGACGGTTACGAGGGGTATGAAGCTGCGCGCGTCCTCGGCGACGCTGAATGACCCGACTTCCCGGGCCCAGCGCCTTGCAGGCTCCGCGGTCAACCGTGAACCCCGATTCGTCGGTGCCCTCGGTTGGCAGGTGCGCTCTGAGGTTGTCGAGCGGGAGCGAATCCTCCGGGGCTGGACGCGGGCGCAGTTGACCCAGGCGGCTGACATCGACCCCAAGACACTTCGAGACCTGCTGACCGGCCGACGCCGCCCGACGCTTGGGACGGTGAGCACGTTGTCCCGCGCCCTGGGCATGCCTTTGCGCGATGTCATCGCCGTTGTCGAACAGCCGCACCTACGCGGCGAGCCGCGAAGGGAGCGTTCCGCGCCGCGCCCGGCTCAGGCCGTCCTACCGCTGCAGTGAGACAGCCGTTGGCCAGTCCGGCCAGGACGGGCCTGTCCGGGGCCTCGCATAGGTCGGCGGCGGGATCAGCTGAGCCCAGCGGTCGAGGTCACCGAGGTCCCGCTCCGTCGCCAGACGCACGTAGCGATGCAGCGTCGTGTAGTCGGTGTGACCGATGAACGAGCGCACGTGCTCCAACGACCATCCGGACTGGACCATGACGGACGCCCACGTATGCCGGAAGGCATGGGCGTGGACGTGGAAACCGACGCGCGCTTGCAGACGGTCCATGACGCTGTCCAGGCCCCACGTCTTGTACGGCTGTCCGCGACGGGTGATGAGCAGCTGTGGAGCCGTCACCCGTGGCCGCTCGCGGAGCTCGTAGCGACGGATCGCCTTCATCAGCGGGACCGCGACCGGTGTCCGTCGCGTCTTGAGGCCCTTCGCGCCGGCGTCCCAGCGCACGCGCAACGTCGCGCAGCCGCGGCCCAGGCTGTCGGTCTCGAGGTCGGGCAGGCCGTCCGGGCCGCGCAGGCACACGCCAACGGCCTCGGAGAGGCGCACGCCGGTTCCCACTAGCAGGCGGATCGCGAGTTCCTCCGTCGGCGACGCGCAGGCGTCGAGGATCGTGCTCATCTGCGCCAGCGTGTAGACTGTCGCGTCCTTCTGCGGGACGCGCGTCTTGCGCAGCTTGAGGATGCGTCCGTCGATGACGTATCCCTCCTCCTCGGCCCAGGCGAAGAACGTGCGTATCGCGCGCTGCGAGGCCACGAGCGTTGTGTGCTGCAGTGGCTGCCCTACAAGGCGTGTGTGGCCCCGCTCCTGGAGGTGGAGGCGGTAGGCGAGGATCAGGGCCTTGGTGACGTCCTCAGGGCCGTCACCGGGCACGCCCTGCTGCGTCAGCCACGCGCAGAACAGGCCGAGCTGCTGGCGGTAGTAGCGGATGGTGGATGGCTGCTTCTTGTCGGCGCGGCGCTCGAGGATGAAGAGCTCGATGGCGTCGCGCGCGCCCTGCCAGTCGGTGCGGTGAGGCAGGGGAGAGGCGGGCAACGGAGCCATTTCGACTGCGGTCACGACGGGTCCTCCACGCGGTCAGCATGCCGCGGCTGTCGGTGGCAGGGCCCCGTCAAAGCCTGTTGTTTCCATAGGTTCCCGCTGGATTCCCGCTGCGCTCCCGGTCAGCTCCCGCAGCATTCCCGCTGAGTTCCCGTCGAGTTCACGACGGGGCGGGTAAACTGACGGCGCGCTGGCCGGCGTAGCTCAGTGGTAGAGCAGCTGTTTTGTAAACAGCTGGCCGTCGGTTCGAATCCGTCCGCCGGCTCCGCAAAACCCTTGCTCTAGCAGTAATATTCCCGGGGATGAGCGGCTCAGGCGCCCGCCTCCTCCTCTGAAGAGATGGGCTCGTCCTCCCAAGGGCCGGCGTCCCGGCTGGCGAGGCCGGGGTCGTGGGCGCGCTGCAGGAGTACGGCGACAGGCTCGAGTCACTCCTCCGGGAGGGCGTCGACGAGGCGGTGGAGATCGGTTCGGGTCACCTCGTCACCGCATCACTCGCCTGCGCTCTGCGTGACGCTACGAGGGGCGAGCTGTCCGGGGCGGAGATAGTGCGCCTCTACGTGATCGCACTGATCAACGCTCCCGAGACATAGTCGATGACGACTCGAACGGTGTTGTTCGGTGGCGGACACGGGTGCGGCGATGAGGTTGCACCGCCACAGGAGCCGTGAAAGGTGCCGAAAAAGAGGGCCGCCCACACATGGCGATTCGGATCAGGCACAGTAGTTCCTGCTGGCACAAAGTCGCCGAAGCGCCCTGATGCAGCGGAAATGAAGCTCACTGGAGTGCTCGACATCGCCTGAGCAGTCGGCGTGGTCACCGTCACCGCCTGCTCTTTACTGAGCCCCACGGCAACCGGAGTGGCAGAAACCGCCGACCTGGAAGGGGTTGTGGTCCTCGCGCTGCACCCGGCGAGTGCGGCTGCGATGAATACCAATGGGCCGATAGAGCGTTTCATGTGAACTCATAATTCCGAAAGGGAAGGCTACCCCCCGCTTCCATGCGCTTCCTCCCTCGCGCGGGGGGCATCCCGCGCCGCGCAACCTTAGCGGGTGTCCTGAGCCAACCGCCAGGGCGGCCACCCGGCGATGATTGCCGTCGAGCAGATGAAGTCCAGCGAACTCTCAGTCGACACCAGCAGAGAGCAGGTGGTCGACATCACCAACCAGATTGCCGCATTCGTGCGCGGCTCCGGGGACGGGCTGCTGTCCGTGTTCGCATTGCACGCCACGGCCGGACTCGCTCTCATCGAGACGGGCAGTGGCACGGAGGCGGACCTCATCTCCACGCTCGAGCGGCTGCTTCCGCGGGATGACCGCTACACACACAGCCACGGCAGCAGGGGGCACGGCGCCGACCATGTGCTGCCCGCGCTGGTCAGCCCGTCGCTGACCGTTCCCGTCAGTGCCGGGAGGCTCGCCCTCGGCACCTGGCAGCGGATCGTGCTCGTCGACCTGAACCGCGACAACCCGCGCCGCCGCGTCCGCCTCGACCTGCTGAGCGGCTGAGCGGCGCACGCCGGCCGAGGACGGCGAAAGAGGCTGGACGGATACGCTCAGGCGCATGACATCCGTGAGTGATCCCAACGAGCTCCACGGCGTCGTCATGTTCGACGGCGCTCTCAACGTTCGCGACCTCGGCGGCCTTCCCCGTGAGGGAGGTGGCTTCACCCGCTTTCGCCGGCTGATTCGCGCCGACAGCCCGCACGGGCTGACCACCGAGGGCCTCGATGCCGTGGCGACGTTCGGCATCACCACCGTGGTGGACCTGCGCACCGAGTCGGAACGGCAGGAACTGCCCTCGCGCCTCCTTGACGTCCGCGGCATCCGCCATCATCACACGCCGATCTTCACTGACCAGAACAGGCCGGTTCATCTGCGCACAGCCATCGATGTGTACCTGTGGTGGTTCACCGAGTGCCGTGCCGGGCTTGCCGCCGCCCTCGCCGCAATCGCCGATGCAGAGGGAGGCCCCGTGCTGATCCACTGCCATGCGGGGAAGGACCGCACGGGGATGATCGCGGCCCTTCTCCTGCGCCTCGCCGGCGTGTCGCCAGAGGTCATCGCCGCCGACTACGAACTGAGCGCGGTGATGCTCAGGGAGATGCTCGATCGGGACCGCGTGCGCATGCTGGCGCGCGGGGACCATCCCGACCTCGTCGAGATCGTGCTCTCGGCACGGCGCGAGACCATCCTCGAGGTGCTGTCACGTCTCGATGCCGAGTACGGGGACGCCGTCGCGATCCTGCGGATGCTGGGCCTGGACGAGGCACGCATCGAACGACTCAGCTCGCTGCTCGTTGCCGACGTCTGGCCGTAGGGGCGGCCGCCGGCGGCCTGCGCAGTCGGCCCGGTTGATCAGCGGGCGGAGCGCCGCGTCAGGACGAGCGCCGGGCACGCTATCGTGTCCCCCCGTGCTCCGCCTCTCGTCGACTGTCGCCCCCGCCGGGACCTGAGCCGTGTTGACCGTCGACTTCGGCCGCCTCCAGATCGGGCCTGGCACCCGGGTACTCGACATCGGCTGCGGCAACGGCCGTCACTCTTACGAGGCACTCCGACAGGGTGCCGATGTGGTCGCCACCGACCTCGATGGCGTTGCCCTCGCCGAGGTGGCGCGGATGGCGGACGCCATGGTGCTCGAAGGCGAGGTGGCCGCCGGGGGCAGCCTTCGGACCGTACTCGCCGACGCGCGACGCCTGCCCTTCGAGGACGCGGAGTTCGACGTGGCCATCGCCGCCGAGGTTCTCGAACATATCCGCGACGATGCCGCCGCCATGGCCGAGCTCTGCCGCGTCATCCGACCTGGCGGACTGCTCGTGGTCACGGTGCCGCGATGGTGGCCCGAAAGGGTGTGCTGGGCGCTGTCGAGCGAGTACCACGACGTGCCGGGGGGTCATGTTCGCATCTACCGGCGCAGCGAGCTGGCTGAGCGACTGCGCCGGTCGGGACTGGTCATCGCGCCGCCCCACCATCATGCGCACGCACTCCACTCGCCCTATTGGTGGCTGCGTTGTGCTCTCGGGATGTCCCGCGACCAAGCCATGGTAGCGAGGCTGTACCACCGATTCCTCGTCTACGACCTGATGCGCCGGCCGCGCTGGTCTCGAAGTCTGGAGAGAATGCTCAACCCCATGCTCGGCAAGAGCGTGGTGATCTACGCGCACCGACCCGATCCGACGACGGCCGCCACCCGCCCATGATCAGCACCCCGTTGAGCCCGAGCGATCTCAGTGCAACGGTCGACGCCATTGCCCGTGTCCAGCGGCCCGACGGAAGCATTCCCTGGTATGAGGGCGGCCCGGTCGATCCGTGGAATCATGTCGAGGCTGCCATGGCGCTCGCCGTCGGCGGACGTACTAGAGAGGCGTCGCGCGCTTATGCGTGGCTTGCTCAACTGCAACGTGCCGACGGGGCCTGGCACGCCGCCTACCGTGACGGGGACGTGATCGATGCCACGCTCGACACCAACCTGTCCGCCTACATCGCCACCGGGGTCTGGGTACAGCTGTTGTGCGGTGCGCCGGACGCTGAGGTGCGGGCAGGATTCGCTTGCGTGGAACGTGCCCTCGGCTTCGTGCTGTCGCTGCAGGGGGAGGACGGCACGGTGTCGTGGGCGCTCGACGCCGCCGGACGCCCGTCGCGCCGGGGGCTCGTCACCGGCTCCTCATCCGTCCACCTCAGCCTCGCCTGTGCGGCGCGACTCGCAGACGCGCTGGGCGTGCCGCATCCAGAGTGGACCGCGGCGCGGGAACGTCTCGCCGACGCGCTTCGCACCGCGCCGCACCGGTTCGAGGACAAGAGGCGGTGGGCGATGGACTGGTACTACCCGGTTCTCTGCGGGGTGGTCTCCGGGGCCGACGCCTTCGTCCGCCTCGCCGCGCGCTGGGACGACTTCGTGGTGCCGGAGCGAGGCGTTCGCTGTGTATCGAACCGGCCCTGGATCACCGCCGCCGAGACCTGCGAACTTGCACTTGCGCTGGTGCGCTGCGGCGACGTCGTACGCGCCGTGGAGATGCTCGATTGGGCGCAGCATCTTCGCGGCGATGACGCAGCGTACTGGACGGGCGCGAACTACACCGACGGTCGCATCTTCCCGCCCGACGAGCAGCCCACCTGGACGTCAGCCGCGGTCGTGCTCGCTGCCGACGCGATCAGCGGCGGGGTCGTCGCCACGGTGCTTGACTCCACCCGCTGACGCCCGCGAGCCCGCGCCTGAGCACGCGCAGGCTCCCCTCTGCGGTGAGCTCATGGAATCCTTCGTGCAACGCGCGGCAGTACATGTGGAAGGGCGCCTGCCCGCCGTCGTTGGGGTCGGGGAAGACGTCATGGATCACCAGCAACCCGCCCTCATCGAGGTGTGGGGCGAAGCCGGTGTAGTCGGCCTGGGCCGCCTCCTCCGTATGGCCGCCATCGATGAAGAGGAGAGACAGAGGAGTGCGCCAGTGGGCGGCAACCGACGCCGATTTGCCCACCACCGCGACCACCCAGTCCTCGAACCCCGCTTCCGCCAGCGTACGCCGGAAGTGGGGCAGCGAATCGACCCTGCCGGTGCCAGGGTCCAGCACGGCGGGGTCGCAGTAGAGCTGGCCGGGTTGGTTCTCCTCCGAGCCGCGATGGTGGTCGACGCTGAACAGCAGGCCACGATGCTCACGGGCCGCACTCCCGAGGTAGATCGTCGATTTCCCACAGTACGCGCCGATCTCCATCATGGGACCGAGCGACGCGGCGGCAACGGCTGCCCGGTGGAGCATCACTCCCTCCGCGTCGGGCATGAAGCCCCGGGCGGTGCGTGCGGCCCGGAGGTCCGCTTCCGTCATCACTGCGGCCGGGAGGCGCGTCTCGGGGATCTCGAGCACGACGGCGACGATAGCGGCGCCCGACCGCGCCGTGCCGCCTGCGAGTGGGCAGCGACTAGCATGGCCGGCCGTGGCCGAGCTTCATCCGCTGCGTGTTGCCCTGCTCGGCTACCGGGGCAATCCGTATTCGGGCGGGCAGGGTGTGTACATCCGCCAGCTGTCGGCGGCGCTTACTCGGCTCGGCCACAAGGTCACCGTCTTCTCAGGCCAGCCGTACCCCGAGCTCGAGGACAGCGTTCCCCTCGTGCGCGTTCCCAGCCTCGACCTCTATCGGACCGACGATCCCTTCCGCACCCCTCGACTTCGTGAGTTCCGCGACTGGGTCGACGTCCTCGAGTACGCCACCCTGTGCACGGCGGCCTTTCCCGAGCCGCTCACATTCAGCCTGCGCGCACGCCGCCTCCTGCGCGCGCGGCGCGCCGACTTCGACATCGTGCACGACAACCAGTGTCTTGGATGGGGAGTGCTGAGCCTGCAGCGCGCGGGCGTGCCGATGGTGGCAAGCGTCCACCACGCGGTGGTGATCGACCGCGACCTTGAGCTGGCAGGTGAGAAGAGGTTTCTGCGCAGGCTGGCTCTGCGGCGCTGGTACCAGTTCCACCACATGCAGGATCGCGTCGCCCGGCGGATGCCGCGGGTCATCACGGTCAGCGAGCGGTCGCGACAAGACATCGTGGATAGGATGCATGTCGATCCGGCCCGGATCCGGGTCGTCCCGATCGCGGTCGATGACACTGTGTTCGCGCCCGATCCATCGGTCGAGCGCGTCTCCGGGCGGATCTTCGCGGTGGCCAGCTCGGATGTGTCGCTCAAGGGTGTGGTCCCGCTCCTGAACGCGGTGGCCGCGCTTCGCCGCCGGCGGCCGGTGGAACTCGTGCTCCTCGGTGAGGCACGGCGCGGGGGAACTGTGGCAAGGACGGTCCAGGAGCTCGGGCTGAGCGACAGCGTGCGGTTCGTCCGGGGCATCGACGACGCTGCAGTGGCCCACCAATACGCGGAGGCCGAGGTCGCGGTGGTGCCGTCACTCTACGAGGGCTTCTCGATCCCAGCTCTTCAGGCGATGTTCTGCGGGGTGCCCCTGGTGGCCACGACGGCGGGGGCGCTTCCCGAGGTCGCCGGTCGCGATGGCGAGACGGCATTGCTCGTTCCCCCGGGCGATGCGGCAGCACTGGCGCGGGCCATCGGCAGGCTGCTCGACGACTCAGCTCTGCGCGGCACGCTCAGCGCGGCGGCGCTGGGCCGCTCGCGAGGGCGGTACAGCTGGGAGGCGACTGCGCGGGCGACCGTTGGCGTCTACCGCGAGGTGCTGGACGCGGGGTGACGGCGGTCACGCACGCGTACCATGCATCCCATGACTGACGAGCACACCGAGCCACGCCAGCGCCACACCGTCAGCGAGCGCCTCGACGCCGCCCACGCCGCGGCCGAGGAGGTCGTCGCCGAGGAGAGCGGCCAGCTCGGCGGTGCGCTCAACGCCCTGGCGGTGCCATTCGAGGAGGCGGTGGCGGCGGTGCGCGCCGCGATCAACCCGGACGGCCTCGCCGAGCACGAGGCCGTGAAGACCGGCGACGTAGACGACGCAGAGGACGAGGCAGCCGGTCACGGTGGCACTGATGAGGAGCAGCGCGGCCCCTGAACGACGGTGGGCGCGGGTTGCGGAGCACCATCACTGTTACCCCGATGACCGCGATCAGCGCCGCGACGGCCTCTCGCGAGGGGTAGCCACGCCGCCGCCCGTCCCCGACCTACTGTCGCGCCACCGCAGCGGCGCCGCTGCGCAGCAGGAACTTCTGGATCTTGCCCGTCGCCGTCTTGGGCAGCTCGTCGACGGGGTGCCACCCCTTCGGCACCTTGAAGCGGGCCATGCGCTCGCGAACGAACGCGGCCAGCTCCTCGTCGGACGCTGACATCCCCGGCCGGAACACGATGAAGGCGTGCGGGGCCTCGCCCCAGCGCTCGTCCGCCAGGCCGACGACAGCCGCCTCCAGCACGGCGGGGTGGCGTAGGAGCACCGACTCCACCTCCACCGAGGAGATGTTCTCGCCCCCGCTGATGATGACATCCTTGATGCGATCGCGGATCTCGACGTAGCCGTCGGGGTGGACGACGGCGGCGTCGCCGGAGCGGAACCAGCCATCGCCCATGGAGGCGTCCGTGGCCTGCGGGTCCCGGTAGTAACCCGCCATGACGACGTTGCCGCGCACCGCGATCTCGCCAAGCGTCTGCCCATCCCAGGGCACCTCGTGGCCCTCGTCGTCGAGGACGCGCACCTCGCCACTGGTGAGCAGTTCGACTCCCTGGCGGGCCTTGACGATGCCCCGTTCGGCGGGGGACAGCGCGGCGTGCTCGGGCAGCGGAGCGCACACCGTGATGAAGGGCGAGGTCTCGGTGAGCCCGTAGACCTGGGTCACATCCCAGCCCAGCTCGCCCTCGACCTTCTCAATCGTGGCCGCCGCCGGCGGCGCACCGGCGGTGACCACATGGACACCCGTGGGCAGGTCGCCGCGCATCTCGATGGGCGCGTTGGCCAGCGCGATGAGGACCGTCGGCGCTGCGCAGAGCCAGGAGACGTTCTCCTCGCGGACCAGCCGGAAGACCAGTGCCGGCTCCACCTTGCGCAGGCACACGTGGACCCCCGCCACCGCCGTCAGCGACCAGGTGAAGGTCCATCCGTTGGCGTGGAACATGGGAAGCGTCCAGAGGTAGCGATCGCCCACTCCGAGGTGAAGGTGGAGGAGCGTGCCGACTGAGTTCACCCACGCGTTGCGGTGCGTGATCATCACACCCTTGGGTCGCGCTGTCGTCCCGCTGGTGTAGTTGATCGTGAGCAGGTCGCTCTCGACGATCGCCGGACGGGTGAACGTCGCCGGCGCCTCCGTCAGGAGGCTCTCGTAGTCGAGCCAGCCGTCGCGAGCGCCCTCCAGCGCGATGAAGTGCTCCACGCCTGACATGCGCTCCCGCACCGCGTCGACCGCGTCGAGCTGGTCGCTGTGCGCGATGACGACACGGCATCCTGAGTGGTCGACGATGAAGGCCCAGTCGTCGCCGGTCAAGCGGAAGTTGACGGGGACCAGAACCGCGCCGAGCTGGGGGACGGCGTAGTACTGCTCGAGATGGCCATGCGTGTTGGGGGCGATCACGGCCACCCGGTCGCCACGGCGGACGCCGAGCCGCTCCAGGGCGGCCGAGCCGCGATCGCACCGGCTCAGGAACTGCTCATACGTCATGCGCAGGTCGCCGTCCACGACCGCGGCACGGTGTCCGTGGAGACGTCGGGTCCGGCGGGCGAAGTCCAGGGGAGTGAGCGGCACCTCCATCGACACGTGACCTCCCTCGACTGCTTGCTTGACCAGGCGCCGGCCCGCAACCCGGCGGCCACAGGGTGGGGCGGTTGCTGCGCTGCACGATAGACCTCCAGTGCGGCCTGCGCCATCTCCCAAGGGAGAGGTGCATGGGTCTGGTCGTCGCCGGCTCTCCGTTGCGCGGGTTCGACACTTCCGCGCGGCGAGCGTCGCCCCTTGCTGTTAGCATCCGGCGCCACAGGTGTTCGTGGGACACGGGGGTGGGTGGTGCGACGCGTCAGCCTGAGGTCGTCGGAAGCGGCTCCTGCGGCGGAGCGGCGCGGAGACGCACCGGTGTCGGCTCCGGCGGCACTGGAGGTCTCCGGTCTGGCGGTCCACTTCGGCGGGGTCGTCGCGCTGCAGGACGTGTCCATCGTCGTGCATCCGCAGCAGATCCTGGGGGTGATCGGACCCAACGGCGCTGGCAAGACCACGCTCTTCAATGCCATCTGCCGGTTGGTGACGCCGAGCCGCGGCAGCATCACCTACGCGGGTCACTCACTTCTGTCGATGCGGCCTTCTCAACTCGCCGGTCTGGGCATCGTGCGCACCCTGCAGGGGCTCGGCCTCTGGACGCGTCTCAGCGTGCTCGAAAACGTCATGCTGGGTGCGCCGGCATCGGCCAACATGTTCAGCGACCTGTTCGCGCTGCCCCGCGCTGACAGGGGTGAGCGCGACCGTGCTGATGCGGCCATGGCCATTCTCGATGAGCTCGGCATCGCGGATCGCGCCGGCGCGTATCCCGGCGCGCTGCCACACGGCACCCAGAAGAGCGTGGTCCTCGCACGGGCCCTGATGGCCCGCCCATCGCTGCTCCTGCTCGACGAGCCCGCCAGCGGCCTCTCGGCAGCTGAGGTTGAGCAGCTCGTGGAGCTGCTGCGCCGACTCAGAGCAGACATGGGCATTGCGCTCGTCGAGCATCACCTGGACATGGTGATGGCGGTGAGCGATCGCGTGGCCGTGCTCAACCTTGGCCGGGTGATCGCCTCGGGGACGCCGGCCGAGATCCGCGCCAACGACGAGGTGACCACCGCCTACCTCGGCAGCCAGGTGGCCGATGCTTGAGGTCACCGATCTGACCGTTGCGTACGGTGGCGTGGTTGCCGTCGACGGTGTTTCATTCACCGTGGCAGAGGGCAGCATCACCACGGTTCTGGGCGCCAACGGTGCGGGCAAGACAACGCTGGTTCGCGCCATCTCGGGTCTGGTGAAGGCACGTCGCGGCAGCGTGCGCGTCGGCGACACGGAGCTGACAGGTCGCGCTCCGGAGGCCATCGCGCGTTTGGGCGTTGCCCACGTCCCCGAGGGTCACGGGATCATCAGCGAGATCACCGTCGACGAGAACCTGCGCCTGGGTGGGCTGTGGCGGCGCGACCGCGCCGATCAGCGGCTCGCCATCGAGGAGGCGTACGAGCTCTTTCCGCCGCTGGTCGCGCGCCGCCACCTGCACGCCGCCAGCCTCTCCGGGGGGGAGCGCCAGATGCTCTCCATCGGTCGCGCGCTGGCCTCACGTCCACGAGTTCTGCTGCTCGACGAACCCTCGCTGGGACTGCATGCGGCCGTGCTCGCGCAGATCATGACCCGGCTGCGCACGCTCACTCGCGAACGCAGGCTCGCGGTGCTGCTCATCGAACAGAACGCGCGCAGCGCGCTGTCGGTCGCCGATGAGGCGGTGGTGCTCTCCCTGGGCACGGTGGTGGCGCGCGACCGCGCCGAACGACTGGCCGGCGATGACGCGCTGCGCCACGCGTATCTGGGCTTCTGAGATGCGCACCTTCCTGATCCTCACCGTCGATGGGGTGACCAACGGCTTCGTCTACGCCATCGTCGCGCTGGCGCTGGTCATGATCTGGCGGGCCACGCGTGTCATCAACTACGCGCAGGGTGCGATGGGGATGTTCACCACGTACATCGCGCTCTTCGCCATCACGCACGGAGTCACATACTGGCTGGCCTTTGTGATCGCTCTGGGTGGCGGCTTCCTGCTCGGCGCCGGCATCGAGCGCGTTCTGGTGCGACCGGTCGAGTCGCGGCCGGCGCTCAACATTGTCATCCTCACCCTGGGCCTGCTCATCTTCGTCGAGGCGCTGGCGCCGATGCTGTTCGGTGGGCAGGTGCAGTCATTTCCCGCGCCGTTTTCCCGCGTCGATCTCAGCATCGGCACCACGCAGCTCTATATTTCGCCATTTGACATCTTCGTGGTCGGCGCGGTGCTGCTGACCATGGTCGCGCTGCTGCTCTTCTTCCAGCGCACCACCATCGGGCTGCGCATGCGCGCCGCCGCGTTCGGCCCGGAGATCGCGCGCCTGCTCGGGGTGCGCGTCGGTCGCATGCTCACGCTGGGGTGGGGTCTGGCGGCGCTGCTCGGGGCACTGGCGGGAATGCTCATCGCACCGGCCATCTTCTTGTATCCGAACAACATGGATGAGATTCTCGTCTTCGGTTTCGTCGGCGCCATTCTGGGTGGTTTGGACAGCCCGGCCGGCGCGGTGGTCGGCGCACTTCTGGTGGGCCTTGGCCTCAGCTACGTCGGCGGATACGCCGGGTCCGACCTGGAGACGATCGGTGCGCTGGTCATCCTGATCGCGGTGCTGATGGTCCGGCCCCAGGGACTGTTCGCAGCTCGCAGGCAGCGTGAGGCGTGAGCGGTATGCACCTGCCGCGCTCCACCGTGCTGCGCCACGCTCTCCTCTTCGTGCCGCTGGCGGTCGTGCTGCTCGCGGGGACCTACCTGCTCGACGCGTTCACCAACTACAACATCGCCGGCATCGCGATCTTCGCCATCGCCGCCGCGGGGCTGACCGTCCTCACCGGCATCAACGGTCAGCTCTCGCTAGGTCACGGTGCGCTGATGGCGGTGGGTGCGTACACCACGTCGCTGCTGCTGAAGGAGCAACCGGAGTTTCCCTTCCTCCTGACGGTGCTGGCGGCGATCGTGTCGACGGGGCTGGCCGGCGGCATCATTGGGATTGCGGCGGCTCGCCTGCGCGGCCCATACCTGGCCGGAGCGACGCTGGCGCTGGCCGTCGGGCTGCCTCAGATCGCGATTCATTTCGGCAGCGTTCTGGGCGGCAACCAAGGCCTCAACGTCGCGCCACCGACGGCACCGGCTGCGCTGGGCGGCGACTTTCCCGAGGAGCGCTGGCTGGCCTGGATCGCGATCGTCTTCGCGCTGATCACCCTGTTCGCCCTTGCCAATCTCGTGCGCGGCGCCACCGGGCGCACGCTGCGCGCGGTGCACGACAACGAGACGGCGGCGCGGCTCGCCGGCATCGACGTGGCCCGCGTGCAGGTGTTCGCCTTCGTGATCAGCGCCGTCTGTGCCGGGCTGGCCGGGTCCCTCTTCGCCTACTGGGTCGGCATCACCGCCCCCACCGGGTTCGGCCTGCAGCTCTCGCTGCAGCTGCTCAGCGCGATTGTCATCGGTGGCCTGGGCAGCCTGACCGGAGCCGTGTGGGGTGCGATCATCCTGGTGTACCTGCCGGTGCTCACCAGTGGGCTGGCCAGCAACCTCAATCTCTCCAGCGACATCACCAACAACCTGCCCCTGGCGGTGTACGGTGCGGTGTTGGTATTTGCGATGCTGCTCTTTCCCCGCGGCATCCAGGGCGCGGTGGCCTCACTGGCCCGGGCGGGGCGGCAGTGGCTCCTACGAACTCGTTTGCAGCAGCGGACAGCGGAGGTGGACTCGTGAACGTACGGTTTCCCAACTCGAGGCGGTGGATGACCGCCGCATGCATGGGTGTCACAGCCACGCTGGTGGCGGCCTGTGGCAGTGGCAGTGGCGGTAGTTCAGGGTCCACCAGCAACCAGGCGTCGGCGCCAGGCATCACGGCCACCTCGGTGACCATCGGCAGCACCCAGCCGCTCACCGGCGCGGCGGCGCCCGGCTACTCGGAGATCTCGCCCGGCTCCCAGGCGTACTTCCAGTATGTCAACGCCCACGGGGGCGTGTTCGGCAGGACCATCAACTACAAGGTCCTCGACGACGGCTACAACCCCACCAACACAGCGTCGCTCACCCGGCAGCTGGTGCTGCAGGACCAGGTGTACGCGGTGTTCGACTCCCTGGGGACGCCGACACATCTCGCCGTGGTCGACTACCTGAACCAGCAGAAGGTGCCCGATCTCTTCGTGGCCTCTGGATGCAACTGCTGGAACAACGTCTCAACGCATCCAGACACGTTTGGCTGGCAGCCCGACTACACCATCGAGGGCAAGATCCTCGGCAACTATGTGAAGCAGACTTACGCCGGCATGAAGGTGGGGTACTTCGCCCAGGGGCCCAACGATGAGTTCGGCGACGACGGCATTGCCGGGCTCAACGACGTGTTGCAGAACAGCAACGTCACGGTCGTCAGCCCGGCGCAGTACTACGCTCCCACCGCGGCCGGCGCCCAGGGTGTGAAGGCGGAGATGGCGGCAATGCAGGCGGCCGGTGTGCAGGTGGTGGTCAGCTTCTCCATCCCGTTGTTCACTGCAGCCGCGCTGGCCAGCGCGGCGAGCATCAACTACCATCCGAAGTTCGTGGTCACCAACGTCGGGTCGGACGTGCCCACGCTCACCTCGATTCTCACCGGGGGTGCGCTCGGCGCCGCCCTGCCCGCAGCGCTCCTCACCGGCATGACGAGTGACTCGTACCTGCCGCTGGTCGGTGACAGCAGCAACCCGTGGATCGCGCTGTTCAAGTCGATCAAGAACCAGTACGCGCCGAATCTTCCCTGGGATGGCAACGTGGCCTACGGCGAGGCGGTGGCGTACACGTTCGTGCAGTCACTCAAGGCCGCGGGGCAGAACCCCACGCGAGCCGACCTCGTGCACGCGGTGGAAAACAGCCACTTCACTGACGGACCCGGGCTGGTGCCCTTCGGGTTCTCTTCGAGCAACCACCTTGGCTACACCGGCGTGCAGATCACGTCGCTCGCCGCCGGCAACGTCCAGAGTACGGTCGGCCCCATCTACACCACCGATGACACCGCCGGAGGCGCCATCAGCCAGTCCAGCGCAGCGGCGTCCACCCCACCGGCCAGCGGGGTTCCGGGCGGCTAAGCTAAGAGCAAGCTCTAAGCCCGAATCCGTCCCTCGACAGCGGCGGGGTGTCGTCCATTCGTGGGCGGCACCCCGTTCGCCGCACGCTGTGTGGGCCGTCAACTGTTGCGGTGGTGCACTCCCGTTGCGCGCTCCAGGAGACTGTTCATGGCTGTGGTCATGACCACCCGTCCGTCGTGGGTGATCGCGTATCCGGCACATCCCGGGGCGCCCGCCAGCCAGCCAAGGCCATCCAATCCCATGACGTACGCAGCCGTGGCGAAGGCGTCGGCGTGTGCCAGATCTGCCCCCACCACCGTCATGCTCATCACCCCGCGCGGAGCGCGGTCGGTGCGCGGGTCAACGATGTGTTCGCCCCGCTCGTATGTCGCGCTGGTTGCCACCGCCAAGTCCTCGGCGAGCACCACCGCGGCCACCTTGTCAGCGTGGTGCGGGTGGCGGATTCCCACGCGCCACGGCGACGCCTGAGATCCTCGACCGCGTGCCAGGACGTCGCCGCCCGCGTTGATGCAGAAGTTGGTCGCGCCGCCGCGCTCCAGGATCTGCGCCGCCCCGTCCACCGCCCAGCCCTTGACCAGTCCTGATGGGTCGAGGCCACCGCCGGGCGCGCAATGCCAGACGTCAAAGGCGCCGTTGCTATCGCGGTGAATCCCCGCGCACATGCTCAGGACCTGGCGAACCGAGGCGCTGCACTCTGCCTCCAGCAGTTCGCCGCGCGCCAGGCGACTGATCTCGCTCCTCGGTTTGTAGGTGCTGAAGCGCTCGTCGACATCATGCAACCACGCGACTGCGTCATCGATGACGGGCGCGTCGACGAATGGCGGCCGCACGTCGATGCTCACCACCGTGCCCATGACCTCCTCCACGCGCACGGTCCGTGGCGGGTGCAGCTCGGCCGACGTCACGCGTGCGCCTGGTCGATGGCCGACTGAAGGGATTGTGTGTAGCTGTAGCTCGTGTAGGTCGCTCCAGAGAGCGAATCGATCTGCGCGCTCTGGGCCTGCAATACCTCCTGTTGCAGCAGCGGGCCCGCCTGCTGGCTGATCTCTGCAGACCGCTGGCGATCACTGGGCAGTTGGATCGCCTGGACATCGGTGATCTTGCCGCCGGACACGGTGATCTGCACCTGGACGTCACCGTACTGATTGGGAGCGTCGCTTCCGGTGAAGGTACCGTCGCGCAGACCTGCCGCAGCTGCGGTCGGCGTGGTGGTTGGACCGGGGGAACCGTCGCCGTTGGTCGCCGCCGGGGAGGCGGACGCCGCAGGGATCCCGGACGACGCCATGGGAACGCGGCTGAGACCACTGACAGGGATCACGTTCGGTGTCTTGAAACTGACGAGCAGGATGACACCAACAATGGTCGCAAGGATGGCGAGGGCGGCTCTCATTGGCACCTCAGTAATTCTCCGCTCGCGGTGTCATCTCGTCACCCTCTACCGAACTCGTCACCGCGGCCAAGGGCGCGGCGCCGCCACGTTGCGGCGTTGCAGCCGAGATTCGAGGAGAGCGAACCTCTCCCGATGGACCTGCCGTCGCGGCACGCCCATGTCGCTCAGCCCCTGGCACACCTCGTCAATCATTTCCTGGGGACCGCAGACGAATATGTCGCGGGTATGAAGGTCGGGGACCATGCGTCGCAGCGCCCGGGGACCCAGCGGATGTGCGTCGATGTCGCGGCCGCGGCGGCCGACGACGTAGTGCACCTCGCCGGAACGATGCTTCATGATCTGGTCAATCTCGTCGCGAAAGGCGACGTCGTCCCACGTGCGGGCGCGGTAGATGAGTGCCGGCCTGCCCTTGCCACCGGGCAGCTCCTCGAGCAGCGCCCGCAACGGTGTGATGCCGATGCCGGCCGCGATCAGGAGAGCGCGCGGCTGCGACCTGCGCAGCGAGGTGAGCACCCCGTGCGGACCCTCGGCGATGACCGGCGTCCCCGGCGTGACACCGCGAAGCCACGTCGTGTGGTCGCCGACCACCTTGACGGTGAGGCGCAGATATCTGCCGTTTGGTGCGGCAGAGAGTGAGAAAGGATGTGATCGCCACCACGCATCCCGGGTCATGAACCGCCAGCGGAAGAATTGACCGGCGCGCACCGGCAGTTCGTGGAGGCGACGTCCGGTGATGTAGATGGAATAGATGCCGGGTGCCTCGTCAACGATTCGGGCAACGCGGAGCCGGTGGCGGGCAGCCAACCGCAGCGGATGGCCAACGCGGAAGCTGAGCACGAAGCCGATGACGGCGACATAGAGTGCCACCCAGTACCCTTCCGCGATCGGATCGCTGCTCAGGTCCGACCCAACCATCAACTGGTGCCCGAAGCTGAGCGCGATCGCCAGATACAGATACAGATGGACGAAGTACCACGTCTCGTGCGACAGCCGGCGACGTGCAGCGCGGACGGAGAGGGCGGCAGCCATGACCAGGAGCGCGGTACCGGCCGCGGCCATGAGCACGTACGGATACTGACTGACAAGACGTGCCAGCTCGGCAGGCAGGGAGACACCATCACCAACTGCGTACCCCGCAGTGGTGAGCAGGACGTGACCGAGGATCAGCCATGTGCATGTGAAACCGAGCCAGCGGTGCCAGCGTGCCAGCAGGTCGAGGCCGAAGACGTGCTCCAGCCAGGGGACGCGCGACATCAGCACGATCTGCACCAGCGCCGCGTATGTCCCGAGGAGGGCCGTGAGCTGGCCGGCCGCGGTGAGACCTCCGCCGACGTTGCCGGCCGTCGTGAGGCCTCCGTGGCGCAGCCACATGCCCACGATCAGGACGGCGTTACCGATGACCACGGCGAGAACATCGCCGGAGCGGATGCCCCACCGTCGCGGGACGGCGAGGACCACCGAGCGGGATGCCCGCCGCCGCGCCGTGCTCACCACGCCACGGTAGGCAGTGAAGCTGACGACTTGCTGACGGTCGGGCGGAGGCGGTGACCACGGTGCACAGTCAGGAAATCGTCAGGAACCTCTCCTACGCTGCGCCGATGCCTGACCCGACCTGGCGGCCGGTCCGCGAGAATGGCTAGCCGTGGGTTCGCTGTTCTGGTCTCACCATGCGTCTGCTCGTCGCTGAGGACGACGGGGCACTGCGCTCGGTCCTCGGCCGAGGGCTGGCAAAGCACGGGTACGTGGTCGACCCCACCGACCGTGGCGACGAGGCGCTGCTGCTCCTCGACGTCAACCACTATGCAGCGGCGATCATCGATTGGCGCATGCCAGGCGTCGAGGGCACGGAGGTCATCAGGCGAGTTCGGGGTCGCGGCGACCTCACCCCGATCCTCATGCTCACCGCCCGTGACCTCAGCGCCGATCGCATCGAGGGCTTGGATGCCGGCGCTGACGACTACCTCGTCAAACCCTTCGACTTCGGCGAGTTGTTGGCGCGGCTCCGCGCCCTGCTCCGTCGCCCTCCCCTGGCGTCCGGGCCAATCCTGCGAATTGCCGAGCTGTCTCTTGACCCATCGACATACGAGGTGCGTGCCGGCGACCGCCTTGTCGCTCTGACCCCGCTGGAGTACTCGATACTCGAACTGCTGATGAGGCGGGCACCATCGGTCGCCTCCCGGGCGCTGGTGACCGAGAGTGCATGGCGCGAGGGTGAGACCATCTCGACGAACGCGCTGGAGGCGCACATCGCCCGCCTCCGCGCCAAGTTGACCGGTTCCGGCGCCGCCATCAGCGCCGTTCGTGGGCTCGGCTACCGGATCGTCGTCGGATGAGATCGCACCCGCTGCGCCGGCGCGCCGTGCGGATCGCGGCGATCAGCATGGCGGTGGTCGGTCTGCTCCTGGTCCTGCTCATGACAGCGACAGACCTGCTGGTGGCGCGCAACCTCACCGCCGGGGTCGATGATCGACTCCGCGACCAGTTGAACCGGCCGGCACCGTCATCCAAGGTTGCAGGTGAGAGCGCTTCAGACACGGACTTCTCTGAGCCCGTGCTGCGCTGGTCGGTCGGCTCCACCGGCGCAGTCACCGCGACGGACCCGGCAACACCGCCGCTCCCCGCGGCCCTCGCGACTCTGTCTGGGTATGCCACGACCACCGTCGCGGGCACGGAGTTTCGCGTTGGTGGCCAGGCGCAACCGACGGGAGGGCGGGTGATCGTCGCGACCAGCATGGCCTCGGTGAGCCATGCCATGACGGCGTTGCTGGTCACAGAATTGATCGTCGGCCCTCTGCTGCTCGGCTCTGTCTTCGTCGGCTCCTTCGTTATCGGTCGCCGTGTCGCCGGGCCGATCGAGGCGATGCGTCAACGGCACCTCGACTTCACCGCTGACGCCTCGCACGAACTGCGCACGCCGCTGTCGGTCATCCAGGCGGAGACGTCGTTGCTGAACGAGGACTCAACCGGCGAGCTCCGCTCATCCCTGGGGCGGATCAGTGGCGAGACGGATCGAATGCGCCGGATCATCGAAGACCTGCTGTGGCTGGCGCGATTCGATACGGAACCGGCGCCGCCGCACAGCGAGCCGGTTGATCTGGCCGCGGTGGCTGCCGTGACGACCGAGCGGTTCCGGGCGGTGGCGAGCCGGCGGTCGGTCACGCTCCACCTGTCCGTCCCCCAACACGAATCCGTGGTGGTCCACGCGGCCCCGGAATGGCTGGACCGGCTCGCCGGCGTTCTCGTTGACAACGCCTGTCGCTACTCGCGCCGCGGAGGAGACGTTGTGGTGGAGGTCACCAGCCGGGCCGGACGCCCGCGCCTGGCGGTGCGCGACAGTGGTCCCGGGGTGCCGTCGGCGGAGCGTCAGCGCATCTTCAACCGCTTCCACCGAGGCCTGGACGAGGGGGAGGGGGCCGGCCTTGGTCTGGCGATCGCAAACGCCGTGGTCAGCTCGACCGGCGGTCGTTGGGAGATCACCAACCGCCCCGAGGGAGGGGCGGAGTTTGCGGTTGAGTGGCGCAGACGGCGGCGAGCTCCGCCCACGCCGGAGGGGGTGACGTCATCTCCGACGACGTGGTGATTGCCAGGCCAAGCGGGTAGTGCGCCCAGCGCCGGCCGCGCACCGGCGGTAGACTCCCGCTTCGATGGCTGTCGGCGAGGATCGAGTGAAGCTCGCGGCACCCACAATCGACGCGGTCCGGGCCGCGGCTGCGCTGATTGCTCGGCGTATCCGCCGGACCCCCCTTGTGCCCATCGACGGGGGCCACCTGAAGCTCGAGAGCCTGCAGCCGACCGCGAGTTTCAAGGTGCGCGGGTTCTTCACCGCCGCCCTGGCAGCCCCCCATGATCGGCGCGCCGCAGGGTTGATGACCGTCAGCGCCGGCAACGCCGCCCTGGCCTGCGCTCACGTCGCCAAGTACCTGGGGATTCCCTGCCGGGTGATGATGTTCGACACCGCCCCGCAGGCCAAGCGAGCCGGGGTGGAGCGACTCGGGGCCACGGTGATCCCGCTGCCGTTCCAGGAGCTGCTCGACTGGATGACCAACGAGCGCTGGCATGACGAGCCCGAGCTGTTCATCCACCCATTCGCGGATGAAGCCGTCATGACCGGCAACGGCACCGTTGCCCTTGAAATCCTCGACCAGCTTCCGGAGGTCGACCGCGTCGTGGTCCCGGTGGGTGGCGGGGGACTGGTGGTCGGTGTCGCCGCGACGATCAAGGCGATCCGGCCGGAGGTGGAGGTCGTCGGGGTGCAGTCCGATGGCTACCCGCTCTGGCGCGACGCGTTCCAAGCCGGCGGCCCGGTGTCGCTGAAGCCGAACACGATCGCCGACGGCACCACGGGGCCCTTCACTGGGGCCATGTTCGAACTGCTCCACGACCACGTCGACAGATGGGTGGTCGTACCCGAGGGCGACGTCCGCCGGGCGGTGGCTGAGCTCGCGATCCGCGGGAAGGTGGTCGCGGAGGGCGCGGGTGCCCTGGCGTTCGGTGCGCTCAGCATGCTCGAACCCAGGCCCGGCACCGTGGTCGTTGTCAGCGGCGGCAACATCGACCCTGGCCGGTTGGCTGAGCTGTTGTCCGAATACGCCGCGACGCTCTCGGGATGAGGGACCTCAGGCCCTTACCAAAAGATCCGGGTTAGGCTCCGCGCCCGAGCGTGACGCGCCGGCAGGACGAGCCTCCGGCTCCCCTTCGGGCGTCGCCGGCCACGCGCGCAAGATCCGCGCGCTTTCGTCGTTGTAACCAGAGAAGGGTCGGCGTGGCCGCACGTCGACGTGCGCCGCCGGCCGACGCGGGTCAGCAGCAGGGAGTTGAGATGAAGCACAACGTGGGACGGTCGGTGATGACCATGGCCCTGGCGGGAACCGTCGCCGCCGCAACCATGGTCGGGGCGACCGCCACCGCCACGTTTGTCGCGACTTCGTCGAACGGCCCCGGGTCGCCGGTGGCGCTCGCCACCGCCGCCGCCCTGTACAAGGCAATCCCCCCAACCCCCGCTCGGAGCACCGGCGGAGGCACCGACAACTTCACGGTGTCCGCGACCGCGGTGGCCAAGAACAAGCACCCCAGGCTGGACTGGGAGGTCGGCTTCGCCCGCGAGAGCCTTGACCCCACCCCGGCGATGCTGGCCGCCGGCTTTCACCTCGGTGGGTACGGGCTCGGCCCCACCCGTCCGAGCACCGGTCCGCTGGTGGACGGGGACGGCACCGTCGAGCACATCTACGCCCGCGCCACCGCGATCAGCAATGAGAAGGGCGAGACCCTGCTGCTGGCGGCGTTGGAGAACCAGGGCACCTTCGCTGCCTACAAGGAGGGTCCCTACGGGATCTGGGACATCCGCCAGCAGGTGTCGCACGACACCGGGGTGCCAGTTGACATGATCGTGGTCAACAGCGACCACAGCCACGCCGGCCCGGACACGATCGGGCTCTGGGGCGGGGTTCCCGTGGACTACATGAAGGAGCTCTTCGCGCAGTCCGTCAAGGCCCTCGACGAGGCCTACAAGGGCCGAGTCCCGGCTGACCTTCGCCTCGGGACCAACGTCCCGGTGGTGCCCGACTCGACCACCGGCAATTACCTCAACGGCACCGCCACCCCCGGTGAGGATTTCGTCCACAGCCAGTTCAGCAAGGACACCGGGCAGAACGGCATTCCCGGGACCGGCTACGACGACTCCGCGGTCGACACCCAGCTGCGCGTCCTGCAGGCCGTCGGCGCCAACGGCAAGCCGCTCGGCACCCTGATCAACTACGCGGCCCACGCCACCGTCATGGGCGGGGGCAATGTCCGTTACTCCGCTGATTGGCCCGGTCGAGTCGCCCGCGCCACCGAGATCGCGCTCAATGAGCCGGTCGCCGTGACCATGGTGGCCGACGTGGGTCGCAGCCAGCCGCCGCGTCCCCACAGCGACCCCAAGTGCGACCAGCCCGGTCATCCCAGCTGCGACGTCGACGCCCTGGACACCTGGACCCGCCTGTTCACCCCCTGGGTGGTCAATGCCGCGATCCACTCGGTCCCGGTGCAGGGCAACCAGGTCGCGGGCCAGGAGGTCTTCACACGCGAGGCCGCGACCAACCCCGTGCTACTGGGCGTCAGCTACAGCGCCGAGGGCCCGGTGCGTGGAACCGGCGCCTACCGCGCGGTGACCGCTCCATGGGTCACGGGTGACCTCATCGGGACCTTTGCCTCGGCGCACCGCCTGGGCAACATCCTGCTGACCGCCAACCCCGGCGAGGCCTACCCCGACATCCGCTTTGGCGTGGGCAAGGAGATCAAGGCCCCGCAGGCCTTCTTCACCTTCGGACTGGCCAACGACCAGCTCGGCTACCTGATCGCGCCGGCCAGCGAGTACCCCTGGATCAGCTACAGCAACCCGGGCAACGACAACGGGCTCTTCAACGTGAGCGTCCAGTACGGCGACCACCTGTACTGCGCCGAGACCGCCGAAGCCCAGGCCCTGGGCTTCACGGCCACCAACGACCCCCAGCCGTACGGTCCCAATGCACCGGCGCCCAACTGTGCCGCCTCGGGGGTCACCGACCAGGCACCGATGGGACCCGCGCCCCAGCAGCCATGGTTGCTGGGTGATGGAGTGACACCGCCGGTCGGGACCTAGTGGACCCCGGCGCCGTCCATGTCCGGGCCTCCCGACCTCGTCGCCTGAATGTGGCGGGTGGAGCCCAAGGTGGGAGTCGGGGCGATCGGTGCGCTTGCCCCGGTCGCGCAAGTTCAGGAGATGTGGCGACGTTATATGGATGAGACGCCCGCTGGGCGCACCTCCCCCTCACGTCCACTCAGGGCACCGCCGCTGTCCGCCACACGGAGACCAGGGTGAACCCAGCGCTTCCCTCGTTGCCCGGCCTGCGCCTCGGAACCGCGACGGCGGCCGCCTCCGTGATCACGATCATCGGCGGCGCCCTCGGAGCCACACCCTCGGCGCATCCGTCCACCCACGCGATCGCGGGCTCGTCGGCGGTTGCAACCGCCACCGAGGTGCTGACCACCGATGTCCTGCCCGGGCTGGCCGGGCTGGCCTCAACACCGACAGCCCCCGGGACGGCGGTGCAGGTGGCCGTCACCCTCGCCAACCCCAACGCGGCCGCCCAGAACGCGCTCTACAACGCCATCTACACGTCGGGCAGCGCCCAGTACCACCATTTCCTCACCGCCGCGCAGGTCGCTGCCGAATTCGGTGCGCCGCAGGCGGCCTTCGACACGGTCAAGGCCTGGGCCACCCGCGACGGGATGCGGCTGGGATTCAGCTCGGGCACCCGCGAGTACCTGCTCTTCTCGGGCACCGCCGCACAGGCTGAGCAGACATTCCTGGTCACGTTCCGCGACTACACGCGCGGCGGGCAGCACTTCTACGCCAATGCCAACGGGCCGACCGTCCCCGCGAACGCAGACGTGGCGGGCGTCATCGGCCTCAACAGCCTGCTCCGCTCACACACCCTCCAGACCAAGCCGGCCGCCGCCAAGAATGGCTCGCGGACGGCGCAGGACACCTGTGACCCGAGCAACACCTTCTGCACCGGGCTCACCACTCCGCAGGACATGTGGTCGATCTACGGCATGCCCACCAACCCGAATGCGACCTCCCCGGTCCAGAACTTCGGACAGGGCCAGCAGATGGCGGTCCTCGGCGAGGGCGCCACGCAGGGCACGATCTCCGACCTCCGCGCCTTCGAGACCGAGCGCGGCCTTCCCAAGATCCCAGTGACCATCACCTCCGTCAACGACGACGGCCAAGACACGTCGGGCACCCCCGAGTGGGACATCGACACCCAGGCCTCGACGGGCATGGCCCCGAAGGCTTCCAGCGAGACCCTGTACTTCGCCAAGGACCTCACCGACCCCTCCGTGCTCGGTGACTTCGCGGCCTTCCAGGGCGATGCCACCGGACCGATGCAGGCCAATGCCTCATTCGGGGAGTGCGAGCAGGACCCGACCACCCCAGCCACCGGCGGCGGCGTCGGCACGGGGCTTGGTGGCCTTGCCGGAACCGCCGGCCTCATGTTCACCGCGGGCTCGGAGGACGTGCTCCAGAAGGCCACCATCGAGGGCAAGACGCTGTTCTCCTCCACAGGTGACACCGGGTCGTCGTGCCCCGTTGTGTTCGCCGCCGTCATCGGCGCCGGCAACGGCGTCCTCAACCAGGGTTACCCCGAGACGAACTATCCCGCCTCGAGCCGCTACGTCACCGCTGTCGGCGGCACCGTGCTCTACAGCACCCCGAACACCGCCACTCCGGCGCCCGCATCCAACGCCGGCCGCTCCACCGAGTACTCCTGGACCTTCACGGGTGGGGGCAACACCCTGTACATCCCCGAGCCCGCATACCAGCAGGGCATCACCATGCTCGACACACAGCCGTGCATCTCGCAGCCCAACGGAGTGCCCTACTCGTCGGTGACACCCTGCCGCGGCGTCCCCGACGTCGCCGCGCAATCCGGCGACATCGCCACCAACGGCTACGCGGTGACAATGGGTGGCACGCCGGACTCCGCGGGCGGCGGGACCAGCCTGTCATCGCCACTGTGGATGGGCATGTGGACCCGCATTCAGGCGGCCGCGACCACCACGGTCGGCGGTCAATACACCAATGGCTTCGCCAACCCGGCGCTGTACAAGGTCGGGCTGAACTGCGCGCAGGACGCCAACGACTTCTTCGACATCGGCGGAGGCGGTACACCGCCGAACGCGAGCCCGCCCACCAACAACGGCATTTACGGCAGCTTGCCGCGCACCAGCACCGGCTGCCCATCCTCGGGCTTGGACCCCTCGGGGTGGGATTACACCTCCGGCCTGGGCGTCCCCAACGTCACCAACCTGGGCAAGGACATCACGGGCACGAGCAGCTTTGCGCCGACCAACACGCCGACGGTGGCGTCGCCGACGGACTGTGGCCAGGTGGGGCTCAACCCCTGCGTGGGCGCGGGGCAGACGTGCGCTAATGGGTTGTGGAACAACCCGCCGCACACCAGCAATGACCTGATCGGCAACTCCGACCCGCAGCTGTCACTGTTGCACGGCGCCTTCAGCGTCAGCGCCGACGGGAAGACGCTGCGCACGCTCATGAACGTCACCGACCTCACCGAGACCGTCCCCATGGGCTCATCTGCCGCCGAGTGGTACTTCCTCTGGACATACAGTTCAGGAAGCACCAAGACGACGTACTTCGCCAATGCGGAGCTGCAGGTCACGCCGGGCTCGGTCCCGAGCTACGACGACGGCACCGTCAGCGTGACCGGCACCTCACACAGCTACAACAAGGTGAACACCAACGACATCGGCCACTTCACCACCGGCACGAACGGGGTGGTGGAGATCGACGTGCCGCTCGCCAACGTCGGCAACCCACCGACCGACGCCGTGCTCAACGGCCCCACCGGTGAGACGGACATCCTGATCGGCGCCATCGGCCACGGCCTCCTCGAGAGGGTCGACACCGGGGGACCAACCTGCGACTACAAGGTCGGCTCCAATCCCGGCCCCGTCACTGCGGTTGCGTCGAGCAGCACCCATGGCACATCGAACGGTCGGAACCTCGGCACCCCCAACACCGGGCTGCCCTTCCCCGTGATCTGGCCCGGTCTGGCGCTGATCGCGCTTGGTGGGGCGGCAATGGTTTCCAGCCGGCGCCGCCGCCGCCGCCAGCCCGCCGTCAACTGACCTGCGGGCGGTCCCGGGTGAACCCTGCGGTCTCGCGCGGGCAAGGCCCCGGGCCGCCCGTTGGTATGTTTAGGGCCGGCCCCGGTCCGTCACACTGATACCGGCGGGGCCCACACCTGGCGGTCACCGCATTCTCGAGGACTCCATGCCTGCGGTCACCGTCGACGACATCACCACCCTTCCGCGCGTCACCGTCCCCGGATCCGAGGCCGTGCAGCGGCCGGTGGTGTCCGTGACCACGGCGCCGCAGGGGCTGTTGCATCCGTTTTCCCCCAAGAAAGGTAATGCAACTCTACCGGTAGGGAGAGATCAATGAGCGTACTGGCTGCCGTCAACAACGTTACTAACGCCATCGCTGCTACCGCAACAGATCCGACGCGTGAGCCCTGGGCCATCCACGACACCGAGGTGTTGATCGTTGCCCTTCTGGGCATCGCCATCGTCGTGCTCTTGATCGTGATGTTGAAGATGCACGCCTTCCTGGCGTTGACTATCGGCTCGCTCTTCGTCGGCGTTGGATCGGGCATCGCTCTGGACAAGGTGACGACGTCGTATGAGACCGGTGTTGGCAGTGTCCTGGGTTACGTCGGCGTGCTGATAGCACTCGGGGCCATGCTCGGAAAGCTGTTGGCCGACTCAGGCGGGGCTGACAAGGTGGTGGATACGCTGCTGCGGGGGCGCACGTCCATTCTGCCTTGGAAGATGGCGCTCATCGCTGTGATCATTGGCATTCCGATGTTCTTCGAGATCGGACTTGTCCTGCTGATCCCCGTCGTCATGCTCGCGGTGCATCGCGCGAAGGGCCCGGTCATGCGTCTGGGCATACCGGCCCTCGCAGGCCTTTCGGTGCTCCACGGATTCATCCCGCCCCACCCGGGGCCGCTCGCTGCGATCGGGATTCTGCATGCGAATGTTGGCGTGACCCTCGCGCTGGGTCTCCTGATCGCGATTCCCACGGTGGCCATCGCGGGGCCGCTGTTCGGCATCCTCGCGGCCAGGATGGTCCCGATCGGAGCCGCCGGAGCCGGCCTCGCGGTGACTGTCGGGTCGACGGGCGACCCAATAGCGGCGGGTTCGGGTGACAGCGGCACCATTGGCAGGGCGCAGGACCCCAATGCAACCCGCAGCCCGAGCTTCGCCTGGACCCTGATCACCCTGCTGTCTCCACTCGTGCTGATGCTCAGCAAAGCCGCAGCCGACATCTGGATGGGCAAGGGCGCTCAGCTGCGCCCGACGCTCGACTTCATCGGCGACCCCGTGTTCGCCCTCCTGATCGCCGTTCTGCTTGCCATGCTCACGTTCGGAACGACGGTGGGCTTCTCGGCATCGGTGCTGACCAAGAAGATCGGCGCCAGCCTGCTGCCGATCGTTGGGGTTCTATTGATAGTGGGTGCCGGCGGCGGCTTCAAGCAGGTACTCGTTGACGGAGGCACCGGCATCGCCATTGCCAAGGTCGCCCTGGCCGCCGGCCTCTCCACACTACTGCTGGGTTGGATGGTGGCCGTACTGATCCGTCTGGCCACCGGGTCCGCGACCGTCGCCACCGTCACATCCGCCGGCATCATCGCGCCCTTGGCGGTGGGCCAGTCCACGACCCAGTTGGCACTGGTCGTGCTCGCGATTGGCGCCGGATCGCTTTTCTTCTCGCACGTCAACGACGCCGGCTTCTGGTTGGTGAAGGAATACTTCGGACTCACGGTCGGGCAGACCATCAAGACCTGGTCCGTGATGGAGACCATCATCTCCGTGATGGGCCTTGGACTGGTGCTGCTCTTGTCGCACATCGTGTGACTGATCGTCGTGAGCA
>OCZT010001105.1_pt1 | contig 27792 bp, 27 predicted proteins | sample 1539031 | NCBI WGS metagenome assembly OCZT01 (sample SAMEA3539308, study PRJEB22396) | soil metagenome | biome: tundra; feature: field; material: soil | place: USA | collected 2010-05 | depth 0.15 m | reverse complement strand
CTGGTCACGCCGGAGGCCGCGGCCCCCTGCCAGGCGGCGTCGCGGATGGCGTCGTGGCCACGCCGGCGAACTGATTCAATCACCGGGCAATCATATTCGGCTCCCTGGGCGGCGCCCGTGCGGTGATCTCGGCGGGGCCAAGTAAAATCGGCGCCTAGGGCGACTTAGCCAAGCGGTAAGGCACGGGACTGCAAATCCCTGATCCCGGGTTCGACTCCCGGAGTCGCCTCCAACTACTTCCTTGGGGCTGCTCTCGGGTTCCTCGGGGTGGCCTTCGTGCGGCGGCGCTGGGCGATGATGCCGGCCGCAATGATCAGCCCCGCTCCCACCACAAGCACGGCTTCGAAGATGGCGGCGAAGTTGGAACTGGGCGGAGGCTGGGCCTTTTTCTGCAGACCGGTGTCGTTGAAGGCGGCGACGTCGCCCAGGTGGTCGAGGCTGATGTTGACGAGGCCGGTCGTCTGGGCTCCAAACTGGGTGTCGTGCCAGCTGCCGTCGTAGAACACGCGGACGGTGTTGTAGGCGATCGGCGGCATGCGGAGCAACACCTGGGCCGGGGTTTGCAGCACCAGCGGCGGCCCGGCGTCTGGGCTCGCTCCGGTATACGCCTGGAGCAGATAGTCGTTGCCTACCAGGGTGCTGTGGGGCGGAGGGGAAGGCGCCCCTGCGCACCGGGGCGAGATCTTGACATGGACGACCTCGTTGGTCTTGAAAACGCCCTGGGCGAAGAAGGCCGTGAATTGCGGTCCGCCGGGATCACCGGTCTCGGCGGTCTCCGACTTGTTGCCCCCGTTGATGGACGGGAGGTCGGCCTGGCCGCCCGCTGGTGGGCTGTTGGTCGAAGCCAGGTCTTTTGGCGGCGAGCAGTACCTGAAGGGTGGGGGAATGAAGGCGCCCTCGAACATCGGTGGCGCCGAGGGCAACTGCCAGCGGGCGGTGACCACCACTGTGATTCCGAGCGCCGCCAACGTCGCCAACCTCCACCGGCTGGTCACGGCAGCCACCAGTGGCCTATGTCGACGATGAAGTGGGCCAGGGCGCAGGCCGCCACGCTCCTGGTGTACTCGCGAAGGCAGCCGATCAGGATCCCGACCCCGAAGTCCAGTGGCAGCGCCACCCATCCGTAGATGGGCGCGTGGATGGCGGCGAAGACGGCGGCGGCGAAGACGATGGCGGCGGTGGGGCCCCATGCCTGCCGCGCCAGAGGCTGCATCCAGGCCCGCAGCGCCACCTCCTCGCCGATTGCGATCAGGGCAACCAGCGGCGCCCAAGCGACGGCGAAGGTGGACGACAGGTAAGCGTCGGGGCCGACAACGCCATGGAGAAGCATCCACAGGCCGGGGATCAGCAGCGCCGCCCCCAGCGCCGCGCCGAGCACGAGGCTGCGGTTTTCGGGCAGGCCGCGCAGCCGTTGGCGCACCGAGGGCAGCCCCAGTGAGCCGAGCAGCAGCAGGCTGGCGAAGGCCGCCGCCGGGGCGATGTCGATGGCGCCCCAACGCAGAGCGGTGGCGCGCGCCAGGGAGAGGGCGAGGATGGCGGCGGTGCCCAGCAGAAGTTGGAGCGTCGAAAGGCCGCGGTCCTCGGGTGCGGACGCGGACGCGGTCAGCGAGGCAGGGGCACCATTTCGATCTGGCCGGTGGCGAACAACGCCGGCCACACGGTCACGCTCTTGCGCACCCCCTGCCACTGCCAGATCACGCTCGAGGAGCGCAGGTTCTGGCCCAGGTTGGTGCTGCCGGTGGCGAACTTGAGGCCGCTGCCGTTGGGGAGGCTACCCGCGGGCATGTCCTGCGCCATCGCCGCCGCGGATATCCCGGCGGTGTCGAGGGTGCGGGCGCCCGGCAATGTGTAGCGGGTCAGGGCCCAGGCCGACGAGAAGCCGGAGACCGCCTCCTCGCCGGGGTCGCGATGAAAGCGTTGGCGGTAAGCCGCGACCAGCGAGTCATACGCGGTCAGGGCGCTTCCGTTGAGGGCGCCTGGGTTGAAGCCGCTGGTGGGGCGGTCGGAGGCGAAAATGCCGATCGCGTCCGCGCCCAGTGCGCGGCCGAAATCGGGCCCGCACTCGGCCATGGTGCTGCCGATCAGGGCCTTGACCTTAACGCCGCGGGCCAGCATCTGCTTGCGGAATTCGATCCCGTCGGGGACGTGCGAGGCCAGGATGACGATGTCCGGGCGGCTGGCGGAGACGAATCCGAAAACCTTGTCCCAGTCGGGGTGCCAGGCGACGTAGGTGACCGGCCCGGCGACCGTGAAACCGAGCTGGTGGGCCTTGCCGAGCGCGGCCGAGGCAACCGAGTGGCCGTAGGGGTCATCGACCTCCACCACGCTGATGCGAAGCCCGCTGGGTGCCTGGCCCAGGCGCGGCGCCAGCTGCTCGGCGGCGAATACGGCCGATCCATTGCCGAGGTTGCTTCCCGAGGGGCCGACCCGGAAGACGTTCGGCAGGGCCTCGCCGGTGAGCTGGTCGGCGACGGCGCCGGTCTCCCAGTAGACCAGGCCGGCGCCGGAGGCGGCGTGGGCGGCGGGAATCGAGAGGGAGCTGTCGTAGGTGCCCATCACCATCGCGGCTCCGTCGCGCTTCAGCTGGTCGACGGCGCCGGTGGTCGCCTCGCGGCTGTTGACGTTGCGGGTGAGCAGTTTGATCTGCCTGCCGGCCACGCCGCCGCTGTGGTTGACCTGGTCGAGGGCGATCTGGATCCCGTTGAGCTCCTCCTGAGCCAGGCTCGCAGCCGGGCCGGTCAGGGGCAACATCAGGCCGAGGATGAGGGCACCGGGCGGCGTTGAAGCCGGGGTACAGGCGGCCACGACCACAGCTGCGAGCAGGAGTGCGGTCCAGCGGCTGATCACCGGCCCAAGTATAGGGGGGTGTCGATGCCGGGCCGAGTTCAGGATCAGGGCTTGAATCGCCGCTGCGATCTGCGAGGATAGCTGCTGCCATGGCCATCAACATCCGCACCGTGGGCCCTGATGAGATTGCCGCCTTCTTCGGCGTTGGTGGCATCGCCTTCAGCGACGAATGGGACCCGGATGAGATGGAGGCCGAGCGGGGACTGATGGCGACGGAACGAATGGTGACCGCCGAGGACGATGGCACCCTGGTCGCCCAGGGCGGCGCCTTCGAGTTCGAGATGAGCGTGCCCGGCGGATCGGTTCCGACTGCCGGCGTCACCTGGATTGGGGTCCTGCCGACCCATCGGCGGCAGGGGATCCTCACCGGCATGATGTCCCACATCCACGAGATGGCCCGCCAGGGCGGCGAGCCGCTGGCGGCGCTCTGGGCCGCGGAATCCCTGATCTACCCTCGCTTCGGCTATGGCCTGGCGGCGCCCGACCAGGAGATCGAGATTGCCCGAGGCCAGACCGCGTGGGCAAAGCCGGCGGAGCCGGCAGGCGGGGTCAGGCTGATCGAGGCCAGGGCCGCGGCCGCCGCCTTCGCGCCTGTGTACGACGGCGAGCTCGGGCGGCGTCCGGGTATGGTTCCGCGCGATGAGCAGTGGTGGAAGGTCCGCTTGCTCGACAGCAAGGAGCGCCGGGCCGGCGCCAGCCCACTGTTCCACGTCGTCCACGAGGGCTCTTCGGGGATCGACGGGTACGTTGCCTACCGCGTCAAACACGACTACAGCACGCCCCTGTCTGGTGGCCTGGTCAAGGTCGTGGAGTTGATCGCCAACAGCGATGACGCCTACCGTGCGTTGTGGAGCTACTGCTTCAACATCGATCTCACAGCACGGATCCAGGCGCGGCACCGGCCCATGGACGACCCCCTGGCCTGGATGCTGGCTGACTACCGGCAGCTCGAAGTGCGCCCCCTCGACGCGCTCTGGGTCCGCCTCGTCGATGTCGACGCTGCGCTGGCGGCCCGCCGGTACTCCGCGCCTGACGCGGTGGTCTTCGACGTTATCGACGGGCAATGTCCCTGGAACGCCGGGCGCCATCGCCTGGAGGGTGGGCCGGATGGCGCCACCTGCGCCCCATCGGACGCCGACCCCGACCTGCGGCTCGACGTGCGGGATCTTGGAGCGACGTACCTGGGCGGCGTTGAATTCGGCCTCCTGGCCGCCGCCGGCAGGGTTGAAGAGTGCCGCCCTGGGGCGATCGCCCGAGCCGACGCCATGTTCCGCTGGCGACCGCTGCCCTGGTGCCCAGGCGTCTTCTAAATTTGAGCGCTGCTGCGGGCGTTCTTGGACATCAAGTCGATCGTGGTGGCGCGGGCCAACTCCGATGCCAACGGCGATAGCCTGTCGCTGCGGGTCACCGCCGATTCAGCCGACCACGTGATCGACGTCAACACCGGCCAGCTGGTGTCAGGCACCAACGATCTCTTCCCCTGGACCGAGAACCTGATCCTGGTGCGGGGCCGGGGCTGAGAAGCAACCCACTGCGCGGTTTCGAAGCCCACCAGTGCCCCAAATGGGGCGCGCCGGCGCAGGCCCGTAGCGAGCCGGGGGTCTAGAAGATGTCGTCGAACGCGAACGACGCCGGCGGTTCCAGCTGGGCGAAGTCGCACTCGGCCGGGTCCTTGTCCGTCCGCCAGTGCAGGAAGCGGGCGGCGTGGCGGAAGCGATCGCCTTGCAGCTTCTCGAAGCTGACCTCGCAAACCAGCTCCGGGCGCACCTTGACCCAGCTGAGGTTCTTGCTCCCGGTCCATCGGCTGGGCGCCCCTGGGGTTCGTCCGTCGCCGAAGCTGTCCCCGCCGACCAGCGGCTTGAGCTTGGCCAGGACCTGGCGCCGCTCCTCCGTCGAGAAGGACGACGTGTGGCCCACGTGGTGAAGCACCTCGTTGGCGTCGAAGAGCCCTAACAGCAGTGACCCCACCCCCGGGCCGGCGGTTGAATCGCGATAGCCGCCGACCACGCAGTCCACGGTGCGCACGTGCTTGATCTTCACCATCGTCCGCTGGCCTGGTGCGTAAACCTGGTCGGCAAGCTTGGCGACGACCCCGTCGCAGCCCGCGCCCTCGTATCGCACAAACCAGGATTCAGCCTCCTTGGGGTCGGTGGTCTGCGGCGTGAGGCGGACCCGCTTGTGGCGCTTGAGGAGCTTGGCCAGCGCGGCGCGGCGCTTGGTGAACGGCTCCTGGCGGAGGTCCACGGCGCCGTCGGCGAGGAGGTCGAAGACCACCAGTGACGCCGGGATTTCGGCCGCCAGCTTGCGCACCCGCGACTCCGCCGGGTGGATCCGCATCTGCAGCGCATCGAAATCAAGCCCGCGCTCGCCGACGATGATGATCTCGCAGTCGACAATGCAGGGTCGCGGCAAGGCTTTGGCGATCACTGGCAGCAGCTCCGGGAAATAGCGCTGCAGCGGCTGCCCGTTGCGACTGCAGATGTAGGTGTCGTCGCCGTCGACAAAGATGATGGCGCGGAAGCCATCCCATTTCGGCTCGTAGAGCCAGCCCTCGCCGCGCGGAATGTCGTCCTTGGCCTTGGCGAGCATCGGCTTGAGCGGCGGCCTGAAGGGCAGATTGGGCACGGCAGTAGTATCAGCGATCTATGCCGACGCCCACCGCGACCGTCGAAGTCGACGGCCACGACATGCCGGTCTCCAACCCCGACAAGGTGTTCTTTCCCGAAGCCGGCATCACCAAGCTGGACCTCGTCCGCTACTACCTGGCCGTCGGTTCAGGGGCGCTGCGGGGGACCCTGCGCCGGCCCACGACGCTGAAGCGTTTCGTCAACGGTGCCGCCGGCGAGTTCTTCTTTCAGAAGCGAGTCCCGGCGCAGCGGCCGTTGTGGCTCAAGACGTCGACGGTGCATTTCCCCAGCGGGCGGTCGGCCGAACTGCTCGCGCCCGGGGACGTAGCTCACATTGTCTGGGCCGTGAACCTTGGCACCATCGACCTCAACCCATGGCCGGTGCGCGCGGAGGACGTCGATCATCCCGACGAGCTGCGGGTTGACCTCGATCCCACGCCGGAAGCCACTTTCGCCGACGTCCGCAGGGTGGCGCTGGTGGTTCGCGACGTGCTCGGCGATCATGGCCTGCGCGGGTTTCCCAAGACCTCGGGGTCGCGGGGGATCCACGTGTACGTCCGCATCAAGCCGCAGTGGGACTTCACCGAGGTGCGGCGGGCGGCGCTGGCGCTGGGTCGTGAGGTCGTGCGGCGTGAGCCCAAGTTGGCGACGACGGCCTGGTGGAAGGAAGAGCGGACTGGTGTCTTCATCGACTACAACCAGAACGCCCGCGACCGCACCATCGCGTCCGCCTACTCGGTGCGGCCGGTGCCCGATGCGCGCGTCTCCTGCCCGCTGGACTGGGACGAGGTGGCCGACGTCGAGCCCGCCGACCTGACCCTGAAGACCGTGCCGGGGCGGTTCAAGAAGAAGGATCCCTCCGCGGATATCGAGAAGAAACCCGGCCAACTCGACCGACTTCTCGACCTGGCTCGCCGCGACGAGGAGGGCGGGCTGGGGGACGCTCCCTGGCCTCCGCATTTCCCCAAACACAAGAACGAGCCCAAGCGGGTCCAGCCCTCGAGGGCGAGGAAGGACGCGGACATCTAGCCCGACCGCTGCCAGCGGTCAACGGAGCGATCCGTCCGGCATCTTCCGCCTCGCTGCGATAAGGCGGGCCGGGTGGGCTGCTTACCCGAAGGCCAGGGCAGGAGTTGGACCGCGACCCTCGTGCTCCGGTCCATAGGTTTGGCGATTGATCGCGATGAAGGTCAGCAGGAAGAGCAGGGCGATGAAGGCGACTGAGCCAAAGAAAAGGCCGGAGATCGCGCTGGCCGGCCCGCCCCCACCTTCGCGCGCTCGGACCAGGTAGGCGCTGCTGGGGTTGAAGTCCGCGTCGCGCGAGGCGACGACGGGGATCTCGGGCTGACCCTGGTCCGGGTTGCTCGGCATATAGATGGGGACCCCTTCTAGGGCCGAGCCCTTCGCAAGGAAGGCGATGCTCTTCCATGTCGATCCCGTGGGCACGGGCGCATCGGTGCGATAGGTGCCCGGGCCGGTGCGGATGAAGCGGATGTTGTGGTGGCTGCCCCCCTGCCACGAGATGACCTCGAACCAGTCAGCGCCCTCCGCGGCATCCGGTGGGTTGAGGGTGAGGTTGACGTTGACATCCTGGAGAACCCCCGGCAGGTCGTACTGGTCGACGGTGACCCGGGGATCACCCGACGGCGAGGTCGTCATGTGCGCCTGGATTGGGATGGTGGTGCGGGCGAACGGCACAGCCAGCAGGGCCACGAATGCCGCCGCGGCAAGGAGTACTACCGGCAGCTTGATGCCCGTGCGCTCATAGGCCATAACCCGGCCGGCGGCCATCCCAATAACGGCTCCGACGACCGCGATGGCGACCGCAACCCAGATGTTCGGAAGCAGCTCGGCCTGCCAGGGGTGGGGGCTGAAGAGGTAAGAGAAACCCCACTCACTTGCCAGTCCTAGGGTGCCCGCAAAGCCGCCCATTACAAGCGCCGCGCGGAGCGGCGGCAGACCTCGGGCGACGAATGCGCCCAGCTCGATCGCCGCCGCGACTCCGAGGTAGAGGGCGAAATGCGGAGTGCTGTGACCAAGGCCAGGCCCAATGATAAGGGCCCAGACGATGCGGATCGCGATGAAGGAGAGGGCCGCGTAGATCGCGGAAAAGCGACCCATCACGGTTCTCACCGCAACCAGGACCAGCGAGCCGGCCGCCATGATCAGCACCGGCTGGTAGAGCGCCTGCCACTGGGGCACACCGAGGTCAAATTCGAGCTGGAAGGTTGAAAGGCCGATCAGCGCCGCGCTGGCGATGCGGAAGCTCATGGCGCGGTGAAATACCGGCCGGCCTGGACGTCGCCCGCCCTCAACCGACATCAGCGCCATCGCCACCGGCGTGAACGAGGCTGCCCCGATCATCATCAGGTGGGTGGGACTCCACATCGTCACGTCGATGCCGTAGTTGCGGTGCCAGAGGTCGTCGAGCGGGAAACCGATCACCGCCACCAGGCCCATGAACCCGAGCGGAACCGCCGAGTACGGAGCCCTCAACCCGAACATATGCAGCCCGGTCTCGGCTCTCTCGAACGTAGCCAGGGCGATGGCCGCGAGGGACGCCAGGCCGATACCAGCGAGGCCCGTGAGAATGAGCATGTGGGGCGGCGTGAAGAGCTCGCGGTCCCGCCCGAAGTCGATATGCCAGGCGACGTCCCAGTAGAAGCCAAGACCGGCGACCAGCAGAGCCCACATCGCCAGGCCGATCCCGGCCGCGCACCACGCCGGCAAGCCGGTCAGACGTCGTAATGAGTCGGCGATCCGTTCTAAGCCCGCGGCCGGGCCGCGCCGCTCACCTGGGTTGCCGGTGACGTAGAGCCAGACCATCCCGGCAGCGAGGAAGGCCAGGAAGGCGATCTCGAATGCCCACTCCCACGGCCGGATGTGGCCCCCTTGCGCGATAGCGATCAGACGCCCCATCGACCCAATGAGAGACATTGCCCGCAGGCTACAATCCGCGCCGTAACAGATTCAGCAACACTCCGCCGGTCCGGCCGGATCTATGCGCTGCGATTGCTGCACTTGATTAAGAGCCACCGGGTTGCTGAAATTGTTACGCGGTTCACGAGACTCTCAAGCCGCGCCCCTGGTCAGGGGACCGGGGGCGCCCACACGCGGAGGTGGCTTCTGTCACGTCGGCGGCCCACACCCCGGGAAGGAGGCTGCCTTGCCAGGGGCAGTTGATTTCCGCGCGAGAGAGCTCGGCGAGGATCCGGACTTCGGTGCCGGGGAGCTCGAGCAGCTCTTGCGCGACCCTATGCCGCGCACGCCGTCGGCTCCAGAAGCGTTCGAAGGCCGCTCGGCCCGAATCGCGATGACAGCCTAGTCAAAGTTAGGACTGATCCTTGCCGGTGAGCAGATCGATAGATCTTTGATCTATCCTGCTGAAACGCAATGGAGGAGATGAGGCCAACTCCCGGTGCGACCTCGCGAAGGTGGGCACCGAAGTATCGACCGCTGAGGTTCCTCTTGGTGGTGCCGCTCGCGATGGCGCTGGCGCTCGCGACCAGCTATCACGAGGCTTCAGCTGCCGCCGTCAACCAGGGGCCTTGCCAGTTCTTCGTCAACGGCGTCCCATCCACACAGTTCGACACCCAGGACCACGCCCTGCATGTCGCCAGTGACCAGGACCTGGTCATCAGCGGCAAGGCCCCAGTAGCGTTCCGCTCTTGGGTTGCGTGGATCGAATTCGCCGACTTCCAGTACACCGCGGCATCGGGCAACTCTCAGAAGGACACCTTCTCCAGCACCGTCAACGTCAAGACTTATGCCAAGTTCGGCGTTGGGATGTACAAGGTGCTGTCCGAGGCCAAGCTCCTGCCATCGAATAGCCCCGACTGCATTGCCGACGGCTACGTCCTCGTCGACGGCAACCCGATGGCTACCGCAGCCGGCATCGGCGCCGCGGTGACCGGCGCGTTGGGACTCGGTGGGGTGCTGGCCGGTGCCGGGGCGTCGAGCGGGGAGGGCAAGGGCACCACCAAGGAGTTCGAGGAGGCTGAAGTCAAGCAGCGGAAGCTGGAAAACGACATGACCGACGTATTCCCGGAGCTCGGGTGCCTAGGCTGCTTCACGCTGCCGCTGGCGCTCGTCGGCGTGCTCGCGGCAGTCGGGGGCATTCTGGTCCTGGTGCTGCACTGATGGCCAGGACAAACCAGCCGCTCCGTCCCATCGCCTGGAAGCCCCGCGTCTCGATCGTCGGCACCATCGGCGGTTTGATGATGGGGCTCAGCGCGGTCGTGCTCCTGCAGCAGTACGGGAAGCTGTATCCCGACCGTGCGTTCCTGATCGAGTCCCTGGTCGCGGGCGCCGTCGTTGGCGGCCTCGTCGTCCCGTCCCTGGTTCGTTTGCGAGCCGTGGGGCGGATAAATGCGGCGGTGGCGCGAGTGCGCACGCGCCGACGGGCGAATGTGCCGGAAGCCGCGGTACCGCCGGTGGCGCCGCCTGTGCCGGTTGCACCCGAAGCGCCAGGCTGGTTACCCACTCACGCCGTTCCGGCCGCGGGAGCGCAGGCATGGTCGCAGCCCGACCCCAACTCCCAGCCGGCGGCAACCCTCGACGCAGGGTCTCAGCTGCGCCTGTTGCAAACCCAGGGCGACTGGGCCCAGGTCCAGGCCCAAAACGGATGGGTGGGCTGGGTCGACGTTAGGGCCCTGACCACGCTCTAGTTGTAGTTCCCACAGACCCTAATCAGGCGCCGCTCGCGGCTAGCTCGGGGTCGCCGCCAGTTCGGTAGGCAGCGACCCCGATACCGTCGTTCCCGCCCCGGGCGTGGATGTGAGTTCCAGACGGCCGCCAAGGGCATCGATCCGATCGGTCATGTTTGTGAGGCCGGAGCCCGGCGGCGCGGTCGCCTGGTCGAACCCGACGCCGTCGTCCCGCACCTCGAATTCGAGGTTGCCGCTGGCGGTTGATATGCGAACCGACGCCATCGAGGCGTTCGCTTACTTAGCCACGTTCTGGAGCGCTTCAAGGCAGCAGAAGTACACCGCCGCCTCCAGCTCCTGCGGGTAGCGGGCAACTCCCTCGGCGCTGACCTCGACCGGTACGCTGGCCTTGCGAGCCTGCGACTCCAGCGCCGCCGCCAGGCCTCTGTCCGCGAGCAGGGGAGGGTAGATACCGCGAGCCAGGTCGCGCAGCGTCTCCAGGGCTTCGTCGGCGTCGTCCTTGACCTGGCCCGCGAGCTCCGCAGCCCGATCTGGATCCTTTCTGGTGAGCGTCTCCAGCAGACCGAGCTTCACCTTCAGCGCGACCAGGTGCTGCTGGGCCCCGTCGTGCAGGTTGCGTTCGATGCGGCGGCGCTCGGCGTCCTGCGCGGCGACCAGGCGCTGACGGGACGCGCGCAGCTCCTCCAGTCGAGCTTGCAGGTCGGCGGTCAACCCGGCGTTCTTGAGCAGCAGGCCGGCCTGCCCGGCGAGGTCGGCGACCAGCTTCTGCTCCAGCGGGCTGAGCGATTCGCCCGGGCGCTTGGCCAGCGTCAGAGCCCCGAGCAGCTCTCCCTGGTGCTTGACCGCCAGCGCGTATTCGACGCCGGAGATTTCGGGCAGGACCTGACCGTTCACGTGGATCGGCGGCGAGGCGGGCGAATCCGGCGGCCAAACCGCGGCTGTTTTACCGACCTCGGCTTCCAGAACATCCCCGCCCTGGCTCACTTGCAGCCTTGGCTAGACGACCTCATGAGTGCTGCTTGAGTCTGTGCCATATGTCTGCAGGAACCTCAACTAGACTGGCGCCCGTCCCGTGATTGGCGCCCGTCCCGTGATGAGGTTGAAGAAGCCCATCGCGAAGGGCTTCACGATCAAGTCCTCAACCCCCGCGCGACGGATGGTCTCCGCGGTCCGGCGGTTGAAGTAATCCGCGGCGGCTCGGACAGTGATGGGCGTGATCGCCTCCTGAAGCAGCGCCACCGGCAGCAGGTGGCTGCGCACGTGCTCCACGAAGAGCATCGGCACGCCAGGTTTCGCCACCCTGATCGCCTCGCGCACGGCGGCCTCGGGGTCGGGGACGGTGCAGAGGCAGAGGTTGAAGGCGACAGAGTCGAAGGTGTCGTCGGCAAAGTCGAGGTGCTGAGCATCCATCTCGTGGAGGCGGACCTCCAGCCCCAGGCGGTCGGCTCGGATGCGCGCTCGCGCCATCATCCCCGGGCTCAGGTCGACGCCATCGACGACGACCCCGACGGGGTAGTGCTCGAGGCTGAGGCCGCTGCCAATGCCCACGTCGAGGACACGTCCCGCGACCCCAGCTCCGACGGCGTGGCGGGCGTCCCGAAGGATCCGTTCAGTCAGCCCCATCCAGCGGTCGTAGGCGCCGGCGCCCTTGTCGAACGAACGCCGGATCTTCTCCAGCTGCGGGTCGCGCGGGCCGGTCACCGATCGGGCTCGGGGGGCGCCATCCGCGGAGGCGGTCCCGCCGCGGGCTCGGCGTTCGACGGATCCGAGGCCGGCGCAACGGGATGCGACTGCTGGCGAATGCCGATGCCACTGACAATCGATCCCGTGATCAAAAGGCCCGCCGAAGCCAGCATCGCGAAATGGAAGCCGTCGGTCGACGCCTGCCGCACGGCATCCGCCTGGCCTTGGCTGAGGCTGACGGCGGGGCGGTTCAGGGGGCTGATGTCGCGGCGCACTCGGGCTGAGTTGACGTCGATGCCCTGGGAGTGGGAAGCGAGGCTGGCGTAGAAGGTCGACGTGATGGCGACGAAGATCAGCGCCCCCGCCAGCTGCGGCCCGATCCGTGAGATGGCGTTGTTGATGGCTGAGGCCAGCCCGGAGTTGTGCGACGGCACCGATGTCATGAGGGCGGTCGTCAGCGGCGCCACCAGCATCGCCAACCCGGCGCCGAAGACGAGGCTGCCGGGAAGGAAATCGACCACGTATGAGCCCGGGGGTATCAAGCTCGAGGGGTGGCTGGGATTGAGGAGCCACGGCTGGCTGGATGCGGGGATGCGCGCAAACCACAGCGCTCCCACCGCCATCAATGCCGGGCCCGCCGCCATGAACCACCGCGCCCCGAAGCGCCCGGCGAGGGCCCCGAAGCGGGTCGAGAAAAGCACCAGAAGGAGCGTTCCCGGGATCCCCGCGAGGCCGGCCGCGGCAGCGGTGTACTGGAGGGTGCCCTGCTGGAAGAGGCCGAGGTTGTAGAACATCACGTACAGGGCGCCGTAAACCACCAGGGTGGCGATGTTGGTCACCGTGAAGTTCCGGGAGCGGAAGAGGTTCAGGGGAATCAGGGGGTTCTTGGCGCGCCTCAGCTCCAGCGGCAGCACTGCGAGCCCGATGGCTCCAAGGCCGAGCGAGATGAACGGGAGGCTGCCCTCCCAGCGTCGCTGCTCGCCGTAGATGGCGCCAAAAGCGAGCCCGCCGACGGCGATGGCGATGATCGCCGCGCCCAGCCAATCGAACTGCCCGGTGGCCTGCTCGTCCTTGCTCTCGCTCACGTGGGCGTAGGTCAAGTACAGCGCCACCGCGATGACTGGGATGTTGATCAGGAAGGCTGCCCGCCAGGAGATGGTGTCCACCAGGAGGCCGCCGACGAGTGGGCCCAGGATCGTGGTCCCCGCCGAGGCCGCCGACCAGGTGCCATAGGCCTTGGCCTGCTCGACGTCTTCGAAGGCGGCGCTGATCAGGGCCAGCGAGCAGGGCACCAGCAGCGCCCCGAAGACGCCCTGCAGGACCCGCGCCGCGATCAGCACCTCCATCGTCGGCGCCAGGCCGCAGAGGATTGAGCTGACACCGAACCCTGTGAGGCCGATCGCGAACATCCGGCGCCGTCCATAGAAATCGGCCAGCGCGCCGGCGAGGATCAGCAGCGAGCTGAGCGTCAGCAGGTAGCCGCTGTAGACATACGCCTGGCCCTCGAGGATGCCGAAGTTGGGGGTCTTGAGCTCGGCTCCGATGTGCGGCAGGGCGACGTTGACGACGGTGGAGTCGAGGAACACGATCGCGGACCCGAGAACCGCGGCCACCAGCGTCCACCTCTGCTTGGTCACGCCTACCTCGCCTCCTGACTTCTTGGTCTCGCAACGTTGATCCCGTGGCCGGTATTCCGCCCTATCGTGCCGCAACGCACGGGGCTATGCACTTGCGGGCCGGGGCAGGCGCTCCTGGCGAGGTCGCCTAGACGATCAACATCGAGTCGCCGAACTCATGCCAGAGGTAGCGATTCCCGATCGCCTCCTCGTAGGCCCTCATCATCAGCGGCTCGTCGACGAATGCCCGGAGCAGGTCGAGGTGGCTGGCGGTGGGTTCGTGCAGGCCCGTGATGAGAGCATCCACGGCGTGGATGGGAGTGCCGGCTCCGATGGCCAGGCTGGTCCAGTCGAACGCCGGGTGCATCTTCCCGTCGGCCGCGGCGGCGCTCTCGAGCGCGCGGACCACGGTGGTGCCAACGGCGACGACCCGGGGCGCCTGGTTGATGGCGGGGGCGGCAATGGCGCCTATCTCGAACCATTCCTCATAGAGGTGATGCTCGGCGTCGAAGGCGTCGTCCTGGAAGGAGCTCAACCCGGTGTGGAGCAGGATCTCGGCGGTGCCGACGCCGGACCCGCGAAGGACGCCCAGCAACTCGCGGCTGAAGGGTCGGCCCGCCGACGGCATCTCCGCTGAGCCGGCCCGGCCGGCGTAGACGTTCTGGTAGAAGTCCAGTGCCACCGGCTCGGGGATGTACGAGTAGCGGATAGGTTCTCCAAGCGCCTCCATTTCGGCGAGACCGTCCCGGCTGACTTCGAGGCGCCAGAGCAGCGGAATGTCGGGGCGGCGGCCGGCGACCCGGGCGGTCATGGTCTGGCCCATACGCAGGGTTTCGCCGGCGCGAAGCGCGACGTTGGCGAAGGGCGGCTCTGGCGCGACGGCCAGGGCGTCCCAGTGGCCCGGCCGACGCACGCAGGGGCGGACCTGGATGGTGGTGCCGTCGGCGCGTGCCGCGGGGAGCGCGGCGGGCAAGGTCCGGCTGCTGTTGACGACCAGCAGGTCGCCATCGCGAAGAAAGCCGCCGATGCGGTCGAAGCGGCTGTGAGTGATTTCGCGGCGAGCGCGGTCAACCACCATCAGGCGGACGTGGTCGCGGCGGAGGCCCCGCATCTCGGGTGGGCGGGTGGCGCGCAGCTCCGCGGGCAGCGACGATGGAGCCAGATTAAGCATCGGCCGGTTGCAGCTGCTTGAGCAGCTCGGATGCCTCCAATCTTCCTGCGCTCGGATCGATGCCGCCGGTCGCCAGCTCGACGAATGCCTGGGCGACCTGGGTGGGGTCGGCCAGGCTGGCGGGGTCGTCCTCTGGAAGCGCGGCGCGGTGCATGGCGGTGTTCATGTCGCCGGGGTCGATGGCGTAGATCTTGACGCCGGTGCCCTCGAGCTCGGCTCCCCAGGTCCGGGTGAGACCGTCGAGTGCCGCTTTGGAGACCGAGTAGGCGCCCCAGCCGGGGTAGCCGTTGACGGCCACGTCGGAGCTGACGTTGATGATCACGCCTTCGGCCCGCTGCAGCATGCCGCCAAGCAGCGACCAGATCAGGTGGAACGGTGCCATCAGGTTGACCTTGACGACGTTGTTGAAGACGTGCGGCGGGTAGTCGATCAGGTGGGGGAGGGGCGTGGGCCCGAGCTCTGAGGCGTTGTTGACAAGGATGTCGACGCGGTCGAAGCGCTCCAACGCCAGCACCACCAGGCGTTCCACGTCCCGGCTGACACCCATGTCGGCGATCACCGTGAGCACGTTGGCGCCCCGCGACTTGGCCTGGTCGGCGACCTGCTTAAGCTCCGTCTCGCCTCGTGCGCAGAGGACCAGGTCGGCGCCCTCGCGAGCGAACGCGAGCGCCATCGCCCGGCCGAGGCCGCGGCTGGCGCCGGTGATCAGGGCGACCTTGCCTGTCAGCTTTCCAGTTCTTTCCATGACTCCATGGTGGCCCCTGCGGCTGCCTGCGTCATCGGCCCCAGGGACGAGATCGGTCTAGGACTCGTGGCCGAGGCGGTAAATCAGCCCAGCAACCGTTGCCGGACCGCCGCCAGCGCCGCCCTGGTTGAGGGCCTCCATCTGTTTGGCGCGGTCGCGCCAGCTCGACTCGACCTCGGGTTTGGTCAACGCGTTTGCAGGCTGCCCAGCAGGCGCTTGGACGAGCGTGCGATTTCGTTGACGGCGCTATCGAAGGCGGCGGCGTTGTCCTTGGAAGGCTGGCGATAACCGCTGACCTTGCGCACGAACTGCAGCGCGGCAGCCCGGATCTCTTCATCGGTGGCGGTCTGGTCGGGGATGCGTAGGGTCTTGATGCTTCGGCACATGCCGCCAAGGCTAGCGCCGACTTGGCGCCTGGAGAGGTGTGCCGGGAGAGGGATTCGAACCCCCATGTCCTTGCGGACGGCGACTCTTAAGGACGCTGTGGCTACCAGTTTCACCATCCCGGCCAGAGGCTGTGCGACGCGGCTGTGCGACGCGGCTGTGCAGCGCGGCTGTGCAGTGCGGCTGTGCGAAATATAATCGCCGAGCGATGAAGGACATAGGCGGGAAGGTGGTCGTGGTCACCGGTGCCTCCCGTGGCCTGGGCCGGGCGATCGCCCAGACGCTTTTCGACCACGGCATGAAGGTGGTCATCAGCGCGCGCGGCGCGGAGGAGCTGACGGAGACCCAGAAGCAGCTGGACCGCAGCGGCGCGAGGTCGCTGGCGGTTCCCGCGGACATTACCCAGGCCGCCGACCGGGTCGGCCTGCTGGCGGCGACGAGGGCGAAGTTCGGAACTGTTGACGTGCTCGTCAACAACGCCGGCACCGACCACCCGGAGTTCTTTGCCGACGCCGATTTCGGCCGCATCGAGCGCATGGTCGACCTCAACCTCGTCGCGCTCATGGCCATGACCCAGCTTGTGCTGCCGGAGATGATCGAGCGCCACTCGGGCCACATCGTCAACATCGCCTCGGTCGCCGGCCTCGCTCCGGTGCCATACGCCGCGGTTTACTCGGCGACGAAGCACGCTGTCATCGGCTTCAGCCAGTCGATCCGGTATGAGGTGGCCGAGCACGGCGTCGGGGTCTCGGTGGTCTGCCCGAACTTCGTGCGCGACGCCGGTCTCTACCACGAAAACAGCGCCGGTGCCGAAAAGAGGCAGCCCACCGTTTCGCCCGAGGAGGTGGGGGATGCGGTGGTGTCGGCGATCACCGGCGACCGGGGCCGGGTCGTCGTGAGCCCGGCGATGGTGAAGCTGGCGCCCTACCTGACCGCGGTCTCGCCCGGCCTGACGTATTTCGCCTCCAAGCGGACGGGCGCGGACAGGGCGATGCGGGGCATGGCGGACGGACTCAAGGCGCGCGAGTCGGCGAAGAAGGGCGGCGCTCCGGCGAAGCGGCCGGCACGCCGCAAGGCGCCCACGGCCGCCAAGTAGCCCGCGGTCGCTCGGGCGCTGGCCCCTCAGTCCGGGCGCAGCACCCGCACGCGATCGGGGCCGGCGATCGCCGCCTCGGTGGCGATGCCAACGAAGAGCCCGTGGCCGATGACTCCCGGGATGGCGTCGAGAGCGGCCGCGAGTTGCGCCGGCTCGAGAGCTCCGTTGAGCTGGCAGTCAAGGATCAGGTTGCCGTTGTCGGAGACGAACGGCGCTTGGCCCGCCGGGCGCAGGATGGGCTCGAGGCCGAGCGCCGAGATGGTGGCGGCCGTGCGCTCCCATAGCAGCGGCAGCACCTCAACCGGCAGGGGGCCGTGATCCAACCGCGGCACCAGCTTGTCCTCGGTCGCGATCACCATCATGCGGTTCGAAGCCGCCGCCACCACCTTCTCGCGGAGCAGTGCCCCTCCCAAGCCCTTGACCAGGTTGAGGCGAGGGTCAATTTGATCGGCGCCGTCGACGGTCAGGTCGATGGGCCTGTCGACGTTCTCCAGCAGCGGGATGCCGAAGCCCCCGGCCTGCTCGGCGCTGGCTTTGCTGGTGGCCACTGCGGTGACCTGCAGCCCGCCGCGAACACGGGCCCCGAGGGCGTCAATGAAGTAGGCGGCGGTACTCCCGGTGCCCAGCCCGAGAAGCATGCCGTCCTCGACCTCTTCGAGGGCGCGAAGCGCGGCGGCCTGCTTGGGCTCCATGGTTGCGGCGAAGCGTAACCCAACGCCGCCACCTCGAAGGGCGCCTGCCTGCTAGGCTACGAAATGGGCATGGTGCAGGACGTCAGGGAAGCTTCCAGGCTGGTCGGAGCGGACGACTTCGACGCCATCCGTGAACTCGGGCAGCAGCTTCGCGTTGATGGGATTCGCTGCAGCACAGCCGCCGGCAGCGGCCATCCGACGTCCAGCATGTCCGCCGCCGACCTCATCGCCGTCCTTCTGGCGCGCCACCTCCGCTACGACTGGGATAACCCCAAACTGTCGAGTAACGACCACCTGATCTTCTCCAAGGGCCACGCCAGTCCCCTGGTCTATGCCATGTTCAAGGCCGCTGGCGCGATCACCGACGAGGAACTGCTCACCTTCCGCAAGATGGGCTCCCGTCTCCAGGGCCACCCGACCCCGCTGCTCCCCTGGGTCGACGTCGCCACCGGCTCCCTCGGCCAGGGGCTGCCGATCGCGGTCGGGTTGGCGCTGGCGGGCAAATACCTCGACAAGCTTCCGTACCACGTCTGGGCGCTGTGCGGCGACAGCGAGCTGGCGGAAGGCTCGATCTGGGAGGCCATCGACAAGGCGGGTCACTACGGGCTCTCCAACTTCACCGCGATCTTCGACATCAACCGGCTGGGACAGCGTGGCGAAACCGAGCTCGGCTGGAACCTGGAGGTCTATCGGGCGCGGGTTGAAGCCTTCGGCGTCCACGCCGTGGTCATTGACGGCCACGACATCGGCGAGATCGATACCGCCCTCGGGGTCTCCCGCACCGCCGCCGGCCCGACAGTAGTGATCGCGCACACTCTCAAGGGCAAGGGCTTCAGCGAGATCGAGGACAAGGACGGCTGGCACGGTAAGGCGCTGCCGGAGGACATGGCGGAGCGGGCAGTCAAGGAGCTCGGCGGCATCCGCGACCTGCGGGTGGAGACCCGCAAGCCCGAGCCCGGCGAGGTCGCCCTGGCGCCGTCCTCACCGGTGGTGCTGCCGCGCTACGAGATGGGTGAGAAGGTGGCCACCCGCAAGGCATACGGCGACACCCTGCTGGCGCTCGGCGCCCGCAACGACGTCGTCGCCATGGACGGCGAGGTCAGCAACTCCACCTACGCTGACGAGTTTGCCAAGCAATACCCCGACCGGTTCTTCGAGATGTTCATTGCCGAGCAGCAATTGGTCGCGACCGCTGTGGGGATGAGCGTGCGTGGCTACGTGCCTTTCGCCTCGACCTTCGCGGCGTTTTTCTCACGCGCTTACGACTTCATCCGGATGGCGGCTGTCTCCGAGGCCAACATCCGCCTGTCCGGATCGCACGCCGGCACCGAGATCGGCCAGGACGGGCCTTCGCAGATGGCCCTTGAGGACCTCGCCTCGATGCGCGCCATCCACACCTCGACCGTGCTTTACCCCAGCGACGCCGTCTCCGGCGCCCACCTCACCGCCCTGATGGCGGACACCCCGGGAGTCGTCTATCTCCGCACCACTCGGGGCGCCTACCCGGTCCTCTACGACAACGACGACACCTTTACCGTCGGCGGCTCCAAGACCCTGCGCCAGGGCCCCGACGACCAGGTAACGATCGTGGCCGCCGGGGTCACGCTACACAACGCGCTGGAGGCCACCGACCTGCTGGCTGCCGCAGGCGTGAAGGCCCGCGTCATCGACGCTTACTCGGTCAAGCCGATCGACCACGACTCCATCGCAGCGGCGGTCGAGGCCACGGGGGGGCGCCTGGTGGTGGCCGAGGACCACTACCCCGAGGGCGGCTTGGCGGCGGCGGTGCTGGAGAGCCTGGCCCCCGACGGACGGCCTCTGCGACTGGCCCACTGCGCGGTTCGTGGTCTGCCCGGCTCCGGCAAACCCGAGGAGTTGATGGACGCGGCCGGCATCTCCGCCCGGCACATCGTCGAAGCCGCCCAGAACCTACTCAGCACATCCTGAGCCGGCTGGTCTCAGCACCGGCTCCGCCAAGGAGGTCCGAATGAGCAAGACTCGGACCGTTAGCGGTGTGCTTCTGAGATGATTGTTCTCGGATCGCGTGAGCGTAGGGGGCAACATTATCCCTTGGTCAGAGACCCCTTCTGAGAGGCTCTCGGGGGGGTTCTCCAGCACAACGCTTGGCGCCTCGTCGGGTGTTGAGCCGTGGTCGGAGGCGATACCGCAGGATCTACGGATCCCATTGGAATGTAGCTTTATGTCGCGATGTAGGCGCGGTGTAGAGCCCGTAAACCGGTAGAATTGAATACGAAACGAGGGATAGAATGAAGCCTTGGACCAAGGGATAATGAGCAAGAACCCACTCTTCAAGCTCGCCGAATACGGCCAGAGCGTCTGGTATGACGACATCAGCCGCTCTTTGGTGCGAGGCGACGGCCTGCAGCGGCTGATCGATGAGCGGGCGGTTGTGGGGGTGACCACCAACCCCAGCATTTTCGAGAAGGCGATCGGGCAGAGTGACGAGTACGACGACGACCTCCGCCGCCTGGCCGAGCAGGGGGCCTCGCCGGAAGACATCTTCATGGACATGGCTCTCGACGATGTCAGCCGTGCGCTCGACATTCTGAAGCCCGCCTACGACAGCTCGGAACACACAGATGGGCGGGTTTCGATGGAGGTGCTGGCCTCGCTGGCGCACGACACCGAGGGGACGGAGGCGATGGTTCGGGATATCTGGAGACGGGTCAACAAGCCCAACCTGATGGTCAAGATCCCCGCCACCGACGCCGGCATTCCCGCCATCGAGGAGATGCTCTACGAGGGGCACAGCATCAACATCACGCTGATCTTCGGGCTCGACTACTACCGGCGCGTCGCGGAGGCCTACGTCAACGCCGTCGAGCGTCGCCTCGCCGAGGGCAAGCCGGTCGAGGACATCGGCTCGGTGGCCAGCTTCTTCGTCAGCCGGGTGGACTCCAAGGTCGACAAGCAGCTCGATGACCTGGTCGCGGGTGGAAAACTGGCGGCCGAGGACGCCAAGCGTCTCGAAGGCAAGGCCGCAGTGGCCAACGCCAAGCTCGCCTACGAGGTCTACAAGGAGATCTTCAAGTCCGACCGCTTCAAGGAGCTGGAGGCCAAGGGGGCCAAGGTGCAGCGCTGCCTCTGGGCCTCGACCTCGACCAAGGACCCAGACTACCCCGACATCCTCTACATCGAAGAGCTGGTGGGCCCCGAAACCGTCAACACCATCCCCCTGGGGACGCTGGAGGCCTACGCCGACCATGGTAGCCCGGCCAACCGCATCGAGGCGGGGCTCGACGAGACGCGGTCGCTGATGAGCCAGCTCGAGGAGGTCGGCATCGACATGCAGAAGGTGACCGACGAGCTCATCGTCGAAGGCGTCGATTCCTTCTCGGCCGCGTTCGACAAGCTGCTCGACTCGATCCGGACAAAGGCCGGTGGGGTTGCCGCCGGGTCGTGACGGGGGGGGCGCCTACCGACGAGCTCAGCGGGTTGGGCCCCATCAAGGGCGCGGTTGAGGACGCCCTCAACCGCATGAACAACGAACATTGGGCGCAGCGCCTCAACGCCAAGGACGGCAGCCTGTGGTCGGCCGACGCCGCCAAGGCCGCCAAGATCACCCAATGGCTGGGATGGCTGAATGTGGCGGGCGACATCGCCCAGGAGCTGGAGCAGTTCGACGACCTGCAGCGTGACCTCGAGTCGGAGGGATTCACCCACGCGGTCCTGGCCGGCATGGGCGGCAGCAGCCTCTGCCCCGATGTCCTGCGCCGTACTTTCGGCGTCCGCCGGGGTGGGCTGGAACTTGCCGTTCTCGACAGCACCGACCCGTCCACGATCGAGTCGGTCGCGGCCGGAGTCGACCTGGACAAGACTGTCTTCATCATCTCCAGCAAGTCGGGAGGCACCACCGAGACGCTCTCCCATTTCAAGCTCTTCCATCAGCGCGTCGCGGCTGTCGACCCCGACCACGCCGGGCATCACTTCATCGCCGTGACCGACGAGGGCAGCGGGCTGCAGAAGATCGCCGAGGCCGAGGACTTCGGCTGGGTCTTCCTCAACCCCCCCGACATCGGCGGGCGCTACTCCGCGCTGAGCTACTTCGGTATGGTGCCGGCGTCGGTGATGGGCCTCTCCGTGACCCGGCTGCTCGCCGGCGGGCAGCTGATGGGGGAAGCCTGCCGGACCGAGGACGCCTTTGCCAACCCCGGTCTGAGGCTTGGAGCGGCGCTGGGAGTGGCGGCTGCCGGCGGCCGCGACAAGTGCACCATCATCTGCTCGCCACGCGTGGCGACGCTGGGGATGTGGTTGGAGCAGCTGCTGGCGGAGTCCACTGGCAAGGAGGGGAAGGGGATCGTGCCGGTCGAGGGTGAGCCCCTGGGCGCCCCCGACCGCTACGGTGACGATCGCTTCTTCGTCTATGTGCGAACGCCGATTGGCTGCGCCGACCAGGACCCCGTGGTTGACGCGCTGCGGGCGCGCGGCGAGCCGGTGTTCACGATCCAGATCGACGGTCCCGACGACATCGGGGCCGAGTTCCTCCGCTGGGAGTTCGCCACCGCGACGGCGGGCGCCATCCTGCAGATCGATCCCTTCGATCAGCCCAACGTCCAGGAGAGCAAGGACAACACCAAGGCCGCGCTGGAGCGTTTCCTGCAGAGCGGCGACTTTGGCGTCGATGTCGGCGACGAGCCACTGACCGAAACCGCGGCGCTGCTGAACAGCCTCCGCCCTGGCGACTATTTCGCGATCCTTGCCTACACCCAGCCCACCGGCGCCTTCAGCGACTCACTGCATCGGGTCCGCGCCGCCGTCTGCGACCGCTTCGGCGCCGCCACCACCTCGGGGTACGGGCCGCGCTACCTGCACTCCACGGGGCAGCTCCACAAGGGGGGCCCCAACAGCGGCGTCTACCTGATCCTTGCCGACGAGCGGGGAGCGGACATCCCGATCCCGGGCGAGGACTACGGCTTCAGGACGCTGATCCAGGCGCAGTGGAGGGGCGACCTCAAGAGCCTGCGCGATCATGGTCGGCGAGTTGCGATGATGCCACTGGGCGACGACCGCGAAGCGACGATGGCGCAGATACTGGACCTGGTCGAGCAAGTCCCGGCGACCCAATAGTCAATTGGGAGCGCATGCCTCCCGCCGGGAACGACCAAACTCCCGCAGGGAAAGAAAGGAGAAGAGATGGCTACAAACGGAACGCCTGCCAATCCTGAGGCCGTCGTGGCTCAGCCCGGCAAGCTCGAGATGGGCATCATCGGCCTCGGCCGGATGGGCGGCAACATGGTCAAGCGGCTGGCCCAGCGCGGCCACCGGATCGTCGGTTACGCGCGCACTGCGGCGACGGTGCAGATCGCGGTGGCCGACGGTGGTGTCGGAGCGGACTCGGTCGAAGACCTGGTGTCAAAGCTCTCCAAGCCGCGCACCGTCTGGGTGATGGTGCCCTCGGGGAAGGCGACCGACGAGAACATCACGCTGCTCGGCGAGCTGCTCGAGCCGGGCGACCTGGTCATCGACGGCGGCAACTCCAACTGGAACGACTCCAAACGCCACGCCGAGGAGATGAAGGCGAAGGGCATCCACTTCATGGACGCCGGGACTTCAGGCGGGGTTTGGGGGCTGAAGGTCGGCTACTCACTGATGGTGGGTGGAGAGCGCGAGGACTTCGAGCGCATGGAGCCGCTGCTGGCCGACCTCGCGCCTGAGAACGGTTACGGCCTGATGGGCCCAGCCGGTGCCGGTCACTTCGTCAAGATGGTCCACAATGGCATCGAGTACGCCATGCTCCAAGGCTATGGTGAGGGATACGAGATCCTCCATGCCAGCGAGTACGACCTTGACCTCAGGGACGTGACCCGCGTCTGGCAGAACGGCAGCGTGGTGCGCTCCTGGCTGCTGGACCTGGCCGCCCTGGCCTTTGAGGCCGAGGGCAGCGACCTTGAACGTCTGCGTGGCTACGTCGATGACTCGGGCGAAGGGCGCTGGACGGTGCAGGCCGCCATCGATGAGAGCGTGCCCGCGCCGGTGATCACGCTGTCGCTGCTGATGCGCTTCGCTTCCCGCCAGGACGACTCCTACAGCGCCAAGGTGATCGCGGCGCTGCGCAACCAGTTTGGTGGCCACGCCGTCAAGACCGAAGGCGAAGGCGCGGCCACCGGCGGAGGCAACTGACATAGCCCGAGCCAAGGAGCCGCCGCCGAATCCGCTACGGGAAGGCGTCCGGGCCGAGCGCGGCGTCGCCGACACGGCGATGGTGATCTTCGGCGCGTCCGGGGACCTGACCCGCAAGAAGTTGATGCCCGCCCTCTACAACCTCGCCATCGAGGGGTTGCTGCCGGCGGATTTCGCCGTCGTCGGCGTGGCCCGGCGGCCGCTCTCCAACGAGGAATTCCGCAAGCAGATGCGCGCCGCCGTCGACCACTACTCCCGCACCGGCAAGACCACCGACGCCATCTGGAGGGGTTTCGCCGAACGCCTCAGCTATGTCAGCGGCAACCTCGACGAGCAGGCTTCATTTACGAAGCTGAAGAAGGAGCTGGAACGGGTCGACACTGCATTTGGTACCGTCGGCAACCGCCTTTTCTACTGCGCCACCCCGCCCGACTTTTTCATTCCCATCATCCAGCACCTGGGGCGAGCAGGGATGGTCTCCCGCGGACGCGAGAGTCACCGCATCGTCATCGAGAAACCGTTCGGGAGGGACCTGGAGTCGGCTGAGAAGCTGAACCAGGAAGTGCTCAAGGTCTTCCGCGAGCGAGCCGTCTTCCGCATCGACCACTACCTGGGCAAGGAGACGGTCCAGAACCTGCTCGTCTTCCGCTTCGCCAACAGCATCTTCGAGCCCCTCTGGAACAACCAGTACGTCGACCACGTCCAGATCACGGCCGCCGAGGACCTGGGGCTGGAGGGCCGCGCCAGCTACTACGACGAGTCGGGTGCCCTGCGCGACATCGTGCAGAACCACCTGCTTCAGCTGGTCTCGTTGACGGCGATGGAGCCGCCGGTCTCATTCCAGGCCGACGCGGTGCGCGATGAGAAAGTAAAGGTCCTGCGTGCCATCCGGCCGATCCGCGAGGACGAGGTTTCGCGCTACGCGGTTCGTGGACAGTACGGTCGGGGCAGCATCGGCGGCGCCGCTGTGCCCAGCTACCGTCGGGAGGACACCGGCAATCCCCACTCCAACACCGACACCTTCGTGGCTATGAGGCTCGACATCGAAAACTGGCGCTGGGCCGGGACCCCGTTCTACGTGCGCACCGGCAAGCGACTGCCGCGCCGCGTCACCGAGATCGCGGTGCAATTCAAGCAGCCTCCGCACCAGGGGTTTGCCAGCACCGCTAACACCCTGGAGCCCAACCTGCTGGTCATCCGCATTCAGCCCGACGAGGGCACCACCTTGAAATTCGGCGCCAAGGTGCCGGCGCCCGGGATGCGCCTGCGCGCCGTCAACATGGACTTCCTCTACGGCGCCTCCTTCGTGGCCCAGTCGCCGGAGGCTTATGAGCGGCTGCTGCTCGACGTCATGCGTGGCGATCAGACCCTGTTCGCTCGGCGCGACGAGGTCGAGACCGCATGGAGCCTCCTCGGTGGCGTGCTCAAAGCGTGGGAAAACGCACCCGACATCCCCCTCTACCCGGCCGGCAGTTGGGGGCCGGAGCAGGCCGACCAGCTGATGGCCCAGGACCGTCGACGTTGGCGGCACCCCTAGACACCGTCCCGCAGCTGGCGGCCGATGCCCGGGTGATCCGCTGGAGCGGCAAGGGCATCAAGGTCGACGAGGTCGCCGCGCGCCTCCTCGACCTGCGCCAGTCGGCCTCCGACGAGGAGGGCTACCCGCTGACGCGCGCGAGCGTCATGAACCTGATCGTCTTCGCCACCGACCCACGACAAATCGAGCTCGCCATCGCCACCGTCGACGAGCTGGCCCTGCGTCACCCGTCCCGGGCGATCGTGGTGGCGGCTCGTCCCGGCCGGGATTTCACGCTGAGCGCCGAAGTGGCCATCCACAGTCACCCCCTGGCGTCACACGGCCTGGTCTACGAACGGGTGGTGCTGCACCCCATGGGCGCCGACCCCGACGGACTGGACACACTGGTCATCCCCCTGCTGATCCCTCACCTGCAGTCATTCCTGTGGTGGTTGGGTCGACCCGACCCGCAGGACTCGGCGCTCCGCAGCCTGGCCTCGGTCTGCGACCGCCTGATCCTGGACTCCAGCGCCGGGTCGGCGGCGCACCTCAAAGACATCTCGGAGCAGCTCGGCCCGTCTACGCCTGCCACGCCTGAGATCGCCGGTTTCGGCCGGCTGGTGATCGGCGACATGACCTGGACCCGGCTGGACCCATTCCGCGAGGCCCTGGCGAGGATTTTCGACGAGAGTGGACGCTCGGCCTTCCTGGAGGGCATGGCCCTGGTCGAGATCACGGGCCACCGTGGCGTCACGCATGACGTCTCCCCGGGGGAGGTGCTGCTGGCGGGATGGCTGGCGTCGCGTCTTGGCTGCACCACGCCGACCTGGACCCACGGCGGGGTGAGCATGCGGTTGGAGGGCGCCGACCGGCGGGTGATCTTCAACTTCAGCGGCGTCAAGGGTTACCGCGCGGGCGCCGCAGGCGATGCGGCTCCCATCGACTCGATCCGCGTGGTGGCGGAATTGGGCCGGCGGAAGCTCAGCGTCAAGGTTCACTGGCAGGGCCACGAGGGTCGCCTGTCGATCAGCGAGACGGGCAAGCCTGTGGTGCGCCGTAGCGTGGCCCTGCCCCAGCCGGACGAGACCGAGGTCCTCAGCCGTGAGCTGGCGAGGCTGGGCCGCGACCGGGTGTTCGAGGATGCTATGGCGTCGGCGGCACGGATCGAAACAGTGCTGACCAACTGAGCGAGGGGCGGGGGGTGCTGGTGAGGCTGAAAACCCCGGAGGCGGTGGCGCGCGCCGCGGCCGCGGCGATCGTGGAGTCGGCCTTCAAGGCCATCCACGAGCACGGCGAATTCCGCCTCGTCCTGGCCGGCGGACACACGCCCGGGGCCACCTACGAGCTGCTGGCCACCGAGCTGCGCGAGGAGATCGACTGGCGGCGCGTCATCTTCTACTTCGGCGATGAGCGCTGCGTCGGCCCCGACGACCCCGCCAGCAACTATCGGATGGCAAAAGAAGCGCTCTTCGACCCGCTGAAACTGCAGGGCGGCTCCGTCCGCAGGATGGCTGGCGAGCTGGCCCCGGACGCCGCCGCCGCTGATTACGACGCCGAGATCAGGGCCGTCATCGCGGACCGGCAGCCGGCGTTCGACCTGACCCTGCTGGGCATGGGCGGTGAGGGGCACACGGCCTCGCTGTTCCCGGGCTCAGCTGCGCTCGAGGAGACGACCCGCACGATCGCCCACGTGACGGTGCCGGCGGACCCCCCCGATCGCCTGACGATGACCCCGGTGGCGCTTGCCGCCAGCCGTCAGATCCTCTTCCTGGTCACCGGCAAAGAGAAGGCGAAGGCGTTGGCGAAGGTCTTTGGCGGAGGTGACGACTTGCCCGCCGCGAGGGTGGCTCAGCTGGGCCCATCGCGGTTCCTGGTCGACGCCGCGGCGGCCTCCAAGCTGCCGGAGTGAAAGGGACGTCCGCTAGCGCTTAGCGGGAGTTCTTTCGAGCTCGGTAAACGGCGCCACCCACTTCTTCTGGGCGGGCCCGTGCTTCTCCAGCCACTGGTTGGTGTCGCCGATGATCAGCTCCAGGATTTCATCGCGTGACTTGCCGGTGGTCTCCACCTCGGCCTCGTGCTCGTTGAGGAAGTTGCGGCCGGTCACGCGCACCATCCGGAGCAGGTGCTGGAGTCGCTCGGGCATCTGGCGCTCGCCGATCGGAGGCGACTCCTCGACGAATCGGGTGTACTGGGCCAGGAGGTCTGTGAGCAGACTGGAGTGGCGGTTCTGGAACCCCGCGCGAAGCAAATCGACTGGCGGCGTGCGCTGCGGCATGGCTATTTCTACCTCTCCGGAGAGTCTGAAGCTGCCGGAGTTTATCACGGTGTTCGGGCGTGCTCAGGCCCCGGCTTTTGCCCCCACCAGGTGCGGAAACAGGCTGCCCAGGAGGAAACCGAAAACAGCTGCCAGGATGCCGATGCCCATGATCTCCAGGCCGCCCTTGAGCATCGAGCTGTGGGCGATACGGGCCTTGCCGGCGCCGAGTACAAAGAGGGTCAGGGCGGTCACCACCACTGATATCAGGAGCGCTGGGCTGAGGTCAAAGCCAGCCACCCTGGCCCCACCAGTGACGTCGGCCAGGAACCACGGGGCGATCGGGACAATGG
>OCZT010001104.1_pt1 | contig 27827 bp, 18 predicted proteins | sample 1539031 | NCBI WGS metagenome assembly OCZT01 (sample SAMEA3539308, study PRJEB22396) | soil metagenome | biome: tundra; feature: field; material: soil | place: USA | collected 2010-05 | depth 0.15 m | reverse complement strand
GGCCCGGCGAGTTCCCCGCCGGCGTCGAGGTGGCGCGCGCCGACCTGGCCGACCCGGCGTCCTGGCCGGCCGCCCTGGGCGGCATGCGCAAGGTATTCCTCTACGCGCATCCCGAAGGCGCGGCCGAATTCGCGGCGGCGGCGCGGAAGGCGGGCGTCGAGCACGTGGTGCTGCTGTCCTCCAGCACGGTGCTGTACCCCGACTCAGAAGCCAACCCGATCGCGGTGCGGCACATCGCGGCGGAGCGGGCGCTGGAGGAGACCGGTCTTGACCGGACCTTCGTGCGGCCGGGCTACTACGCCACGAACGCGCTGCGCTGGTGGCAGTCGATCCGCACCGGGCGCGTCCTGCGCACCGCGTTCCCCGAAGCGGCCACCTCCCCGGTCCACGAATGCGACATCGCCCAGGTGGCGGTCCGGGCACTGCTGGACGACACGCACCGCGGCGCGGCCTACCCTGTGCTCGGGGCAGGCCCGGTGACCGTGCGCGAGCAGGTCGCCGCGATCGCCGCGGCGCTCGGCGAGCCAGTGCGGCTGGAGGAGGTGGACGTGGACACCTACCGCGCCCAGCTGCTCACCCAGCTGTCCGGGCCGATCGTCGAGCGCGTCCTCCAGGACCGCGGGAGCGTGCCCCAGCTCCCCGCCGAGCTCGCCACCGACGCGGTGCCCGAGATCCTGGGCCGCCCCGCGCTGACATTCGCCGAATGGGCCCGCGACCACGCAGCCGACTTCCGCTAACCGCATGAACCACGCGAGCCAGCCGCGAAACCCCAGACTCCCGCCGATTGCGCGGGGGCGGACCTGCGCGGTAGCAACGATCGCCGCCTGCCGGGGTGTAGACGGCGTCCGGGATGATAGTCGCCTGATCGAAGGGCAGGTCGTCGGGTAGGCCGACTAGTGCCCTGCAGATCATCCGATTACGGGAGGCCGCCAGTTCGCATGCGCTCCCATGCCACGGCGCGCCAGCCGGCGGTTACTCGCACGCCCGGCTCCGTGCCTGGTAGTAACGATCCGTTACGACGATCGCAGCGTCGGCGGGCGTGCCGTCACTCTTGTTCGATGATTAAACGACCCGGCGCACGGCGACGACGTTCTGCGCGGCAGTCCCGGTCGCTCCTGAGCGGCCAGCAGATTCGCGCAAGCGATGAGCAGGTGCTTGCCAGTCGGGCCGTGGCGTTTGCACCGGGGCTCTGCTAGAGGCGGTGGCTCAGGGGAGGAGCAGAGCCTCGGCGGCGTGGCCCGGGGCCACGCTATTTGCGGTCATGGACCCGGGCGGCTAGAACCAGGATGGCCCGTGGGGCGTGTACGGCTCCTGGAGCGCGTGGATCTCGTCGTCAGTGAGGTGCAGGCCGAGCGCGGCGACAGCTTCGCTCGGCTGCTGCGGTTTGGTCGCTCCGATGATCGGGGCGGTGACGGCGGGGTGGCGGAGCACCCACGCCAGCGCGACCTGGGCCATGCTGACGCCGCGAGTGGCGGCGACTTTCTGGACGGCGTTGACGACGGCTCGTCGAGGGGCAAGTCGAAGGACTTGACCACCTCGTCCACGGTGGAGCGGTGGGACTGCTCTCCCAGGGGCGCGCCAGGTAGTGCTGGTCGTTTTGGGGAAATCGCACCAGTATCCGTGTCCGAGGGGGGACTTGAACCCCCATGCCCTATGCGGGCACTAGCACCTCAAGCTAGCGCGTCTGCCTATTCCGCCACCCGGACGTGCGATGCGCGGAGTACGCATCGGCTGGCCTACATTAGCAAACCGAACGGCGCCAGGCGAGTGCGCAGGACCGCGAATCCGGGGCCGGAGGCCGCCAGCTGGCCGGCACGGCCGGACGGCCGTGCCGTCCGGATGCGACGATAGTGTGGTGACAGCGAACCAAGTGACCGCGCAAGACGAGGTCGTGGACATCTGCCGTGACCTGATCAGGATCGATACGTCCAACCCGGGGGACCACTCGGGTCCCGGTGAGCGGCAGGCCGCCGAACACGTCGCCGGGCTCCTTTCCGAGGTCGGGCTCGAGCCGGTGGTGCTGGAATCGCACCCGAAGCGGACCAGCGTGGTGGCACGGATCAGCGGCCGGGACAGCTCCCGGCCGGGGCTGCTCGTGCACGGTCACCTCGACGTGGTGCCGGCCAGCGCGGCTGACTGGCAGGTCGGCCCGTTCTCCGGAGAGGTGGCCGACGGCTGCGTGTGGGGCCGCGGCGCGATCGACATGAAAGACATGGACGCGATGATGCTCGCCGTGGTGCGGCAGCGGCTGCGCGAGGGCCGCGCGCCCGCCCGCGACATCGTGCTCGCGTTCACCGCCGACGAGGAGGCGGGGGGCACCTGGGGCGCCCGCTGGCTGGTGGACAACAACCCTGGCTTGTTCGAAGGCGCCACCGAAGCGATCGGCGAGGTCGGCGGCTTCAGCCTGACCCTGGGCCGCCAGCGGGTCTATCTTCTGCAGACCGCCGAGAAGGGCATGGCCTGGCTGCGGCTGACCGCGCACGGCCGGGCTGGCCACGGCTCGATGGTGCAGCCGGATAACGCCGTGACGGAGCTGGCCGAGGCGGTCGGCAGGCTGGGCCGCCACGAGTGGCCGACCCGGCTCATTCCGTCGGTCCAGGCATTCCTGGAAGGCGCATGTGACGCGCTCGGCATCGAATTTATCCCGACCGACCCTAGTCAGGCACTTAGCAAGATCGGCCCGGTATCTCGCATTATCGGAGCAACGCTTAGGAATACGGTCAACCCGACAGTTCTTCGCGCCGGGTACAAAGTTAATGTTGTGCCGCAGACCGCGACCGCCGAAATCGATGGCCGGTTCCTGCCCGGTTATGAAGAGGAGTTCTTCGCCGAACTCGACGGGGTGCTCGGGCCCGGCGTGACCCGCGAGATCATCCACTCCGACATAGCCGTGGAAACGACGCCAGACGGTGACCTGTATGACGCGATGACCAGTGCACTCCTCGCGGAAGACCCGGAGGCGCGGGTGATTCCCTACTGCGTGTCCGCGGGTACGGACGCCAAGTCGTTCAGTCGGCTTGGCCTGCGTTGCTTCGGTTTCGCCCCTTTGCAACTGCCAGCAGATCTGGACTTTTCCGGAATGTTTCACGGTGTGGATGAACGTGTTCCAGTCGATGGTCTCCGCTTCGGAGTCCGCGTCCTGGACGGGTTTCTCGATCACTGCTAGCGCTAAACACCAGGTCAGCGCTTGTACGGCAAACACGGCAAGGCCGGCTGGTCCCTTATATCCGGTGGCTGCTGGCGCTGGCACATGTCTGGCAGATCGAGGCGGACCTGCGGCGGTCTCGCTGGTTCACGCTGTCGGGCGGGGTGCCAGCGTCACGGGCGGCGGGCCGACCTACGTGCCGGTGCTCACGCCACAAGTGACGGCAGTGCCGTCGGCGACTGCTACCCCGACGGCTGTTCCTAGTGCGTTGCCTGCTCCGGCGACCGCACCCTAGCGGGAGGCTGGCTGTGCCGGAAATGCGAGGGCTGCGGCTGGAGGCCCGGGATTTCGCCGACCTGACCCGATGGCGGTGGGTGCTGACGGATGCCTCGGGTGCGTTCGTCGCCGATCATGAGGTCCGGCTTGACCCTGGACACTGGCAGTACGAGGCGTTCGCGGACCTGCTGGGGTACCTGCGGTGGCATGTGGCCCCGGACCGGCGGCACGAAGACGAGTCCCGGATCGTCGCCGAGGTCGGCGCGTGGATCGGGTCGCAGGTGCTGGGGCCGGTCGCGGGCGCGCTCGCGCGGAAGCGCCCGGCCACCGTGCGGGTGGTGGTACCCGAGGCGGCGGAGGCGCTGCTCTTCCGGCCGCTGGAGCTCGCGCACACGGGTGGCAAGCCGCTCGCCGTGCAGGACGTTACGCTCGTGATGCAGACCGGATCGGAGGACGCCGAGGCTGGCAGCGCCCCGGTTGGTGACCGGCTGCGAGTGCTGGGGCTGTTTAGCCTGCCGGAGGGCAGGAGATCACTGAACCTTCGCCGCGAGCGGCACTCGCTGGTAGGACTCATCAGGGGCATCGCCGCCGCCGGGAAGGCGGCGGACGTGCGGGTGCTGCAGTACGGGGTGACCCGCGAGCGGCTGCGGGACGTGCTGGAGGAGGCCGAGGGCTGGGACGTCATCCACGTCTCCGGGCACGGCACGCCCGGCGAGCTGCTGCTGGAGACTTCGGCGGGGAATCCGGACCGGGTGAGCGCGGCGGACCTGGCCGACCTGCTCGACCCAGCGCGGGAGCGCGTCAAGCTGGTGACGGTGGCCGCGTGCTGGTCAGCGGCGGTGACCGCCGTCGAGCAACGCTGTCTGCTCGGCCTGCCGGTTCCAGACCAAAGATCAAAAGACGATGATCCCGAACGATCCCGGCACCCTGCGGATGGCGGGTCCGCCTCGGGAGCAGTGGCGACCGAGCTGGCCTCGCGGCTGGGGTGTGCGGTGCTGGCGATGCGGTACCCAGTCGGCGACGAGTTCGCGATGGCGCTGACCGGGAAGCTGTATGATCTGCTCGCCCGGCAGGGGCAGCCGCTGCCGCGCGCGATAGGGATAACGCTGCGGCAGTTGCTGACCGGGACGAGGTACCCGGCGCTGTCTGTCGCGACGCCCGCGCTATTCGGCGGGACCGCGGCGGACCTGCGTGTCATCGCTCCGGACCGTAACCGGCCAGAGAATTACGACACCGCCGCGCTGAAGATGGCCGGGTTCCCGGCGCAGCCGGAACGGTTCGTCGGGCGCACTGGCGTGATGGCCCGGGCCAGCGCCGCGCTGGCGTCCCAGAGCGGCGTGCCGGGGGTGCTGCTGCACGGAATGCCAGGGGGCGGCAAGACCGCCTGCGCCCTGGAGCTCGCCTACGGCCACGAGCACGCCTTCGACCGCCTCGTCTGGTACAAGGCACCCGACGACGGCATGGACATCACCGGCGCACTGACCGACTTCGCGCTCACGCTGGAGCGCTACCTGGACGGCTTCCAGATGATCGACGTCCTCGCCGACCCCGGCCAGCTGGCCGGGTTCCTGCCTCGGCTGACTGAGCTGGTGGAGCAGCGCCGACTGCAGATCGTCATCGACAACGCCGAGTCGCTGCTCACGGAAGGCGGCCAGTGGCGGGACGCACGCTGGGGGCAGGTGGTTAACGCACTGACCGCGCACACCGGGCTGGGCCGGGTGATCCTGACCAGCCGCCGGGTGCACGTGGGTAACATGGGGCTGCGTGCCGAGGTTGTGGACGCGCTGTCGGCGGACGAGGCGCTGCTGCTAGCCCGCGAGCTCCCCCACATCCGCGCCCTGATCGACGGCGAGATGCCTGGGGTCAGAAGCCACCTGGCCCGGCGACTCGCGCGCCGCGCACTGGACGTCGCCCAGGGACACCCGAAGCTGCTGGAACTCGCCGAAGGGCAGGCATCGAACCCGGAGCGGCTCGCCCAGCTCGTGGAGGCAGGCGGGCAAGCGTGGCGAGCGCGAGGCGGCCTGCCCGACGGTTTCTTCACCACCGGAGAGACGACCGCGACCGCCACGGACTACCTGCACGTCCTCGCCGCCTGGACCAAGGAAGTCACCGAGACACTGACATCCGGGGAGCAGTCCCTCTTCTGGTTCCTGTGCTGCCTGGAAGAACCCGACCGCACCCGATCTGTCCTCGATGCCAACTGGGCAGGCCTATGGCACCGGCTCTACCGCGACGGCCAGCCACCCGAACTGGGCCGGGCGCTCGCCGCCATCACCGCCTGCGGCATGGTCAGTATCCAACCCGACGCCGATAAAGCCAACGAGTCGTATGCGATCCACCCCGGAGTCGTCGCCGCCGGACGCGCTGACGCCGGGTGGAGCTCCCAGGAAGCGGTCGATGCCCAAGCTGCCATCTACTGGGATGCCATGTTCCGGTACGCGTCCGGAGAAGTAGGTGACGGCGGCGTGCATACCGGGCTGCTTGTCCGCGCGGGCATGGCAGCCGTGCCCTACCTCATGCGCCAGGAACAGTGGACGGTGTCCGCCGGGATGCTGGAGCGTGCCTTCAACGAGGATCCGTCCCGGTCGAACGCAGCGGCCATGCTGCCAGCCGTCCAGCAGATGGCCAGCCACGACCCGACCCTGGCGAGCGTGCTGGCCAGGATCCTGCATGTGATCGACCCCGCCGTGGCGGACGCCAAGATGCGCGCCTTCCGACAAGACGCCGTGGCCCGCGGCGACTACCGCGCCGCGTCGGTGGCCACCGGGGAGCTGATCAACCACTGCCGCAGCAGCGGGCGGCTGGCCGAGGCCCTCACCCTCGCCGACGAGATGATCGGCTACAGCCGACAGGCCGGGCTAGGGCCGTGGACCCAGCTGAGCGACGAGCTGCAGCGGCTGCAGATGCTGATCGACATGGGCGAGGCCAGCCAGGTAATGTCCGAGGTGCAGCGGTTCCGCGACCGTATGCAGGCTCTGCCCCCCGCACCCGGCCCGGACGAAACCGTGGCCCCGTGGAACGTCCGTGAGACGCTGCTCGCCGCTGGCCGCGACGCGGCCACCCAACTCGGCCGGTGGGACGACGCGCTCGGCCTGAACGCCGCGAACGTCGCCAGCAAGCGCGACCGCCGCGCTCTGCCCGCCGAGATCGCGCGGGCCAGTTTCAACGACTACGGGCCGCTGCTCGCCCTCCGCCGCACCGACCAGGCGCTGCACCTCTTGCTGGACTGCCGCCAGGCCTTTCAAGACGCCCGCGACTTCGGCAACCTCGGCAAGACCCTCGGTGCCCTCGCCGATATCGAGGATGCACGCGGCCACCGCGACGCCGCGATTCCGCTGCAACGCGACGCGCTGCGCTACTCCTACCTTGCCCAGGACGTGGACGGCATTGCTGTCAGCTACCACAACCTCGGCAACTACCTCAACCTCTATGCCCGCCAGCCCACCCCGGCGCTCGCCTGCCACCTGGCCGCCGCCCTCATTAGTGCCCTCGCGGGCGCGGAGGGCACCGGCGATTCGGTCCATAGCTCCGGGATCGACCTGCGCGTTTTCGGTGCCGCCGCTCCTCCGCCGACCGACGTGGCGGACTTGTGCCGCCAACTCAGCAACATCTCCGGCACGGACCTCGCCGACCTACTCCACGCGCTCTCCCCCGACCCAGACGCCACCGACCGGGCCCTCCGCGACCTCATCGCGCAGGCCCAGGCCCTGGCAGCCGCTCCTCCTGATGACGATCAGCGCTAACGATCGGGTTACCGTATTGTGGCGGTACGGGCTGGGGCGCCTGCACGGGGTGACGCCTTCCGGCCAGGAGGTTGGCAGTGGCGATACTGCGACTCGATGCGGTTGAGTTCGTCGATGTCGCGAGGTGGCGGTGGGTGCTTACCGACGAGACCTCTGGGGAGCTTGCCGCCGATCACGAGGTGCGACTGGATGCCTCATGCTGGCAGTTCGACGCATTCGCCGACCCAGTGGGGTACCTGTCGTGGCATGCCGCGCCAGACCGACGAACGCGGGATGAGGCGCGGATCGTCGCGGAGCTTGGCGAGTGGATCGCGTCAAAGGTGCTTGGCCCGGTCGCCGGCGCGATGGCGGGAGCCTGCCCGGTCACCGTACGGGTAGCGGTGCCGGAGGGCGCGGAGGAACTGCTTACCCGGCCGCTGGAACTAGCGCATGTCGGCGGGAAGCCGCTCGCAGCGCAGGGCGTCACGCTCGTCATGGAGGCGGGACGGGCCGATAGCCGCGTCTCACCGGTCGGCGAGCGGCTGCGCGTGCTTGGACTGTTCAGCATGCCCGAGGGCGGCCAGGCGCTTAACATGCGCCGGGAACGCCGGTCACTGGTCGAATTGATGAAGGAAATCGCCGTCTCTGGAAAGGCGGCGGACGTCCGCGTTCTCCAGTACGGGGTAACTCGCGACCGTCTGCGGGACGTCCTAGCGGACGGCGAGGGCTGGGATGTCATCCACGTCTCCGGGCACGGCTCTCCTGGCCGGCTCCTGCTGGAAACCGACGACGGCAAGCCAGACCGCGTGACCGCTGCGCAACTGACAGAGCTGCTGGCGCCGGCTCGCGGACGGCTCAAGCTCGTGACGATCTCGGCATGCTGGTCGGCGGCGGTGGCCGCCGCGGAACAGCGGCAGCTACTCGGCCTGCCGATCCCTGCTAAAACCGCCCCCCAACAGGCCGCTCGTTCCCATGACGCCCAATCCGCGTCGGGATCGCTCGCGACCGAACTGGCCTCACACCTGGGATGCGCAGTGCTCGCGATGCGGTATCCGGTGCGCGACGAATTCGCGACCGCGCTGGGCGGAAAGCTATACGGCCTGCTCGCGGAGGCCGGGCATCCGCTACCCCGGGCGCTCGGGATGGCGCTGGGAGAACTAGCGTCGCGACCGGATGGCACGGGACCTGATGGCACCACGTTCCCGGCATTGTCGCTGGCGACGCCCGCGCTGTTCGGCAGCAGCGCCATAGACCTGCGGTTGCCCGCTCCTGATCGCGGCCCCGTCGACGAAGACGGGGCCCTCAACCTGAAGATGGCCGGGTTCCCGCCGCAGCCGGACCGGTTCGTCGGACGTACCGCGGTGATGGCGCGGGCCAGCGCAGCCCTGGCCCGCGAGAGCAAGACTCCGGGGATGCTGCTGTACGGGATGCCCGGTGGCGGCAAGACCGCCTGCGCGCTGGAGCTCGCTTACGGGCACGAGCACGCCTTCGACCAGCTCGTCTGGTACAAGGCACCCGACGAGGGGATGGACATCACCGGGGCGCTGACCGACTTCGCGCTCACGCTGGAGCGCTACCTCGACGGCTTCCAGATGGCCCACGCGCTCGTGGACGAGAACCAGCTAGCCGCGTTCCTCCCCCGGCTGACCGAGCTGCTGGAACAGCGCCGCCTGCTCATCGTCATCGACAACGCCGAGTCACTGCTCAGCCAGGACCGCCAATGGCGCGACGAGCGATGGGGCAAGGTGATCGGCGCGCTGACCACGGATACAAGGCTGGGCAGACTGGTCCTGACGAGCCGGCGGGTGCCGGTCGGCCTGACCAGGCTTGGGACGGAGGCAGTGGACGCACTGTCTGCGGACGAGTCCCTGCTGCTGACCCGCGAACTCCCCCACTTCCGCACCCTCAGCCACGGTGAGATACCCGGTATCGAACCTCACGTGGCGCGGCGACTCGCGCGTCACGTGCTGAACGTAGCGCAAGGGCACCCGAAGCTCCTTGAACTCGCCGAAGGGCAGGCCGCGGACCCGGAACGGCTCGCCCAGCTCGTGGAGGCCGGCGGACAGGCATGGCGAGCACGAGGCGGTCTGCCGGACGGATTCTTCACCACCGGAGACACAACCGCGTCCGGCGCGGATTACCTGCATGTGCTCACCGCGTGGACCAAGGCCGTTACCGGTACGTTGGCACCTGGCGAGCGGGACCTGTTCTGGTTCCTGTGCTGCCTGGAAGAAGCCGACCGCGAACGCCACATGCTCGATGGCAACTGGGCCGATCTATGGACCCGGCTCGAGAGGGACGGCGAGCCGCCCCGGTGGGACGAGGCTCTCGCATCCCTTGTCGCCTGCGGCCTTACCTGCGTCCGCGACGGAACCAGAGACTACCTCGACGCGTACCCCATCCACCCCGGAGTCGCCGCCGCTGGACGCGCAGGCGCTGGCAGACCGTTCCAGGAAGCGGTCGATGAGGAAGCCGCCACCTACTGGGTCACAAATTACAAGCAGGCATCCGGGGATACAGTCGATGGCCTAGTGCTTACCGATATATTGGTACGCGCCGGGCTAGCAGGCGTCCCATATTTGATTCGTCAGCAACGCTGGGGAGCGGCGGCTCTCATGCTGGAAAGCGCCTTCCTCCGAAACCCGTCCCGGTCAAACGCCGCGGCCATGATGCCTGCCATCAAACAAATCACCGACCATGACCCCAGCCAAGCGAGCGTGCTAGCCAGGATTCTAGAGGTAACCCACCACGCCGCGGCAGGATCCTCCATGCGTGCCTCCCTCAATGCCCACGTCGACGAAGGCGACTACTGGGCAGCGTCGGCGGCCGCCGCGCAACTGATGTACCACTGCCTTAACAGCGGACAACTGGCCGAGGCTCTCGCATTCGCAAACCGGGCAATAGGTCACGCTCGACAAGCCGGCATGGGACCCTGGACCCAACTGCTCGCCGAGATTCAGCTGCTGCAGGTGCATAACGCGATGGGACAATACGGCCATGTCCTTCACGAAGTCCAGCGGCTCCGTGAGCATGCACTGACTCTCCCCTCTGCATTTGACCCAAATGATCCTGCGCCCATTTGGGATGTCCGCGAGAAGCTGCTCGACACAGGCCGGTACGCTGAACGGAAGCTCGGAAGGTGGAATAACGCGCTCGACCTCAGCCGCGAGATCATTACCAGCATGCACAACCGCCGCGCCCCGGCCGTCGAGATCGCGAAGGCTGCGTTCAACTGCTATGAACCGCTGCTTCAACTCGGCCGAACGGATGATTCGCTGGCATTGCTGAAGAAGTGCCGCCATGAGTTCCAGCAGGCTAACGATGTTAAGGGCCTCGGCATGGCCATGAGCGCCCTAGCCGATGTCGAGGACAAACGCGGCCATGGTGACGCCGCGATTGCCCTGGTACGCGATGCGCTGCGCTACATCCACATGGCCGGGGACGTGACCAGCATCGCGGTTAGCTACCACCATCTCGGCGGCTACCTCCGCGACTATGCCCGGCAATCTACCTCAGCACTCGCCTGCCACCTTGCAGCCGCCCTGATACTTAGCCTTGCCGGTGCCGCGAACTCCGACGTTGCGGTATCCGGCGCGGCGATCGTCTTCCAAGACTTCGGCAAAACCCTCCCGCCGCAAGACGTAGCGGACCTCTGCCGCCAGGTGGGCGACATACCCGGTACGGACCTTCCTGGCCTCATCGCGACGCTCTCTCCGGATCCGGAGACCGCCGAGCAGGCACTCCGCAATCACATCGCACAGGCGCAGGCGCTGGCCACCGATCCTGCAGAAGGCGACGCCAGCGCCTAACGAAACGGCTAGCGGCCGAGAGCCGGCCCGGTCCATTCGCGATAGGGGATTTTGGGGTTTGCGCCGGTGCCATACTGCGGGCATGACGAATTCTCAGCCGCCGGATCCCCGGGTGGAGAAGACGTGGGTCAACGACGCTGGTGAGCTTTTCATCTCCGACGGGACCGGCTGGCTGCCCTACGAGGACCTGCCCGACTGGCCGGGTGGCGATGAGCCGGATCCGAAAGTGTTGTACAGGGACACCTGATGACGATTCCTGCGGGCGGCGGTCCGGGAACGGGGAACGCGTTCGAGACATTGCCGTCGCCGCTTGACGCGCTCGATGACCTGCGCTCTGCGGCGAAGTGGACGCTCGCGGCGGCGGGGGCGGTGGGTGCGGCGCTCATCAGCGGCGCGCCGCTCGTAGCGGTCGGCCAGGTGCACGGCGTCGCGCAAGCCCTCATCGCGGGGGCGGGGCTGGTCGTGGCGCTGGGCGGGGTGGGACTGGCGATCTGGTTCACCAGCAAGGTGCTGTCGCCACGGCTGACGACGCCCGAGACGTTGCGGTCGCCCGCGCTGGCCGGGCTGCGGCGGGTGATCGAGGCGGAGCCCGCGCAGTTCTTCGGCGTGGTGGCGACGAAGGTGGATGCCCTGCTACTGCACCAGGAGGTCGCTGTGGACCTGGCGCGGCAGGTCGCGGCGGAGAAGGACCCCGCGCGACGCCAGCTGATCGAGCGCCAGCTGCGCCGGGCGGAGGGGAACGCGGCGCGAGCGGCCCCGTACGTCCGGTGGCTGCTGGCCCTGGCTCATGTCTGGCGGATCGAGGCGGACCTGCGGCGGTCTCGCTGGTTCACGCTGGCGGGCGGGGTGCTCGTGGTCGCGGGGGCGGTCTTGTTTTTCAGCGCCACGGGTGGCGGGCCGACGTACGTGCCGGTCCTCACACCGCAGGTCACGGCCGTGCCGTCGGCGACCGTCCCGCCGACTGCTGTGCCGGGCAGGTCGCCCGGCTTACTCTCCACTCCCCTTCCGAGGGGAAGCCGCACACGATGACGTACGCTGTGAGCAGGCCCGAATGCTCTGCGCGACAGGCGGTCCGGGTTACCGGGATCGGCCTGGGTCGCGAGATGAGTTCAGAATGTGCGGACTGGGCGTATGATTCGCCTTCGGAGGGTAGCCTTCCTGCTGCCGTCGGCGTTGAGCCAGAGCCTGGACAGTTCCCAGTCTCCGTATTCGGCGTGGTCGGTCAGGACTTTCCGCGCGGCGTCGCGAGCGTCTCGGGACGTTCCGCGTGGCAAGTACACGACCAGGTAGGCATACTCGGCCATCGGTCCTATTGTGCTTGAGTTCACCGGCGATTCAACCTGCGGAAGCAAAATCGCCGGCTTATTCTGGCGAACCCGGGGGAACACCCCCAAACGGGTCGATGGTTGCAGCTGCAGGGCGGCGCGTGGCCACGGGTACCGTGAGACGGTCACAGCGCGAATGCGAGGACGGGAAAAGCGTGCCAGCAAGGACACCAACGGCGAAGACGAAGGCGGCCAGCACCGCCGCGAAGGCTAAAAGCGGCGGGGCCAAGAAGGCCAGCGCCGCCGCGGGGAACGGTCATGGCACCAAGCTGGTCATCGTCGAGTCGCCGTCGAAGGCACGGACGATCGCCGGGTACCTCGGTTCGGGCTACGTGGTCGAGTCCAGCGTCGGCCACATCCGCGACATGCCCGACAGCGCGGCCGAGATCCCGGCCAAGTACCGCGGCGAGCCGTGGGCCCGGCTCGGCGTCAACGTCGACGATAACTTCCAGGCCCTCTACGTCGTGCACGCTGACAAGCGGCAGCAGGTATCCAAGCTCAAGAGCCTGCTGAAGGACGCCGACGAGCTCCTGCTCGCGACAGACGAGGACCGCGAGGGCGAGGCCATCGCCTGGCACCTGCTCGAGGAGCTCAAGCCCACCGTCCCGACCAGCCGGATGGTCTTCCACGAGATCACCCCGGAGGCGATCGCCCGCGCCATCGCCAACCCCCAGGAGCTCAACCAGGGCAAGGTCGACGCCTACCAGGCGCGCCGGGTGCTAGACCGGCTGTACGGGTATGAGGTCTCGCCCGTGCTGTGGAAGAAGGTCATGCCCAAGCTGTCGGCCGGCCGCGTGCAGTCGGTCGCCACCCGGCTGGTCGTGGACCGGGAGCGCGAGCGGATCGCGTTCCGCGCCGCCGCCTACTCCGACCTCGAGGCCGAGTTCGCCACCAAGGACCACGGCCAGCCCGGCAAGGAAAACGAGCCCACCTCGTTCACCGCCAACCTGGTGTCCGTCGACGGCCGGAGGGTGGCCCAGGGCCGCGACTTCACCTCCGTCGGCGAGCTGCGCGGTGCTGGTCTAGCGGGGACCGACGTCCTGCACCTGGACGCCGCGGCCGCCGCCGCCCTGGCGCAGCGGCTGGAGAGCGCGGCCTTCGCCGTTTCCAGCGTGGAGCGCAAGCCGTACAAGCGCTCGCCGTACGCGCCGTTCCGTACCACCACGCTGCAGCAGGAGGCGTCCCGCAAGCTCGGGTTCTCCGCCAAGCACACGATGTCGACCGCGCAGCGGCTGTACGAGAACGGCTACATCACCTATATGCGCACCGACTCGGTCACGCTGTCGCAGACGGCGATCACCGCGGCGCGCAAGCAGGCGGCGGAGCTCTACGGTGCCTCCTACGTGCCCGATGCTCCCCGCACCTACGCCAGCAAGGTGAAGAACGCGCAGGAGGCGCACGAGGCCATCCGCCCGGCCGGGGACAGCTTCCGCACCCCCACCCAGGTCGCCAAGGACCGGCTGTCCTCGGACCAACGCCGGCTGTACGAGCTGATCTGGCAGCGGACCGTCGCCTCGCAGATGAAGGACGCCACCGGCGAGTCGGTCTCGGTCCGGGTCGCGGGCACCTCCACCGCGAACGAACGGGCCGAGTTCGGCGCCACCGGCAAGGTCATCAGCTTCTACGGGTTCCTCAAGGCCTACGTCGAGGGCGCCGACGACCCGGACGCCGACCGCGACGACCGGGAACGCAGGCTGCCGCCGCTGGCCGAAGCCGACCCGCTCGACGTGCTGCGGCTCGCCCCGGCCGAGCACTCCACCCGGCCGCCGGCCCGCTACACCGAGGCGTCGCTGGTCAAGGAGCTGGAAGACCGGGAGATCGGCCGGCCGTCCACCTACGCGACCATCCTGGGCACCATCTTGGACCGGGGCTACGTGTTCAAGAAGGGCACCGCCCTGGTCCCCTCGTTCCTCGCCTTCGCCGTGGTCACGCTGCTGGAACGCCACTTCGGCCAGCTGGTCGACTACGAGTTCACCGCCCGGATGGAGGACGTCCTCGACGAGATCTCCCGCGGCGAGGCCGAGCGGGTGCCGTGGCTGCGCCGGTTCTACTTCGGCGCCGAGGGCGCCGGCGCCGAGGACGACCCGGGGCTGAAGTCCCTGGTGGGCGACATCAGCGACATCGACGCGCGGGACGTCAGCTCGTTCCCGCTGGCCGGCAGCGACATCGTGGTCCGGGTCGGCCGGTACGGCCCGTACCTGGACCGCGAAGGTCAGCGGGTGAACGTCCCTGAGGACATCGCCCCCGATGAGCTGACGGTAGAAAAAGCAGAAGAGCTTCTTAACCAGCCGAACGATGACGTGGTGCTCGGCACCGACCCCGATACCGGCCGCACGATGCTGGCCAAGGCCGGGCGTTTCGGCCCCTACGTCACCGAGCAGCTCCCCGAGGATGCTCCCGCCTCGGCCAAGCCCAGGACCGCGTCGCTGCTGAAGTCGATGGCGCTGGACACGGTCACGCTGGCGGACGCGCTGCGGCTGCTGACCCTGCCGCGGGCCATCGGGGAGCTGGATGGCGAGCCGGTCACCGTGCAGAACGGCCGGTACGGGCCCTACGCCAAGAAGGGCACGGACAGCCGGTCGCTGGAGTCTGAGGAGCAGCTGTTCACGCTGACCCTGGCCGAGGCCAAGGAGCTGTTCGCCCAGCCGAAGCCCCGCGGCCGCGGGGCCCGGGCAGCCGTCCCCCCGCTGCGGGAACTCGGCGAGGACCCGGAGACAGGTAAGCCGATGGTGATCAAGGACGGCAGGTTCGGTCCCTACGTGACCGACGGCGAGACCAACGCGTCGCTGCGCAAGGACGACGACGTCGCCACGATCACCGTCCAGCGGGCCGCCGAGCTGCTGGCTGACCGTCGCGTCGCGCCCCCGGCCAAGCGCAGCCGGACCACGACGACACGAAAGAAAGCTGCCCCTAAGGCTGCCAGCACGGCTCGTTCGGCCGCAAAAAAGTCTTGATTTTCCTGATACCCGTGGCTGGTCGCACCTGGGCCGGGCCTAAAATCACGATCAAGGACTAATCCGTTATGCGGTCAGCAGTGCCGATACGCTTACGCCGTGAACTTCCGCGCCGGAGCAGGCCAGCAGCGAAGGGGCGGCGCCGACCGGGGCGAGCCTGGGCGTGGCGCCGCGCGGCGTAATCATGCCCGCGAGCCTGGCGTCTTGTCGATTAAGCCGTTCCGGCGGCTGTGGATCGCGTTGTCCCTGTCCAGCCTCGGTGACTGGCTCAGCATCGTCGCGCTGACCGTGCTGGCGTCGTCGCTCACGTCCGGCGGCCTGGAGGCCAAGGGCTCGGCCGTCAGCGGGGTGTGGCTGGCCACGCTGCTGCCCGCGCTGCTGTTCGGGCCGCTGGCCGGGGCGCTGGCGGACCGGCTGGACCGCCGGATGGTGATGATCGTCGGCGACGTGATCCGCGGGCTGTTGTTCCTGTCCATCCCGCTGTTCCCGAACCTGATCTGGATCTTGGTCGCCAAGTTCCTGGCCGGCGTGGCCAGCCAGTTCTGGAACCCTGCCACCGCCGCGTCCATCCCGAACCTGGTGCCCAAGGACAAGCTGGAGCGGGCGAACCAGCTCAGCCTGCTAACCACGTACGGCACCGCGCCGCTCGCGGCCGGTCTGTTCAGCGTGCTGGCGCTGGTCAGCGAGGGGATCAGCCGGGTCACGCCACTGTTCCACGCCAGCAACGTGGACCTGGCCCTGTACTTCAACGCGGCCTCCTACTTCATCTCCGCGCTCACCGTCTACTTCATCCGCGAGATACCCAAGCGGAACGCCAGCGGGACAATCTCCGTGCCGTCCGTCTTCAGGTCCATCTGGGAGGGCTGGCAGTTCATCGGGAAGACCCCGGTGGTACGCGGCCTGGTGATCGGGATGGTGGGCGCGTTCGCCGGGGCCGGCGTGGTGGTCGGGCTGGGATATACCTACATCACCTACACGCTGCACGGCGGCAGCGCCGGCTGGGGGCTGGTCTTCGCCGCGATCTTCGTCGGCATGGCGCTCGGCATGGTCGTCGGCACCAGGGTGCTTGGCGACTTCAGCCGCCGCCGACTGTTCGGGCTCACGATCGCGGCCGCCGCGGTGCCGCTCGCGCTCATCGGCCTGGTGCCGGTGCTGGGCGCGGTCGTCCTGTTCGTGGTGCTGCTCGGCGCGCTGTCCGGGATCGCGTACGCGACCGGCTTCACCATCGTCGGGCTCGAGGTGGACGACGATACCCGCGGCCGGGTCTTCGCCTTCTTCCAGTCCTCCATCCAGGTCATCCTGTTCACCGTCATCGTCGTCGGGACGGCCCTCTCGGCCGGCCTGACCAGGGTGATCGCGTCGCTGAACGGGACCGGGAACGTCAAGATCGGCAACGTCACCTACGCCTCGGCCGGGCAGAACGCGGTGATCCTGCTGGCGGCCGTGGTGGCGTTCCTGCTCGGGGTGCGGGCCTACCGGCAGATGGACGACCGGAAGGGCGTGCCGCTGCGCGAGGACCTGCTGGCGGCGATCCGGAACGAGCCGGCCCCTTCGGTCATGGAGCCCGCGCACCTGAACGGGAGCGCCCCGCCGCCGACCGGGCGGCTGATCGCGTTCGAGGGCGGCGAGGGGTCGGGCAAGACCACGCAGGCCAGGCTGATCGCCATCTGGCTGCGCGAACTCGGGTACGACGTGGTGACCACGCACGAGCCCGGCGCGACGAAGATCGGCATGCGGCTGCGCGCGCTGCTGCTCGACACCTCGAGCACCGGCATGTCGCCGCACGCCGAGGCGCTGATGTACGCGGCCGACCGCGCCGAGCACGTCGCTTCGGTCATCGGACCCGCCCTGGAGCGCGGCGCGGTCGTCATCACCGACCGGTACGTGGATTCCTCGCTGGCCTACCAGGGCTGGGGCCGGAGCCTGCCGGTCGAGGACATCGCCAGGTTCAACTGGTGGGCGACGGGCGGACGCACCCCCGACCTCACCATCCTGCTGGACATGGACCCGCTGGCCGGGCTGAGACGCCGGACCCGTTCGGCGGACCGGCTGGAAGCGGAGCCCGCGGAGTTCCACCTCCGGGTCCGGGTCGGCTTCCTGGCGCTGGCCCGCGCCGAGCCCGGCCGTTACCTGCTGCTCGACGCGGCTCGCCCCCCCGAGCAGATCACCAGGGACATCCAGGACCGGGTCCGCGACCTGCTCCCCGACCCGGTTCCCTCGGTAGCCGAGGCGAACACCGGGGACTTCCCCGCCATCAAGGAAGAAGTCCTCGGCTCATGACCGGGACCTTCGGTGAGCTTGCGGGGCAGGACGCGGTGGTCGCGCAGCTGGAAAAGGCGTCGGCGGCCGCATCGGCGCTGCTCGCCGGTGAACGTCCCGAGCCTGGCGCGATGACGCACGCCTGGCTGTTCACCGGGCCGCCTGGGTCGGGACGATCGGTGGCGGCGCGGGCGTTCGCGGCCGCCCTGCTATGCCCGTCCGGAGGCTGCGGTCAGTGCGCCTGCTGTCATCAGGTGCGGGCCGGGACGCACGCGGACCTGATGCTGATCCGGCCCGCGGGACTGTCGTACGGAGTGAAGCAGACCCGGGACCTGGTGCTGCGCGCCGCGGGCCAGCCCACCGGGGGACGCTGGCAGATCGTGCTCTTCGAAGACGCCGACCGGTGCACAGAACAAGCGGCGAACGCGCTGCTGAAGGCGATCGAGGAGCCGGCCCCGCGGACGGTCTGGCTGTTGTGCGCGCCGTCGGCCGAGGATCTGGTGCCCACGATCAGGTCGCGGTGCCGAGTTGTCACGCTTGTCGTGCCGACGTCGGCGGCAGTGGCTAAAGTACTGGTGACGCGGGACGGTATCGACCCCGCCAGAGCGCTGGCCGCGGCCCGTGCGGCGCAGGGACACGTGGGCCGCGCCCGGCGCCTGGCCACCGATGCCTCAGCGGCCAAGCGCCGGGCCGACGTGCTGCGGGTACCGATCGAGGTCACCTCACTCGGCCCGGCTCTCGCCGCGGCGGCCGCCCTGGTGCGCACCGCCGAGGACGAAGCCAAGGCGGTGACCGAGGACCTGGACGAGCCGGAACGCCACTCGCTGCGTCAGGCGTACGGCGAGGGGTCGACCGGCAAGGGCGTGGCCAAGGCCATCCGCGGAATGGCCGGCGCGATGAAGGACCTCGAGGACCGGCAGAAGTCCCGCGCCACCCGGGTGAAGCGGGACACGCTCGACCAGGCCCTGCTCGAGCTGGCCCTGTTCTACCGTGACATCTTGATGGTGCAGTTCTGCGCCGAAGTCGAACTCGCCAATTCCGACGCTGACCTGCGGCGGGTCGCGTCGGCTTCCCGCCCGGAGGCCACCCTGCGGCGCATGCAGGCCATCATGCGCTGCCGTGAACGCCTCACCCTGAACGTCGCGCCCCTGCTCGCCGTCGAGGAAATGACCCTCTCCCTAGTCCAGGGCTAACGCTCCTCGCGCTGGTGCCGGGCCGCCCCGGGGCGTGACCGGCAGGGGCGTGACCGGCCGGGTGTCGCGCCGGGCCTGTCGTCCCATATCAGCACATTTCGCCTATACCGGTCCATACCTGGCTGGCGTAAATGAGTATGGTTGTGGCAACGTGCACAATCTATTGTGCAGGGTGCTACAACCATACCTAAGCGAGGCCTGCTCTCCGGGCAGGGGATGGTGCGGATGGGGAGTGGGGGGCGCATGCGGCCGTTGGCCAGGGCCCCTCTGATCCGCTGCGCCACCATGGCCGGTTCGCGCCGGATCTGGCCGGGCAGAAAGTGCAGCGGGATGATGCCGGCCTCGCCCATCAGGTCATGGCGGGCCGTCGTCCGTTGATGGTCGGCGGGCCCGAGATGCCACTCGCGCGAGTCGACCTCCGCTACCACGCCAGCCTCCGGCCACCACGCGTCGGGCCTGGCGATGAACGTATCGCCCACGTACAAAGACGGATTGAACAGCGGCATCGGCAGCCGGGCCGCCTTGATCAGGTCGCGGAAATCGCCCTCGGCGACGGATCTGACGCCGTCGGCCACCTCGCTCAGTACCGTCCGGAACATGGCGGAACCGCGGACTGGTCCGCTCTGCAGCTCGCTGGCCAGCTGGCTGACCGTACACCGGCCGAGCTGGACCGCCCCCGCCACCACGGCACGGACATCGTTGAGGCTGGCCTGCTGCCAGGCGGTGTCGGCCACCGCGCGGGCCACCGGAGCGAACCGCACCGGCCCGCTGGCAGCGATCTGGCCGGGCATGCGAGCCGTGCGGTGCAGCCGGACGAAGCCGGTGTTGGCGCGCTGCCGGGTGGCTGGGACTAGCACATCGATCGTGTCCAGGGCCGGTGCGCTCCGGATGCCGTAGTGCATCAGGGCCACCGGGCCGGTGATCAGACTGCCCGGCCCGGCGTACAGCAGGGCCGCCATCTCTTTCTGCGGCAGGTTGGGTGTGCCGGTCACGCCCAGGTAGACGCCGGGGAGCAGCACCTGCCACGGGCCGCCGGCCCGGACGCGGTACTGCATCGCGCGGTCGGCCATGCCGAGAGTGAGCAGCTGCTCGCGGCTGACCACGGCGAACTGCTTCTCCAGGAGCTCGCCCAGGCCATCTAGTCGCACTGTTCGTGGCATAAACCAGAGCATGACACCGAGGTCCGACATCCTTGCTCCGTTACGTAGTTGCCGAGGCATCCGGCTGCAGGTGCGGGCCTGTTCGGCGGGTCCGGAGCAACCGGACGGCCGCTGGTTCGTGCCATAGGTATGGGACATACTTCGGTTCCTGAACCTGCCATCAGATGGGCGGATGCCGTGCGAAACAGCCGTCTCGCGCCACCAGGCGCAGACGTAGATCCGGCGGCCGTCAGCACCATCGCCACGTTGTTCCGCGATCATCACGGCGAGCTGGTGCGGCTGGCGCTGCTCATGGTCGGAGACGTGCCCACGGCCGAGGATGTCGTGCAGGACGTCTACACGTGCCGGGCTGGTCGCTGGCCCTCCACGCGATCGGCGCCTCGCCGGACGGCCATACGTTCTACGTCGCCTACCAGGCGTTCAGCGACGCGAAGTCGTCGAACACGAGTCAGAGTTGGATTTACCGCCTGAGCATCACCGGCTCGGGCGCGGTGATGCCGCTGACCAGGATCAAGGGCGGTGTCATCAACGTCGCTACCGCTCTTTGGAGCTCCGGGGGCAGCCTGGCCCTCTCACCCGATGGCGCCAAGCTCGCTCTCACCGTCGACAACACAGATCAGCGCGGCCACGACAGCCAGGGCTGGGCGGACAAGATTGTCGTCATCGACTTGGCGACCGGCGCGCGACATGTGTGGCGCGGCTTGTACCGGTCGGGCAAGACGTTCACGATCCCGGACATTTCGTGGACCGCGGACGGGCGATCGCTTGTCTTTCTCGGGTTGTGGTGCGACTACCCGAAGGCTGCGAGCCGATGTGCGGGCACATCGGGGCCGGGAGATTACCGTGACACGCAGGTCCGGTCGCTCAGCGTGGGAACGGGCGGCGGAACGCTTGATCGCAGCGCCGTGCTCCTGTCGCAGTCGGCCCGCTACCCCGTCATCGCGGCTGCGGTCGCCGGGCCGGGCCCGGCCGAGCTCAACGTGGTCGTGCTGTCCGGTAAGTTCGTCGCAGATACAGGCTCGTCCGGTTCCTCACTGAAGGCCGCTGTCGAAAATGTCTCGGCGGTCAACGGGTCGCTGCTAGGCGTGGCATACCGCTGGGCGCCCCAGGGGGATGCAGGGCAACCGGTGATCAGCCCGGACCCCAGCGGGCATTACCTGCTGTTGTCTTACGCCCGCCCCGGCGGCTTCCACACCGGGTGGATCGGCGTGGGGAAGCTGCATCTCCTCCCGGTCAGGCAGCCGTACCTCGGATTTTTGATTACCGCCTGGTGACGGCCACCACGTCCGGGCAGGCGGGCGGCTGGGACGTGGCACCACGGTCCGTTCGGGCCAAAGGAAAGTACGGCGTGCGGGACGGTGGCCGGCGATCCGGGCGGCGGATGACAACGTAGTCTGGCCGAATGGGCATGATGATGGCGGTCAGCTTCGAGCGGTACGGGCGGCTGTACTACCTCGACCCGGGCCCGTGCTCGCCGGCCATCGGCGACAAGGTGCTCGTGCCCACCGACTCTGGCCCCGAGGTGGCCCAGGTCGTGTGGGCGCCGCAGTGGGTGTCCGAGGACATCGACGGGCTGCCGCTCTGCGCGGGGCTGGCCACCGACGATGACCTGGCCCGGGACGAGGAGAACCGGCGGCGGCGGGCCGAGGGACGGCTGGCCGCGCGGCGGCTGATCAGGGAGCATCAGCTGCCGATGAAGGTCACCGCGGTGGACTTCATCGGGTCGCAGAACGTGTTCGTCGTGTACTTCGCCGCGCCGCACCGGGTGGATTTCCGCGCGCTGGTCCGCGACCTGAGCGCCCGGCTGAAGGGCCGGGTGGAGCTGCGGCAGATCGGCCCCAGGGACGAGGCGCGGCTGCAGGGCGGGATCGGGCCGTGCGGACGTGACCTGTGCTGTGCCACCTTCCTGAAGGACTTCGAGCCGGTATCGGTCCGGATGGCCAAGGACCAGAAACTGCCGGTGAACCCGCTGCGGATCGCGGGGGCGTGCGGGCGGCTGATGTGCTGCCTGAAGTACGAGCACCCGCTCTACCAGGATTTCCGCAAGGACGCGCCGCCGGTGGGGGCCTCGGTCACGTCGCCCGCCGGGCCGGGCACGGTGGTCGGGCACAACGTTCCTTCCGACACGGTGGTGGTGAAGCTGGCTGCCGACGGGCGGGCGCACGCGTGCCCGAAGGCCAGCGTGTGCGGGTCGCGGCAGGCGTACGAGTCGATGCACGGCGAGCGCGGGAAGGCGGCGCGGGAGGACGGATGAGAGCAGGCGGCGGGGTCTGCCCGTGACCGTGTAACGCGGGAAGCTCGCGCGGAACTGAAGGGGGCACGTCCGAACCCCCAATGCGCGAGGAGTTTTTCGTGAAAGTACCGATTCGCCTGAAGCATGCGGTTGCCGGGGCCGCCGCGGTGGCCGCGGTGGCGGGCTTCGCCACGCCGGCCTTCGCGAGCACCGCCGCGTCGTCGTTTGGCTATTCCGGAGCCAGTCACGCCGTATTCGTTCAGACCGACAGCACGTCAGGGAACCATGTCGTGGCTTACCACCGGGCCGCCGACGGTGCGCTGCGCCCGGCCGGAAGCTACGCCACCGGCGGCCTGGGCGGGATTCTCGGCGGATCCGTGGTCGACCACACGGCGTCGCAGGGTTCGCTGACCTATGACCCGTGGCATTCGCTGCTGTACGCGGTGAACGCGGGCAGCAACACCGTCTCGGTGTTCGCGGTGCGGGGGGACAGGCTGGCGCTGCGCCAGGTGCTGAGCTCCGGCGGGACGTTCCCGGTCAGCGTGGCCGTACATGGCGATCTGGTGTACGTGGTCAACGCCCTGAACGGCGGCTCGCTGCAGGGCTACCGGGTGTTCGGCAGCTTCCTGGTGCCGCTGCCCGGATCGAGCCGTGCCCTCGGCCTCAACCCCGCGGCGAGCCCGCAGTTCACCAACACGCCGGGCCAGGTGGCCTTCACCCCGGACGGCGCTCAGCTCATCGTGACCACCAAGGCCAACGGCAACGACATCGACGTCTTCGGCGTCGGCTTCGGCGGCTGGCTGTCCGCTAAGCCGGTGGTGAATGCCGAGCCGGGCACGGTGCCGTTCGCGATCACCTTCGACTCCTACGGCAACCTGGTCATCGCCGAGGCCGGGACCAACGCTCTGGCCACCTTCACGATCAGCGGCCACGGAACCCTGAGCCAGCTCGACTCGGTCGGCACCGGGAAGGCCGCGACCTGCTGGGTGGCCCCGGCCGGGTCGTTCCTGTTCGCGTCCAATGCCGGTAGCGCCGCGGTGAGCGGCTTCACCTCCTCGGGCGGCGGCCAGCTGACGCTGCTCGGCGCGGCGGCGACCGACGCCGGGACGGTGGACGCGTCCGCCGCGGCCGGCGGCCGGCTCCTGTACGTGCAGACCGGCGGGGCCGGCATCGTCGATGAGTTCAGCGTGGGGTCCGGCGGTTCCCTCACCGAGATCGGCTCGGTCACCGTGCCTAGCGCGGCCGGCGGCGAAGGGATCGTGGCCTTCTGAGGTAACGATCCTGCGACGTCAGCGGAATCTGGGATGAGCCGGTCGCGGCCCGGGCTTGGGCGGCGGCCGGTTCGTCCTATCCTGGCCGTGATGGAATCCGACGGGGAGCTGGTGCTCCGGCTGCGTTCGGGCGATGAGCGAGCGTTCATCGGCCTGGTTGAGCGGTACAACGAGCCGATGCTGCGGCTGGCGACCTCGTTCGTGCCGAGCCGGGCCATCGCCGAGGAGGTCGTCCAGGACACCTGGCTGGCGGTGCTCCGCGGCATCGGCGGGTTCGAAGGACGTTCGTCGCTCAAGACCTGGTTGTTCAGCATCCTGGCCAACCAGGCTCGCAAGACGGGAACCCGGGAGCACCGCAGCATTCCCGTCGCGGATCCCGAGCCGGTGGTCGATCCGTCGCGGTTCGACGCCTCCGGCGGCTGGGCCGATCCACCCGAGCACTGGATCGAGGTGGCCGAGGGACGGATGGAGGCGGGCAAGCTCGCCTACCGCATCCGCGTCTGGATCGACGAGCTGCCCGCCCGGCAGCGGGAAGTGGTGCTGCTCCGCGACGTCGAGGGGATGAGCAGCGAAGAGGTCTGCGCGGTGCTGGCCCTGTCCGACGGTAACCAGCGGGTGCTGCTGCACCGGGGCCGGAGCCGGCTCAGGCAGATGTTCGAAGACGAGTTCCGGGAGGTGCGATGAGACTCCTCCGCGGCCGTGACCTGGTCTGCCAGCAAGCCGTCGAGCTGGTGACGGACTACCTGGAAGGCACGCTGAGCCGGTCCGCCCGGCGGCGCTTCGAGGCGCACCTGGCCGTCTGCCCGCACTGCACCGAGTACCTGGCGCAGATGCGCGAGACGATCAGCCTCACCGGGCGGCTGGCGCCCGAGGACCTGACTCCGCAGCTGCGGGACGAGTTCGTCGATCTCTACCGCCGGTGGCAGTCCGAACAGCAGTAGAGCACGCGGTGACCCCCAGCGCCCCGGCCAGCGGCAGCAGGATCACCGCGGGCAGCTGGTAGCGCCAGGAGAACTCGAAGGCGTCCGAGCTGACCAGCAGCACGACCGCGGACAGCGTCACCAGCAGGCAAGCGGCGGCGGGCTCGCCATCCCTGACGATTCGGCGGCGGATCAGGCCGGACAGCGAGCCGGCCAGCCCGGCCGCCAGGGCGAGCGCGTACAGCGGGCCGGGCGTGTAGCCGCCATGCAGCTGGTAATCGCGCAGGATGGTGGCAGCCGGCTTGACCGTCTCCGGATCGCCACTGCCGTTCTGCCTGGCCAGCTGGGTGAAGACGGTCGTGGTGAACTTGGGCAGGTACGCCGGGTATGAGGTCTGGAACTGCCAGCGCCAGATGACGGTGATCTCCGGGTTGCCGTCCCTGGTCAGCGCGAACAACCGGACCGAGTCGCGGGCGAGCGCGGCGGTCACCCGCAGCGGCTGCTGGCGGAGCACGGCCAGGGAGAAGCCGGCGAGCAGCTCTTCGCGGGTGGACCCGGCGGGCACCGGCGCGGTCAGCCCCGGGGACTCCGGGTTGTTCAGCAGGCCGTCCACGCCGCCCAGTACCAGCGTGCGGGCCGGCGAGGGACACACCGCGCGTTCGGCGGCGGGGACCTTGAGGGTGACGCAGTCGGCGGCGGCCGCCGCACGCCCGTACTCCGGGCCTGGCCCGTTGCTGGCCAGCCCGAAATGCCCGGTGAAGCCGAAGGTCCCGGTCATGTAGCCCAGAGCCGGCAGCAGGAAGCAGGCTCCGGCCAGCGCCGCCCAGCCGGTCCGTCTCCAGCTGCGCGCGGTCAGCGGGCGGGGCACGCTGAGGACAGCGAAGATCACCACGGGCACCAGCAGGACCGCCCCGATCTCGCGGACGGTCACAGCGGCGCCGAGGACGAGCGCACCCGCGGCGACCAGCCGGAGAGGTGGCCGCCTGGGCCAGAGCAGCAGCACCAGGCCGGCCGTGATCATGGTCTCGAACAGCACGTCCGGCATGATGGTCTGCTCGAGCTGGAGCTGGTAGGCGTCAAGCAGCACCGGCGCGACCGCGAGCGCCGCGAGCCAGCGCGGCACCCGGCGCCGGACCAGCAGCGCGTACCCGGCTACCGCCATAGCCAGGCCGAAGACGTGCTGGGCGGCCGCGACGAGCCCGAGTCCGCCGATCGGATCGAGCAGCCGCAGCAGGAGCCGGTAACCCTGCGGCTCCGAGTCATCCGAGCCGGCCAGGTACTTGACCGAGTCGATGTAGAGCAGCGCCGGGCGGTAGGCGATCTCGGCCAGCACCCGCCAGGCCAGCCCGGCCGCGAAGATCAGCGTGAACAGCCCGTGGGCCCGAACGGCGACGCGCGCCGTCTGCATGGTCCGGAGGGCGAACGGCAGGCGCGCGCGGCCCGCATCCTGGTCACGGCCCGCCTCCGGAGGAGGTGCCGTCCTTTCTGTCGGCGCCACGGGCTAAGGCTTGCCCTTCCGCCTTCGGCGTCGCTTCCGGAATGCTCGTTCCCCGCTGGGACGACGATGCTAGCCGGCTGATGATCACGTTAAGGCCGAGTACCGCGGCGATCGGGATCAGGGCCAGCTGGGGAAGCTGGTAACGCCAGTCGAAGGTGGCGAACGCGGCCGGGGGGACCAGGACGAGCACCGCGCTGGCGGTGAACAGCAGGCAGGCATCGCGGCTGGCTCTCTCCCGTCCGCGGAGCCTGCCGATGACCAGGGCGGCCAGGGCCAGCACCAGCCCGGCCGCGAACACCGGCCCGGGCAGGTAGAACCAGCGTCCGTAATCGGTGAGGAAGGCGGCCAGACCCGGCCGCAGCGCGGGGGCCTGGTATCCGAGCGCGCCGATCGAGGCGTAAGCCTGCCGGTCGGGCCGGATGTAGGTGTGGAACTGCAGGTAGGCCGGTGAGTACTTCTCCGGCCCGGCGCCGCGGACCGGCGAGAAGCCGTAACCGAAATCCCGGCCGGCCGCCTCGACGTAGGCGATCGGCTGGTGCCGCAGGATCCGCAGGCTGAAGTCGCGCACCACGGCATCCCTGGACTGCCCGGCCGGCGGCGTGAACGTCCACTGCGGGGAGTGCGGGTCCCAGGTGTAGAAGTCCGCCTCGCGCAGCGCCGGCGGCTGGGCCGGGCAGAGCGCTTTCTCGTAGCCGGGCAGGTTCAGCCCCGAGCAGGAGGCGAAGTCCGCCACCCGGCCGTAAAGGAACGCGCCGCTGAAGGTGGTGAAGTTCCACTGGCCGTGCGAGGCGTCGAACCAGCCCAGATAGCCGGCCACCGGGATGAGGAAGCAGCTGGTGAGCGCCCCGACCCGGGCGAGCAGGCGGCGCCGCGGCCGCACCGCGACCAGCAGGTACAAGGCGGCCGGGACGATCATGATCAGATCTTCGTCCCGGAACGTCACGGCCAGCCCGAGGAGCAGCCCGCAGCCCGCGACCCGGCGCCAGCCCGGCCTGTCCCGCCGCCAGAGGAGGACGGTCAGCGCAGCGACAAGCAGGAACAGGGTCCAGGTGTCGGTCAGCACGTACTGCTCGAGGACGAGTTGCAACGGATCGAAGAGCACCGGGATGGTGGCCACCGCCGCTAGCCACGTCCTGGTCCCGAACCTGATCAGCACCGCGTACCCGGCCGCGGCCGTGGCCAGCCCGGCCAGATGCTGGACCAGCGGGATGATCCACAGATCATGCAGCGGCATCACCGGGGCGATCAGGACGGAGTAACCGCTCTGCCGCAGCGCGTCGACGCTCCAGTGCCCGTCCGCGAAGTTGTGCGCGTACTGCAGGTACCGGACGCTGTCCGGGAAAATCAGCGCCGGGTGGTACGCCGCGAACACGACCGCCCGCAGCGCGGCCGCGAGCACGAGCAGCGCGGCGAACATCCAGTGCCGGCGCAGCCCGCGCCTGATCCGCGCCGTGCGGCTCAGGTCGTCGGCGCTCCGGTCCAGCCTGACCACCGCTGGACCGTCACCGCCAGCACGGGACCCGTCGGCGGGGCCTGCCGGTACTGCCAGTAGCGGTCCGCCAGCAGTCTCAGCGGCGCCGCCATCTGCCGCCGATCCGCCAGTATCGCCGCCCGGCCGTCGGCGCGAACCCACCACAGCATTTCCCAATCGTCGGTGTAATGATCGGCGAGCATGGTGACCCATGGGTTCTCGCCGACGTTGCGCAGCCGCTTCAGGGCGGTGGTCGACTTCGGCTTCTGATCGACGGCCGTGTAGATCGTGTCACCGTCAACCGCAAAGGTGCACACCACCAGGTGCGGATGCCCCTGACCATCGGCGGTGCCCAGCCGCACCACAGGCACCGTGGCGAACCGGGCCCGCGCCTCGGCTTCAGCAAGCCTCACGGTGAGGATAGTACGAGCTATGTGCCGCTGGCCGGACCGGGCGCGGCCCTAGCTTCCGGTAGACTCATCGCGTCGTCCCGCCGGACGGCATGCCGCCTTAGCTCAGTCGGTTAGAGCGACGCACTCGTAATGCGTAGGTCATCGGTTCGATTCCGATAGGCGGCTCCAGCTAGAAGCT